>JAABUN010001466.1_pt1 | contig 51582 bp, 70 predicted proteins | sample 5559311 | NCBI WGS metagenome assembly JAABUN01 (sample SAMN10711877, study PRJNA513370) | rock metagenome | isolation source: Antarctica rocks | place: Antarctica: Victoria Land, Siegfried Peak sud
TATTCTTAATATATTACGTTATTCTATTTATAATAAACCCCGGATTAATTATAACTAGATAAATAAGAGGGGTATAAAATCTTCTAATAACCCTAATAGATTTAGAGCTATACTTACCCGTATTATTACTAGTACTAAGGAGTATCCCTACCTAATATTAATAGACGTAGCTCTTAGTAGACCTAATAAAGATAAATAGCTTACTACTACTAAAGAAGAATTAGCTAATTATAATAAGTAGATAATATAGTAAGAATTATATTAACTACCTTATAAAGTATATATCTTACTAGGTAGGTAGGTCTTATCTTATAAATATAGGCTAATAGGTAAAATTAGCTAATATAAAGTATAGTAGGTAGTTAAAGGCTTCTACTAAATTAAGGGGATTAATTTTAATAAGATATTCTTATTAACCCTAAAGGTATTATTATAGTAATTCCTCCTAGCTCTAATAGCTAAATATAGGCTAGTTATTAAGTATTTAGATATTATTATAACCTTCTTAGAATTACTTATTTAAGAAGAAATCTAGGTAGAGTAACCTTACTACTTTACTAATAGTAAATAAGGATATACTTATAAACTAAATAAAGCTTTATATAACCTTAAATAAGCTTCTTATAAATAGTATAAAACCCTTTATAAGGTACTTAAGTCTCTAGGTTTTAAACGCCTTAAGTATAATTATTATATATTTATTAATACTATTATAAAAGTTATTATTATAGTATATATTAATAACTTACTATTTATAGTATATAATTAAGACCTAATTACCTAGATAAAGAAGGAACTTAATAAGAGGTTTAACTTTAAATATATAAGAGACTTAAAAGACTATTTAAGAATAAATATTATTAGAAATCTAGATAACTATTCTATTTAAGTTAACTAAATAAAATATATTAACTAATTATTAAAGTAACTAGGTATAGAAAAATATTCGCTAGCTAAGTTACTTATAAAATAGGCTAATATTACTATTACTTCTAATAGCTTTATAACCTTCTTATCTAAAAGGGAGGCTTATTAGTCCCTTATAAGATTACTTAATTAGCTAAGTATTATAAGTAGGCTAGATATTATATATACTATTAGTAATCTAAGTTATTTACTTAATAACCCTACTTTATAATATATAAATATAGTGAAAAGGGTATTATATTATTTATTAGGAATAGTTAATAATAGCCTTATCTATTAACTAGGTAATAATAATAGCCTAGAAGGTTTTACTAATATATTATATTATAATAATTATAAGATATCTTATTCTACTAGGGCGTATATCTATAAACTATTTAATGGCCCTATTACCTAGTAATCTAAATTATAAAAGCTAGTAGTAATATTTATATATAAGTCTAAATATATTACTATAATAGAGGTATATAAAGAAGCTTTATATCTAGGCCTTATACTTAAAGAGCTAGGGTATAATAAGGGAGTAGTACTAGTACTCTTAAATATTAATAACTAGGTAGTTATAAAATTAGCTACTAACCTAATTAATTATACTATTATAAAATATATTTAAATAAGATATTATTTAGTATATTAACTTATTTCTAAAACTAAAGAAATCTATCTCTAATAGGTTAATATTAAAGGCTAATATACTAATCTACTAATAAACCCTATTAATCCTATTAACTTTAGCCTAGCTAGATAATAATTAGGACTAGCTCTAAGTAAAGTATAAGGATATTTAGATATAATAGTTAGTAATAGGTAGACTACCTTATTACTATTAATCTAAGAGGGAGTATTAGAAATTAGGCTAGGTTAACCTTAGTAGTTACTAACTAGGACTAGTTAAGGGGCCTTAGTAGACTAGTAGAAATTTCTTGTAATAGTTATTTTATTCTATATAGCTATATCTATCTATTAGTTATTATAATACTATTACACTACACCTAAATCACGTGCAGATGACTTATTAACATCATTACTATTTAACATATTCAAGGGAATTACTACCCGGCGCTAATGTATTCTAGCGTTGACTCATTGGTGCCTGTTCCAAGAATCAAACCGAGTCACCTCCTTGATAGAATATTCCCCAGGGACATAAACACTCCTGGCGCCTCAATCTTCAAGGTACTTACTTCTGAACAATTATCCATGTAATCAGAGACTGTCGGGTTTTCACCCGTGCTTGCGACTTCCCCTTCACTCGAAAAGGACTTGAATACTCCCAAACAACCCTGAATTATTTGGCAAGACACTGTTCGCGTAATGGGACAATCGTAAGTCCAACTCCACTTGTATGAAGATAATCAAATAATGTACGAAATGTCTAATTGCTCAACAGTCGCGATCCATTCAGGCTTCTGCCTGTTGAACTTCACCTGGCCATCATTACATTTCTGCCAGATCTTCCAACACTTCATCGCTTGATCTGTGCCTCTACAGCCATACTCGATACCCTTGATGGGAACTCTGTCCAATGCGCGAGCGCGATAGTCAAATTGATGACAGCAGACTTGCAACAATTAATCCGCACGGTCACAATCGCCCTTTCAAACATTTCCACGGATACCTATAATATTGATTGTAACGTTCCGTTAGACAAGAAGGTGGATGAGGAAGGCAGGCATGTTGAGACGAACGAGGAGTTCAGCACTCCACTGCCTTCTACCCTGACCTCCCAGCACATCAGAACTCTTCTGCAGCTATCAAGTCAAATCCAAATTATTGGCGAATTTTTCCTAGAAACTCACCTCCATCGCGCTAATAGCATTGAAGCTCAGTACTTACCTAAAGAATCTGGTGCTTTTGGACGTGAACGTAACTATCGTGAATATACCTATCCGCAAGGCATCGCTTATATTCCGCAAAGGACCCAATCAGTCAGCTGGGTCGAAAAGTACCGCGTTGAGCGTGCTCTCTGGCGTCTTCAGCTGCATGCGATCTTTACACCAGGACAAACAGAGGTCAGACCTTTCGACAGTACGCAATATCCGACAGGGACGATTAGGAAATCACAAGTTGCTCGTATTTACCCAGCCGGTGTTTACCGCGCCTTTGAGGGCTGGGAGTTGGACGAAATGCAATGTGTCCAAGACCACATGAACGAGTATCAAATCTCCCTTGAAGTGCCAGCATTCGCAGAACTTGACAGCTCTAATCCTTTCCTATCGCAACAGAAAGCAGCGATCACCTCTACATCGCCGAATGAGACACTACAATACCCCGCAATCTCAGATCCGCCCACCAACGCAATTGCACACGCCTGGTTTCAGGACGCCTCCGCAGCAGAGCGTCCTACAGAACCCTATCGAATGTTCGCATGCTACGCCTCCAATAGCCGATGCTCGCCACTTCAAGGCGTGGACTGGAAAATCTTCCGCCGTCTCGGTTTCGGCATATGGGATTGCAGAAGAATGGGTGCAATGGAGCTATACACTGTACACCAGAGGCAGGTTTCTGGCGACGAGGGAGAGCGCATTCGGTGCGGAACGGGGTACAATATGAAATTAGATCATATCATTTTTACCTGGATGAGTATCAAGATCGGCGGGGAGAAGCTTTTACCTTATGGACCGTAACCTGTGGGTCATCTCATATCTGTGAGAAGGATCATGTGGATTGGTTCTTCCATATGAGTACCTGAAAGCGAACCCCAGGTCAACTTCACCACAACGGCCATTCACGGAACGCGCAGGGTCAAGGCAACATGAGCTATGAGACGGATGCAGAACATCGGCATAGAGCTTGCATGCTACAACTGCCAGGTAGCTGACTGATTGATACCAACCATTTTGCTTAGATGAAAGCCGGAGCCACAGTCTGTTACCATATGGGTGCCCTCGTCCTGGAGCAACAGGCCACGAACCAATATCCCCGGAGGAAACAGAGTGGTCATAGGATAATGAAACACGGTAGAACAGAAGAAAGGGTATTCTCAAAGACAGAACATCATCTACCAAACCCAGGGGAATTCACCTCCCTACCCCCCGAAAATCAACCTCAATCTCACCAACCCAATCCCACAACATCCTATCTCACCCTTGCCGCCTGAAACCATCTAGGTCGCAGAATGCCCCGCTGGTCCATACCCGCCACGCCGCACCCTCGTCGACCCCCCTCCGCATCCCTTTCACCCATTCTACGACCACCTCAAACGCAGACGCAAAAGCAGCACCAAAAACCACAACAAGCACAGCAGAGCCACAGCCCAACGTTGAAATATGCGCATACTCGCCCCGTATGCAACAATTTATCCTCATTCCATCCGTCTTTCCGCTGAGGCTGATGAGGTTGGCGTGGATGCCGCAGCGTCATGTGCCGTTCTTGACGCTGATGCTTGTGGTGAGTCTGGTGCAGGTGGCACGGGCGGCATGATTCGATGGTGGTGCAGCTATTTAGGGTGTTAAAGCTAGTCCTGAAGGGGATGAGGGCTATGGAGGGTGGAGCATGGGTTTTTGGGAGATCCGTCTTTGAGGCTGTTTTGATGTCGGATGGTTCCTACGGCGTTTCGGAAATGGTACGTAGAGGACGAGGCGCTTCGATGCTGGTTTCTGTCGTTCGACATGTGTTTATTTGAAAAAATGCATGGCGGAGGGAACTAAGTTCGTTATTGGCTAGGTCCGAGCATATGCTTGACGGATCTTGTCCAAGATTACGCTTGAATTGCAAAGGCGGTCGAGTACGGAGGATTGCCCATTGTCAGTGAAATGGTCAGCTGCTGGGGTAAGTGATGGCGGACAAACTATAATGAGATGCACCTAGCTTGTCGTTGAGCGACCGGGCAAGTACTTTCTGTACAGGGAGGCATGACCGGTAAATGAGTAGTGAATAAGTGAATAATCTCCGATGTACTTGTAGTGAGAACCAGAGATGGAAACGAGATGTCGAAGATCCTATGATGGAAAAGATTGTTTGGCACGCGATAGGTTTCATCATTGTGGTCACCAATGGCAAGCCGTTTCCCGTGACTGGAACGCAAGGAAACAACGAAATGCTGGATTGTAGCAAGAGCGTTCTAGAAACAAATGCTTGTCTAGCCAAGTAGACATCTTAATCTTTATTCACGTAAGTTATAATGGAGGTTCCTGACATATCACCAACGTAAGTCACAGGTCGGGACCTCCTTCATGAATGCTAGAGAGATATGTGTATACTGTGTTACTACGCTCCTTCGCCACTGTATTCGCCGCCGAGACACTCCATGGTCCAGTAGAGTGCATGTCAGACTCCCACGGGACTATTGGGATGCTGTGTCGTTAGCCTTGAGAGACTTAGTCCACTGTAGCTTCGCTCGTGCCGCCAAGAATTTCGGCCTATCTGTCCTGTAACGGTGAATCGTCACATCCATCCCCGGCATGACACCGGGCTCATTGTCGAAAAACAGCGCGGCATAATACAACGCCTCCAGATCATCAGCGACGTCCGCAAACGTCATCTCCCAGCCGGGAGCATCCACTCGTTCCATCTTCAGGCGGAAGTACACCATTGGTCCAACAACTGGGAGGAGATAGTCCAAGTCGCAAGTGTAGAGTCCATTTGGATAAGGCTGGTCTCCACGGAATTTTCGACTGGCAATCGCGTCGACGATATCGCCCAGGCAAGTGATGAGGAACGTGCCGACCCAGGTAACGCGGATCCTGGGCTGCGAATAGTTGGTAAGAACATAGAGCCCTTTGGGGCCTATGTAAGTCCAAGGGGCTTTTGTAGGTGCATCTCCGAGATTGAGGGAATTGCAGTTAGTGTCAGATTATCTACCGTTTTTGGACACAACCTCGAAGAGACGTACGTCTGGAGTAATGGCATGCTGTCGTTGCTATTGCTTGACCTCAGCAACGACACCGCACGTCTGGGGAATGGCTGTGACTGTAGAGACGGTACATCGTTACCTGATCGAATGCCGTTGACCACATGCGTTGCAGTGCATGATAGTAAGGAAGCAAACTGCGTAAGTTTTAAGAGCCTCATTCTTGACGATCAAAGTGCATACTCCCCCAGCTCAAGGAGGTTTGCAGTGTGCAAATATATAATGATCCCCAGACATGACTTATGTTTATATATTTATCCGGCTATCAAGAGCCTTTCCGGACCGCAGCGGATACTAGGATATCTTCAAACGCGCACAAGCCCTTCATCAGTAATGTCATCACTGCAGTGGAAGGCATGCTGTCTGAAAGTCTTGACGTAACGTGAAAGCCTCGATACCTGGAATAGCAGGGTCTCGGTGCACCAAGCCGACTATCCGCAAAAGCACAGGTGCGTAGACGGCCAAAGCAGACAGGCGGAGTAGAGTCCGGCATAGATCCTCATCGTAGATCTACGATGAAACTTCTCTTACTAAGTTGTCATCGTCCTATCGCTTTGGGAGAATAAAGTTTTGACAGAGGAAGCCGACTATGCGCGAGAGTACACGGAGTAGACTCCGTGATGAGTCCCCAACATGGATCAACAGTGATCTACCTTGCCGTACGCTTTTCAACAGGACGTATCATCCGATGGACGGCTGTACAGAATCGCGGATCCACTAGTCGCTTGTCGCATATCTCGGCAACATCAGCAGAGAAACTGAATTGTCCCTCAAGACCTTGGGCGTGGGTTAGACCATGGTTTCATGCCTAGTCACTTTCTCCTTGTTCAATAGATCATCAATCAGGCTTCGAATATGTTGTCACAATCTGCTGTGCTTGCAGCGTTTGTCTTCTTTGCAGCCTCTGGGGAAATGGCCGCGACTCCTGTTAGTAGTAGTCCTAGTCATGTCTCACTGCTCCCATCCGATGCGTACGTATTTCTCAATGTTATTGTACCAATCGACACATTAATTCAGTGGACAGTCTCCACAACACCAGCTTTCTTCGGGAAGACGATTTCGTATTTGGTGTTCCAGGCACACCAATCAAACTCCACCTATCTAATTTCCACGGCCTCCTCAACCAAGGCGAACTGGATCTTTGCATCATAGAAGGTCTCAGTATGATATTCGATACCGTGGTAGCAATAGGATCCGACGGTCGCTTACCATTGCATATGTGGTCAGCCGGATGGGTCAATATCATCATCAACATCGAAGACGTTCGACCACCCGACTTTGTCATGACCTACAAGCATTTAGTATCGACATTGAGAGGTATTGCGTTCTTTGCTAGTCAACATGGGTATGTGGAGATGGACGTGGCGGTGTACCATGATACAAAAGGCCATATTGGCATTGGATACATCGGACAACTCATACCGCCACAAACGTCCTGGATACCAGATTCCAAAAGTATAGCTTGACACGAATGCTGAAATAGTCTCGGTGTCTTGTCGTTCCCGTACTCCAGCGGCGTTGTGCACCTTCGCCGATCCGTGTTGAGGCGATGCCGTACGGGGGATTTAATCGATCCGGCTTATGTCAATTGATCCATGGAGGGATTGGTAGGTACAACATGCGTTTTGCTTTCCCACGTCGTTGGGTCCACACTCTGGTCTATGTGCGGTGGCAATTAAGAGAGCTGATGTCAGGCCAAAGGGTAGTAGAGGATTGACGACGGCTAGCCCGTGTGTACGGAGCGGTACCCTAGCAAAGGTGCACAGAGCCATCGTCTGGAGATTGTAGTAAGAAAGCTTATAATGCATGCAAAGATCATAATGACGGTAGAGACTTATGGTCGTAGCCTCTCCACAGCACCGACTTTCTCCCGGGTGTGATGGAGCGAGATCCAATTATTAGTGTCGCGAGAAGTATATTAAAATCGCCGAGGACCACGGCACTGAACTCGCACGAGCGGTATCAACCGAAGGTCCCAACAGGTCTAGCATCTGTAGTTGCGATCTGATACGAATAGTAAAGCCAAAGGATTGTGTACAACATGATTTCGAAGAATGGACCAAGGCGACCGGTAAGCAGAGATGAAACACAACGACACTAATTCTCACTGTTTCCAAATTGGGTATCACCAACTTGCTTCAGAGTCTACTAATCGAATAACTTTACCTGCTTCATTTATCAGAGAAACTTCTCAGTCATAGAATCGAATCAGCCAGTGATCGCCTCGTCATAGACAAATCATCCAAATGGTGCCTCAGATCAAAAATTAGGTTGTTCCTATCGACATTCATTAGTAGGATGAGCGACCGCGTCCCTCTGTGAGTTCTGGACAGCTGAAGAAAGGAATGTTTGGGTCTCTTCGCGAATGAGATGCTGGAGTTCCAACAGACTTTCACTACACCATAATATCTGATTATGTCAGTAGGGAATGCTAATATCCGGCCATCCTGATGTATACCCCATGTGCATATGTATTCCTAGTCACCATGCAACGCCCCTCAACTGTTTGGACAGTTCACTGACGGATCGCATGATTCATTTGCAGAGCATGCTGCTTTTGCAGCATCACTCTTGCGCTTGGTAGAATTGCACTCTTTTGGCTACGCCTTCCTTGAGTGGAAATCTAGTCTCGCCTAAGTCAGCGGGTGGTGATACGGATATGTTTCACTGTTGTAGACATGTTTGGCGTGGCATACCAGATCGAACGGTCCGTAGACTACTTACATGGCATCTTGAAGTTGCATCAGGTGTGTCAAACATGCCGCAAGATTCAAAGGCGCTGGTTGAGGCAATACCTGGCAGCGGTTCAAGAAGAGCAGCGATGAACCCAAGGGGCATCAGAGTAGATCTCCTATACAACCAGATCCACACTGTCGAAAGTGCCTGGAATCGGCGCGAGAAGCGAAGAGACGACTGCTGCAGTAATCATAATTGGGACGATGAAGTGGGTTGATAAAGTGCTCCAGCCATGTCCCACGGGGGGTTATTCTAGAACTAGAATAGAATAGTTCCAGCCGTTCGGCAAACCTTCCCAGAATTCTCCACCCAAGCATGTCCTTCCCATCAACCACCTCACGACCCTTCCCATCGACCTCAATGCTTCGATGCTGCTCATGCAGTCACATTCCCTATATCTCGTCAATCTTATACTCCAAAGATCATGGCATCTTCAGGTCTTCGCATCGCCGTTGGTGGTGACGAAGCGGGCTTCTCGTACAAAGACATCATCAAGGCCGATCTCGAGAAAGACCCCCGAGTCGCTAAAGTCATTGACGTTGGCGTTATTCACGGCGAGGATAAGACCGCATACCCACATGTCGCAGTCGACGCGTCAAAGCTGATCCTCTCCGGCGAAGCAGACCGTGCTTTGTTGATCTGCGGGACGGGGCTAGGTGTGGCCATCAGCGCGAACAAGGTGCCAGGTATACGGGCGGTGACAGCGCATGATAGCTTCAGTGTCGAAAGGGCGGTTATGAGCAACGATGCGCAGGTGTTCTGTATGGGACAGAGGGTGATCGGGATTGAACTGGCAAGGAGATTGGCAAAAGAATGGTTGGGCTACACATTCGATCCAAGCAGTGCAAGTGCCGAGAAAGTCAAGGCGATTAGTGACTATGAGGCCAAACATGCCAACGGTATGTCTGGTCTCTAAGAGTCCAGGCTGCCAGAATAGCTTGCTGAACCTCAGCAGGCATCAAGTAACGACCTCCCCCATGGTCATCTATAAGGAATCATGTCGAGCCAATAGCGCCATATGACCCATGCAGTACATAAACATCATAGCATCGTAGCACCAATGAGAGAAACTATCATATTACCAAATTCAGGTTTGCAGGGAGTAACAGGTTGCTGGCTCGATCCATAATATTGTACAGAATACTCCGTAGAGGGTGCGCCAGTCAGCAAGCTGCAAGCCGCTCACCTCCATCAAGTCTACAACATACGATCGATACAGTTGAGCATCCCATGATATCACCGCTGCTTTCGCCCGCACACCACAGGTGCAACTCATATCGAGGTACCATTGCACAATGGCCTCTCCAAGTCTTCCCAAACGACTCGTCGGCGTCAATACCAAGATGTATTTCGACTTCCCAACCACCACCTCGTACGTCGCCGCGGTCTCCAAGATCGCCCCTCCTGCCAACTCCCCCACAGGCATATTTATCATTCCATCTTACCCATGCATGGAGGCGGCCACACATATCCTGAAAGCTACACCGCAGGTCCTACTCGGGTCGCAAAACTGTCACGCAGAAGATACTGGCGCTCATACTGGTGAAGTCTCGCCGCTGATGCTGAAGCAGATGGGATGCTCGATGGTGATTTTAGGGCATGCGGAGCGACGTAGTGCGCCATTCAATGAGACCGACGCCGTGGTAGCAGCGAAGGCGAAAGCAGCTGTGCGGAATGGCATGATACCTTTGGTCTGCATCGGAGAGAAGGACAAGAGCAATATCATGTCGGAAGGCGTCGGTATAGCGATCAGAGAGTGCTCTTCTCAGATCATGGCGATCTTGCAAGCTATACCAGGGGATGCCCCCATCGTCTTCGCGTATGAGCCTGTGTGGGCAATTGGAGCTCAGGAGCCCGCATCTGCAGATCATGTTCTTGCAGTCGCCAAAAGCTTAAGAAATCTTATTGAGAAGGAGGGCACGAGGGAGGCCAGAATACTATACGGTGGCAGTGCAAAACCTGGTACATGGGCGACACTGAAAGCAGGTCTTGATGGCTTGTTCCTCGGACGATTTGCCCATGACGTTGGCAACTTTGAAAAGGTGCTACAGGAGGTTCAGCAAGGGTAGGGAAAAGAGTGCCCTAGAGTCTCCCAAGACTCCTTGCATGGCTCCTTACAGCAGCAGAGTGTACCTCTGCTCGGCCTCCTTTACCAACAAGAATTCGCCTCGGTCGACCATGTCTTTTGTCTACCAGTATTCCGCCACCAACGAGACTCTTCCTCTTGTATCAGAAGAATGAGCCTATGGATACCAACCCCCACCGCCACTCTTCCATGCATCCGTTTTCCACTTATTTGGATCTCATTGCACCAGGCATTTGGCCACCATACCCATCGCATGTAGCAGGTGGGTGTATAAGCGACACCCCTTAATTCAATTGTGAAGAATTGGTCAGCCTCCTTTGACGATCAACAAAGGCTATAGATTACTCGAAGGCCAAGCTCCCGGGTTTACTATCTTATAAATCTTCCGCGAATTGTATGGTCAATGTTCACGTATGCTTATCGCAACCTCGATATCGCTCGTCACAATTGAGAGAAGATGCTTTGGGTTTCCAGCGAAGTGAGCACCACATCTGCGCTCCCATTCGATTTCTATGGACTGGAGAGAAACTTTCGCATTCTTCGGCACGCGTCTCTGCAAGGGCGAATACCTTACGAACAACAATTTGGTTGGTAGTACAAACGCTTCATAGTACCCAAACAAGTCCAAAAAAAACCTTGACATCTCCAATCCTCGATCCTAGGATCGATGCACGCCAATGCTCACCATATGACTTTTCATTTCAGACTTCGAGACCTTGTTGATGCATATGCGTACCGCTCGAGCGTTTCCAAACAGCAACAGACGAATAGCAGAAACCCATGCCCTCATGGCCCATATTATGCGAATCTATCTTCCATCGCAATGTGACGAGAACATACATAGTGTACAAGTGAATAGCTAAGCATCAACTCATGTGCAAACCATCCGGAACCCTCGGCGGCATCGGATTCGGCCCACCATATGAATTCAAGGCGGTTGGTAGTAGTGAAGGGTCACAAGCACAACCCCCTTGATTACTGGTCTTTCCTGTTGAACAAGTCCCGAGACTGCTCCCACGTCGGTCCACTATGCCCTGACATTTGTGGTCGTGACAAGAGGGTGGCACCGCTGGACAGATGCTATTGTCGCAAGTGCAAGCATTGCCACAATTTCCAGGATTTCCCTCTCCTGGTGTGCCCACTGGGAATTGGAGGACGAGAGCACATGTAGCCTGGAGATTTGTAACGCAGTAATCTTGCATAGAAGAAAAGTCAGCTGGTATGGTGAACGGCTTGTTGGTCTTCGTATCCGTGTTGGAGCAGACGGGGAGCTAGGATGGCGGTCAGTGGATAAGGAAGACGCTGACAAACGAGGTACCGACATTGCGATTCTTTTCAGCTTGTGAAACTGTTCTAGTGGTGCAATCTGTGAAAACAACACAAGCAGAGCCGTCGCTGCACAAACCACCAGTACACGAATTATCAAGGCTGGACAATGGTGCTGGCGCCGGCAAAGCTGCTGTCGAAAGAAGAAGTGTTCCGCAGGCGAAAACCGAACAAGCGAGGCCACGCATGGTGATTTGGCCTAGGCGCCTTATTGGGTGTGGGGGGAAGAAGTGTTATAAACTCGAGATGAGATGTGACGATGGGAACGATAGCAACGAACGCAGGAGCGTAAAATGGTAAATATAGGCAACTAGACAGAGTGTTTTGCGCTTATGAACTTCTTTTGATGCACGGACACTAGCTATGTTTCGAGTTGGAGGAAGAAGCGCACGTTTCTAGCCTCACGCTCTGAACAAGGATGGGAGACTGTTATCACAATAGCATACGATGGGAGAGCGATAGAGTGCTTCAGAGAGACCAGACGCCGGCCAAGGCGTTAGGATGGGATGCGCAGTCTCCCAGTCGACGAATTTTTCTGCTATACGAAACACGACTGGGTCGAAGCCGCGAGCTAGATGGAATTCAATATATATGAGATATCTGAAGGCACACCACGAGTACGACAGCCTGGTCACTATCTCCCATCACTCGCCAGATCATGGTCTTTCACCATGCCATCTAAAAAATTTAGAGTCATACCAAGTACAAGCGGCGAGTATTGCGCGAATACCTAGTCATGAAACGCGTTTCAGGCACTAGACCAACATAGCGGCCGCTATAGACCGCCTTGACACTGGTGGGTATGAGGTAGATTCGGCGAACTTTAGATCTGTTCTGTTGGTAGAATAAGTATGACCGCACCAGCGGAAGGAAGTGTCATTTTCATCTCCGCGTCCTACGAATTCGTGTTGCACGACCTCATTTTACAACGCTGGTCTGATGGTCTCCCAAAAGCTTCAGCAGTTTTATCAAGATTTATCGGGGGCGATGAAACATCTGCGTATACATGGAGTAGGAATCAGCGTGGTCTTTCAAAGCTTTATCGGCAGGCAGTGATAGTAACGTTCAAAAACTTAGACTTCCGAGTCGAAGAGCAGTACTTTGTGCAATGCACGGATTCAGGAACCCTCAACGTCCTATTCAATTCAACACCGAAGCAGTTCCATAATGCAATTATTGTCAGAAGCTGCCAAACTGCCAGAATGTTTTTGGGAATAAGTATCGCCAGCAAGAAATCTCGAGTCAAGCGCACATTAAAGCGGCTAGCGTTAGCGACGCTAACCACCTTAATTCACCGAGTGTCTGACTATCCAACCAATGTCTATAAGGTCACGAGCTCAAGCAGGATCCTAAAGTGAGCGGATGAAAGCATTGAGGAAGCAGGGCCGTCAACTTCGGCCGTCTATGGACCCCAACGAAGTATCAAAGAATACAAAATGAAACCAAATTCCATTAGAACCTATCCATTGACCCAACGCAATTGCCACAAGCTTTCCATCAAAGTCATGACATGTACCACATAAGAACCAGAACACCCAAAGACTAATACACATGGAAACCAGTACTTCACACAACATACTGCGTGGAGTTTTAGCACTTCTACCCAAGTATACGGAGTTTCGGCTTCTCACATTTTGGTCCCTCAGAGCTCATGACCAGGCTTGCTTGAATGCAATCGTCAGATCCCCGTTCAATTTCATATAGCGCTTTTCCAATCTGTGATGGCAATCGGCCAGGAAGGCATACCAATCCTCAGTGGCCTCCAAGAAGAGAGGTTTCACAAGCCTCTGATCATCCAGACCGAGGACAGTGGCATCCTCGAAAGGTCGATCCAGGCGCTCACATAGTGCTTGATAGGATTGCGGGAGCATGGCCTTCGTATCCGAGATACCGAACACCGGTCTGGCGCTGATGAATCCGTGGGCCAGACCGGTATCCATCACTTCATAGAATCGTTCCACCGTCGCGAGCTTGAGGAACTTGCGAACGATGACACCGTGACCGCTGATCCACTCTTCGGCAGTCGTGATGGCGTCCAGCGACTCGAGAAGCTCGGCCAGAAAGATCCTCCAGAGCTCTTCGGCTTCCACGGCCCAGTCCCTTCCGCTGTCGCTGAGCATGTACTTGATCCGACCGTTCCACGTCGACTGATCATCCGGTATCGGTTCGCGAGGTCCATGCATGTCAAGCTCCTCGAGCATTGCTCGCTGGGAACCTTCTTCATCGGTCATATGTTTTAGGATCGATCGACGACAACAAGGACAATCTTTGATCTCCTTCCCACCAGCAAGCCATTTCATTAGGCAGTGATTTCCGAATACGTGACCACATGGTGTGGCGAAGGGGAACTCGAAGAGATCGGGACTGAAGAATGGCTGCTGGCAGATGTTACACACAGCTCCGTGCTCCAGCTTGTTGATGTCCAGAGCCTTGAGTCGGTTCGCGAGGAACCTAGCGTTTGCAGCGCTGACGACGGTTGACATGATCGAAATCCTGTTGATTGAGATTATATTGCTTTGAATTCGGCTTTCTCCAGATGAGATTATGTTGTATAGATATTAAGACTGAAGAGTCAAGTGATTGAAGAAGTGCGGAGAGTCTTGAAGATTCTTGCAGTCAGGCAGATACTGGTCAAAATTTGTCTATGTCAAGCTTTTCGAAGAACAGGCACTCATCGCTGGACTATAAAGTGGACTTCAGTGAGTCACTTAGCCCGAATATTCCCTATTATTCACCCCAAGCGCGCTACGCAAATAAAGCCAATTTTTGTGTAACGTTTTTTTGTGGGGAAGCCCCCGAGGCGTTCATCGATTCTTTCTGACTCAAAGCAGGCTTATTGGCGCTTTCGGCCAGACTCCCTAGGAGTCATGTGAAAGATTCAATTGGTCCTCGAAAGACCTGTTCTTCGGGTTCGAGGAAAGGACCTTTTTCCATTTAGCACTGGGCCCACTTGGTGCAGCATTGGCCAAGAAAGCATAACGCCTTGAAGTGTAGAATCGTTACTCAGAGAAATCGTTACTCAGAGACAGAAGAGGGTTGTGGGCCAATCGGAAAGTAAAAGCTATGTGCGGAGTGGGATATTCGCCTCGTGGATGCCTAGCAGTGAGTGTCCTCAGCAGGGCGCAGGACGAAATGTACGCTACAAGTACACTTATCTCCAATATCACGCGGGCATACGGGGTCGTCCACCCCATCAGAGTACTAAACGCCCCGTCTTGACCTTGCTCACGTGATACCGATATATCAATGGAAGAATATCATCCTACGAAACAATGATCTATGATCTGATCTCGTCTGCCAACGACAGTATCACCCCAAAGGCTTTGCCAGTGCAAAAGGCCAATATGCGACATTTTAGCATAACAAGCGGTATAAACCCCTTTTGCTAGTCAATACTCGAACTTCGCGGTAATTCCATAGCAGTATGCCATGCTCGATCAGAAACTTATCTCTGTCGATAAGAAGAATCATTGTATACCCCCGTCAACCATTCTATCTTAACAAGAACATAATTGATGCTAGGGCCAAGATACCCACTCCAAAATACTCGCCGATAACATAAGTCTCCACTCTTCATCTCTCACACACATCAAAACATCCCTCTACCGATCTCTCCACCAGAATCTCCCCATCCGCATCCCCCTTCCAAAACTGCCATACTCAAAGACCATATATCCCATCCAGTACCTTCAGTAATACCATCGCAGTACATTTTCCTCCTCCTCCTCCTCCTCCTCCTCCTCCTCCTCCTCGTTATTAGAAGATCGAGATGCACCTTTTGTGAAGCGCTTGGCAAGGTAGAGGTTGAGTTTACTCGTGCAGGAGTACATCGCTAAAATACCTTCCAGCCTCCTAACCCATCAGCTTCAATAGATACAGTTCCAAATTTGAGTCGTTGGCTATTGAACACAACCTACAACATACTCTACTCCACTACCCCGTCATTCTATCGACTCGCTCTAGATCATATGAACAAAGAGAGCCAGCTTCTGGACGGTATTTTGGAAAAGAGCTTGGGGACGGACGTGAGAGAAGATGTTGGTGGGGATATATACAAGATTGCCACCAGTCTACACAATATTCCTCAGCGCAGAACGATGCCAGACCATTCGCCACAGCCAGACTCTCATTTTCCGATCCCAATGTTGCCCAACCTGTTGCTTCTACTCCTACCTTCACTTTACTACTCTCCAGCACCCGCTCGTATTGTTCCTCAGTTTTACGGTTATGACGCGGAAGCCGAAGGTACGTACTGATCTTCACCCGGTTTGGGAAAAGGGTCGTTCTTACCATTGACAGGGACCAGGTACTTACACGATTTATTGTAATACTCTAAGATAGCTTCTGCTAAACGTGAATGAGGTGGTATTATACTCCTGGCGCAGAAAGTCAAGGTGGTTCACCGTTCCGAGTGCAATAACTCTGTACCTACTTCCGCGAATGATCCAATCACGTACCTTTTCGATAGTTTGGGATTCGGGTCCTAGGTCTTTGCCGATTAGTTGCCAGAGGTTTTCTGCTTTGAGTGCCCATTGCTCTATATCCCTTGTCAATGGTTCTCCTCCTAATGGATTCCGGATAGTCTCTCTGAAAAGACGTTAATAGTCTCCAATGCACATTACTCTTCCCATGTCCTCCCTTCCACCAATCGATTCCTGCACATCGGACAGCTCTTGGTCTCTTTGGCGCTCGATATCCATAGCTATCTACAATTACCGCCAATACTGTGGCCACACACAGGGGACGTTCATGGGCATATCTCGATGTGGTGCCGTGAAGTAACGTTCATGGCGGATGGAGCATCATTCATCAGCTGCAATGTCTCTCATATTTGCGATGGTGAGCTTCTCGAGAAACTTACGACCGAACAGTATCTGCCGAGAAGTCATGCCGTTGTCTTTCGTATTAAATACGCTACTTGAATTTGCGCGTTGACTAGTATGGCCGCTGATACTGACGAGTGATGAGCTTTTTCAAAACGATTGTGCAACAACTTTCAATATGAATGCACGATGGGCATGGAATTGATAAGAGCCGGTATTGCCATCCAGCTATGTGTGAATGGAGTCGAGGGATGAAGCTGGATGGCAATGCCGGCTTTCATAGGTTCCATTCCCATCGTATCGAAACCTATTCCACAGTCCTTGGTTTTAAAGACAATCACATTGTCTCTGCTTATTATCGACTTATGTGTCCACACAAATATGCAATTCACCCCTTCGATAGCCTGATCCAAAACCCTACTTAGCCATAGTCGCCTCAAAAAACATCGGACAAGGGGAATGTACAGCTAGCGACGGACTGCGTGAGTGATAGAGACATGTACAGCTTAGGGGATTAGAGTTCGATACTTGCTGAGTCCGCGAATGACAGCAATCCCTGCAGATACCATAAGTCCTTCGCTTTAGCTGGCCGCTCCCGGTCTTCTGATAACTCTCGTGGGCATGCCGTCCACGGGCTTCGCGGTTGCCATAAGGACCTGGTAAGCTCTCTCCCCATCTGGTGTGGTAGCCACTCCTGGCTTCGCCGTGCTCATATTGAGCTCCTCGTGTGCGGGCTTTATGTCAAATGATCGCAGCATGAGCGCCATGATCACCTTCGTCTCGATCATGGCAAGCTCGGTACCGATGCAGTGTCGCGGACCGAATTCAAAAGGACGCCAGGTGCCTTTAACAGGGTAGAGCGGGTCTCCTTCCGATACGAGCCATCGGTCCGGGATAAAATTTTCCGGCTCTGGCCAATATTCGGGTCTTCGATGAAGAGCGTAGCCGACTGGCCATGCCATGAACCCTAAGTAGGTTTCAATAACATACTCACAGCAGTAGGCTACTAAGGATCGACCTTCTACTCGTCTCACTCACCTTCAGTAGGATATTGCTTGCCATCGTAATGTAAGAAACGGCCAGGAAGGCCCATACGGATACTGCTGGCCGGCGGGAACAGCCGCAGGACCTCCTTGATGATAGCGACTGTGTATGGGAGCTTGTTCAGGAGATATGGATCCTCTTTTATAGCAGCCGCAGTGTGCTCGACATTCGTCCCAAAGACATCATCGTACTCTTGGCGCACTCGTTGCAGAGCGTCTGGATGCTTGGACAGCAAATAGGCGACATAACAAATGGTCGAGCTTGTCGTATCATGGCCTGCAAACATGAAGGTCTTGATCTGGTCCATGGCAACTCGTTTGAATGTAGCATCAATGGTAGTACTATTCGTGTCGTTAAGATAGGCACTTAAAGCTAGATCGATCACAGGTCTTTTCCTTTTGTTCTCCGTTTCCTTTTCCAGAAACCCTGGACGGGCAGTAAATCGCTCGTCTATCACCGTCGAAATGAACCTATCCATTCTCCATTTGTTGTACTGGAAAACGATAGGACGTAGAGGACTCAAGATGCGGAAGGGATTAAACTCGTTACTTCGAGGAAGCCATGTCACCTGGTTCCGGAAAGCTGACACAAAGTCGTTCTCAGAAGTCTGAGCGTGCATGCGAACATCTCTGGGCAAAGCGATGAGCAGTTGCATCAATGTAGTCGTCAACGTATACTCACAGTACAACCCTACCAATTATATCTACAGTAGCTTTCGTGGTGGCATCTTCCAGCGAAAAAATATCCTTCGCAGTCGCGTGCTTTGCTAAAATTTCTGTAAAAACCAAAGCGTCGTCTACTATTCCATCCACAAGACTCATCATATGGGCGTTTGAGAATCCAGGATTGAATATAGCCCTCCACATCTTATGCTCTGGCCCGTTCATTGTAACCAAGTTCTCCGACCCAGTCAACGGGCGGAGCATATCGACAAGCGCTACGTGTTTCGGGAGAGAATTTTGCACTGTAATTTGGTTTGCCACGTCTGGATCGATGATGGCACATATGGGATGTCCAAACGGCCACGTGTCTATGTAAAAGATGGGAGGCAGATTGTATTTGATGCGTAGGTAGTGGACCATCATATGTGGGTGAGCATTCTTTGGAAGGGAGGCCATAACCTCGCCGATTGCGGGAAGGTTGCCCCACAAGAAGCTGAATGGTGGTTTCGGCTAGGGGGCGTTAGATGAGTATTTGCAGCATGAAGTCTTGCGTACCAGGCCATCGAGTGCGCGCCGACGCTTGTATAAAGTGACGAAGAAGCTCACAATGAGCCCAGCAAGGAGCACGAATATTGCCTTTCCCACAAGTGCTAGATCCAAGACATCCATAGTCGATGCGATGTGGTTCTCGCTGCTTCAATGCCGGGATGAATCGAGGGAATTCAACTGTCGCCGCCCATCAACCGTCATCAAAATTGACTCGTTGCAGGTACGAGTGAACTGTGGAGCTCATGGATGATGAGGATGGTAATTTGCGTTCCTGGGCTAGAACTAGTGCTGACATGGTGGCTGGGAAATCCTACAGCAAGCCGTCTGCCCGACCACCCAGACGCCAAATTATGTTGGAGGATGATATTGACGCGTTGTGATTGATCGCGCGATGTTCTCAACCCCCGTTAGCCGCTTGATACAGGGATCATGCAGTTAGGCCGGGCTACAACGATGTGACTTTTGCGCAGGATCGTACCGTTGTAGAGGGATATCCTTACAGCAAGGACCATGTTGGAAGATTACGGACTATATCCTAGGTAAAAATATTAAGATGGGCAAATATACCAAAAAGACCGTACTCAAACAGTCTCCCCAACTATTAGTACCGTACCTTACCTTAGTGTTTGATAGCCAAGACGCTAGTATGGATGGGGCTAGAGACCATTCCTAACAACAGGAAGCAGAAAGTTCTCCAGTCTTCGGAGAGAGCTTGGGAACCCCACACCCTTATAGGGCCGGATCCGTCTATGAATATTACCTACCTACCTAGTCTTCGGAGAGATTTGCCTGTTAGTAATGGACGGCGCAGCTACACCATGATTGTCAGGCAACGAAGCCTTGATCCGATGATCTCCTTATGGGAATTACTTCTACAGCTAGGCTCAACCAATAAGGAAAGCCTACCCGTATAAGCCACCGCGCAACTTAGACCTTGCTTTGTCTTATGCGATGAAGGTGTTTCAACGGATGGCTTCCACTGTATCCATGCAAATTGGTAGTCAAGCGAATGGCATCTACGGCATCTATCTGATTTTGACGCAACTCCATCAAAACATATGGCGGGCTGTGTAAAGACTCTCATCATTTACACGTTCTTGGTACGCTCCTTCTGATATGCTGCAGTAATACACAGACGAGCCAGAATGTCATTGTTAAAGCCGCACCGTATCATCTCCTTAGTAACGAGCGCGATATCCTTAAGCGTTTCCAAGCCATACCATCTCTCCGTAGTCTGATCGACGAGGTTCAAGATCCTCCTTTGCTAGTCTTGGAACACCTTGACAGCAATTTATTGATCGAATCAGCGGCAAAAGGGTTTCAGTCCTCGGAAATCAAGCATATCGCAAAGGCTGTCCTACAAGCGCTCGCAGCTTTGCACGAGGAGGGGATTGTCCATACGGGTACGTGAAAAAGTAACGGCAACAATATGTCACCATACAACAGCTGACTCCTAATAACAGATGTCAAACCTGATAACATACTCGTCAACTTTGGTAGCAGTGAAAGTCGCTTCAGCGACATTAAGTTGGCGGATTGCGGAGATAGCACACACGTTGATTCCGTCGTCGAAGAGCACATCATTGGAGCAACTATCTTTCGGAGTCCTGAAGCGATGCTAAACCTTATATGGGGTCCAGCCACAGATATTTGGTCTTTGGGCGCTACCGTAAGGCCCACCTCCGCGACACTAGCAAATGGCTTCCGTCTACTGACTCTGTGAAGCTTATAACTCTGGTATGGGGACAGAATTGGCATATTTTCAAGCCTTTCGACGTCGACCCGACGGACTCGGCATATCCTATTGAGGTATTGAGACGGCAAGACAAATATTTTGGACCTTTTCCACTAAGCTATACAAGCCTTGCGGATGATGATAGACTCGATACGCTCACAATCATTACCGAATCAGTAAAGAAGCGAACGCCTTTCGAGATGGCTTCCTCCCTGGAAATCGCCAAGGACGATCGGGATTTTATCCGCAAACTAATGCAGCTGGACCCAAGAGATAGACCGTCGGCCAAGGAGCTACTGCAGGATGCGTGGTTTACAGAGGGCATAGCAAATTCCCAATGAGTCACAAGCAGCCTAAGACAGTATCCAAACATGCGAAGCGATGAGTTGGGACGTAGTTGCCTGAAATGGGAATCTTTGACCTTATAATGCTCTTGGGATTCGATCTACACCAGCAGAGGAAAACCTGATGATGTCAGAGATAAGAAGAAGGCTTTACGAAGGCTGTACAAGATGCTAAGAAACCTCTACCAGATGGTACTCAGGAAATCGCCATGAGGTAAGTATCTACCTTCTGATCCCACCATCAGCTCGCTCATAGACATGGCGAACACACAGAAGCCGAGCACGCAAGTGACAACGACAGCGTGACCACTACAGTGGAGTGTGCTATGACAGGACCGATCAGAACCGAGCACTTTCCACGAAAGTAGCCGCATCATGTAGCAACAGACGTCTTAAAAGGACTCCGTGGGGCTGTCACGGTATTTCCGCAGGGTCGAGGTACACAACCCATTTACGCACTGCTATCGTCGGGTTCAGTAATTGCAACCACTAGTCATGGAAATCGTTGGCAAGGGAGTTCGATAGAGTTGACTGGATGCGGGAAAAGCCTGCTTCTAGCCACTACGATTTCAGATATCAGTCGTCCGATCATCGTGACAAGATCCTGGATTGACACATAGGGACGACATTTTCTGCATTGTCGAGATGTTACCAAGCCCGGTTCTTCAAATACAATTCTTCCAGCTATGTAATCTTCTAGCTTGGTTATACCTTCCGTAACGATAGTACCTTGTGCAAACGACACGTTGTTATATAGTGAGACCGGGATTATAACGATTGGTTGTAACTATATCCGCTTAATAACGATACATAGCTGTGCAACTAACTATCTTCAACGATATATCGTCACATTCAAAGTAAGTCTCGCATGGTACCGTTATCGACTATGCTTTCATCCATTTGTCATATTCTACAAATCTTCTACTCCTTCATGCCTTCCCTCCTCTCCTCCTCATCGTTCCACACAAAAAACCACAATCACCCTGCTTAACACCAGTCCACAAACGCAAGCTCAAGCGTATCCAGGTAAACCACCCGGACAGCGAAACGCTATAACCAAAAGAAAACAATCCGAATGGAGTCCCTCTTTACATGAAGAGCTTACAGCAGATTGATCCTGAGGTCTCGAATCGCAATTATACCTATTGTGGAAACTTCATTGCGCCGAATGCACAACTGGGGACAGTAACCCCATTCTGTACTGACTGAATCTTCTATGGCTGTGCGTGCAGACTGTTTTAATTGAGTGGGCGGATTTTGCAGGCAATTACCTTTCCTTCGGTTCCAGCATGGCAGTATGAAGAGGGAGGATTTTGAAAAGCGACATAGTTTACTTCGAGGATTAGCAATGGTTTTCCGGGTACTGTGTGTTACAACTACAAACCTATTGGAGGTTGAGGGCTGCGATTTCGGAGACGGAGTGTCCTAGCTTAAGGGTGAATGTATGTGTATTGATATTGTCGTATGTCCGATCCCCTCCTATATCCCACCACTCCATTCCAGCTATCAGAATGCATGCATGCCATCTCGCACATCCAAAGATCCACCCCCCCACTCATCACGACACGACCCCAATAATCACCTCTCCAACCTCCGCTCTATCTACCACATCTTCCCCACCTATCCCTCAAATCCATAGCTCCCCTTCAATTTCGTCACTAGGTCCACATATTGCTTCTGCGCATCCTGAGGGCTCGTCTTGGCATCGACAACCTTCTTCCAGGCATTGTACTTGTATTTCTCCTGTATGCAGGCAAGATCACATCAGTATGAGCGCTTGTCTCCCGGAGGTATTGATTGCAGCAATGGGGCGATGATATATGGATGAGGGTGGACGTGGCACGAACCTGAAAACTGAAGGCACCAGGCTGCACCGCCTTGCTGAAGTCTTCGCCCGTTCCTGTCTTGTAAAGGCCGTAGAGCTGGAGCAGCCGAGATAAATGTCAGCCTGTACTCTAAATACTGTTTATCTTAGGATAAAATAGAGTAGGATGGCTGCAGACCTCTAGGAGCTCCTCGTTGTTGGGCTTGGCTTTGAGCTTGCGGGAGTCGGTGACGGCTGTCTTGAAGGCGGGTGATTGGGTGACCATGTTTGCGACTGTATGTGGATTTGTGTGTGTCTTCTTATATGGGGGTTTCGAAGAAGATCGGTGTTTGCTGAGGGAGGGTGACACAAGATGTTGGACCCCGCAAGTGGGATTGGACCCTGAAATCAAGCCTGTGGCTTTGAGCGGCAAGGACGGCAGGGCTGGACTTGGCATGCGGAACATCGCTAAAGTAATGAGGGGTAATTGGACTAGCGTTGGAATCATAGTAGCAAACAATATCAGACGACAAGACAAATCCTACCCTTTTCTATCGCTACCACAATCTTGGTAACTTGTACGGAGAAGCGTCACATTAAACCAGAATCCCATTCTAGACAAGCCGAGGACCGGTAGGACTAATAAGAGATATATTAAGAAGAGGTAGCCATTTGGAAAATCAAGGCTACAATCGATGGTGGATTTTTGTGTGGTAACGGGTAGGGTAGGGTAGGGTAGATCAGGTAGTATAGGAGGGTGGGGCAGAGATTATACCAAAGGTGATGGAGAGAGGCGTGAGAGGAAGGAGGAAGAGAAGGGGTAGGAGTCCGGTGGTGGTGGAAAGGGGAACGAGAGGATAGACGGAGGTATGTCCATAGGGCCAAACAGGTCAATTCATCGCCGATCACTGACGGCGTAGAATGATCCCATTGCTGCATCATCTCTCACTCATACATGTCATATCTTCCTTTCTCAAGATTCGTACGCGATAGCACCTATCGAGCTGCGTGCCATGGCTTTGTCTCCGAGGAGGAACGGCTCTGGCTGGCTCTACCGCATCGTCCACCCGCCGACATACCTGATTTCTACGGTCGTTGTTTCCATTGGCGGATTTCTGAATGGGTAAGCCTTTGCAGGTATCCTATCTGGACTATGTGGGTGGAACTCAGACTTGCTGTGCGACGTTAGATACGATACCGGTTCGATCGGAGCCATCACCACAATGCCTCAGTTTGCCCAAGTATTTGGGGAGTTCTCACCACTCATGCAGGGATTCACCGTCTCTTTCCTGCTCCTGATGGGCGCACCTCCTGCATTCTTTGCCGGTCAGCTGGCGGATCGCTTTGGCCATCTCCGCGTCGTCCTTGTTGGTGCATCGATCTTCTGTGTTGGATCCGCGCTCGAAGGCGGTGCGGTCCATCTGCCCATGCTGCTGGTTGGGCGTGCGCTGGCTGGCCTTGGTGAGGGCCTGTGGCTGACCAATGTCTCAATGTGAGAAGACGTCCTCAATTGCAACTGCTACGGACTGATGCAAAACATCCCAGTTACATAACAGAGATCGCTCCACGAGCACGACGTGGCATGCTAGTGTCGGTGCCTCAATTCATGGCCACGGCGGGTATATGCGCCGGATACTTCACCTGTTACGGGACTATCCACATTGCATCTTCGATCTCGTGGCGCCTACCCTTCATTTTTGAGGCCGCTCTTGCTGTTGGCTTGGTGATTAGCTGCCTGTTTCTGCCTGTGTCTCCACGCTGGCTACTCCTTCGTGGCCGACGCGATGATGCAATGCGCGAAGCCGAGCGCCTAACCTTGGCAAGAGCAGAAGTGGAAAAGGACATCTTATCCACGGCTAGTCAAGATCGGTCCCGACTATCACTGTGGCAAGGTTTAAGTTCTGTTTTTCACCGGCGATACCGTGTGAGGACTAGCCTTGGTCTGTTTATCCTCGGGATGATCCAGTTGTGTGGCATTGATGGAGTGCTTTATGTAAGCCAAGCTCAGGTTTTAGAAGAACACAACACCCGTTATACCACTGACCCTATCTGCTTCCGAAGTACGCACCAATACTCTTCGTCCAAGCTGGTTTACCGAACGGAACAGCCTCGTTCTTAGCATCCGGCCTGTCTGCGATCCTCATGCTGGCAATCTCCATTCCCGCAACACTCTATGCTGACCGTTGGGGCCGTAGAACCTCGGTGATCGTAGGAGGCGTGGGTCTCGCCGGATGTATGTACGTGATTGGTATTTTGTATGCTGCGAAGAGTGTACACCCCGCAGGTGGCGCTGGCCGGTGGTTCGTGATTGTCTTGATCTTCGTGTTCGCTCTGCTGTATGTTTCGACTTGGGGGATAGTGGGCAAGATCTACGCAAGCGAGATACAGCCCGCAGAAACCAGGGCAGCAGCCAACAGTATTGCCCAAGGCTTGAATTTTGTGAGTAGAGCCCCAGGATCTTGACAACAAGGCGGCCGAGGAAATGGTGCTGACCTCTTCATTCAGTTGACCAATTGGCTTGTTGCCTTCGCGACCCCCATATTTCTTGCTCACTCCGCATATGGCGCTTATTTTCTATTCGGGTCTTTGTCATCGTTTACGGTTATCATTCTTGCAATGTGGATGCCCGAGACAAGAGGAAAATCCTTGGAAACCATTGAGCTTTCCTTTGCCCATACAGGCCTGTTCACCCTTTCTCCGCTGACCAACGCCTGAGCATAGAGTGGATGCTCAGCTATGAAAGACCTTTGTAGTAGAGGAGGAAAAATCAAATGATCACATTCGTTGCCTGCGAATCTACATGAAGAACGTGCGGCAACGCAAGCCCGGACATGGTACACATTTGTCCAAAGAGGCAAGTTTCGAACTACGCGTGGCTGAAAACAGCTACGAGAACGAACCTACCAGAGACAAGCTGACTTCTATGCGGCAAATTCGTGATGATCTCGACATTTGTCGCAGTCGGACATAGCGTAGCAGTCGTTGCCGACATTCACCAGATTACGTACGTTCTGCAATTTATATGAGGCAGTTCCCAAAAGTCCTGAGCATGCGCTAGCGGGACCAAGCCCCTGGTCCTTGAGTAGTTTGGTCCCAGTCGAATTAGCGCCGATCCAACCTTTCGAGGTTAGCTTCCGAGGGTGTGACGACGAATGATTATCTTGCAACAATATTTCTTCCTCGAGTTGCCCAGCTCTTGACAGTGTCAAACAGCAGTCACTCATCGATTCTGCTGAAAATTGGGCCAGACGACTCTTCTTGATCTCGACGCGGTTTTGGGCGTACTGAGCCCTTGTTGTCACATGCATAGCTGGACTCCCGCGAGTCGTGTGCTTTTCTTCTACAAAGGGAATGCCATTTCAATGTCAACATGGACGCGTACCTTACCAGAAAGAGGCGAAGAAGTATTGAGGAACAAGAGACTACTGGCGCCATGATTGGTCCATGTATATCTCCTCCACCAAAAAGGAACGCCCAAAGAGAGACTTTTTTGATAGAGTCTGAGATAACTGACCTGACAGGAGATGATGCTAAGAAGAGACCACCTGCTTTGCCGGAGGCTGACAAAAATGGTGCCTTTATCAAATCGAATAAGTCATCCGTGACAGAAACGATAATTCCATCTCCAATGCGCCTTAATCATATTGAAGACTTGCCAGCGTCTAGCAATATCGATACTCTTAAGCTGAGTGATTTACTCGGTGACCCCATGATCAAAGAATGCTGGCTGTTCAATTACCTATTCGACATCGACTTCATCATGTGGGCATTTAGCTACAAGACAACAAAGCGCGGCTGACATGCACAGGCAGCAATTCGACTCTGACACACAAGATGCAATACGAATTCGAGTAGTTCACGGATCTTGGAAAGCCGAAGACACTAATGGCATTGGTATCATCGTACTTCCCTGTCCCATATTCACTGCGCATGCCAGTCTACTAATCGACGACAGGATGGAGCCAGGCGCTACCCCAATATCCAAGTCGTGAAAGCATATATGGCAGAAGCCTTCGGAACGCATCACACCAAGATGATCATTCTTTTTCGCCACGACGACCTGGCTCAAGTCGTTCTACTAACAGCGAATTTCATTGAGCGGGACTGGAGCATGTCTCAAGCCATTTGGAGAACACCCCTACTACCACTTTTACACCACCAAAGCAACTCGACGCCTTCCTTACCACCATTAGGCAGCGGCCCAAGATTCAAGCACGACCTTCTAGCCTACCTCCGCGGCTACGGTCCATCCAAGCTGCAAGACCTTATCAAATCCTTACAGCCGTACGACTTCACCACCGTACGAGGCGCCCTAATCGCCAGCGTTCCCGGTCGCCAGATGCTCCAAAGTCTTGACCCACAAGCCGAAATCCTTTGGGGATGGCCAGGTCTTAAAAACATCTTAAGCCGCATCCCCCCATCCGCTTCCACAGCACCCGCCAACTCCACCCAACCACACATCGTCGCTCAAATCTCCTCCATCGCCTCCGTAGGCGAAAAATGGCTAACCACCACCTTCTTCCCCGCACTCTCCACCCCCAGTAACGATAACAAAACCAACCCCACCCCCACCCCCAAAATCTCCCTCATCTTCCCAACCGCAGACACAATCCGCCGCTCCACAACCGGCTACACAGCCGGCGCCTCAATCCACATGAAAACAACAACCCCCACCCAACGCGCCCAACTCACCTACCTCCACCCCCTTCTCCACCACTGGTCCCCCCCCTCCAAACCATCCCCCTCGTCTCCCCCAACCCGCAAAGCCGGCCGCCACCGCGCAGCACCCCACATAAAAACCTACATCCGCTTCCACTCCACCACCATGGAAAGTATCGAATGGGCAATGATGACAAGTGCGAACCTCTCAACGCAGGCATGGGGTGCCGCTGCGATGCAGGGCGGCGAGGTTAGGATCTGTAGTTTCGAGATCGGGGTCGTGGTTTGGGCTGAGTTGTATGGTGAGGGGGCGGTGATGGTGCCGACGTTTGGGACGGATATGCCGGCTGCGAGAGAGGGGAGGGGTGTGGGCGAGGAGGATTGGGATGGGGTAGGGGAAGGAGGGGGAACGGTGGTGGGCTGGCGCATGCCGTACGATCTCCCGCTCGTGCCGTACGCGAAGGATGAGAAACCGTGGTGTGCGAGCGAGCCTGATGCGGAGAGGGATTGGATGGGGAGGGTGTGGGTGGGGTATGGGAAGTAAGGCCGTAGGCATTGACGCTTTTTTATTAGGGTTCATGGGCATTGCTAAGGGGAGGAAGTCTTGGTCATTGACTGGATGGATGGGTATGTTCTATTTCGCACGTATGCTCTGAGATAGGGATGGTATGGTTTCAAAGTAGAGAGGAGATTGCTGCGCGGGCACTGGATGAACGAATATGGCTTACTGTAGTTTGCTGGTATGATAAGTCAAGCGATCCTCTATTGAGAGTGAGGATCTCTGCCAGTGCCAGCGGATAAAGATATTCTGCCATTCGACGGAGTACAAGTAGGTAAGTCACAGATCCCACGCTCCACAGCACGTACTTCATGGCGAATATATTAACGATATGAAAACCAGGGTATCGATATCTCCCATATACAAAGCCTACTAAACAAAAGCCATACTTAACAAAAAAACTTATGCAGCAAAGTTATAACTAATCCAAAACCGAGAGCGAATTATCCGCCCGCTTTATCCCAAGTCCTGGCAACCCTAGCATCCGTCTCGAATGTACCTCGGCAAAAACCCCTGAAACGGATGCCGTGCCAGACATGGGATACATGCTCAATCGGTGACATTGATCCATACATCGACTGACTGACTGAATTATCATCATTCACTCATGTGTGTACGTACGAGTCCCAACTCCCATTACGCATACTCAATCCCTAAACAACCCCCCCAGTCAGCAAATTCCCCCCATACACAACAACCACATAGAGAAAAGTCAAACTCACCTATCATGCTCCACCCTCCACTGATCCCCCTCCCCCAACCCCACTTCCCTCAAATCACACCCCTCATGCCCCCACTTCTCCTCCATGATCTTCCCCCCCGTCGCGATCGTCATCTGCAGCGCCTGCTCCCACCCATCCGCATCGTAATAGAACGGTTCGCCTTGTCCCCCTCTCTGCTTCAGCTGCCACGAATTGCGATACGGATCCTGGCGCTTCGCTTCCGCCATCGCTTCGAGCGTCACTTGTAATTCTTTCCACGTCGTGCTGCCGAGCGTGTCCTGCTCCGTCTCCTCGAGGTATTTCTTGTTTGCTCCAGAAGAAGCTGGGATTGATGATGGTGCGGGAACTGGGATGGGTGTAGCGGATGGCGTGGTGCTGTTGGTTTGGGGGTTTGTGGTGTTGACGTTGCCCCCATCGCCTACACTGACGACCTGCTTCTCATCGTCGAACGTACTCCCCGTAATCCTGTCTTCCCTCCTCACCGCCCTCGCTTTCTTCTTCCGCCTGTATAATACCTCCAGATCCCGCAAGCTGTCGCCCACATCAAACACCTGTCCCGCATCCGCAATCGGCGTCGTGAACCCATTCATCGCCAGTCGCGAATGCATATCGCAGTCCGTGCCATAGTAGCTGATCATGCTATCCCAGCCTCCGACTTCGACATAAGCGGCCGTATTGACCAGAGCGAGCCAATCGTAGCTGAAGAAGCGAATGGCCCAGCGGCCTTCCTTTCCTGTTTTCTCATCCACGCGGTAGCCGGGCGCGACGCTCTCGCGTATGACGTCGACGGCGATTTCGTAGAGGGATTTGTAGGGAACCGCGTCCTCGTGTGTCTGCGGGACGGTGTCCATGTGGGCCCAGAAATAGTAGGAGAGGTTGTTGTTGATGGCTTCGGATAGGTATAGGTTTTGCAGCTGGGCAAAGGATTGCAGGGCAGGCGTGGTCATGACGTTGACGCCGAGGATGTCGGTGAGGCGGTGATAGTCCATATAGAAAGGGTTGGCGGAGGTGAGTAGGCCGTTTTTGTTCGCATCGAAGGTGCCTGTGTTTTCGACAACGTATATATCGCTGGGTGGCCAGCCCGCTGTGATGTAGCTCACTACTACCTGCTGTAGGAGCGGCCAGTACCGAGTGAACCCGATGTATAACCTTGTGTTTTCCGGCACATGCGGCTCTGGTGGTTTGTTCCATGACGGTATCGGAGGTAAGTCCACGGGCGACTTTGCGCTGGCTGCGAGCGGGAAATACTCGCGCAGCGGCGGAGGAGGCGTTTCGGGCTTTGAGGTCTTGTAAAGAGGATGTGGTTTCAGGGCTGGCTTTTCCTCAGGAGTCTGGTGTGAATACGGACCGAACGAGAAGCGGAGCATGAAAAGGGTGAGGGTGACGAGACTGAGGATAAGGGGAAGGAAGACATAGCGAGAGCGGAGTGAGAAAGGCATGCTAGATTTTCGGAGTCAATCATGAGGATCTGGATACAGTGTTTCCATAGCAAGAATGGTAGGAAGACTGGCTTGTCTCGAATCCTACCATCCCACAGCCAACTGGATCTGTTAGCTTGGCAGATTGGCACGCGAAGGAGGTTCTGAAGAGGCGCTAGGGGAAACAGCCGGGCCGGCGGCTACGATATCAAATGCTCAAATGAGGAATCCTAAAGTAAAGTACGTTATATCAACGCCTTACGACTTAGACAGGACAATTTCGTTAGGTCGTAGATAGTGGATATGCCTGGGGAATCCTACCTAGAGATACCTCCGCTTCGACACATAGGAGACAGACTCCCCTTGATTTGATGATTTAGTGAACCCGCATTATTGGGAGCAAGGGAGGTAAGACTTCGGTCCATCCCAATGTTCTATCAAGTCCGGTCATGACCCATGACCTATGTCTCGGTTGTGAATGTTGGCCTTGTAGGATTGCTAGGTCATTGAATAGTCTACCCGACCATGAAGGCCTTTGTACAGTGTCTCGTCACAGGGTGGCTCACAGCGGCCGGGTTGCTACTTCCCAGAATCAATATGTTCAGCAGCTCTGAAAGACATCAAGCAGCTACGACTGCATCAAAGGTAGTAGCTATAATTCAGCACACAGCTACTTCCAAGATGGTTTGTCGTTTGGCTTTTCGTTTGACAACAACAAGCACACAGCGCTTACAGATATGTCAGCCAACAGTCCAGCATCGCCATTTACTGGTTTTGGACTGCGTCATGGACGGTCGGCATCGGATCAACCAATACCGTCCGCCGTCCTCAATACACCAAACAGCCATCTTCGCCAAAGTAATGAAGGTCCCAGTACTCTTCCCCGCCTACAAAAGCGGCGCCAAAGATGTTACCAAATCCCAGATTTTCAAACAAACCAGTCTCGCGACGTAGGACGTACCGTCAATTCTTTTCACCCAAGCCTTCACATCAACATAGACTTCAATGCCACGATACCTAGCAATCTCTCATATCCAAGCCCTCAAGTAGAGCAACTTCACAACGCAGGCCTGCCTTACCGTCCCACCTACCAAAGTCGTCAAGAAAACCCATTCCACAATACATGCACACTCTTCACGAACCCAATCGCAACCCAAGCTCACAACGCAGGCCTACGCTATCACCACACGAATTTCACGGACAGCAAGCATTGGTATTTCCTCGTGCAGATCACCATACCTCCACCCTCTATCATGAGCGTTCGGCACGACATGACCCCACGTCAGCGCGCCAAAGCACGTCTTCATCAGCTCACCATCAACAAGAGGTCCGTCAACGAGCAGCGTAATTTCATTCGAGGCTCTGTTGAAAAAATGGAGGCGCGTCTCGAAGTGCTAGAGGTGAGTGTAAACCACGCCGTCACTCCACGTACCTGCTGATTTGGACTACTAGGATATCAATCAGGATCCAGTTGAGCCAAATACGAAGCTGTCGGAGTTGTATGCTGTGGAAGCTGCTCTTGACAAAGCAGACAACGATATGAATGAGCTTGCGCGCCTGTGGGATCAATACCAGATAGAGTATGATGACATCATGTCTGAGATCGCAGTGGGAGAGCATGGTAATTAGCAAATTGGGGGTGACTTGCCTTCATCCGTACGCCCCATTAAGAGCAATGGTCCCTTACACAAACATTTATTGCGGTGCAGTAAGTGTATAACGCCTGCTATGAAAGCTCAACTTCAGCTGACAATAGCTATAGTCGCATCGCTAGGCAATAGAATGAAAGAAGCTTTCGCCCGGTAATCGTTACTCCATCTCGTAAGATTGTGATCCTGACGCGTGATGTCAGCCACCAAGCGAAATTGTGACTAAGGCCTTTAGCTCTTTCATCTGTCTGATGCACCATTTCCCACATGTCTTGTAGTGATCCTAATCGCTGATTTGCCGATTTATATCTTCGCTGGGTATCGGCAGCTAGCTCTCAGTCAGTTTATTGAATCAGTGATATCTCTCGGTAGGCATTGTGTGATAGCAGAACCGAGGCGAGGTAAACTCACAGCTTTATCGTCAATTATGCAGTGGTGTACATCGAAACAATGGGCTGCTGGATCGTAGAATGTACTACAATCCTATCACTCGGGTTCCTCCGTGGAACAACGAAACCTGCTAAGCTTATCTAATAAAGTACCAAATTCAAAATTCATTCGAGACACGGCATAGACGATTTTCTTCAAAGAAGAATGCAGTATAAGTTAGCCGGATAAGTATCAAGTCGACGTACGATCCTTTAGGTTAGCTACACTGCTTAAAGAAATGCTTGGAAATGTTTGAGAATTTCTTACTTGAAACCTACATACCCATCCTACGAAACTAAAATCTTAAAAGAGTCTGAGATGTTCCTTTGACTGCTTTAGGCGCTCCCTGTTTCGCTCGAGAAAATTGCATGCCCCTTCCTTTCCTCAAAAAAGAGAAACTCGTTCGTTGAAAATATCATAATACTAAACGAAACCAGAGTAAATTCAGCAGTTATATTTCTTGCAACGAAACAAGAATCACTAATCTTCGATTAAGTAGCGGGTTTATAGTCTCTATACATACCGCATTTTTGCACTGCACAGGTGTCTTCGCGTGAAACCAATGGGTTTTACGATACATGTTCTTAAAAGAGACCAGGATTGCTTATAAGCAGCTATCCTATTCTAGTGCATGAGATAGGTTTGTACGGTGTAAGAACTCCACGGTTAGATCTGTATTTCCATAGATCGGTCGGTTGGTAGAGTAGAGAAGAACGATAATAGCATCGCTGGAGATGATTGATTCTGCGAAGGTTGGTAAGAATAGTAGCTTTCATTGTGGATGTGTTTTTGCAATTTCCCAAATTTTCTAAACTTCGACATTAGAATAGCTGCTACTGTATCCTTAGTATCAAGGAGAAATGAATACTTCAAAGTGGATTATTGAAGCTACTCCAATGTACCTGCATTTTTGGTGAAATGGATGAGTTAAATAGGATGCCATGTGTTTAGTGTACTGTGTACTTGACACGACGAGTAGCTGCTTAATTACGACCGCTTTGTGAAATTATTACCGCTAGGATGATTCAAAGGGTGTTAAGGTCCTAGTTCGCAGCTAGTTTCATCTAAGTACCTGAGAGGATTTAGCCTTAAGGCGGGTATATGACGGTGATGCAGCGAACGCTCGCGGGATAGTCCTTTGTTTTCAGCTGGAATAGTGGGTATCATATTCTCTCTAGGAAGTCTTCATTACCATAGGACATCATCACGCTAGCATTCAAACGAGTATTGTGTATAACTAAATTTGATATTTGTTTTCAGCTTACAACACATGCCTTCCAAGTGCCGACTGAGTCTTTGGCTAAGTAAAAGAGGTAGAGAGAGTTTGCCATGCATGGGTGATGATCAGATACAGATTCGGAAACCATCACGCAAAATCGATTATCTTCTCTCATGGCTTTGTAGATTGGGTGGTAAGTGTAAGATGTCGGCGGGACTGGATGTGCTGTACGACTTTGTAGGTGATATGAAGGAGTAGGTGTGAGCTAGGATTGGACGTGGGGTTGGTAGATGGTTCTTGGGGGCGTTTATGTTGTGACTGCTTCAGTGCTGAACATACAAGCACATTGTGAAGAAGACTCGAGGTGTCGTTGTGAATGCCCGTTGAAATGGATGAAATATGTTCTTTCAAGATCGTGGTGCCGTTATTGGTATGAATACGGGAAGGGCCGCCTGGACGTGATAACATATCATCTGATCCGCCATGCAGGCTTTGAGTGACACTCCGATTGCTACATGTGTCAGCAGAGGAGATGTACTTTATTCCCTTAATGCTTAACCCTGCCCCATATATAACATACACAGGAGATTAAATATTCAATAAACCTCCCGCACGACCAAAATGTTACAGATACCCTATTTTCCATCGCCTCCACAACTCCACATAGAATACCCTCACAAGCTCAATCGATCCAAACTCAACCGATCTCCACTTCTCTCCTTCCGCACCATCCCCAACTTGTAGAACCTCTCCTCCCCTGTCGCAGTCCGTCCACCCACATACCACTTTTCCCCTCCTAACGCATCCCGAAATCCCCCATCACTCGAGCTATCACTCCCTCGCCTTTGTGGCCTGAAATTCGACGGAGGAGAACGCGCAGCGGGCGGGGAACGAGATACAGGGGACCGAGCATTCGAGAGGCTCGCGGCTTGGACGGCTGCTGTGGTTGCGCCCTGGGAGGGGGCTTTGGTTGCCATCGCTCGGGCGGAGCTGAGGGTTGGAGGGGAGAAGGTGGAGGACTGGGTGGTTGTTGGGGTTATAGCGGTTGTGGTCGAGGTTTTGGAGATTGTGGAATGAGCGCGGAATGCGGCGAGGAAGTTGGCGAAGAAAGGGCGGTTGGTGGGCATTTTGGCACTTTTTTGAGAGGACCTTTGAATAGTAAAGGTTCGGGGGTCTTGGGGGAGAAGAGATCCGGATCCTGTCGGAGAGCGATGCTGCAGCTCTTGGTTAGCGTTCGTTGTACAGAGCTAGACGGGCAGACCTGCAGTTGCGTTGCTCAGTGGTGAGGCATTTGCTTGACTGGTGTCGGATGTGCCGGTATGTGGATTTCGACCTGCAGGACAAGGTGACTGACGTCCGAAGACTGACTGCACAGGCTCAAGGCTCGTGAATTTGACTGCGATAAAGCATTGTGACAAAAGAAAGGAAGGGATTGTGGGGTAAGGCAGTCGGTTCTTTATGCTTTGCTTGTGTCTTACGTTACTTTTTTCGATGTCCGGCAAAATTCGGAGAGATGCTTCGGGTGAGCGGTTTTGAAAGATTGGCGTCCTATCATTAGGTTCGACTGTCCTGTCCGAATGGCATACATAATGCCAAGCGCTGCTTTATCCGTAGCTTCGTACATACCTCTGAACCAATACGTTGACTAGTCTCTCTCACCCTACTCTCACATCAAGATGGTAGTTCTCATAGCTCCTAGTCGCAGCTGCACTACAATACTGACTGGATGCCTCCCAGGTCCAAGGTCACCACGGCATTGGCTTTGCAACTGCTAAGCCAGCATACGGCACCTACATATCGCCCTATGGCCCCAAGTACGATCATTTCATCCTCGCCCCTCTAAACCTCTATTTTAGTCTGACCAATCGCCAGGTACAAAACTCCGTTCAACGTCCGAGGCATCAACGCAGGACGAGCCATGAAATTGTACGCAGCCTCTCGCCATCCTTACTCGAGCACCGTTCCTTTTCTGCAAGACAGTCTCGAGGTATCTGGGGCGCTGACGGGTTATACAGTGGAATCACAGCAGGCGGTTTTGGTCTGGCGGGAGCATTATTTGCATTACAATTCTTTGCAGAAGTGCCGAAAGTCAGGACGGACATCTGCCAAGTACGTACATTCCCATTACGGTGGGGGGCAAATCATGAAAATGGACGGCAGGGTGATTATGGGGAAATTGGCTGCCTTGAGACTTGGCTGGACAAGGATATCGTCATGAGGAGAACCAGCGGCTGACGTGTGTCTGGTACAGAAACTGCCAATAGTTGGGGACTACTTCATTCGAGAGATACCACCGAGTGACAACGTAAGTCTCATTCAGCTGACCTTGCTCTAGCGCCTGCTAATCTCGTTGCAGCCCTTTTGAGACCGACCTGGTGACAATGGATGGACAAGTCGAGCGACCAAATCGATCCCCTGGACATCTTCTGTAAATAAGTGATGGGTCGTGCTCATAGATTGTATTATGGTTATGGTCTACTTTGCTTACGCTTCTTGATCTCTTTTGCCACTTTCCTTGGCCGTCTCAGCGTTGTTGGCATCACATTACGGTAAAATGCACCAGCATGAGAAGATGTCTTCGACACCTTCCTAATCCTTTGGTCGTGAGTGGGGTTTCTAACATCTACTATATTGGCAAGAGCGTCACTGCATAGTAGACTGTCTACCCAACATTCCTTTTCAAAGCCATGATTTACACAAATGCGTTGATGTCCAATACGAATCTAAGGACAGGATTACCGGAAGCCCAGGACCCAAGTCTGTATCACATCGCTGAAATGAACGGTTACTTTTGAGACACTGCCCTCGCAATCTACCGGTCGAAATACCACGCATATCGGGTGCACTAGTAGAACTTATCTGCAGGAAGTACTGCAGCTCCGAGTCAGCTCTGCTGCCTTGCGAACCAAGCGCCGCCTTGTCTTCTACCACATGCACGGAGGCCCAAGGTGGCTGGCCGCTTAATTTACAATCGGAGGGCCCTCCGTGGATACGGTACGACTATGCTAGGACACCCGAGTTCGTTGCTACTATATGAAACAAACTCGATGGTAGTATTTCTACCAGTTTCTAAGAAGGAGCTCATGAATTCTACACTCGCTAACAGAGCTCTCGACTACTCGAAGACTTCCTCTAGCAATATCACGTCGCTACTACCGTAGAATGCGAGAAATGGACAGCCCCATCTACTACGATGATGACTACTTCTCCAACAACCTCCGTCTTGATCCACGTGTACGCTCTACCGAATCACCCTAGTCACAGATCAGGAAACATAGATCTAACATGGAAGGACAGCAACCCCGCCGACGAGAAAGAATACTCTATCCTCAAGGCCGAACCCCCAACCAGCGAAGCCCTGCGTGGTATTATGAGGAACCCTTGTACGCACCCCATCGCCGCACCAAGTCCTCCCCACCTTGTTATCCGCGACCCATGAACAAATATCCATTGCCCAATTTCATGTTCCCGTAAGCGATCCCACCCACAACATCATCCCTGCACAGATTCCTCATCCCACCCACCATACCCCCAAACTCAGCAAATATACTTACATCCCCCAGCTCCAGGAATACCAATCTCATCCGCAACGCTCCCGCCCTCCCACACCACCCCGTACTCCAAGATCACATGCGGAAAATCCACAGCCTACCCCACTTCCACCCGCCCTGTCCCCGAGCGCAGTGGAATCTAAAGCCTGGTGCGCGCGGCTGGTCATGGGATGGATGGTGCTATGGCTGTAGCTGCTGTGACGAGATGCGGAGGCACCTGATGGTGTGTCATCATCATCATCAGCAGGTATGCTGTTCGATACCAGTAATGTATGGGTATGTGCCGAAAGGGTTTCGGAGTTCGAATTTGATGTGTGGATGTTGTGGGCTGGTGTACGAAAAGGCGGGGGAGAAGTTTAGAAGGGGTGGGAAGAAAGGGTGGTAGAGGATGTGGTGACGGTTTTGCGCTGCCATGAAGTGGTATTGCGCTTCTTTCGCGCTAGATATGAAACATGGGAAATTTCGCAGGATTAGGTACGTAGACTCACGGACGTTTACGATTAATAGGATAATGTTGGGGAAAGGACACCGCCTACGACATATATGTTGGAGAAAAGTCGAGGAGACAAGACGACAGAAGATTCGACAGCTAAGCAGAGCGGAGTCAACTAAATTTCTACTATAGCCTCTGATCGACCGCATCCTCATCTATAGCAGAAATACACTTCTGGCAAACGAAAGATGAGGTGCAGCAGTCCGAATCAGGACTCTTTCATGTCACGTGAGTACGCGTCAAATATCACGACCCAATTTCCTCCCTATCCCCTTCCTTCCCACGCTCCCTCCCACCCTCCCACCATCACACACAACACACCACCAACCACCAACCACCACCAAGCGCACCCCCCTCCCCTTCCTCCCCTCCCATTCCCAGCCCGACCAATGGCCGACCCCCACACCAGCACCCGCGCCCAATTCACAACCCACCTTACCACCCTTCCCACCCCCCCCTCCGCCGCCCCCGCCTGGACACACCTCACCACAACCCTCTGCACCCTCCTCACAGCTCTATCGCAGCACCCAGCCATGGCCCCCAACCTGCAACAAACATACATGACCCCTGCGGCCTCCAAGAACAAAATCTATTTCATGTGGGATTTCGTGGGGAGGACGCTTGTGAGTTCTCCATTCCTTTATCACTGTTCACATCCCATCCACCCCCTTCTCCTCTTCCTTCGGTGGTAGAATATAATCATACCAACGCTCATGGCGGATGCTAGGGTTTTCTGTACATGGTACCCCCAACCCTCACACACCTCTCCCCCGCGCAAAAGGAGACATGGGAAGATGCAAAAGGCAGAGCTGGATTCGCAAAGAGTTTGATCTGCGATGAGGTGCCGGGGATGTTGGATACGATGACTGAGTCTACATATCCGGGGCAGAGGGGGCGGCATCCGGGGTTTGGGGAGGAGATTTTGGAGGTTGCGAGGGGGTTGGGGGGGTGAGGGGGATGAGGTGGATGGTTGGGGGATGGTTGGGTCATTTTGGGGATGGGGAAGGATGTGGTGTTGGATATTTCTGTGTATGTGCGTTTGTGTGAGTCTTTTGGGTTATGGTGTTGATCGACGGCGAATATTTGATTAATTTCAGCTCAGGGCAATGTATGCATGCAAGGTTATTGGAACGAGGATGGACAGATTGGAAATATTTCATCAGTGCCAACCCTACTACCATCTCAAACGCCGTACCCCAATTATGTATCAGGACTAAATTACAAAAGGCGTACGCAGCCGCTGCCCCTAGCATGCAGCCAAACCCTCCTCATACGCCATGTCATTGCTTCAATCAGCCTTCCCATACCCACCACCGTTCAGGAGACCCTCCTTCCCATCCAACTGGAAGAATCCACCAGGGCTGCCTTTCGTCCTCCGCATCCTTCTCCGGCCCCATACCAAGCCACCAAGCACCCCGCCGATCAGCATCCCTAACGACAACCACGGGTGGCCTGTGGCTGCTCCGCTAAGTCGGAAGAATATCCGTTGGATGACTCCCGTCGAAGATTTTGAGGAGATCTTGGAAGGACTCGAGATGACTTTGGGAACGGTCTCGAGGATTGAAGTTCGTGAAGGGACGATGGGAGCGCCAGACATTGTGTTGTCCCAATATCGATGGTTCTATTCTTATTAGCATTACCTTATAGAAGTGACAGGAATTCAGGACTCACATCCTCATCGTTGATGATGACCTTGTGGCCTTCATTGAGATTGATGCCATAAGTCGTTCGTATCCATCGATCCCAGAACACGCCATCAATCCACGCAAACCCCACCTGCTTCTTATCGTCTTCTCTAATGTCAATACGTATGTTTTTGGTAGCACGTAGCGCTCTACCATCATTACGATCTTCCGCCTCTTCAAGTCTCAATTGCTTCGCATCCCGTAGTTCCTGACGCTCTAGCTGGAACGCATGCGTCTGCTTCTCCATCCATTCAAGAGCCGCATTCTTGATCTCCCGCTTATCCAAGATGAACTCGTCAGACCGTTCTCGAGACAAAATGCCTAATACGACATACTTTCCACGCATGATCTCGTTCGAGTTCGACGCGGTAAGTTCTGGTACGATAGGTAACCACACGGACTGCATCCAGGTAAGGACTTGTCGAAAGTCCCGCATGTCCTTGGGCGCAAGCACGTTGTAGTAGCTCGGTCTTCCATCCCTTGATACTAGCAATCGTGGCCATGTCGAGATTTTGAAGCGATCCGCGAGCTCTTTGGAATCCGTTTTCGCCAGCTTGGCGTGGCCGATGAGGCTAAGCGTCAACCTCTCCAGTGCCTCGAAGTCTTCATTCGTTGTAGCGTGATCGTAAAAGTACAGAAAGATGACTTCTTCAGTCTCTTCCATCTTCTTAAAGGCCTCCGCATCCACCGATGAAACTCCGCTGCCAACATCGAGGGCCTTCTTGGCGTAGCTGACAAGATCTCCAAGGCCTCGAAGCCCATCGTACTCGACTCGCTCGCCACCTCGGAAGAAATGTATTGTTGGGTATGCTCTGACGCGAGCGTCCTTACAGAGCCGTGACTCAGCATCGCAGTTGACTTCGCCGATGTTGAGTTTTCCAGTCAGCTCCTTAGCCATTTGCTGCCAATTCGGTGCAAGATCCTGACAATGATGACACCATGGGACATAGAATTTGACGAACCAAGGATCCTGAGTATTTGTAACAAGCTTTTGAAAGCTCTCTTGCGTCAACGATACACTGGTACCAAGTGGATTTGGCTTGGCGGATGACTTCTGAGGCTTTTTGGCAGCCTTTGCAATCCTTGCGGGTGTCTTCGCCACTGTAGTCTCCTCGGCTGGCGCCTCCATGTGTTTTTCTGCCGCTGCCACTCCTGCTGCGGGATCCTTATCTTTGTGCGCTGGCTCAGCGGGTGAAGCACCAGTGTCAACCGATGTCGCCTCAGGCTCGGGCAGTTTGACGCCTTCCTTCGGCCTGGATCCCGGTCGCGTCGACTCCAATGTATCCTCAACAAACGCGCTCAGCTCGGCCATAGTCTTCTTCCCATCGAATTTCCTGATAAACTCGCCACCCTTGAAGAGCATAAATGTTGGGAACGCGGCGATGTCATGTTTGCCGCAGAGGTCGCCATAAGCTATGCAGTCCACAGAACCAAAGTGAAAGTCGTAATAGCGTGAGAAGGAGTTCATATCAGATTTCGAGGGCTCCTTGCCCGCGGGCACAGGTTTCGAAGTATAGTAGAACTCGTAGAGCGTTTGCCATGTCGGTGCTATAGCCTTGCAGTGATGACAGTATGGCGAGTAGTGCTTGACAAACCAATAGCCGTTTTTGGTGTTCTTATCGAACGATTCTCCTGTCAGCTCTTTCATTGGCGGTACCTCCAGGCCGTTGAACCTCGTCGGTTTAGCTGAGACGGCTTCACTGTTCGTAGATCCTGCTTTAGGGCCATCTTCGATCTGTTTCGCCTCCACCGCATTGGCCTTTGGCTCCGCTAAGACATCCTCGACTGTACTCAGCTGATGTTGCGTATCGATTGCGGCGGGTTTTGCGAAGACCGGGGACAGGAGGAAGAGGACGGTCAGTGATGGAGACACTGGGAAGCGCATATTTGAGGGGAGGCAGGTCGAACTGGCACAAGCGGACCTGGTTGGATAGATGGTCTAGAGGACGAGGGTATGATGATAGCCAGGGAAAGTAGTCTTTGGAGGGAAGCTGGAAGACCGTGACTTCGCCAAGTCCCTGTGTCTTACCGCAACACCATGGTCATGGAGTCTTAACAGTGATCGTAACGACTGGCGATGAAGGATAAGTATGCCTTCGTAGAGCTCAGGAGTGCGGAAGTGATGTATTCGGCGGCCAAAACAGCGGGCTTGGCATTCTCACTTGGCGGCGCTAGTTCTATCAAATGGAGCTCTACGGAGTATCTCGTGTCACTATCTGATATTTGACATACCACGCAGGTTACAGCCAATTGGCATCCAACATAGCTTTGATGGTGGCGCCGGGTTTTCTGTGACATCTAGCTCCTGTCGCTTTCAAAATGAGGTCCACACTACGATTGCTGGCCGTCGTTAAGCCAGGGCGCTACCTCGAACCTGGCGATCCAACTGGCCTCACAGGTCTCTTCAATCATCCTGCTCCTCGATCGACCCTCCTCTACCTCTATGGCTCTACGCTTGACAAGCTTAAAGCATTCCCTGCACATTCCGTTTATAGGCAATCTACAGAAGCTTTAACGAAACACCGCATGAATATTATGGAATCCATCAAGCCAGAGGGTTACGAGGAGTGGGCGAAAAGGGCCTCGGAAATGGTGCAGCAGAATCCTAAAGCATTCCAACCAGGCGGAAGCCATCAATATATTCAGGCCGGTGGGGAAAGTTATGTGACGACCGTGGACAATGGATCCGAGGATACTCAGACGAGAATGGTGAAGGGCAACATCCAATGGGAGCCCGAGCCAGCATTGGAAACATCACAGTAGGTTGGAAGCGGATGGGGCACCCCCTTCCTCTTTATGGAGAAGCTGACCCAATGACCTCCAGGATTGGTGATGCAGAAACCCAGATAGGTGGCGGTCTGATCGAGGAAGTCATAGAAGTGGCGGAAGGCGAGCTGAAGCTGGTGAATACTATGCTAGAGTCGAAAGTGTGCGTATTGATGTCTTCACGTTTCTACTTAGAGTTCTGAGCTGACTATTGATACAGCTGGGAAGAGCTTGATGAGAAGCCACCACCAGGTCAATGGGATTACTTCTCTCGGGATCAGCATACACCAGGGACTCAAGAGCCTCCAAATTTGTAGACGTACAGAGAGTTCACTTGAGATAACATTACATCCCGCTAGACGTCTACTCCCTCCGTCTTGCCAGTCCAACGAGGCTCTATGCTAGCGTCGTCCAACAGGTGATTGAATTCTTGCTCATGTTTTTAAGAGATTGATGCTTATCAACATGGAGATCTAAGTTTGTAAGACCTACGGAACGCTCCTTGTCTTGATTATACATGATGCATTGAGAAGTGCTGAGCTGAACGTGTACTGCCAAATTGTTCTCGTTGACACTTTCATAATTGTCGTTATCGCCAGTGTAGGTCTTCGATGACTATAGAGGCGAAGTTTCAACTTGAGGTATTCAGTGTCAGCCAAACATTCCCGCGATTTCATCCACTTTGTCTATCAACAATAGGCACTTCCTAACACCCGATTCGATCGAACGTTCCAGCTCAGATCCATCTTCCATTATATTTATTGTTAAGTGCGTGTCTACGTCAGCGTCACCGGACCCGCAGCACAGCTGGCCTTTGATTCTATCACCGTACCAAGTTGGGTACGACCGTTCATGAGTCTGCATACAATCGATACTGAGGCGGGTGCATTTTCAGACGCTCGAGTCTGAATGAAAGGTTTAGTGTAATTTTCAGCATGTTGCCTCACGTCCCGCTACTTTCCCATGTACAACACCAACAGAAGTGAATCTCAGAAGGAGCATCGGTTCTTGTTTATCCTGTTAATCTCCTACTGTAAACCTTCGATTCGCCTCAAATCATAACTGCGATCTCATCAAGATCTCATTAAGAACCACGTCACTTTACCCAAGCAAACAACACAATTACATACCTCTCACTCCAAACCATTCAAACGAAAGTCTCCTTATCTTGTCACTTCAGACAGCGAAGCTATCGACCTTCCACTCTTACAGTCACAAATCAGCTCAAGCCTCGCAAAGATATGCCCACGATATTGAAGACAAAGGTGACGAACGTTCCGAGGGAGCCCTTCGAAGAGCTGAGGCTACCAAGGTTCAACGAGACAGATTACAACGACGATGACCCTCGTTACTCGATCAATTCAGTTCAGGATTCATCGCATAGAACCCTGACAATGCCTCCTGGGCTCCACGAATGGCTATACAAAAGGAATTTGAAAGGTCCCTACCCAGACACAACCGAGATCAAAGGCGCAATCATCTACTGCCAAGGCGCCATGGAGAAGAACAAGACCAAACCGTTTGCCTCTACGGTCGTTCCGGGGATCGAAGCTATATTGCACGCAAACGATCTGCCTTGCTCAATACCCTCCATGATCGATCTGCCTATCTGGATGCGGACCTACAAACATGACCCTTCCAACAACAGAGCCAACCCACTCGCGACATGGCTGCAAATCATCGGTGATCTAGAGGCTGATGGCTTCGGCTTCGCGGCTAAAACTGTACTGGACAGCGCGGTGGTGATGCGGAAGGATGGTAGGGAGCTTCTACCTCGACATCTGGAGGCACTGTGCTTCTTCTGCAAGAACGTCGTCGAAGAAGTGCTTGGAGGCGACGTGGGACATGTGGGGCTCTCTGAGAACCCATATACTCGGGAGATGCAGAAGAAAACTTTTCGGAAACTGGCGTGCCGCAAAGGGTTCTTGGAGTTCTATCATAGCTACTGTTTGGAAAAGGCCGTTCGAGATGAGAGATGGAGGAGCCTCCCGTCGCCGTATGAGATGAGAGAGCTTGAGGGCGAAGCTACGTCGCCTGCAGATGGCATAGAGCAGAACCGCGAGAATCCTGTGTTGATGAGAGAGGATTCGACGGGCCGCAGGACAAGTGGGCGTATTACGCGTAGTAGTCTGAAGGCGCGGGATAGTGCTGAGTCTTCCAGTCCGGTTGCGAGGGAGGAGGGAAGGGGCACAGTGAGGAAGAGACACTGTGCTACAGAAGAGGTCGAAGATTAAGGCAGAGAGCAAGTAATTAACTTTTACTACCAATGGTTCACTGATAGTCTTGCGAGGACGTTAAAACCGCTCAATCTACCACATGACCTCCATCATTTTCATTGAACAGTACTTTGTCCACGACTACTGCAATAAATATCCTACTTTTCCTATCAGCAACAAGAACTGGCCCATAACCCAGAATGTATCCTTGAAAAGCCACGACCAGTAGACGTCCTGCACAATTCGGAAAGCACAATTCTCTACAGAACCCGAGTAATCTACGGTCTTCATTGGTAGCTCTTAAGCCTCTCGCGGTATCCACCCTCCATTAGGCATATGATACACAACCCTGTCCATGCCGCGATGTCTAGAGAGATGACACTTATAAGCCGAACAACTACATATCACTTGCAAAATCTTCAACGACAGAGCAGCCAAAACACTCCCCAACTTCCCAATTTTCGATTCTCTTATTTGTATCCCTGGCCAGACCGTGAGTTATCCCCTCGACAGCCATGCACCAGACCCTCCTCCCAACTCCAGTTTACGCATACGCCAAAGAGTCATAATCGACAAATATAGCGACACGAAAACACTCTGCTTCCTACTCTCCCATAGCTCCCTAGCATCTCAATACCAGTACAACGCATAAAACCCCTCGTCCACCAAGCACCTCTTCAGCAACACATCCAACCAACACCCACGCCCGCGATCGGGTGCGAGATACATATGACAGCTGCTAGGAACTCCAGACCATAAAGCAGAAGCTTGCCGGTGACATTCCTAATTGTGACTCGGGTCTCGTGGTCAGAAATGTTGATGCCTGCTAGAGCATCTCGCGGCGACAGGAATGGCTGGAGGTGGGTAGTAGGCAGTGCAGCTTGTGCGGGATGGGTATTCCATAGTTTCGCGGATCGATTTGGATATCGACATCGAAAGAGCTCTTCCATCTCGATCACGCTTCAAGGGTCAGATAGGAGAATGCAGAACCAGCGGTCCCTCAATGGTGAATGATTGGGAAGGATGGGTAGGCGTGCAAGGGTAAATCTTTACATCTAAATACTCCTGATTAGTATCAGATCACCACATAACATATCGAACCAATAACGAGTTTCGATGGTCATGTACATATCCTCCAACCCATCTCCGGGAGGAATTCCATTCGTGATTCGAATCACCTATTTGTCGCTCGTGTAGTGATACATTCCATCAAAGGTGGTGCATCCATCGTCTTCACCTCGAAAACTTTGAATATCATCGGTGACGAGATTCTGCAACTAGTCTTCATGGTGAATATACTGAAGAGTCTCGGTGACCAACATTAATCACGCCTCCCTTAACAACTTGAATCGTACAAATAAACGTGATGTATCCGCAAAATCGATGTTCAGCGCCCATAACTCCACAAGCTGCGATAACAAATCATCGGGCCCTGAAAGCTGGTGCAGCGGGATACCGCCGTGCCAAAGTATTTTTCCCACAGGATGTTTGCTCCAGGGTCCGGTCCGCTACTATGACACCACCGCCATTCCATCTTGTAATACTTCCGGATTCTAGATCGGAGAGAAGAGGGTATTATGGCATCTGGCGTAATAACGAATGGCGTGCTTGAGGCCGGTTGACACTAATCAGCGTTAATACTAGGGTATAGTATAGATATATAACGAGCCCGTGTTAGTATTTTGGTAAATTGGCTTTCATCAACCTATCACGATAGGCTGTGGTATGATCACGTATGGCGATTCTTGGAAGTTTGTGTAGTTTGATTTTCGTGGATGGTTCGCACTGATGTTGGGATTGCAGGATCGTACTGAGGTGGGGGAGATATGAGATGGCGAGGGGATGGGTGGAATTCGAGTAGTTGTGGTTGGGGGTCTGAGAGGTACATACACCATTACCGCCAGTCGGATCTCATGGTCGTGCTTTTGTCCGACCAGGGCAGCTTATCTTTCGTACTATATGGGACTGGTGAAAAGATATTGAAATATCTTGGTAGTGTAGACCTTGCATAGAAAACGTAGTTGAATATCGATTCTCGGAAGGAGAGATATAAAGTTGGGGGAGATGGCTGTAGCAGTAAACTTGGGTATCAGACGCTTCTAGCCAATATCGACCATCGTGTAGAGAGGACTATCCTAGCCGGCATGTTAGATCAATAATCCACTGCCCACCCATTCATAGCCAAAAACTCCTCGCACGCTTGCTTCAACGCTAAATTAGGCCGTAAGTCTTCAAGTCGTAAGGGTTCTCTCGTCAAGGGATCGGTGTGGGATCGCTTCAGGTGCTCCATTACCGTCGATCGGTCGTATGAATTGCCCGTTTTGGTCATCACAGGGTCGTGCATCACTGTGAATGATATTGCATCAATCAGGTAGTCTGGGACCTCCTGTAGACATCTCATTAGCCTTTTTCGAAGTCTCATCGTAGCTAAATAGGTGATCTACCCTTCGCTGCAAATACTTGGGGTCCGCCACAGCAAAGACGTTCCTCAATTCTTCGATCTTCGTTCTCGTCGAAAGCTCAACGTCAGCCTTCTCTTCCGCTTCGTCGCTTGCGTCCAAGTGCAGATGTTTCAGATCCCGTAGTTCAGCCCTTTTCCTGTTGTTTAACCCGTCCTCTAATTCCCTCAGCAGATCACTCCGCTGCCTAATTTTCTCCTTTTCCTTCGCCTCCCACTTCAGCTTTTTCGCCTGCAATACCAGCCCCGATACTGCCTGCGTGCTACTACTCCATGTCTCTAGACATTTCTCGTATGCTGTCAGCGCAGAGCTGAGCGCTTCGTTGGGATGGTTGAGAGCGAGCTGGGCTTGCGCAAGGTAGTAGTACGCTTTCATATTGGAACGCTCGAGCTCGACGGCTTTGATGCAGTCGTCTATGCATGCATCCCATGATTGAAGCTTGATTCGGGTGATGGCACGGTTGGTAAATATCTTAGGGTTTGTGGGATCTTTCTGGATGCTGGGGTTGGAATTGTCAGAGCTGAAGGGTAAGACTTTGGAGAGGGGGGCGCACGCCTGAGAGTATAGGGACTCTGCGTCTTTCCAATTGCCGTCTTGGAAGAATCTGTACGACATGAGCATCAGGCTGGAAAGTTGGGGAGCAAACGCCTCACTTGTTGCCTTCATCCTTGAGAGCGACTGCTCTGTGTGTCATGGCGATGCGAACGGTATAAGGAGAACTGGTCTCTTGCGTGATGTTGCCATCAAGCAGTCCTTGACCGATGCTTATGGAAGCATGGAGATTCAAAGATACGATTGCGGATTAGTCGCCTCTGATCCTTAGCGTCTTGGCAAGATAGAGGAACGCGCTAAGAGGCTGCTGATTGGTGGTGGAACAACACATGAACCGTTGACGAACCTTGGACTTATCGATCAAGATGTCTCCCCATCTGTGTTCCCTGGATATCTGCTGCACCTAGGCTTCCTCAACATCCTTGGGAAAATATGTATCATCTCAATCAAAAAACTATCCTGAGTGAACTAGGTCAATGATCATGAGTATCACTCATGGAGAGATCCTGCAATTCTCTCCATAGCCCAACTATTATACCGGTGGCTGGGAACGAAGATGAAACAGAGGCCTATTGGACAATGGCTTAACACTGTGATGTACGCATCTGTAAGACTCACGGTGAGTTGGATTTCTTGAAGATGCAAAGATGCAAAGACTCAAAGCCGAATTCGGTGGCAGAAACTCGGAGGGGCCTCGGTGGAGATTTTGGCGGCTTCTTGAAAAATACTTTGGGGTGTCAAGGCAAGACGCGAAACATTGTGCACCATCAAGGCCCGGGGAGGCTCGATCGATCGCTGGTCGAACTTGCTTACAGCAACAGCGGCAGCGGTCATGCACTCGAGAAAGGCAGGAACTGGCCAGGGTAAATGCACACGTTTCTGTATGTCCCAGCGGAAATGCAGTAACCTTTTGCACTGACCACAGGTGGGAGAATACGCCATGCCATCATTTATTATGTTTCTGTTGCAGACAAAGTTCATCCGGTCCTCTGGCCTCTGCCACGTGTGGAAGAAACCACGACCTTATCAATCTTCGTGAGACAGCTGTCAAGGTACCCACGTTGAGCGGCGTCAACCATCGACGTTGGTGTCTGCATTCCAGAATGGTGCTATCATGATTCCAATGTGCTAATCCCAAATTTCAAATCAAGATGTGGAGTCTGTTGGTGCAGAAGTATAAGTTAGTTTTATTATACGATATGAATCCCTCAAAATCACACTGCGTCACAGCCCAACCTACTAGATCGGCCATCTCAGATTCACTGCACGCGATAAGAGGTTTGATTTATAAGTAGTGGATGGAATGTTGTGTTTGTGGAAGTTCAGAGAATGTGGGCTTAGGTCTGAAATGTCAATCTTCTTCGAGAATCTCGACCAAATAACATGGACCTTTCTTTTCCCATCCGAGTCAAAATAGAGGTGAACAATCAACACTTGAGGTTGATAGTCACTATGGTAGGAGCATCTATCCTGTTGGAAGCAAGATTCCTGCTGAAGCCAAAAAGCTACTTTGCTTTACAGAGATAGTGGGAAGCTCCACCGCCAGGACATCCTGATTGGGGCGAGAAGTCAATTTTCAGGTGATCTCTAACGGGATCAAACGATGTCTGTCAACACTACTGCTGTATTGATACAGAGCTGGAGACAGCGACTACCAATTTTGGGTATTTGCCTCGAACTCACCTTCTACTCGGTGAGTTTGGCTGTTTCCTTCACTTGGGTACTTGATCATCAAACCACTGCAAAAGCAGGGATCTCTAGAAAAAGTAGCCAAGGGGAAAATGTGCCCGAATTTGTACTGATCCGCAAACAACCGCCTCGTTCGGTTTCTAGAGCATACAGTTTTCTCATCGAGATAACCAGACTTGAACGAAGTTCGAGACAATCGAAGTCTTTAATGCGACTCCGTCAAGCTGGGTGCGGAATCTCATAGGCCAGTCGTTGAATATGAAACATCCAAGACGTCCGTCTCAGCCAACTACGGATTGTCAAACAGGCAAATTCAAAGGTGTAAGAGAAAAGCGGATTCTAGTCCCAACAATCATTGAAAAGATCTGGGCTTAGCCACGAGTTGAAAGTTTTTGCTCGCGCTTTCAACACCGCACATTCTACAGACCCACCTTGATTGTTTCATCAGGAAGAACCCTCGGTGCGACTTACAACACCTTACCTGTATCCATTAAGGATCAGAACTTATATACTCGACAGGGGTGAGGAAACCCTAGCCCAAGTACAACTGTATCGAGATTTGAGCGCATTTGGAATGAGTCAATCTCAGCTTTCGACCATTGACGAAAACCCTTCCCAGACGTCTCAGGCCTCCTTGACCTACCTTAACAGCATTTGGGAAATACCGGTAGGTCGTATTCAGTCAACTACACTAGTCATATATCTACCCTCTTTGTCAAGAACGAGGACCTAGGAACAAGGCAGAGACACGACTAATCGCTTGATATGAGGACGACCCAGAGACTAGTCAAGCGAGGAGTCAGGTTGCAGGAAGAGTATGCATCCGCCACCATCTCTCAACTCCGCAAGGTCAAAAGTGGAAACACGACGAATGGACTGCGGAGCAGCAGACCCACTGGTTCGCGCTTACGTACCGACAGATGCCAATCCATCCCAGTCCAAGAAAAGTCAACATCGATTTCATACCTACCCCTGAAACCACTACTTCCACCATCTGCAACTCCCATTAACAGCGCCAACCACTCTCCCCCCCCACCACCTCACCGCCACAAAGATCGATATCCCCAAAATCCTCCGATCCTCGATCTCCGATCTACCCCGTACCCGCTCCAACCACCACCACCCTCCCACGCTCCCAACAGAAAATAAACCTCATCGACGATCCACCACCGAACATGCGACGCGAACACATGTACAGGGTCCCACGTTTCATGCATATTCGTACCTCATGCAACGCACAGCCCAACTTGTGGCAGATTCCGATCCCGTCGATCCATGCGCTTGCGCTGAGCAGCGCTTTGATACCTTACCTACCTTACCTACCTTACGAACGAACGGAAGGACTGTGGATCAGTGCATATGCACCCCACACCCGCTATCAATGTACCTATCGGCGTACATGGATGCGTGCATGCATGAAGTTATCGATAACCTATTAATAGATAAGGTGGGCTCGACGCAAAGCCGCATCTGGCCTACTTCTACATTTCATCATACGTGGCGTGCGTGAGAAGCATTGCAATCGGCGATGGGCTTTGTCAAGCGGACCTTATGGAGAGGGGGACTGGCTGGCTTGTCCATAAGCAATCAATCGAACGATACTTGTGAAGGTTGTGAGTTCAGCGTATCTATCTATCCATCTATCTGTGACATACCAACAACTCGTAATGAATAAAGGCAGTGAGGAGCGAGATTCGACTCGTTACACAAGCACATGCTGAATATAGATGCTATCATGTTACAAAAATATGCTCTCCACATAGGCTACGCCATACGCCGCTTAGTCTTGAACGATCTAATATCCACCATGACTAGAAGCCTCGTTCTAACGATATAAAAGATACTGAGACCTCCCAATCCTCCATGCAGAGCGAGCCGAATTCAGTTAATTATCTAATTCGTAGCCTACCTTTATAAATATGTTTACTCCGTCACGATATATTAGGTTATATTATATTAAATTATCACGATATAGTATATCAAGATGAAATTCAATATTAAACATATCTATCTTTTTAACATGGAAACTAATCTAACCCTCAAATTTATTTATCCTCTAACCCCCCCCGCCCTCCCTCCCTCTAGTAATTAACTACCGACCAGCTAATCGCCCAATCACCTTATTATAAACCTACCTTTTTACCTATCTAGCTACCTGCATATAGCCACACATACACCACTATCTCATGTGCGGTAGGAGGAAGGAGGTGGAGTAGAATAGAGGGATGAATTGATATTGGATTGAATTGGATGGGGGCGAGACTTGCGGGATAGATAGAGGGAGGGAGGGATGGTGAGAGGGAGAGAGAGAGAGAGAGAGATGATGGTATACTACCTTTCCTAGTAGGAACCCACGTCTGAGATTGATTAGTCGGTATGTCGGCTGGCTGGGAGCGTCGAATACTTACCTCCGAGGGTGAAGGAAATATATCTACCTCCCCTTCCCTCGCCTTCACCACCACCACCCCACCCTACCCTACCCATCCACCATCGCCCCCCCCCCCCCCTTCACCTCCTCACCCGAAAGAAAAACAGGCGCAGAAACAAAATCCGCCATCGTCTTCGGATCCTCCACCTGCCCCCTCGCCCCCCTCGCCGCCCCCACCGCCCCAACAAACCCCAACGGAA
>JAABUN010001468.1_pt1 | contig 51507 bp, 47 predicted proteins | sample 5559311 | NCBI WGS metagenome assembly JAABUN01 (sample SAMN10711877, study PRJNA513370) | rock metagenome | isolation source: Antarctica rocks | place: Antarctica: Victoria Land, Siegfried Peak sud
ATGATGCAAGTTCTAAGTCTTAGCTTATTTGAAAAATGCAGCTTAAAAGAGCTGTTTCAAAAGCAAGAAGCTAAAGAAGTTAGCAATCAGCAGTCGTTATTCTAAAAGTTAACGGGACAGTAGTGTTGCAATATCATACTATCTCTAACAAGTGCAGGAAGCTTTACATTACTATAAGTTGAATTAAAAATCAGCAATACCACACAAGTAATTAAATAAATTTTTCTCATCATTATTTCATAAAGGTTGTTTCAAAAAAATGACACGCCCTGCGTTATCGATACTACCCGTTTTTTTATTTAAATGTTTAGGTTATATAAGCTACTTATACCTGTAAAGTTTTACCTGTTGTATTCCCCATTCACCATATGATATGCGCACATGTCTTCCCTGGTGATCCTGGTCGCCATTCATACGTCTGCCTGCGACCCATTTTCCGTTGTTATATTCACCTTCATCTGATTGTAAAATACCTACGATCGGATTAACTTTATCGTCGGTTGCAAAGGTTACTACAATGCCGGTTCCGGCGATAATAAATTCGTCTTCACCGGTTTGTATAATTATACCACCTGCTGCCGGGAATTCCGCTTTTTTTGCTTCCGGCACCCAGCCTAATGAAGTGTAAGGAGTTACTGACAAACGATAATTTCCAAGCTTTATATCTTGTTTTCTTACCTGAGTATCCAGTAGGGCGCCGTCTATTTTACCAGTGCCCAGATATTGTAGTATCACCGGCGTAAGTTGTTCTAATATTTTATAACTCTGTGCTATTGGCTCCTCGGCAGGGCTTCTCTGAAGATTCTACTGAAAAAGGTGAAAAACCAAAAGCGTTATAATGCCCGATAGCATGAAAAACTTTAGCCTCAACAGACGGTTCAAAACGGATTTCAGGAATAAAAAAAGGATTATTTCTTTTTACATAAAGATCGCTGTAACGCCTGAAAAAAGGATTATAAAAATCAGGCGACAGGAAATCAATAGCTGGCGCCGCTGCCTGCCATATATCCATTACCTGCGGTAATGGTCCTGCGCTTGGGTATTCACCTGGTTTTACGGTTTTGTAGTTTAAGGCAGCATTCACAAACATAGGTACAGCATATTCAGCTTTACCTGCCTGGGCTACCGCATTGGTAAATTTAGCGTAGTAATAAGCCTGAAAAATTTCATCTGTTTCAAGGCTTTTGCCAAATATCTTTTCCCAGTTTCCTTTTGTAAGGTAACTATTTGCCGACCATCTTTCTTTAAACTCCGGTACTAAAAAGTCTTTATTTTTTTGCAGGTAGCTCATCAATTCTGCAGGCACATCGCTTTTAAAAGCTGCATTAGCTTCAGGTGTATATTCACGGGCTTCTGTAAGCATGCCTATTTCATTTTCCACCTGCACCATTATCACTGTTTGGTCATTCGAATCAATCTCTTTAATATGTCTCATCAGGGCTTTAAACGCCTTTACATCCGCAGCAAGATTATTGGCGCTAAAAGCTGAAAGTATTTCTACACCAGCCCCGCTTTGTTGTTGTGCCCGGGGAAATCGCTTTTGATTTGTTTTGACCCACGAAGGGGCATACGAACTCATGCTGTTTTTCCATGAACCAAACCAAAGAAAAATTACTTTAATGTTGTTCTTTCTGGCGTTGATAATGGTACTGTCAACAAGAGTGAAGTCAAACTTCCCCTCCTGCGGTTCCATCAATTCCCAATAGACCGGAGTTAAAACTGTATTAAGGCGCATTTGTTTCAACTTCGGCCATATTGCTTGCATGTATTGCAAACTGGAAGCCGAAGAATTACCCAGTTCTCCCCCAAGCACCAGGAAGGGCTTGCCATTTACCACAAGCTGTTTAGTATTACCCTGATTTCTTAGGTGGGGAATAGTGTTGGTTTGTTGCTGTGCAGATGAAAAAGATATTTTATAAAATAGAGCGGTGAGTGTAAAGACTAATATTTTAATGGGATAATACAAGTTCTTCAATATTTTAAATTGTTATAAGAAGAGGAAAACTTTAAGATAAATAAAAAGCATTTAGCCATTTATTTAAACACACATGCTAAATAAAAAAAATACTATTTCTACTTTTTAACGTTTAGAAAATTTAGTTGAAAATGATAAAAATGGTGAAATCGAAGACTAAAATAAAGTAAAACTTTAATTTAATGCAATCGATTGTTTTTTTGGGAAAAACTTTCCTACTGAGTCAATTAATACAAATCGATGTCCAATACTGAAACTTCAAAAAGATTGTATCGAATTGATGAAGGGATACAAAAAATAATAATGCAACCGATTTCTATCTTTATATTAAAAAATATTACTTTAGCTTATTTTATAGGCAAAGCAATGGCAACTAAAAAAGAGGTGACAATTTATGACTGAGCTGCAACACTAAATATCTCTCCAGCAACAGTTAGCCGGGGATTAAAAGATCATCCTGCTATAAATAAGGCAACAAAAAAGAAAATATTTGATTTGGCTGCAGAAGTTGGTTATCGTACCAATCATTTTGCCAGAAATTTAAGACAGCAAAAAACAAATACAATCGGAGTTATTGTCCCAAGGTTGAACAGCAATTTTATGTCAACAGTAATTGCAGGGATGGAAAATGTAGCGAACAAAGCGGGTTATAATTTGATTATAAGTCAATCAATGGAATCAGCGGCAAAAGAAGTAGCGAATGCAAAAACAATGTTTGATAACCGGGTTGACGGACTATTAGTATCTCTTGCTTATGATTCTGAAAATAGCGATCATTTTGAAGTATTTTTTAATGAGCATACCTTCAATATTTTTTGATCGCGTTGCTGATAATAAAAATTGCACCAATGTTTTAATTGATAACAGGAAATCAGCTTATGAAGCAACTACGCATTTAATAGAACAAGGATGTAAACGAATTGCTCATATCACTGCTTTGCCTAAAAGAAATGTATATGTAGACCGATTAAAAGGATATAAAGAAGCATTGTCTGATAATAATATTGAATTTAAAAAAGATTATTTGTTAACTGGTAACTTAAGCCAGGAAGCCGGCACCGATTCAGCAGAAATAATCAGAAGAATGAAACTCATGCCCGACGGAGTTTTTGTAGCCAATGATAATGCTGCCATAGGTTGTATGCTGGCGCTTAAAGAAGCAGGGATACGCATTCCTGAAGACATTGCTGTGGTTGGGTTTAATAATGGTCCTGTCACCACTGTAATTGAACCAAATCTTTCCACGGTAAATTATCCCGGATATGAAGTAGGAACTATTGCAACACAGAACCTGATTAATCACCTAAACGGAATTTCAAACATAAAAACAACTAATACAATTATTCTCCGTTCTGAACTAATCATCAGAGCTTCATCTTTAAAAGCTTAAAAAACAGTCATATCTAATTCAATTTAAAATACGATTAATAGATTGCTGCGTATGAAAAGAACACTTTCCTTGTTTATTTTTTTAATGATTGCCTTTAACTTGTTTGCCGAAGACGGTTACCGCTTATGGCTGAGGTATGAACAAATTGAAAATATTCCTGTCTTAAATGCTTATAAAAAAACAATTACAGGCATATACTTTCCAGGTAATTCGGCTAGTCGCTCTGTCGCATTTGAAGAACTAGCTATAGGACTGGAAGGATTGTTAGGTAAAAAAATTCTTCCTGTCAACACTGTCTCAAATGGCAGTTTAGTTATAGGGACTCCTAAAAGTTCCCCCCTTGTTGCCCAGCTTGTGTTGAAGGAGCAGCTTTTAAAAACAGGTGACGAAGGATTTGTAATTATTACAACAAAAAGCAATCAGACAGATATTACAGTTATTGCTGCAAATACTGATATCGGTGCTCTTTATGGTGTATTTCATTTCCTGAGATTATTACAAACGCAACAAATTATACAGAAACTTTCGATTGTAAGTGCACCAAAAATCAAATATCGTTTATTAAATCATTGGGATAATTTAAATCGAACAGTCGAACGTGGATATGCAGGGTTTTCTATTTGGGATTGGCACAAACTGCCCGATTATATTGACCAACGTTATATAGATTATGCACGAGCAAATGCATCTATTGGTATTAATGGAACTGTTGTAACCAATGTAAATGCAAATGCGATGGTCTTAATCAAAGAGTTATTGATAAAAGCAGCGGCTTTGGCAAATACCTTTCGTCCTTACGGCATTAAACTTTATCTAACAGCAAGATTTAGTGCGCCAATAGAAATTGGTAAACTAAAAACAGCCGATCCTCTTGATCCTCAGGTGCGGAAATGGTGGAAGGACAAAGTAAATGAGATTTATTCTTATATTCCTGATTTTGGCGGCTTTTTAATTAAAGCCAATTCTGAAGGACAGCCCGGTCCGCAGGATTATAAAAGAAACCATGCTGATGGAGCAAATATGTTTGCTGACGCTCTTGCGCCTCATGGAGGAATAGTAATGTGGCGTTCATTTGTATATAGTAATGAAAGCCCTGAAGACAGGCTAAAACAACCTTATACAGAATTTTCTCCGCTGGATGGAAAATTCATGAAAAATGTGGCTGTACAGGTTAAAAATGGTCCGCTTGATTTTCAGCCTCGCGAACCTTTTTCTCCTCTTTTTGGCTCAATGAAGAAAACGCCTTTATTTATGGAGTACCAGTTGACACAGGAGTATTTAGGGTATGCAACGCACCTTGTTTATATGGCTCCCTTATTCAAAGAAGTATTGAATGCGGATACTTATGCAAAAGGTCCGGGATCAACAATAGCGAAAGTCATTGACGGTTCTTTGGAAGGACATAGCATGTCAGGTATGGGAGGAGTAGCAAACATAGGAAACGATATCAACTGGACAGGGCATCCGTTTGGGCAGGCAAACTGGTATACACTCGGCCGACTGGCTTGGAATCACGAGTTGTCATCTGAACAAGTCGCCGATGAATGGATAAAACAAACGTTCAGCAATAACAAACAGTTTGTAGATACGGTTAAGAAGATAATGTTAGGCTCGAGGGAAGCAATGGTTAATTATATGACCCCGCTTGGTCTGCATCATATTATGGGCTTCGGCCATCATTATGGCCCGGCTCCGTGGTTTGATAAAGCGTCGCGTGCTGATTGGAATCCTGTTTATTTTCATAAAGCAGATGCAGCAGGAATTGGTTTTGACAGGACAGCAAAAGGAACGCATTATTTATCACAATATGCACCTGAAGTAAGAAAACAGTTTGAAGATATGGATACATGCCCGGAAGAATATCTGCTCTGGTTTCATCATGTGCCGTGGAATCATAAAATGAAATCAGGAAGAACTTTATGGGAAGAGCTTTGCTATAAATATTATTCAGGAGTAGAATCGGTTCGTACAATGCAGAAAGAATGGAACAGCACTAAACCATTCGTTGACAAACAAAGATTTGAACAGGTACGACAATTGCTCGCAATACAGGAAAAAGAAGCAGCTTGGTGGAGAAATGCATGTTTGCTTTATTTTCAGACCTTTTCAAAACTGCCAATTCCCGGAGGTTATGAAAAGCCGGATCATACATTGGAATATTACAAAAGTTTGAACTTTCCCTTAGCTCCTGGAAACGCGCATTAAAGTTTTTGAACCACGAAGGCACTAAGGCTCTAAGTATCACTAAAAACTTTGTGCAACTTTGTGTTCTTTGTGCCTTTGTGGTTCTTTTATCCATGGAAATTAGGAAAATAATGAATAACAAAACAGCCCATCGTAACAGGTGGAGGCACGGGAATAGGCTTAGCTATTGCAGAAAAGTTTGTAAGCAATAATATTATTATTAATACAATTGTAATCGGAAGAAGCGAAGAAAAACTGAAAGCAGCAAAAGAAAAATTGGGGAACTATGTTCCGTCGTTTCGTTTGATTTAAATGACCTTCCTGCAATACCGTACCTTGTTAAGAGTTTGTACGAGCAATAGAAATATTGATATTCTTATAAATAATGCAGGAATTAATATGAAGAAAGAATTTACAGAAGTAACAGACGAGGATTTTCAAAAGATCATATTAAACCAACATGAGTTCTATGTTTTCACTGTCAAGAGAAGTAGTAAAAAGAATGATTGAAAAAGGCGGGGGAAGTATTATCAATATCAGCTCGATGGCATCTCAATACGGCATTCCTAAGGTGATTGCCTACACTGTATCTAAGTCTGCCATCGAAGGAATGACAAGAGCAATGGCCGTGAGCTTTCTCCCAAAGGCATTCGTGTTAACTGTATTGCTCCGGGCTTTATAGCCACTGGTATGTCGGCAAAAGCTTTAGACAGCGACCCTGAAAGAAAGAGCAAGGCATTGGGTCGTACACCAATGGGTTATTTGGGTGAACCATCAGATATTGGAGAAGCCGCAGTGTTCCTCGGCTCAGATGCAGCAAAGTATATAACCGGTGTTGTACTTCCTGTTGATGGAGGAAATTCAATCGGGTTTTGATGTAATTAATTAAAACAATATAAAAATCAAATAATATAAATATGCTTAAAAAATTATCTTTTCAATTTCTAATGACAGTATGGAGTGTCTCTTTAATAACTGCCTGTAATAACACCGGATCGGGAGATCGAAATGAAAAAAGGGACAAAAAAACCGCTGAAACAACCACCCCTAAAAAATATCTTTCGAAGCCATTAGTTACACATATTTATACGGCAGATCCTTCAGCTCATGTCTTTAATAATAGAATTTACATTTATCCATCCCATGACTATGAGGCAGGCGTGCCTGAAGACGATTTAGGCAGTCACTTCGCCATGAGGGACTTTCATGTGCTGTCTATGGATAGCATAAATGGAAAAGTTACTGATCACGGTGTTGCTTTAGACATTAAAGAAATTGCGTGGGCGAAAAGACAATTATGGGCGCCTGATGCTGCGTTTAAAAATGGCACATATTATTTGTATTTTCCGGTAAAAGATAAAAGTGATATCTTCAGAATCGGGGTTGCAACGAGTTCTTCACCAACCGGTCCTTTTAAACCTGAAGCCGCACCCATTAAAGGAAGCTACAGTATTGATCCCGCTGTTTTTAAAGATACTGATGGAACTCACTATATGTATTTTGGAGGTATCTGGGGAGGACAACTTCAAAGATGGAGCAAAGGTACTTATGATTCCACTGCTCCACAGGAGCCGGCTGAAAATGCAGCTCTAAGTGCAAAAGTGGCAAAATTAAGTGCCGATATGAAAAGTTTTGATGGACCGGTCAAAGATGTACAAATACTTGATGAAGCTGGCAAACCATTGCAGGCAAGCGACCACAACAGAAGATTTTTTGAAGGCGGGTGGATGCACAAATACAACAATAAATATTATTTTTCCTATTCCACAGGTGATACTCATTTTCTTGCCTATGCAGTCGGGGATAATCCTTACGGACCATTTACTTATAAAGGTGTCATCATGAATCCTGTTGAGGGGTGGACCACTCATCACTCTATTATTGAATTTAGGGGTAGATGGTATCTGTTTTATCACGACATTGAATTGTCAGGAAAGACACATTTAAGAAACGTAAAAGTTACCGAGATTAAGCGCAAACCTGATGGTACTTTTGAAACACTTGACCCAATACTAAAATAATAATAAGAAAGCAAGAGATAATTTTTAGTACAGTTATAGAACGAGCGACATAACATTTTCAACATCGTTGTGTCCTCACTTAAACCGATATCCGTCTTTCCGTTTTGGCCAAAAACTTTTCTGCAAATATCACATGCGTACGCTATTTCCTATAGAGCCTGCTTTCCCAGAAGGGTTTTCTTACTCCCCTGATTTTTTAACTCAGGATGAAGAGATGGATTTGTATAATGAAATTAAAATTATCGAGCTTCATAACTTCAATTTTCATGGATTTAAAGCTAATCGAAAAGTAGCAAGTTTTGGTTATAATTATAGTTTCGATAATGGAGTCTTACAAAAGGGAAAGATATTCCGTCAGTATTTGATTTTCTTATCGAAAAAGCCGGCACGCATCTTTCAATAACACCTGGTGAATTTGCAGAACTATTGGTTACCGAATACCCGGCAGGTTCGGTTATTAATTGGCACCGGGATGCTCCCCATTTGATATAATTGCCGGTATATCTCTGATGTCTGATTGCACCTTTCGTTTACGTCCAAATGATAAAGCAAAACAAACCAGTGCATCCGTAATCTCCTTTCCTGTAAGGCGTCGTTCTTTGTATGTAATACAAGGCCCTGCCAGAAGTGATTGGCAACATAGCATTACTCCTGTAAAACAAATTCGCTACTCCATTACTTTACGCACTTTAAGAGATTAGTATGCTTTTAAAGTAATTGATAACATTCCTGTTGCAGGTTTAATTGCTGCCATTGATAAAACAAATTTTATTGCGCTATTACCCTTTTGAAGAATGAAGAAGCCATCGCCTGATGCAGATAGATCTTCACCTTCTGCCAAAGAATCAGGAATTTAAAAAACTGCTAACTTCCGAAATATTCCTTACCAGGTGAAGTTTGCTGTCCGCCGTTTATAAAGTAACACCGTTGGAGCTTTTTTAAATGAACTTCTTGCATCATACTTTTTATATTTCGACGAAAAAAGAGCAATTTTTTTATATAAGATAGTGCTTAATAGAATTTCCGTAAGGATGAACGTACTGCAACGCAAGAGGAACCCCAAACCCCTAAAAGGGGCTTTTGAAGCCATACAAAATGAACATAGTATGGAAAAGATTAAAAAATCAACTTATCTTTTCATCTTCATTAGTATGATGATCAATCAGGGTACAAGTGTTGGTAACAAAGAAACTATTTCACCTCCTGCATATCTACGAGTCGTTTATAAATTCCTCCGCTGCCTAATAATTCGTTGTGCGTGCCCCGTTCGGCTATTTCACCTTTTTGCATGACAATAATTTCATTGGCATGTCGAATTGTACTAAGCCGGTGGGCAATTACAATGGATGTACGATTCTGCATCATATTATTTATTGCATCCTGCACCAGCCTTTCACTTTCAGTGTCTAAGGAGGAGGTAGCTTCATCTAAAATTAAAATGGGGGGATTTTTGAGGACTGCCCTGGCGATTGTAAGCCTTTGTCTTTCTCCACCACTAAGTTTGCCGCCACGGTCGCCAATATTTGTTTTATAGCCGGATTCTTTTTGTTGAATATAGTTATGTGCATTTGCAATTTTTGCTGCATTTTCTATTTGCACATCGGTTGCATTCTCCATTCCCAGGGCTATGTTGGCTGCAATTGTATCATTAAATAAAATTGGTTCTTGTGTTACAATCCCCATTTGTTTTCTTACAGAATACAATGAGTAATCTTTAATATTTAATCCGTCAATCAATATCTCTCCTGCTGTAACATCGTGAAAACGGGGAATGAGATCGGCCAAAGTACTTTTGCCTGCACCAGAGGAACCGACAAGTGCAATTGTTTTTCCTTTTTCAATTTTCAGGTTAATATTCTTAAGTATTACTTTATCATCATATGAGAAGCTGACATTTTTAAACTCAATGCAATCTGTGAAAGCAAGCAGTTTTAATCCGTTTATATTTTCATCTACTTTAACAGAAGCATTCAGTATTTCTTCTATACGCACAATAGCTGCGGTTCCTTTCTGCATATTATAGAATGAAGAAGAAAGGGCTTTTGCAGGATTAATTATCTGCGTAAAAATACTAACATACATTATGAATGCTTCAGCCTTAAGTCCTGATTGTCCGCCTAAAACCAGGCGTCCACCAAACCATAGAATACCGCATAAAACTATAACTCCGAGAACCTCACTCAAAGGCGAAGCAAGATCCCGCCGAAACTGCATTCGATTGCGCAAATGAAACAGGTCATTGTTAGTCGAATTAAATTTCGTTTGCAACAGTTTTTCTGCATTAAAAGCCTTAATAACCCGTAGACCCCCCAACGTTTCATCAAGCACAGACAAAGCCTCTCCCAGCATAATTGCTGCGGTGTTTGAATGTTTTTTTAACGAACGGCTTACACGCCCAATTATTAAGCCTGTTAATGGTAAAAAAAATAACAGGAATAATGAAAGCTGAGGACTAATAAAAATGAGTGTTCCCAGTATAATAATTATGTTTAATGGATCTTTTATAAATCCTTCCATTGTGCCAACTACTGAACCTTCGAGCTCTCCTATATCGTTGGTCATTCGGCTCATAACGTCGCCTTTTCTTTGTTCCGTAAAAAACCCGATTGGCAATTGCAGCAGTTTGTCATACAACTCTTCTCTCAACCTTGTCACGATAGAATTTTTCATGGGAGCCAATACATAAAAAGAGAGATAGAGAAATAAATTTTTCAGTAACACAGACATAATAACTATGATGCATATTAATGCAAGGGCTAAAATGGGTCCCCTGCTGCCATTAGATATTATAATATTGCTTATCTGGTAATTAATGTAATTAATAACATCGCCCGAGCCATGTATACCTTCTGGCTTCCTTACCACTAATTGACCGGTTTTAAATATTAAAACAAGGAAAAAAGGCAGCGTACCGAGGGAAAGCAGCGAAAATATAATAGATAAAATAGTAAACAAAAAGTAAAGTATAATATTTCCTTTAAAAAAACGGAGATATTTAAAAAGACGCGAATATTTTCTCATTAGTGTTTTAAATCATTCAAATAGCTACAAAGTAACTAATTTTACAAGGATAAACAGAAGAACAGATGCAAGAAGGAAAAAGGCAAAAACAGGTAGCAGCAGTTATTCAGGAGGAATTGAATAATATATTTATGCGGCTCGGGCTAAATATGATAGACGGAGGAATGGTTTCTATTTCATCCGTTAAGGTTACTCCCGATTTGCTTGAAGCAAGAATATATATAAGTTTGTTTAAAGTACAGGATGCACAGTCTGCAATGAAAAAAATACAGGCACAGGCATGGGAAGTAAAAAAAGAATTGAGCGAAAGGGTAAAGCACCAGTTAAGGCGTATACCACTTCTGCAATTTTATTTGGATGATACTCTCGATTATGTTTTTAAAATGGAAGATATTTTTAAACAAATCAATATAGAGGAAGAAAAAAAGAAATCTGATAATTAACTAACTACCGCTTTACTGCCCCGAAACAGTGCTATAGATGACTATTTTGTTTGCCTGGAGATATTTTAAAGGAAAGAAGACTACGAATGCTGTCAATCTCATTGCCTGGATTAGTGTTCTGGCAATTGCTGTAGGTGCGGCAGCATTGATATTGGTGTTAAGCGTATTTAATGGTTTTGAAGACCTGGTCAAAGGTTTATATGCTGATTTTTATACCGATATCAGAATAGTTCCTGTCAAAGGTAAATTTCTTACACTTTCATCTGTAGAGTTACAGCGCATAAAACGGACTAATGGGGTAAGGCAACTCAGCACAACTGCAGAAGAAAAGGCTATATTGGCAAATGAGGAGTCCCCAACTATAGTATACCTTAAAGGAGTTGATGATGAATATACACAGGTAAGCGGTTTAAGCAAACATATTTTCAAAGGTAAGTTCGACAGGGGCACTACTGATCGCCCTTTGCTTATTTTAGGTGCAGGTATCGAAAATGCTGTAGGAGCTGAGCCAGGTATGGATATTACCCCGCTTACGGTATATTTGCCAAATTTCAAAGCAAAAAACTTTTCAGGTTTAGATGCTCTTAACTCAGCTAATGCAAATGTTAGCGGCAGTTTTATTCTTCAGCAGGACTTTGATAATAAGTATGTCATTACCAATATCGGTTTTGTAAAATATATGCTCGACCTGCGACCTGACCAATTTAGTGCTGTAGAAGTTGCATTGAATAACGATGCAGAAACTGAAGGGGTAAAAGAAAACCTGCAAAAATTGTTGGGAAGCACAGTGAAAGTAGAAACCCGTTACCAGCAAAATCAAAGCTTATATACAGTTATGCAGGTAGAAAAATGGGTTATTTACGGCATCTTGTCCTTAATTCTTGTAGTTGCAGCCTTCAATATGATAGGTGCCCTTACAATGTTGGTTCTTGAGAAGCAAAAAGACATTGCTGTTCTTAAAGCAATGGGGGCAGATGACAGTTATATACAACGCATTTTTCTTAATGAAGGCTTTGTATTGGCAGTATTTGGTGGCAGTGCAGGAATAGTTTTAGCAATACTGCTGTGTCTCTTACAGGTAAAATACAAGCTCCTGAAACTATCAGGAGGCAGTTTTATTATTGATTATTACCCGGTAAAGATGGTTCCGACTGATTTTATCCTTGTTATTGGTACTATTTTATTTATTTCGGTATTGGCTGCCTGGATACCATCTAAAAAAGCAAGTAAGCAACAATACTCATTGAAAAGTTAGTTTTTAATAAACAGGAACAATAAAAAAATCATAAAAAGCATGATATAATAATTGTCGTAGGCAGCTATAAGAAATTTTTTCTTGCAAATGGCAAAAGTTATTTTTTGTAAGAAGCTGTTTAGCAAAAGGGATGTCTCCGCGTTGAAATTATAAAGAATTGCAACAAACAATAAGAAAGGAATAAATCCTTTTTTAACAGGAAAACATTATTGATAATAACTGATCCGTACAGGAAACTTTGGGTCTATGATACCCAAATCAGAAGCAGCAGCATTGCTGATCCGCAGCAGTAATCCGTTGTTTTCTTTCATTTCAGGCATACTTCCTAAAACCTTGGCATATACTGCTTTATTATCTGATGAAGATATTTTTAAAATGGTACCAGGGGTAACATCATTTATTAACACATAATATTTTTTATCCTGCCATCCGCTTGTAGATTTAAATGTAGCTGCGTCCCCGCTTTTTGTATTTTCAGTTTTTTTAGATGCCTGAAGGGTATAAATGCCTTCAAAAGTTCCTGCAGTTGTATTAGCTGTTTTGTTTGTTCCTTGTTCTGTTATTTTACTTTCCTCATTTTTTGATGATAATGTTTCCTGTGTTTTTGACAGTTCTTCTTTTACAGGCGCAGCCGATGTATTACCTGGTTGCGCGGCTTCTTCCGTTACTACAGCAAGGGCCGTATCCTTCCCGGCAACAGTTTCAGACAGATCAGGAGAAGCTTTTTGGGGTTCATTTATACTTTGGTCGCTTTCTTCCTGACCTTTTGTTTTAGATAGATTTTCATTTTTTTCTTTACCCGAAGCGGAATTAACAGCAATAGGTTCATCTTTTTTAGTTTCTCCTGCAATTTGTTTTGTTTCTGTGGCCTCTGCACTTTTTTGAGCAGGCTCACCATTATCTGCTGCAGGGGTTGTATTATTTTTAACTGCAGCTCCAGAAGACTGAGCATTATTTGTCTTTAAATAGCCTACAATAAGAGGAGTTCCGGAGGAAATATTATCTGAAGAAAGATTATTCCATTTTCTGAGGGATTGAGCAGGAACATTAAGATCGCTGCCAATTTTAAAAAGCGTCTCGCTTTTAGCAACGATATGTGTAAGCGGAATAAGTGTTTCTCCCGCACTACTATTTCCACTAACATCTAAATTTTCGGCATTTAGTGGAATTTTTACATACTGACCTATGGTAAGTCCTTTCTCCATTGCTATTTTATTGAAAGAAGCAATAGATTTAGGGGCCTGGTTATAAAGCCGGGCAATGCTATAAAAGTTTTCTTTTGGGGCAACTATATGTGTTACATATAAATCCGGTGCAGTGCCCTCAACGGTAAGATTTTGACTTTTAGTAATCAAACTAATAGAAAAAAATAATACAAGTGCCAGCAATTTCCTCATAGTGACAATCGGTTTCATGATTACAAAAATTTCTATAGGTATCGCGAAGTTAAGGTTTTAAAATTCGCCAGTTTGTAGGGTAATAGTTATTAACACGGTTGGGTAAAACTTTTATCCAACCAAGATTTATCCCCTTATACCTACATAATGTCCAACCCTTTTTATCACTTTCCAGGTTAAAATCCTGTCTTTTTAAATATTTTAAAGCATCCTCTTTTTCAAGGTTAACAAATGGAATATCCTGTGCTAATATATGAGATAATGCCAACTCATGGTGCGGAATCAAGTCTTTGCCTTTGACCGTACCTACAGCCACGCCTGATTTCCTTACGTTTAGTATCTTTACTATTGCAGCAATTTCTTCTTCCCATTTTTTTAAAAAAGCAATAACAATTTCTTTCTGATCATTTAGTGTGTATTCTTCTGCATTTTTTAGAAAAGGTTCTGCAATTGCTTTGTTTTGTTTGCTTGCTAAATTAATCTTCTTATAATAACTATTGGGTTCGTCAATAAAGTTTGTTTGTTGAAAACAGGCAATGAAAAATCCTTCACCTTGTAATTTATCCGGATAGAAGCGATACGCCGGCACGGCATGTTTTTCAGAAAGAGTTTCAACAATTCCCCACGAAGCATCAATGGAAATCTTTACAGGCTTCAAAGAAAACTGATCAACTATCCAGTCGCAGATATCTTCATCTTCCTGCCGGCTATAGCTGCAGGTGCTGTATATTAAACAGCCATTTTCGCATAGCGCCCCTATGGCATCAGTTAATATTCTTTGCTGTCGAAGGCTGCACATTTCCACATTTGCTTCACTCCATTGTTCTATGGCATCTGCATCTTTTCTAAATAAGCCACTGCCGCTACAGGGAGCATCAATTACTATCAGATCAAAATAGCCCGGCAATTTCTTAAAATCTTTAGGGTCGTTATTGGTAACAATTACATTACCGCTGCCCCATTTACTTATATTTTCCGCTAAAACATTTACGCGTGTTTTAATTACTTCATTAGAAACAATAAAGCTGTCAGGCAGTGCTGCAGCGAGTAAAGTACTCTTGCCACCAGGTGCAGCACAAATATCTAAAACCCGCCCAGGAGCATAACTATCTTTATAAATCTCTTTTATAACATAATCTAAAAACATGCTGCTTGCTTCCTGTACATAATAGGCACCGCCGTGAAAAACCGGGTCTAAAGTAAAAGAAGGCCTTTCTGACAAATACCTTCCTTCAGCACACCACGCAACATTGTTTTGCACTGGAAGGTCCTTTATGGCAGGTGAAGGTTTTAAAGGATTTACACGAATGGATGTTACCTGTTTTAGAGCTTCATGAACACTTACAAAGGCATCTTTATTGAAACCTTGTACGCCAGCTAAAGAATCAATAAAGGCTTGAGGCAAAATTTGTGACAATAGCCGTTAAATTTATTTAGGTAGAATAATTACAAATATCAGCTTTACTTCAGCTACGGGGAAAAAAACCATTATAAAATGAAAGTTTATGAGGCACCCGAAAAGGTCTTAGACAGAGATTTCATAAATCTGATTTAAAACCTTATAGTAAAATGTTGCGGAACTTTGTGTTCTCTTCTAAAAAAAATAATGCCAATAAAAAATAAATCAATAGTTATTGTTACAGCAGAATGATGCTTAATAAACTTCCAGGCTTCTTCCATTTCTTTGCTCCAATGTATATCATCAAAAATAAAAACTGATGATCCGGTCGACTTTTCGAGCAGTTGCTCAAAATATTGTATTGTAGGATTCTTTCGGTGATTGCCATCAACAAAGGCAAAGTCTACAGAATTAATCTTGTTCAATTGTTTTTGAAGCGTATTATCAAAATTTCCTTCAATAACCCGGATGTTGTTTAATGAAAGACTATTAAAATTTTGTTTTGCTATAGCTGCTGCCTGCTTTGCACCTTCAAATGTATAAACATTCCCTTTAAGATTAGCAGAAGCAAGATACGCGGTGGTTATGCCTAAAGAAGTACCAAGTTCTATAATATTGTTTGCCTGATAATGATTAACAATCCGAAACATTAACTGACCAAACTTTTTAGGTTTCAGTGCAGAACGTGCAATATCCCTTACTTTTCTTTTATTGCTTTTAGTAAGTGTGGAGCCTGCTCCAAAATCTTCAATCGTAAGTACTTTACTATTTGCTAACAGACTTTTCCGTATTTGCTCTATTGAGTCATAGGCATAAAAGTGCCGGTTGTCATTCATAACTTCTGTTATAAAATCAAAAACAAAAGGAGAATGAATACCATGTCCTCTGCCATTAGATGCAGTAACATAATATTTGACAAATTTTAGAACCTTCAGAACCACGATTTTTGGGATTATTTTAGAACCACGATTTACTTAATTATTGGTTGATTAAGAGGAAATGAGAGAACAACATTTAGAACCATAATTTATTGAGTTAGTTTTGGATTATGTTGAAATTAATGTTTTTCCCATAGTTGAAAAGAGTAATTGTACTTGTGTCTTTCATCTGCAAAGCAATCTCTGTTAGAAACCTTTTTCCATTTTTTCTCATCAATTTCAGGAAAGAAAACATCGCCATCTATTATAGTATGGACGCGGGTCAGATAAATGCGGTCTGCTTTATTTATCACTTCCTTGAATATAACACCTCCGCCGATTACAAATACTTCTTTACAATCTGCATCTTTAGCTACAAACAAGGCATCATTCCAGTTATTTACTATTACCACGTCTTTTGCCTTTAAATTCTTCTCTCCTGTTATAACTATATTTATTCTGCCTGGCAAAGGTTTATTTCCATTTGATTCGAAAGTTTTTCGTCCCATTACTATAGGCATGCCCCATGTAGTGTTTTTAAAAAATTTTAAATCAACAGGCAAGTGCCAGGGAAGCTGGTTGTCTTTTCCGATGACATTATTAGTGGAAGCTGCAGCTATGAGGGAAATGGTCATGAAGATTAGTTGTGTTAGTTTTTTTTTTTGCTGCAAGCTGGTTTTCTTTGTCTTAATTGTTTAAACTGTCATAATCATTTATCGCTCGCAGCTAAAAGCTCAAAGCGCATGGTTTAACTCTCTACACTGCCACCTCTGCTTTAATAGCCGAATGATGCCGGTAATTTTCTAATGTAAAATCTTTAAATTCAAAATTAAAAATATCTTTTACTTCCGGGTTTATCTTCATTTCAGGCAAGGAGTAAGGAGTGCGGTTAAGCAGTAGTTTTATCTGTTCAAGGTGGTTTAAATAAATATGCACATCACCAAAGGTATGAATGAACTCTCCATATTCAAGATCACAAACCTGTGCAATCATCATAGTAAGTAAGGCATACGAAGCAATGTTAAAGGGCACACCTAAAAAAACATCTGCACTTCGCTGGTATAACTGACAAGATAGTTTTCCTCTTGTGCCGCCGTTTTCTTTATCAGGCGGAGCAATATAAAACTGGAAAAGTGTATGACATGGCATTAAGGCCATACCAGGAAGCTCTGCTACATTCCATGCGTTTACAATCATTCTCCGGCTATCAGGGTTATATCTTATCTGGTTAATCACCTCTGAGATCTGATCTGTTACCTTTCCGTCTGCCCCTTGCCAGCTTCGCCATTGTTTTCCGTAAACAGGGCCAAGATTACCATTTTCATCAGCCCACTCATTCCAGATTTTTACGCCATTATCAGTAAGGTATTTAATATTAGTATCCCCTTTTAAAAACCATAACAGTTCGTAAATAATGCTTTTAACATGAAGCTTTTTTGTTGTAACCAATGGAAAACCTTTTGCCAGGTCAAAACGCATTTGGTAGCCGAAAATACTGATAGTTCCTGTACCCGTTCTATCCGTTTTTGTAACACCATTATTTAGTATATGCCGGAGAAGCTGATGGTATTGTTGCATAGGCGCAAATTACAGCAAAAGCCGAATGAGAGTACGGTCTATTCGATACTGTTAGAAATATGTGGATTGATATAAATACCTGGACACTTTAACCTGTTGCCAAAACTACTTATACTATCAATTAATGCATGTGCTATTTATGCGGGTTAAGTAAAAGTCATTTTAATTCTTAATAGTCTTCTCCATGGTGATAAATTCGAGCGGCATCCTGGGCTTTCCGAATTTTTCACCTGCAGGAAAAGGTTGTTTTTGACCTGTTTCATAATATCCATGCCTTTTGTACCAGTTTATTAGTTCATGTCTGTGGGTTATTACAGTCATTACGATGCTTTTGCAACTTAATTGCTTTGCCTTTTCTTCTGATGCCTGCAATAACATTTTACCAATGCCTTTTGCCTGTAATTCCGGTGAAACTGTGAGCATGCCAAGGTACAGGTGTTCCTGTTCCATTTTTAAATACACGCATCCAATTAGCTGCTGCTTGTCGTCTGTACATTTAAGTACAGTCGACTCTTCTTCTTCAAAATATTGCAGCAATGTTTCTTCATCAACCCGTATGCCACCCAAAAGGTCTGCTTCTGTTGTCCATCCTTTACGGGACGTTTCTCCACGATAAGCGCTGTTTACAAGTGCGCAGATCTGAGTAACATCTGTAATGCAAGCTTCAGAAATTTTTATCATTACCTCGTATTTTTAAAGCAAAAAAAGTATAAAATAAAAAGGTATCTGTTGGATATCTCTCGTAATCATTTTTTTTTAATTTTTGTTATTCAGGTTTTATATATAATATATCAATCATTATTAAAATGATAAAAAAGATAAAACATAAATTGAAGGCTATATAAAAATACTCTGCAATCTCATACTTAATCACTGTTATTTTAATTATTTCGTTCTTCTAAACATTTATTATTACCTTAAATTTAAAATTCTCCATCTTTTTTAGGACAACTTTGTAAACGATAAAAAATGGAAATTTCTCTAATTACTATTTACAATACATTATGCTTAATCGTCGAAAATTTTTACAATCATCTTTTCTTGGCTCCTCTTCACTGTTTATTAGTAAGCATGGCTTTAGTGCCCGATCTTCTAAAGGTCCTGTTGTATTATCTACCTGGTCGCCAAATGTAAAAGCAAATGCAGCCGCATGGACTGTATTAGAAAACAAAGGCAGAGCCCTGGATGCTGTAGAAAAAGGCGTGCGTGTTACAGAAGCAGACCCATCAGACCAAAGTGTGGGTTATGGCGGGCTGCCAGACCGCGATGGTAAAGTAACCTTAGATGCCTGCGTGATGGATGAAAAAGGAAATTGTGGTGCAGTAATGTTTTTGGAAAATATAATGCATCCCGTTTCCGTTGCCCGTTTGGTCATGGAAAAAACCCCGCATGTACAACTGACAGGTGCCGGGGCATTAAAGTTCGCTTTATCCCAGGGATTTAAAAAAGAAAATCTGCTGACTGCTGAAAGTAAAGAAGCATGGAAAGAATGGCTTAAAGCCTCTCATTATAATCCTATGATTACCGTTGATAACATAGAAGAAGAAATCAATAAACAAAAACAAAAAGAAGTAAAAGGACAAATTAATAATCATGATACTATTGGTATGATTGCGCTTGATTCGGAAGGAAATTTAAGTGGCGCCTGCAGCACCAGCGGTATGGCTTATAAGATGAGCGGAAGAGTCGGTGACTCGCCAATTATCGGCGCCGGTCTTTTTATAGATAATGAAATAGGTGCGGCTACCTCTACAGGTGTGGGTGAAGAAGTAATAAAGGTGTGTGGTTCGCATACTGTTGTTGAACTGATGCGGCAAGGTTTTTCTCCTGAGGAAGCATGTAAAAAAACTGTAGAACGCATTGTAAAAAGAAACGGATTAAATGCAAAAACCATCCAGGTAGCTTTTGTTGCGTTAAACAAGAATGGTGAGTATGGTGGTTATTCTGCACTTAAAGGATTTAACTATGGCGTAAGAAATATGCAGGGTGAAAAAGTATTTGACTCTAAGTATTTTTTTTGAAAATATCGTCACTATTTGTGTCCTGCAATTCTCAGGCGGCCTACATCTCCCTTATCTATTTTTTGCTCTTGTTGCAAAGACCGCTTACCGATGTTGGCGTATTTCATGTTCCTTCTGCTCATACTTTCCGCGCAAAGAACTATTTTTTGAGGTCTTTTGCATTCAGTCGTACTACTTTCCCTTTATCGGAAACTACTACAAAAGAATTGTCCTTACGTTTTCTATCCAAAAGTCGCTCAATAGCAAGTTTGCCGCCTTTCAGTACTTTATCTTTAATGTCTGTCTGTGTCATGTTCAACAAGTTTATTGATTATGTGCCATTTCTGCTCATTAAGTATTTGAAATTCTTCTGAAATCCGTCCTTCTGCGATAAGTTCTGGTTCCGTCTGTGAATTGTCAATCAGCATCCAGTAATCTACTTTGTCCTTATACAAATTTATGAAGTTCTTTAGTCCCGCATGATAACGGCGAATAATTGTGTCAGTTGGAATATGGTGTCCGCCTTCAGATACTCTGATTTTTACCCGTTCAATAGCAAGTTCAACGCTGTCCAGCCAATAATAAATGAGATTGATAATATATTCCTGCTCTTTTGCCTGTTTAATAAATCCAACAAAACTGCGGGTGGAAAGTGTCGTTTCAAAAGCAAAGTCCGCTCTTTGAGAAAGTAACTCCTGTAATCTGCGCAACATAATTTTTCCTGCTTCTATTGAAACCTTTTCCGGTTGAAAAGGAGAAAGTCCTCTTGCGATTTCGTCAGCGTTTACAAACTCTTTAACCTGCAGAAGTTCGGGAAGAATGGTAAAAGAAGCAGTTGTCTTGCCCGCTCCGTTACAACCTGAAATTATAAATAGATTTGGCAACTTTTTCGTCACAAGATAAAGGTTTCAATCCTCTCTAAAAATTGACTGCTTGTGTCTGCACATTTCAGCCAACGTTAAAGCATTTACAATGGCATGGCAATAGCGAACTTTCAGCCGGAACAAATGCTTAATTAAAAAACTAAAGTTAAAGATAACAAACAAATGCTGGATAGCGTAATGTCAGCCGAAACAAAAGCCGATAAATGATTTTGCAGACGAAGTTTATTCCGTCAGCCATACTATTGCAAATGCACTTGTTGCGCGCAGTTATTTTTCTTGTTTGTAGCTGGCTTGAGTTTCAATTTTAATTGAGCTTAGATGCGGTCTATGTAACTTTTCCATTATAAAGTTATTTGAATAGTCGTACAAGGGTGGCTTAAAATGATAGTAAAAATCACCATCTTTTTCTAATAATACAGCCGTATTCAACTCCGATAAGCGTTGCTTTTCATTTATTCTATTAAATCCTAATCCTTTCACAAATGAATTAAAATGCAATAGCATTTCATCTTTGTCCCACGATTGCATTATGCGTAAGTTAACCATTCCAAAAGGTGTCAGATAAATATTTAAAGTTTTATTGTCTGCTAACGGTATTATTTCTGCGTTTAAAAATTCATAATGTTCCGCGTCAGAACGTATTCTGTTATAAGCGATAAGAAAAGACGCAAACATAACATTTTGAAAGAAAATTGCACTTTTGTCATTTAGATACGGGTTGTCTGTTTCTTTTAAACCAATAAGGGGATAAATGTCAGTTTTGTAGTTGATATAATTAAGAATAGTGTCTTTGTATCCTTCCAGATACTTACTATAATTTATATGAGGCGTTCTTCACACAATAGAATAATTAGTTTCATTTTCCGAAACCATTATAAAGCATCTTTCTTTCAATATTTTTAGTGCAGCTTCAAAATAAAGTTCTTCTCGTTCGTTTACGCTTAGAATTGATTTTGAAAGCTCTTCAAAGTCATATCTTATTATAAATCTGTAAAGGTGATTGAAATACATGTCTGGCTTGCAATATTCTATACACTTCATTACTTCATTCTTATAACGTTCTGTGTTGTCAATATTTAACCAGCCTGTGTCATAGTAAAAAAGTCCGTTCTTGAGTGCTTTAGAAATTTCGGGTATGTCTATCATATTTTAAAGTTAATAAGTAATTGCGCCTAACAAATATATACGACACTAAGCATCTCTTTTTTTAAAAAAATAGATTTGATCTTCAATACTTTTCTTTTCGCATTTTCATGTTTGCAGTGCCCCAAATAAAACTCTAAAATTTCCATCTTACAAATGCTTCCATAGCTGCGTATTCTGCCAGGCCGAGATTGTTATATAATTCAGCAGTTGCCCTGTTTCTGTCTTCTGACCGTTTCCAGAATTCTCTTGAATCGCTCCCTTGAAAGACTACGCCGTCTTTCTGTGACTGATGCTTAAAAATGCCAAATTTCTTCTTTTGCACTTCATCCGGGCTCATAGGAACAGCCATTTGTATCAGATCGATATCCCATTCGGCCCAGGCACCTTTATAAAGCCACACCCAGCAATCTTTCATAAATTCTTCATTTTTCAAACGTGTTACGGCTTCAAATATAGCGTCAAGACAAACTTTATGCGTACCATGAGGATCAGCTAAATCTCCCGCAGCATATAGCTGGTGAGGTTTTACTTTTTCAATAACACCCATTACAATTCTGTAATCTTCTTCTCTTAACGGCTTTTTTTCAACAAGACCTGTTTCATAAAAAGGAAGATTTAGAAAGTGAATATTTTCAGGCGGCACTCCTACAAAACGGCAAGTGTTTTTTGCTTCACCTCTTCTAATAATGCCTTTTATATATCTAAGTTCCTTTGAGTCTGGTTCACCGCTTTGCTTTTTCTTCAAAAAATCCGCAGCTTGTTTATAAATATTAATTACTTCTTCACTTTTAAAATGGAATTCAGCATTAAAATCAACTACAAACTCAATAAAACGAAGTGCTTCATCATCAGCTACTGCTATGTTTCCTGATACCTGGTATGCTACATGTACCTCGTGGCCCTGGTCTACCAGACGCTGAAAAGTACCACCCATAGAAATAATATCATCATCAGGATGCGGACTGAAAATCAAAACTCTTTTCCGGGAGGGACTAGCGCGTTCCGGCCTGTTTTTATCGTCAGCATCAGGCTTACCCCCAGGCCACCCTGTAATGGTATGTTGCAGCCAGTTAAAAACCTTTATATTAATATCATAAGCCTGACCATATAAAGCCAGTAATTCGCTTAATCCATTTTCGTTGTAATCATTATTAGTGAGTTTTAATATCGGTTTGCCAACAGCAAGCGCCAGGTGAATAACCGCTTTTTTAATCATCGCTACATCCCACAATACATTTTCTATCAGCCACGGTGCTTTGCGACGCGTTAATTCTGCAGACGCTGCTTCATCAATAACCACCAGTGTGTTACTGTGCCCCTGCAGGTATGATGCAGGCACAAATTCTGTTACCGGACCTTCAACTGCTTTTTTAATAATCTGAGCTTTATGCTCTCCCAAAGCTAGCAGTACAATTCGTCTTGCTTTTAAAATGCTGCTTACACCCATCGTGATCGCCTTTTTAGGAACATTGGCAAGCGCTCCAAATTCGGAAGTTGCATCTGCACGCGTAACCAGGTCAAGGGTAATAAGGCGGGTAATAGAATTGATGTGTGACCCCGGTTCGTTAAACCCGATATGGCCGTTACTTCCTACACCGAGCAGTTGAAAATCAAGGCCGCCTGCTTCTTCTATTTTTTTTTCATAATCTTCACAATATACTTTTACCAATTCCTGTGGAACGGTACCGTCTGGTATATTACAATTTTCGGGAGCAATATCAATATGATCAAAAAGGTTTTCTTTCATGTACCGCCGATAGCTTTGCAGAGCTTCCTGCTCCAAAGGATAATATTCATCCAGGTTGAAAGTAATAACATCCTTAAAACTCAATCCTTCTTCCTTATGTAAACGTATCAGCTCTTTATACACTTTTTTAGGCGTAGATCCTGTTGCTAATCCCAACACTGCATTTCTCCCCTGTCCGTTGACTTGTATAATGGTATCTGATATTTCCCTTGCTACAGCAACGGATGGTTGTTGCACGTTATTATGGATAGCTGTCGGTATCTTTTCAAACGATATGTGCTTGTTAACAAGAATGGTATCTGCTGTCATAATCTAAATAGAATTATTTTGATTAATAAGGATAAAAGAATTGCTGCTGATATTATTAACTATAAAACTTTGAAATTGTCACTAATGTCTATCCCCTATATACCTATCCTTGCTTTATTCTTTTGTAACAAATCAAACATGGCATTAAAGGGGATTTCACAAATTCGCACTAATTGCGTTAACAGATAAATTTCTCTTAAAAAATGCTAATATAATATTAACAAGTTATCATGGGAGCAAAATGATGAATTATTTATAAAAAAAGAGAGCTTTATAATGTCAGAGAATTAACCTATTTCATTAAGTTAAAAAAATAAACGACTATTGTTTGGAAACAGGGTAACCTTTATCTATCCAATCAGCCTTAATATTATTAGGTAGATTTAATAATTGATAACTGGAAAATTTCATATCCTTTAAAACTGCAATCGCCGGTCGTACATTTGGGCAATGTTCAAAAGGGCAACAACCACAGTAAATTACAATTTTGGTTTCTTTAGGCACTGTGCTTAGTTCCTTTTTAAATTTATCGAGATTTTCCAGGTCTTTTACTATTCCTGTTTCTATGGAATGAGGAATGGTTGCACCGGGTCCAACACTGATTATTATTGGTAAATCCTTCCCTGATTGCAGAATCTGTGCTAATTGTGAAGGTTCAATTAATTGCTTGCGTGTCCAGTTTTCAGGGTTTTGTGCCCATGTATTTTTCGAGATCAGCAATATCAATATCAAAAGCTTTATAATTTTTACTGCTTGCATTTTTTTATAAAGATAAAGGCTCTTGCTTTAAACGCTTACAAACTTATCAAATCATATTATAAAAGATTAAAAGAACTTCCAGAGAATAAGAACTTTCAAAAGTTTTAATATTACTGCTAATAAAAGAAAACGCATTTAAAATAGTCCGCTAATTCTTTATTATTTTTCTCTATTAAAAAGGTTTCTCTCAGCACACAATTCTTAACGCCAATTGTTGTGAGCTACCTACACGTATAAATACAATTTACAAGCAAATACTATCATACTAATTGCTGTAAAAACTTCGGCGCTTTCCTTATCATTGTTGCCTGTTCAAAAGCATATGCCATTTTGATTAATTCAGCTTCGCTATAAGCAGTTCCGAAAAATGAAAAACCAATCGGCAATTCATGTATAAAACCCATAGGAACAGTTATATGCGGATAACCGGCCATAGCAGCAGGAGAAGAAAATGAAAAGCCGGTATCATAATCGCCGTTTATAAGATCTATACAACAAGCGAGGCCATTGGTAGTGCCGCAAATAGCATCTAATTTATGGTGCTGCAGAATTTGATCTATTATCTTACGGGAGGAAACTGATTTAGCTAAAGCATCCTTATATTCTTTGCTGTCTAAACCACCTTTTTTTTCTGACCTAATGAGTGTTTCCTGCTTAAAAAAAGGCATAGTTTGAGCTTCATTTTGATTGTTATAAACAATCACTTCTTGTAAAGATTTGACTTTTGCGTTTGCACCGGCCAGATATTTGTTTAGCCCATCTTTAAATTCAAAATGAAATACAGTATTTTCAGCCTGGCTAATTGCATATATAGGCTTCAATACATCCACGTCCACAATTGTTGCTCCCTTTTCTTTCAGCAAAGCAATTGTTTTATTCAGTAGAGCCAATACATCAGGATTTCCTTTCAGAAAAGATTTTTCAATACCTAATCTTTTGCCTTTTAAGCCATTTACATCTAAAAATTTTGTATAGTCTTTTTGCAATTTTCCTTTGCTTTGTTTCGTAACAGCATCTGCAGCATCAATGCCGGCCATGGCTGCTAAAAGTATTGCCCCATCTTTTACTGTTCGTGCCATTGGTCCGGCAGTATCCTGTGTTGCAGAAATGGGAATTATGCCTGAGCGGCTCCACAAACCAACTGTTGGCTTTATACCTACCAAACCATTTACTGAGGCAGGGCTTACAATTGACCCATCAGTTTCTGTACCTATTGCAGCAGCACAAAGATTAGCGGCGGCTGCCGAACCCGAACCTGCACTCGAACCAGAAGGATTCCTATTGAGAATATAAGGACATCTTGTTTGTCCTCCCCGGCTGCTCCATGCACTTGTAGAGTGTGTTGAGCGAAAATTAGCAAATTCACTAAGATTAGTTTTACCTAAAATCACTGCTCCTGATTCCCGTAGAAGCTTTACAATAAAAGCATCATTGGAAGCAATGTTTCCCGCAAGGGCAAGAGAGCCGGCTGTAGTCATCATTTTATCACCGGTATCGATATTATCTTTTATCAAAACCGGAATGCCATGCAGGGGTCCCCGCACTTTTCCGTTTTTCCGTTCGGCATCCAATCCTTCTGCAATAGCTTCGGCGTCAGGGTTAACTTCGATTACCGAATTTATTTTTGGACCGTCTTTATCTATTTCTTCAATTTTTTTTAAATACCATTGTGTTATTGACTTTGAAGTAAGTTCCTTGCTCTGCATTTTCAATTGTAATTCTTCAATGGTTACTTCATTTAAATCAAGATCTTTAAGTGCATTATCTCCATTATAATTTATGCTTTCCGATACAGAATGTCCTCTTTCCTTTATTATGGCAGGTAAAGTAAAACCTGCAAGAGATCCATTTCTGAGAAAATTTCTTCTGTTCATTTGGGTAAAAAAGGTTATTAAAAGTGTTCAGGTATAGTTCTTAATATGAAGATAATAACAAATGCAGTTGAGAAAGTTTATAAAGCAGCATTATTAAATAAAGGAGCAGTGAAAATAAATTATGGCCCCAAAAAAGGCTTTATCGAAAATGAAGCCAGCAGTAAAAGATGCTTAAAAGGCAATACCTTATGTTTCACATTATATAAAAGAGAACCTTTTCATCTCAATAGTAGAAAATATTCATATCTTCATATGCTAAAATCGTTTTTATGCTTAAAAACACTTTCGGTAATGATAACCATATCGTAAAAGTCGTTTTGAACATCTCAATTTAATAAATCCCCATTCAATTGTTTTTTCTGTGAGGAAGGGATTGAAAGCGGAAGTTTTTTATGATTTTGCTAAAACGATAAAAATGCCGGAAAAGATTCTCGCAGGTATCATTAATCTTTCATCCCGAACTATCAGTAATTATAGAGAACAACAAAAAAATCTAGAGGCTGTTTACAGCGAACATTTGTTGAAACTAATAACATTATTTGAGAAGGGAGAAAAAATATTTGGCAGCATAGATGAATTTAACTACTGGTTAAAAAAGCCATTTTGGAATTCGGTCGAAACTCCTATGAATTGGATTATTACTCCCGGCGGTGTCGATTTGTTGATGGAAGAACTTGATAAACTAGCGCAAGGATATCCTGTTTAAAAAGTGCAGGAATGTTAATATTCAGGATTACACATGAAAATTACAGTAGAGATTGTTTGCTTCAGCAACGAGAGGGAGATGGAATGCGTCATGCAACAAGGTTATTTATTGTGCTGAGTCAATTCCATTGTTTTTTAGAGAATATGGTGAGAAGACAAGGTGTAGGCTTTAACGATAATTTTAGTATTATGATCATTGAAATACCAATGGTTCGGTAATTTTTTAAGCAGCCATCTGACCTATCTTTAAACATTTAAGATAGAGCTTTTTTGTTTTTTGGCAATTCAGTTCAATACCTAAGTTTGAAAAAATAGTTTCTGTAAGAAACTTATTATAAAACCATGTTTTGATACTTCGCATGGAAAATGCAATATCGTGCCTTCCTTCTAATGAAGCCCAACACGTTAATTTCATTAATGATACTGTCATCAGTGCCATATTGAAATGGTTATATAATTTTGTTTCCGACCTGGCCTGACATTCTTCCAGACCTGCATGTTGTTTTGCATCCCTGATTAAAAATTCTATCTGAAACCTTAATTGATAGTAGCGAATGATTTTTGCTCCTCCCATTTGTGTATCTATGCTTAAAAGGATGGCGTATCCTTGTCGGTTTTTACTTGTTAAATAAACTGCCTTCACCTCCTGCTTCAGCGCAACGCACCACACCTTTAGCTCGTAACCTGTCATGTCCTCATCATCATAGCATTTGTTCCACTTACTTTTATCAATGTTTTTAACATCTACCTTTCCCTCATATGTTTTTTTTCTTCCACGACCTGCTTTTTGTTTTCCCGTGTACAGGTAACGCAGGTTGGCATCAGGACGCATTTTGGTAATAATCTTTAACCCAGCTTCTCTCAGCGGCTCTATAAAACTTTTTTTCATAAAGAACCCGTCTACTGCCAGATAAGAGGTGTAGGATAATATTTCCTTTACTCTCTTGTTTATAATTCCAACATAATGTTCTATGAGTTTTCCCTGCGTCTCTGATGGCGTTTGAACTGCTTCCATGCTATAAGCTGTACCATCTGATACATCTGCGAGGGCAAGACAACCTATTTCTAATCCATCCTTTGTCTGCTGATCCTTACCACTCCAGAACTTACCTTTGCCATAGGTTTTCTTACCACTCTTTTTAATATAGGAGGGGTCAAAGACCGCTATGCATTCCTTGCCCTTCATGCTGCTAAAGGCCGACTCAAACCAACAGAAAAAATTTATCTTCCGGCTGAATTGATCCCGTATGCTTCGTTCACAATACTGACCATCCCCATAGCGAAAGATGTTTAAAAAGTTATGACGAACTGGAAGCATTACCCATTTCTCAAATAGCCATTGCAGAAATTTTTTCTGAGGCTTTGGTATTTCCTTTACTTGTTCTATACTTGCAGTTATAAAGCCAAGTGCTTTATCAAAGGCGGTTTGTTTTTGTCTCACAGCAATACTTACTGCCTTTTTCTTTATCTACTAACCACTCTTGATAAATTTTTACACCATCTCCAACTTATCCACAGTTTAAAACCTTCCGAACTATTGTAATACCAGACAATCTGAAAATAACCACGATTCATGTTGCTGATTTAGCAGATGAATGGAGAAATTTTGAAGATTATTCAAAATGCAAGCCTTTTGGTGATCAATGGTATGAAGAAGGAAAAACGCCGGTTCTAAAAGTTCCTACAGCAGTACTTCCTGATTGTTCCAATTATGTGCTTAATACAGTTCACGCAGATTTTAAAAGAATAAAACTAATAGAAACTACAGATTTGGTTCCCAACCCTCGTATCGAAGATATTCTAAAAAGATATTCGGCAAAATCAAAAACCTAATCAGATCGGTTCAATTATCCTTTTGCATCTTTGCTCCCTTGTAAAAAATAACAGTCCCTCCGCTTATGAAGCATTTATTGGCGTTATTTTCTTAATTGCATAATATTAGAAACTCAAAGGCAACTAATTATTTGTACTGACTTTAACCCGGGGATAACTCTTGAGCAAACCTGCTGGCACTCTCAATTCACCAGTTCCGGCATCTATTAATCCGTTGCGCTCTTCTTCTATATTAGTGGCCTGGGTGTACACGTCGCCGGCAATAGGACGTTTGCGTAGTTCTTCTTTAAAGAGTCTTATTTGATGAGTACGTTCTTCATCGTCTTTGGGTCCTCCGTATTCAACAAATCCAAAACCACCCCACTCACTTACCACCAATGGTACCTGCCGCCGATAAAAAAAAGGGTCGCCAACCACCAGCGGAAAAGCAGCTACGCCTACCAACTGTCCTGCTACAAGCTGATCAAGCATCTCTCGCCATCGCTGCAGATCGGGGGTGTAAAGATGGGCAGTTAAAATATCTGATTTTAAACGGCCTTCAAATGATATGTGTTGCCAGCCATCGTTATCAACAACTAAAAATTGAGGATGGTGAAGTTGCATATAATGGTAGGCATCTATAATATACTCCCGTGTTTCTTCGTTGGTAGCTATATCCTGAGCTCCCCAATCCTCATTGTATAAACTCCAAATGACGACAGAGGGATGTGTACCTATAAGGGCAAGCATACGCAACAGCTCTTCACGATGGTTTTCACGACTTTTATGATTTGACCGGTGCGGACTGGGTACCTCTACCCAAAGCAACATGCCTATTTTATCAGCGAGGTTATAAATGCGTGGGTCTACACCTGCAATGTGAATGCGAACAAGATTGCATCCAAGCTCTTTCATTGCATGCATATGAACTTTAATCTCTTCATAAGTAGCAGCACCAGGTTGGTAAAGTATGCCATCGAGGTAAACCGTTTTATTGTTGAGATAAATACTGCAGCCACGCGATTCAATCTTACGAAGTCCAAAACGTGTTTCAATCTCTGAAACATACCCTTTAGAGTCAATTAATTGTGCAACAAGCTGGTATAAGTTTGGCTCTTCAGGCGACCACAGCTTTGCGTCAGGTACCTCAATTACCAGCCGCTGCTGTTTCTGACCTTCTTTGAGATCTAAAGGAAAATCAGAAACAGCAACAGGCTCCTCCCCTTCATGCTTTCTGTCATAAACCTTTAAGCGAATGGTATAATGACCCGGGTCGTGTATACGGGTAGTGAGATTAAACCTGACCATGTTATCTTCTACAATAGAAACTACCCCCACACGCGAACGTAACCTGTTTCGCTCAACCGGTTCTATCCAAATGCTGCGGACAGCTCCGGTATAAGTTTGATACCAGATGCCTCCACGTTTGTAAACATGAGATTCCTGCTTTCCGCGTGGAATATCAGCATCCATAGTATCTGCAATACGTACTGTAAGCCTATTAACCGGACGTAAAGCTTCTTCAGGAAATTCATAGGAAAAAGAAGTATATTCACCCACATGGACTTCCTCTCCCTCAACAGTTTTCAAAAGAATGCCATTTAGCCAGACACGTGTTTCATAACCACATGCACCAAATGTCAGTTGCAGAAGTGAATGCGAAGATCCATTTCCGTTAACACGTTGAGGTAATGGAAAATCACGTTCGTACCATGCAACTATCTGATCCTGCCAGGCAGTAGGTAATTGTTGTCCTTTTGCCGCGGCTATATGCTCTTCTATAGCACCGGGCCACTGGGCAGTATGTTCGTACTTGTAACCTAAATGCCAGCCTTCCTGCAGCCCCTTGTCCTCAGCATCAACAGCAAAACGCCATTGACCATCAAGAAGTACTGGGGAATTAGTTCTTATAACGGCACGGGGCAAAGGATTTATAAAGTTATCTTCAGCAAAAACTTCTTCTTTACTTTTAGAAGTGCTGTAATTAGGATGTTGTAATACCATTATTATAAATGAAATTAATCTAAATGTTTATAGTTCTGCGGCTAATGTTTTCTTATAGTTCTGTATACGCAGCTTCGGTTTAAAATAAGAAGTATTATTAACCTACCCTTGTATAACGAGCAAAAAGCTTTTTGGAAATGCAATATTGAGTCCATATTTTATGTTACCATTAATCCTTTTGTTAAATAAATACAGCATAGTTTAATAAACGAAAACAGGATACTGACGGTTTAGACAACTATATAGAAAGATTCATAAAAATCTTTTTATAATAAAATAAATGAAATTTAATTTCTATAAATATATACTTATCCACTACTCTAACTCCTCCTTTATATAAACATACACTACAAAAACCTGGTAAGAGATAAAAACATTAAATATATTTATAGAGGGGTAAAAGATATGATAATATTTGCAGTACAAGGAAATGCTACTCCTCAAAAGAATGCTTTAGACGAGGAATGCTTTGTTGATAATTAAACCCACTCCTAAAAAACCTCCTTCCCGATTTAATTTTCAATCTTTTTAACCACACGAACAAGGGTTTAAAACATTGTTATAGATGCCTTTAAGCCCTTTAATTTTTGTACCTTTGCACACCTTCTGCAAGGTAAAAAAACGCAGATGAAAAAAGTAGTTATGGAAGTTGAAATTTTGAATGACGCTGCGGCTCAAAATCTTAATTATGGCGCTGATAGTATACAGGTGCTTGAAGGTCTTGAAGCGGTGCGCAAAAGACCAGCAATGTATATTGGTGACGTTGGTGTAAAAGGTTTGCATCATTTGGTTTATGAGGTAGTAGATAATAGTATTGATGAGGCGTTGGCCGGCTATTGTAAAAATATTAATGTAACTATTCACCAAGACAATTCAATTAGTGTAAGTGATGACGGACGTGGTATCCCTACAGGTATAAATACAAAAGAAAACAGAAGTGCGCTTGAAATTGTAATGACTGTGCTGCATGCCGGCGGCAAGTTTGACAAGAACACTTATAAAGTAAGTGGAGGTTTGCATGGTGTTGGTGTTAGTTGTGTAAACGCCTTAAGCACAACTCTTCATGTTACTGTACATCGTGAAGGAAAAATATTTGAACAGGAATATAAGTGCGGTATTCCTCAATATTTTGTAAGAGAGATAGGCACTTCTGAAACTACCGGTACTACTGTACGTTTTTGGCCAGATAACACAATTTTCCAGGAAACTGTTTACAAAAGAGATATTCTGGAAGGGCGTCTGAGAGAACTTTCTTATTTAAACAGGAAAATTACTATCAATATTACCGATTTGAGAGAGATGAATGAAGAAGGAAAACCTTATTCTAAAAGCTTTTACAGTGAAGGTGGAATCGTTGAGTTTGTAGAGATGCTTGATAAGAACGGACATCGCTCACCACTAATTCCGAATACTTTATTTGTTGAAGGTTTTGACGAGTTAAGCATGGTTGCGGTAGAAGTGGCGATGACTTATAATGATGATTTTAAAGAGCATATTTTCTCTTATGTAAATAATATTAACACTATTGAGGGTGGTACTCACGTAACCGGTTTCAGACAAGCCTTAACCCGTGTATTTAAAACGTTTGGCGATAAAAACGGGTTGTTTGAAAAAGCGAAGGTGGCTGTTGAAGGCGATGACTTCAGGGAAGGATTAAGCGCTATTATTTCGGTAAAGGTGCCAGAGCCGCAATTTGAAGGACAGACAAAAACAAAATTAGGTAATAGTGAGGTTAGTGGTATTGTGCAAACAACAGTTGCCCGGGCATTAGAAGCCTACCTTGAAGAAAACCCAAGAGAAGCGAAAAATGTTATTTCTAAAATCGTTTTAGCGGCACAGGCACGTGTGGCAGCTAAAAAGGCACGTGAGATGGTGCAGCGCAAAACAGTATTAAGTGGGGGCGGATTACCGGGAAAACTTGCAGATTGCAGTGAAAGGGACCCTGAAAAAACAGAACTATACTTAGTTGAAGGAGACTCTGCAGGTGGAACAGCAAAGCAGGGCCGTGAACGAAGTTTCCAGGCTATATTACCGCTACGTGGTAAAATACTGAATGTTGAAAAAGCTATGGAGCATAAAATCTATGAAAACGAGGAAATACGTAATCTATATACAGCCTTAGGCGTAACCGTAGGAACGCCAGAAGATCCTAAGCAATTAAACCTCGTTAAACTTCGGTATCATAAATTGATAATAATGACCGATGCTGATGTAGATGGAAGCCATATTGCCACATTAATACTGACTTTTATATTTAGATACATGAAGGAGCTGGTTCAATCCGGTTATGTATATATTGCCCAGCCACCCTTGTATCTTGTAAAGAAAGGTAAGGAGCAGGAGTATGCCTATAGTGAAGAACAACGCAAACATTGGGTTGAAAAATTAGGTGCAGGAAAAGATGACAGTGTTACTATTCAGCGATATAAAGGTCTCGGAGAGATGAATTCTGAGCAGCTTTGGGAAACGACTATGGATCCTGCGCGCCGTACATTAAAAAGAGTGACTATTGAAAGTCTTGCAACGGCTGATGAAATTTTTAGTATGCTGATGGGGGATGAAGTTCCTCCGCGACGTGCATTTATTGAAAATCATGCTAAGTATGCAAAAATTGATGTCTAAATAAAACAGGAATTAATTTTAATTCTGTTTCTTAATTTAATAATGTAATATTATATCTATATATTCGTGATGAATTATTAATCTGTAAGGAATTTCTCATTTTTTTTGTTCATAAATTGTATTTCTTAAAAAATTTGTAGCTTGTGCCTGTTTTTATAGATTTTGATTTACTAACCAAAAAAATTTAACAACGATGGATACTGAAAAAATGCTTAAAGCTTTCTGCTTAAAAACCAAAGAAAAAAATGTTCCTATGCATGATGCTGTTATTACAAAAACAGCAAGAGGTGGTTATATGGCAGGTGGCCATGACGGTAAAGGCAATAAGATGGCAGCTATATTGAGTGAAGCAAAAGCTTTACAGGCAATCGAAGACGGCGTTGCTAAAAAAGGTTTTTAAATTGCAAATACGACTAATACTTTTTATAATTCAACCCTGCTAAAGCAGGGTTTTTTATTAGGTAATTTATAAAAGAACTGAAAAAAAATAAATGTATGAGAAGTTGTTGGTCATACATTATTCACCTCTTATAAATGTAAACTTCCTTTGCCTATTAATCCATTTTATATTTGGCGAGCGAGTAGAAACTTACTTCTTTTTTAATTAAGCCCCACACTTATAGATTTTAGCTACTGCAATTTGTCACCTGATATTTCATAATTTTTTCTTAAGAATATCCCCAAATTCTTTTACAGTAAGTTTTACTGTTAAAATGTATAAAGCATTTCATACAGTAATTGTTAAACGTTGTAAAATGATTAACAATATATAAATAGCAGTTAGCGAATTAGAATGATGAGTATAATTATCAGAATAAATTTGGCATAGTTTTTTACAAAGGGTAGGTATTATTCTAAAATTAGAAAAATTACATTTTATGAAAAGAATCAAATTTTTATTGGCAGGATTTTCAATCGTATTAGCGACAAGTGCATTTGCGCAGGAGACACCTGCAAAGCGGGGATTATCCGTGAGTATCGGACCTGAATTGGCAATACCATTAGGTGATTTCAGAAATAAGCTTTCATTTCCCGGAAGCGAACTTCCCGTTCGCGGTTATAAAGCTGGATTTGGGGGTAGTGCAAAATTAAACTTTCCCATCGCTACAAATATGGATGTTACATTGTCAGCAGGTTATATGGCTTTTTCTCAAAAAGCGAGACTGGGTGCACTTGACTCCATATCAATTAATAAAGGATCGTTTACCCTTGTTCCTTTTAAAGCAGGTCTTCGTTTCCGTTTAAATGGTGGGTTTTATGTAGAGCCACAAGCTGGATATACACAAACCAAAATCAAAAATGAGGAAGGAGCTGGTTATTTTACTTATGCAGGTAACATAGGTTATTTAATTGGAAGAGCTGTAGACGTTGCGGTTCGTTACGAATCTGTATCAAGGACAGGAGGAAACCTGAATTTTGTAGGATTAAGACTAGCTTACAATATTCCTTTTGCAAAAGGTGAATAACATTTAGAATTACTGAAAGAAAATTAAAAAAATAGCCGTGCTTTGCACGGCTATTTTTTTGATAGAATGATCAATTTAATTTGTCATGATGAGATTTGGAAAATATAAATAATACTTTGGAATGATTATATCGTTAAAATATTAACCAAGGAGATCCAGCTTTTATACTTGCAAAATTCTAGTAAGGCCTTTACCTTAATTACATAGTCAGTTAATTATTTATAAACCATATTTGATTTCGTATAATATTTAAACTATAAGAATTAAGACAGCCTAGCTTGTTTAAATAGTCGTCTTATCCCTTTTATTAATTGTTATGTTTCTTTTATAGGAAAGGTGGCCTTTACTGTAAAAATATTATTGAGCTAATGAAATTCTTATTTGCACACCTGCCCTTGTATTTGTAATAGGTGCGGATGTTGATATATAAGGTATAACTTTTCTTTGATCAAAGTAAAACTTGACATTGACCCTGTTGTTTAAGACATAGTCTATCGAAGGCTGGATGCTTACAACCTTTTGACCGCCGGTAGTAAATGCATTATCCTGGTCTAACCTGCTATTGCTTGTTGCGTCGTCGCGCATGCTTAGGTCAAGACGAAAATTTACATCATTGTCAAGCTTTTTCTTTTTTGTTCCAGGTACTTTAAAGGGTAAATTAAAACCTCGTCTCCTCAGGCTGCCGCCAAAAGTCCACTCTGTACTATTTACTTCACTTAGCTGGTAGTCTATAAGACTTAGACTCAACTGCCTGCTTTTTTTGTATTGAAAGCTTCCGGTTAACTGGCTTATCGTAGTTATATCAACCCCTATTAATGGGCTGAATGACTCCTGGATAGTAATGTTTGGAACAAGGAAATAAGGAATAAAGTTTCCTGAAACGGGATCCACAAAACCGGGAGCGCTATACCTGTAAGGATCCTGGTAAAGCAACGCGCTGTTGAAACTGTTCATGCCGAGGCTGCCTGTGTATGCGTGTGTAATACTAATAGCACTGAATGTGGTTGCCAGAGCAGGAATTCTTGTAAGACCGGTGTAAGTTACTCTCCAGTTTGGTTTTGGCTTAATACTACTGAATGGATTTGACTTAATAGTTGGATTAGCCTGTTTAATTAAACCGACATTTTTAGGATCCTGTCCGGAGTAAGCTGCAATGAAAGCGGGTATCAAAACATCCTGGGCATAGCGGTTATAACCGGTATAATATCCGTCCGCGGTTTTATTCCCTTTTTGATAAGGATTACTTTTTGCTAAACGTTCAGATAAAAGGAGACGATAAGCTTCAAACTTTTTAAAGGTTGCTGAAATTTCTGTTGGTTTGTTTTTATCAAATAAAGTTTTGAAAGCAATATAGGATACATTGAAGCCACCGGTTGCTAACGGACTTAAGTGCTCAAAATTGCCATTATCCGTGACGACTTTATAAAGTTCACTATAATCTTTTGTATAAGTCTTATCAAGGTTAAGATCAATGGTAAATTCCCTGACAGGTTCAAGCTGTGCAGTCAGGCTCAGCTTTTGATCAAGACTCTGGCGAAACATAAAATTCAGTGATGTATCGCGTGTTATCAGGCCTTTTGCTGCCTTTTGATTTAACCAGTTTGAGTCGGGTTGTCTGCCAAAAACAAAGTCAAGACCAGGAGCCATACTGTTCCAGTTCTGTCCGAGAGCCCTGGTGCTGTCTGTATATCCCGGTATGCGGCTGCGATAGTTTTCTCCATAATTAATGGAAGTACGTTTTACCATGGTTAATAAACGTCCTGCTGCTCTTGTAATTCCTGCCATTTCTACGGGCTCATTAGCTTTCAGCAAACGTGCTGCTCTGCGTTCTTCACGACGTTGTTTTCTCCATTTACGCAGTGCTGCTCTTTTTGCTTTGCCTGAAAGCCCTTTTATTACATCTTCACGTGCAGGTAAAGAAGAAACAGGTTTTGCATTTGCTGAAGAACTATCTCTTGCAGCTTTTCTTCCACGACCAGATTGGGCGGTGCTATCGCCATTGTTCCCACCCTCATCTAAAGCTCTTAGAAACCTGCTTTTTGAATACAGACGAACAAAATCAAATTCGCCGTTAATATTATTTTCCTGGCTGTTTTCGATAGTATTACCAAGGTTTAGAGCAAGCCGGCTTGCACCAATCCAGTTATAAGTGGTAGTATAGCTATAGCGGGCAGTTATCCAATCTGTAAAAGGCAGTTTAGCCAGCGGAAGCGTATAACTTGCTATTGCTCTTTGCTGGTACAGTGTATTTCTCCCGCCTTTAAAAAAGTTTGTTTGTACAGTGTCTTTCTTTGATTTTGTATCTATCCTTCCTGCAGGCTCATCTATACGTGCATTATTTACTGCTGAGTAATCGAGGTTGAAAGACCTTGAAATGTCCCAGCGCATATTATAATACCTGTCAAAGGTGAAGAACTTATCGTAAGTGGTGTCTACCCTATCCACCTCATTATCGAAGCTGTTAACAATACGGGGTACGAATTCACCAAACTGGCGGTTAATATCTGCACGAAAACTTAGTAAAGAAGGTTTCGGATTTAAATTGAAATCACGAGCTAAGCCATACCATGCAGATTTTGATTTAATAATTTTTTTAAAAGGTTCCCAAAATACAGGCTGATTGGCATAGGTATAACCTAAACCTCCCCGATGTTTTATTACATCATTTTTTTGAATAAGAGGACTTGTTTGCTCATACTTGATAAAGGAATAGCTCACATCAAAATTACTAACGCTCCATGGTCTTATTTTACCCGTGGGTGTGACTCTTATATTGGTGAAATTAACGGTCTTGATAGTGGTTTTATCAAGTGCAGCTTTTTTAATAGCGTTCCTGTCTTTACCCGGAACACCTCTGAGCTTATCTTTAAACCTGATATCAAGATCATAAGGGTCGTACTCAGGGGTACGTACAGTTTGATTGATACTTGCATAAAGAGGGATAGAAATATTTAGTTTTTTAGGCAATAATCTTCCAAGTTCCAGATTGGCTGCAGCATCATATTGCATAAAATTTTCCCGGGCCCGCTCGTTTACCCTCTGCTCAAGGGTTCCAAAACCTGTTGTATACGTGTTTGCTGAAAGCGCAAGGGTACCAAGGTCGGCGAGGGTAATGTCTACTCTCCCCGTAGCTGCGTAACCGCCCTTCTCATTAAGTTTTGACAGCCTGAGCTCGTTGATCCAAACTTCTGCATTTGCAGGCACTCCGTCAGAAAGCACAGAATTTTCAATACCAATCAAAAAAGCCTGTACTTCTCCCAGGTTAGGATTTCCTTTTATTGCATAACTTTTGTTGCCAACCACTTCCTGGTAATACCTGGTTATATCCTGAAATTGACTATTTCTGCGAACTTTTAACTGAACAAGATCCTGGATATTGAAATCAAGATTATTGCTATCAGGCCATACCTTGCGTTGGTCTGCATCCGTATTTGAGTAGTTGCCGGGTTTAGTAACCCTTAGCGGTATTTTAATTTCATAATAATTATTTAAGAAATCATTGCCAATACGTATTACAGCGTTTAACTGGTTGTCATTAACAGGCTGACTTCCTACCACGCTTTCTGCATGAATGAACATATTGAGTCTTCCATATTGCCGCATATCAAGATTCATGGTTTTAAAAGCAGCTCTTATATCATTTGTCTGCAGGTTACGGATCTGGTAACTCATAGCCTGCTCATTTTGCAACAGGTTTATACCATTATTGCTTAATTGCTGCACTCTTTCAATACCCGGAGGAATTAAATAGTTAACGGGTTGCCGTTTACTGTTTTCTTCCAGGTTTACTGCGAGCACATTAAAGGTGGTATTGCCTCCCGGAGGAAGCTGGGTGTAATTGCCGGTAGTATCGAGTTTAAAGGCAAATGTTCTCCATTGGTTACGCACAAGATCCAGCCTTGCGAAACGAAGGACTACAGAGTCTTCAAAGCCGGTAAGAAACATACGAACAAAGCGTATAGATTTGAAATCAGGAATATTGCCAACCCTTTTTTCATAATCTTTTATAGGCACACGAAACAAATACCAGTTTTCAGTGCCCGAGCTTCCGTCTGCATAGCGTATCGGTATACTTTGCCTGTCAGTAATGTATTTGGTATTTCCAACATTCATTCCGGGCTTTAAGTCTATCGCGTATTGAAAATATTCTTCCGTTTCATTTAGTGTATTATCACGGTTTAAATCTTCATTATCCGGATACAAAGTAGCTGCAGGACTAAATTGAGAATTGCCTGTAGAAATAGGTGAATTGCCTTGAGGATTATTGTAGTTTTTGTAACGGCCAAGAATACCGGTATTTGTTGCATCATATAAATTATCGCGGTACCAGCGATAATCATCATTTGAAGGATCATTCTGGGCTCTTGCATATAGTTGTGAACCGGAACCAAAATTTGTTAACACTTTATTTAAGTAATCGCCGCGCTTAACTGCTTCACCCACATTATCCAGGCCATCAAGACCTACATCCTGGAAGGGACGGTCGGCAGGATCGTTGCTGAAAGCCTGTGTAACCTGTATAGGATTAACGGGTGTTTTCCCCCATGTTGAAGTATTATCTACAGCAGAGGGCTGATTTGGTGAATTTAAACCATTCTCATAAAAACGACGACCGTCTTTTAAAATGTCTTCACTTAAAGATCCAAGGTTTAAATACAATTTGCCGCCGGTGCTATTGGGTTTTTTAATAAATGGATCCTGTACCCAAAACTCTACAAACTCAACATTGCTTGTTACAAAATCAGTCTGGTCAATAGATCGCATAATACCCCCCCACCGCTTCTCCGGATTTTTAAGTTTGCCATTAGCATCTACCTGGGCAGTATTGCTTTCATAATTGTATGGGCCTATGTCTGAAGGATAATATGAAAGATCGAAAGTAACCAATTGATTTTCTCCGAGATTATTAGTGCGTTTCGGAAACAACTCCTGGTTAAATACTGCTCGCACCCGCGGATCACTTAATTCAGCTACATCTCTTCTCACTGGGTTGTTCACACTGTTTCTATCCTGCAGTATGGGTTCAATATTATACCATGCCAGTTTTGCCCTGTTCCTGTTATACTCAATACTGTCACTTAATGCCGCTTCAGGAAATAAATCGTTTCCCTGTGGTGTACTTGCCAATGACCATGAAACGAAAGGAAAACGAAGGTCAATACTGTTTCGTGCTCCTTCAAAATCATCAACATATATTAATCCCTGGTTGCCCGAACCGATTTGTGATGGATGCCCGGGTTTTAAATAAGCTGCCTCTCCATATGCATTAATGGCAGACACAGCAGTGCTGTTGTAAAACGGAAGCTTATTGAGAAGGCGTGTCAATTTAGGAGATTCAGAGTTGTAATTAAAATCTACGCCATACATTGTGTTTTTGATAGGGTCCTCGCCATAATTCATTTTAGTAAAATAAGGCCTTTCAGAAAGACGGATCATACTCGCTCCCAGAGATAATTTTTTACTTGCCAGGTAGTCAGCCCTTAAACCCATAAAACTCCTTTGCTGAGTTCCAAAACCTGCATTGTTTTCAAACTGTACATTTACCGGAATGCCGCTATTGAGAATAGCACTGTTTAAAATTTTAACTGTACCAAGGTTGTAGTCAATGCTAAAGTCAAAGCCTTCTTTTAAAATTTGCCCTCCGGCTGTTACAGATACTGAACCGGGAGGAACGTTCAATGCGCCAAGGTATATTTCAGAAGAAGAACTTCCCTTTCCTGTGCCCTGCATCACATACCGGTTTAAATTGGCATATGTCTGGGCAATGGCTTTTATAGAGTCATATAATTGGTAGTAAACATATTTGTTTTTTAGTTCTACAGGCTGCCCTTTAAAAGCGAGGCTATCAAGGTCTTCTCCAAAAGGTTCTAAGACAGGAAAGATAATTTTGCCCTGCTGTGATAAAACTGTAAAACCTTCTACATAATCAAATACTCCATCAGGCATTGGATCATTCTGATTGTTTAAGCGGTCAAGATTTAATATCCGAAGCAGTGTTCTTCCTTCTACATCAGGTGAAGATTCCGGTAAAAAGCGCTTCAGGCCGCCACTGGGTTCCTCGTATAATAAATTAAGCTTGAAATCCTGCTGTTGAATACCGGGAAGATCAAGGGAATAGACATTCTTCATCATCCATTTCCAAATAGGCAGCAAGGGACGCTGGGAAGTTGCCTTTAACAGTTTGAGCAGCAAAACCTTTTGCACTCCCTGGGTAGAATCTAATGTAATGTCCTGCGAAAACTCACCTACCTGGAAAATCTTTCCATTTAGGCTGTATTGATAAGCAACGCCTAAAACTTCATCAGGCTGCAATTGCTGGTTAAGTGAAACAAAGCCTATCTGGGGATTGAAAAAATATTCATCAGGACTAAGTTTACGGGCAAACGTTTTTTCATAATCCTCCACAGGGTTAAGACCTCGGCCTCTTAATATAGAATTAATTAAAACGGGGTTACGAATGCTGGAATTTGAAACTAAAGAACTATATAAATTATTTGCACCATTAGAAGGTAAACTTCCTGCTCCTGAGCCTTGAATACTGGTGTTAAAGGGCCTGCCTTCACCTAAATCCATAAGTCCAACTACATCTCTTGTTTCAGTAGTGGCCCCTGTGCGGTTAGTAACCCACACCTCTATACGCATAATTTGAACCTGGCTGTTAACAACAGGCAGGTTTTGCATCGATTTATTATAATTAATTCTGAAATAATCTCCCAGTAGAAAGTGACGATTTTCTTCATAATCATCCACTTTTTTATTAAATCTTGTTGTAGCTGCGCCCCCTTGCAATGCAAGAGACTGGCGTTGTGATTTTTGACTAGCAAGCACACCTGATAAAAACAATTTACCAAACTGCAACTGTGTTTTTATCCCAAATAAACTCTGGGCACTTGGAATTAATGTTCCTTTGGAGTTATAAGAAACATTACCTGCTTCTATAGATTTTATTATTTCATCGTCCATGCCCTTATAATCCAGTTTCAATTGATTTTCGAAATCAAAATTGGCAAGGGTATTATAATTAATGGGCAGCTTAAGCTTATCTCCAATATTAGCGATAACGTTGAGATTAGAATTCATATCGAAGTCAAATCCCCCATTTTTACGGGCGCTTTCAGGAAGGGTAGGATTTTTAATATTTTGTCCCTGGTAGCCGGCCAGAATATCAACATTACCCTGGGGGCGGATATCTACCTTTAACCCGCCTGGACCTACACCAAAAATCCGGTCAAATAGTTTATCATAAGTGAACAGCTTAGGCCTTTCAACTTTACGGTTTAAAATACTTAGTGTGTTTGCCCTCTTTCTGAAATAGTCTGATTCTGACTGCCTCGCCTTAAAGCGCATCATCTCTTCGAAAGTGAGGTAGGTTGGCGTACGATAATAAGAACTGCCGATTTTTTCAACAATGTAATACTGTTTTGTTTTTGGGTCGTACTCTATATCCCGCTTTATATATCCGGTATCAGCAAAATTGAAAGGATTATTTGAATTATAGGTAAAAGGATCCCCTACACGGTCTGTGACAGGATAACGGGTAGTATCATTTGTTTTCCTGCCAGTTGTATCCTGGGCAGAAGTATGAGTTGCCTGCAAAACAAAAGCAAATAAAAAAAATATTGCAGAAGTAAAATGGTGATTAAGACGGAACAAAACTTATAGCTGTTTATGTACAATTGGGTATAGGCTAAATATTTTTAAGTGCTTGTTTAATCAGCTCTTCTAATTGAAGAGGGCCGTGATTTACATCTATAATGTTTTTTATTGCTTTTTCTGCGTTTAGCCTGAGAATTCCTAAAGAAATTAATGCATTTAATGCATCATTCTCTACTTTATTTGTTATGGAAGGAGCTGATATGGCCTCATTTAAGTTTTTGCTTAACTTATCTTTTAGCTCTAAAACCAGTCTTTCTCCTGTTTTTCTTCCAATTCCCTTAATACTTTCGAGCAACCGTGCATTACTTTGTACAATAGCTTTAACAATTTCCTCTGGCTTCATTCCAGACAACATAATTCGGGCAGTTGCTGCACCAACGCCGGAAACACTTATAAGTTGTGTGAAAAGTTCTTTCTCAGACGTTTCAAAAAAACCATATAAGGTCTGATTATTTTCAGTTATATGAAGATAAGTATAAAGCTGCCCGTTTTCTTTATCACTAATGGCCGAATAAGTATGTAAACTTACCTGGCATTCATACCCTACGCCATTAACATCTACAATTACCTGCGCCGGGTTTTTGAAAATAAACCTTCCTTTTACAAATGCAATCACTTTTGGTATATTTAGCCTGAAGAGCCAAAAATAAAAGATGAATGGCTAATTTCAAATATTATTTTAGTGATAAGGGGACTAAAACATGAGTTACACTTACCTTCGTTGCGCAAATTATTAAACATTAACAAATAACTTTTATCTGCTCGAATAAATAATTTTGAAGCAAGCATGGCAAAAAAAATAAGCGCAGTAATAACCGGTGTGGGAGGTTATGTGCCTGAGTACCGGTTAACGAATAAAGAGCTGGAACAGATGGTGGATACTACTGACGAGTGGATAAAAACCCGTACAGGTGTGGAGGAAAGAAGAATTTTAAAAGGAGAAGGAAAGGCAACATCTGACCTTGGAGCTCCGGCAGTAATGAATCTTATCGAAAAAAGAGGAATAGACCCGCTGGAAATTGATTGTATCATCTGCTGCACTGTTACCCCCGATATGTTTTTTCCTGCCACTGCCAACATAATTAGTGAAAAAGTAGGTGCAAAAAATGCCTTCAGCTTCGACTTAGGCGCTGCCTGTTCCGGATTTTTGTTTGGTTTAACCATGGGTGCTTCACTCGTAGAAAGCGGCAGGTATAAAAAAGTGGTAATTGTTGGTGCTGATAAGATGAGTGCAATAACTGATTACAGTGACAGAACTACATGTATTTTGTTTGGAGATGGCGCCGGAGCCGTTTTATTAGAGCAGGGAGAAGATGGATATGGCATTCGCGACAGTAATCTTAAAACGGACGGAAGTGGTGGAAAATACCTGCATATGAAAGGAGGAGGCTCTCTAAGACCTGCATCTATCGAGACAGTTGTTGCTAAAGATCACTACATTTTTCAGGAAGGTCAGTCAGTATTTAAATTTGCTGTGGTTCGCATGGCAGATGTTGCCTTTGAGCTTATAGAAAGAAACAATCTCTCCGGGGATGATATTGCCTGGCTGGTCCCTCACCAGGCTAATAAAAGAATTATAGATGCAACCGCTAACCGTATAGGCATCTCTTCAGAAAAGGTGATGCTTAATATTATGAAATATGGCAATACTACTTCAGGAACTATTCCGCTTTGCTTGTGGGACTGGGAAAGCAAATTAAAAAAGGGCGATAATCTTGTTTTAGCAGCATTCGGAGGTGGTTTTACCTGGGGCGCTACCTACGTTAAGTGGGCTTACGATGGTAAAAATTAGTTTATTTTAGAGATGCAGTAAAAAAACAAATTTGGTGGCTTTAATTTATAGATCGCTTCAAACCAGTCTTAATTACTAATTCAGGAATTATCTTAGTTTATTTCAAAGACACTTACAACTGCTTCCTTTCTTATTTCAAAAACCCAAAATCCACTACCCTTCTCAAATACTTTTTATCTTGTATGACCCAGGTTACCTCATAACTTCCGCCTGCCTCTTGCTTAAGCATGTACACATATACCTTATGGCCATCAGCAGATAAATATACCTTATTGTTTGATTTTTGAACTCCGCCTTCAGTAACGGAAAAAATGGGGTTATATAAATCAAAAAAAGCTGCCGCCGGAATAGGAACCGTATCACGGTCTATAACAACTGTTATGTTTTCAATCGTTGTATTTGGAACTTGGCCATAGTTTCCGAAGTATGGCTTATTGTCAATCTTTACCAGGTACTTTTCATCATAATAACCTAACTTATGTTTTGCAGGATTAAAGGCGCCGCCTGTAATGGTAACCTGGATATTATTGTCAGCAAAAGAAATAAAATTGCTGCCAAGTCCGGTTATAGGAACAGTCTTTAAAGGGTTCTTTCCTATGCTTTCATCAATCCCTCCCATGCTATAGGAAGCAATATCACTGCGTACATCTTTTTCAATAATGCGGCTGAACAGTTCTCTCTTACTCCTATAATCAGGATAATCATCATTTTGAGCATGACAACAATAACTTACACCAGCAAACAACACAACAAAAACAATACGCATATTATTGATTTAAAAAGTAATTATTAAAACTAATTATTAAATCAATACCCCAAATTGTAATGTTGCCGGAAGAAATTGAAATCTATGTTAATGGTAAATGAGTTAAGAAACCGTGAATCAGTACAACTAAAATGAATTAAAACTTATCATCATTGACTTCAATCCAATAATTGTCCGGGTCCTGAAAGTACACCTGCTTTACTCCATCCGGCCTTAAAGTAGGTTCCTTTGAATCTCCTTTCCAGTTGCCATAGCGGACATTCATTTTGTCAAGATGATCTGTAAATTCTTTAAGCACTTTTACATGATATGCAAAATGAGAGTTTATATCATGTTCTTTAACTTCTGTCGCCCCCTGAATAATATGTAGTTTACTTTGTCCAATATTAAACCACGAATGTTTGTTGTCTTTAAATGGTTCTGAAACCAGTTTAAACTTCATCACGTCTTGATAAAATGCAGTACTTTTTTGTAAATCAAAAACATAAAGTGCTATATGATCTGCTGTTGGTCCTTGCTGTGCAAATACTTTAACTGTAAAAGTTTGTGTTATTAAAAAAATAAACAAACAAAAGGGAACAAGTCTTTTTATCATTGTAATACTTATTATAAAATTAATCTCTGTTTATTTCAAAATGTTATTTATTCTTCCGAGTTCTTCCTTACTAAAGGAATAATTTTCAAGACAGCGAATCGAATCAGTAACCTGGTCTGGCCGGCTTACGCCAATTAGTACTGACGTAATTCGCGGGTCTTTCACGACCCATGCAAGTGCCATTTGAGCCAGGCTTTGTCCGCGTTCTTTTGCCAGATCATTTAATTGACGGATCTTACTAATTTTCTCCTCTGTAACCTGGTCTTCTTCCATCGCGCCGTTGCCTAAGTGCCTTGCTGCCCTTGAGTTTTCGGGAATTCCATTTAAATACTTATTTGTAAGCAGTCCCTGCGCCAGGGGTGAAAAAGGAATGCAACCCACACCTTCAGCTTCTAATACCTCTAATAAACCATTTTCTATCCAGCGCTCAAACATAGAATATTTTGGCTGGTGAATCAAACAAGGCGTGCCAAGTTGGTTCAAAATTTTAATTGCCTGCTTTGCTTCGGCGGGTTGATAGCTTGAGATACCAACATATAAAGCTTTACCCTGGCGAACTACCAGATCTAAGGCAGACATGGTTTCCTCAATTGGTGTTTCAGGATCAGGGCGATGGTGATAAAAGATATCTACATACTCAAGTCCCATTCTTTTGAGGCTTTGGTCTAAGCTTGCAACGAGATATTTTTTAGATCCCCAATCGCCATAGGGGCCTTCCCACATCTTATACCCCGCTTTTGATGAAATGATAAGTTCATCGCGGTGATCACGAAAATCTTTATGAAAAATAGTTCCGAAATTTTCTTCCGCCGAACCTGCAGGCTGCCCATAATTATTTGCGAGATCGAAGTGTGTAACACCATTGTCGAAAGCTGTACGCAAAATAGCGCGGCAGTTTTCTAAAGGATCGATGTGTCCGAAATTGTGCCATAAGCCAAGAGATACTGTAGGAAGCTTAATACCGCTACGGCCACATCGACGATATTCCATAGAGTCGTAACGTTGAGAATTTGGTGTATAAGACATAAACTAAATTGTAACCTTTTTAATTCAAATTAAAAAATCAGAGTTATCAATAAATAAAGTCTGGTAATATAGGTTAGAAAAAAGTTGAATAGACAAACTACAAGTAAAAGTGAGTGACACAACGATGTTGAAAAAAGTTTTACTGTTGGTTACACAAAAAATTAAAATGTCAAAAAATGCCTGCTTATTGTTTATTCACTTCAGCCAAAGCCTTCACAACTATTTCCAAGTCAACAACTCCGCGAAAACCACTAAACCCAACTGCAAGGACTGTTCCATCGGCTAAAGTAATGGGTTGACCACCTTCCCATCCGATAAAATCAGGTCTTTCAATTCCAAACTTTTCTTCATTTACCTCATTGTTAAACGCAAGCTTTTCATATTGCCCGGTTTTCATTCCGGTTATGTGAACCTGGCTCGCTTTTGTCCAGGCAACTCTGAATGATTCTCTTGCCCGAATTTTGTTTGTGCCAAACATTCTTCCATAAATTCTTCCTTCAGGTTCAATAATACAAACAGCTACGTTTCCATTTGCGATTCTTTTATCGTCCTCATTTTGCATATAGTTAGGAATTAGCTTTTGAGCTTCCTCTATAATTTTTTCGATAATTCCCGATAGTTCTGACCTTTCCATTCAATAAGTTTTTTAATAGAATTGGTATTTAGTTCCTAAAATTACTTAACGCGCTATTTAAGAGATGTCTCTTTATAAGATGCAATTACAGTTTAAATGTTAAGGCATTATATGTACCCCACACGACAAATCATAAAACGCCCTTAAGTATTTTAACTTACATTAAGCTTACCAAATTCCCCATCTTTTGGCTTTTCACCTTTAGCAATAGCTTTGACTATATTATAGAAGACAACGAACTTGCTGGAAGAACTATCCCAATAGCTCGCTTCACTTGTTTCTACCTTTAATAATGCCAATGCGGGATCTTCTAACCCTTTAGGGAACCATGCCTTAACCACAGGAGACCATAGTTCTTTCATTTTTTCTTTATCATCAATTATAGAACATTCTCCCTTTACGTGTACATAAGTATTTTTTCCCGGATGTGAGTACATTAAATATACCGTAGTATCTTTTAGCACGTCATCTACTTTTCCTGAATATTCGTTTGTAAAAAACCACAAGTTGCCGTGCTCATCTATTTGGATCGTTTGCATGGGTCTGCTGTAAAGAGAGTAATCCTCTGCGATAGTTGCAAACATGCAAACTTTTACTTCTTCCACCAGTTCAGTTAATTTCGTAACTGCTTCATCTTTTTCTAAATGCTGTTGTACCATAATTTATACTAATTAGTTTATAAGTAAAATCCATTATGTGAAAAACACTTCAGGTGTTCTTATTGTTTACACATTTTATTTAATTAATCATGTTGTAGCTGCTTCATTATTTTTGCCAGCTAGTCTTGATGGCAATGTCTCTATTTCTTTTGCTTCCCTTTTTATTATAAAAACTGCAGTCTCATTTGGAACAATGCCTCCTCCATATTCCAACGCATATACTTTGGTAAATTCTGCTCCGAAGTAGAGAATGATAGAAGTATAATATACCCACGTGAGTATAATTATAACCGATGCCGCCGTACCATAGGTCGCTCCCAGGCTGGATCTGCCAAGGTAGTAACCAATTGCTGCTTTACCGATAATAAATAAAATAGCAGTAAATCCTGCACCAGTAAACGCATCTTTCCATTTGATTCTGCCATCGGGCAAAACTTTGAAAATAATTGCAAATAATACAGTTATAATAACGAAAATTATAATGAGATTAAGTACATAAAAAATATATACTGTAGTATCGGGAAAATAAAGTGTAAGGCGATCACTAAGCAAGTCTAACAAGGCGCTGACAACTAAAGAAACCAATAACAAAAAGCCAAGACTTACAATCAGAGAAAAAGAAAGCAGCCGGTTTATTAAGAACTTAATAATTCCTCTCTTAGGTTTAGCCCTCAATGACCAGATATAGTTTATGGAATCCTGTATCTCTGTAAAAATACCTGTAGCACCAATGACTAATACAACAGTACCTACAATAGTACCTACAAAGCTTTTATTAGCATGCTGGCTTTTTTTAATAATTTCCTGAATCTGTATTGCTGCATCATTGCCGATTAGGCCACTAATCTGGCCGTATAACCTTCCCTGTACTGCCTCGCGACCATAAAAAATGGCAGATAATGATATAATAATAATTAAAAGCGGCCCAATAGAAAAAATAGTATAATAAGATAAAGAAGCGCTAAGCTTTATACAATTATCCTCGCTGAAAGCTCTGGCAGTTCCTTTTATTATGTGAAAAAATCTTTTTAAATATTTCATTATAAGGGGTTGTGCGTTTATAACAGTAAGTTCATGCCAATAAAAAAAAATAAAGATTTTTGGGGATTTTTTTACTCGGCTATCTGCTTTGAATTCAATTGTTTATAACAAAAAAACCTTTATTATTAGAATGGTAAAGTTTTAATATCTTTATTATAATTAAAATTTTTTCATGAGAAGTTTGCTCTATATTATAGCCGTCATTCTGGTTATCGGTTGGCTGCTTGGATTTTTTGTATACAGTGTTTCGGGCTTGATACATATCTTATTGGTCTTAGCGGTAATAGCTCTTATATTAGGTCTTATAAGAAGAGCCTGATTTACAATAACATTTTAAAGGAATTAAAAAAAGCTTTTATAGCTACAGGTATTTATCTGTAGCTTTTTATTGCTTAGTAGTAACAAGGCTATGCGTCAAAAAATTGGTTAAAGTCTTTTACAAAAATCATAAAATGCCCGCATAATAGTTCTTATTAACTATTTTATTGTATAAAAGAAGGATTCTTGGTTAAAGTTAAAAAGTAGTTGCGAAAGTAAATTTAATTTTATACCTGTTAGCTGTAAAGACAGGATATTACTAAAATCTAAAACTATTTGCAATAAAGATCTTTGTGGGTTTATCCTGCAGCAGACACAACTTTTAATCGTAGTCTACGGAAGGCTCTTTGCTACGCAAACAACCGGGATATAAGTTTTAAGATAAAAATAAAAAAGAGCAGGAAAAAGTCATTTTTCTAAACCTTCTTTATAAAGATGGAAAAATAAAAGGTTTATGGTTACAGCAGTTGTAAATAAAGTTTTGGCTACTCATAAAATAATTAATTGAATCAATGTCATCGGTAAAAATAGGGAGTGGAGTGGAGTTATTGATTTTATGAGATCTAAAATTATGTCAGACACATTATTTGAGGAACCGTTCTTTCTTTTTCTTTATAAGAGTGTCTTATTATGACAAGAATTAGAGATATTTCTATTCTTATCTGAAAAAGTATTACAGCACTCTCTCTCACTTACAGTGCTGTAATACCTTATACTAAGAATATAACCTATGATTTAGTTGTCTTTTTTTGAATGCTTTCTACATTGTTCATAAATTCTGAGAGTTTTCGGTCTGCATAAGGGCCATAAGCATCAATTAAAGTACCTTTTAACCCATCTGAGGTTTCTATAACATACATAATAGTGTTATCGTTTGGATCAGACTGCCCTTCGAACCTAAAGAAATTAATTATATTTATTTCGTCCGGCTGATATACTTTCTCCGTTTTTAAAGATTTTAGACCATTGTCCGTTATTTTAAAATCATCATCGTAGCCGTTGAGCACCATTTTGTTTGTTAATGATGATAATGATTTCATATGCGGGATTAAATCATTATTTTCCATAAAATCATTATTTTCTTCCATAGCATTTTAATTTATATAAATTAAATAAAAAATTCCTGCCAGCTACTGCAGCATTAAATCTTACGCTTTGATTTTTTAATACCTATGGAAAAGCGGTCCTGCTACCGGCCCTTCCTCTAATGAAAATCCCTACACTTAACTGACCTTTTCATGTAAATCACGATATTTCTTAATCAAATCGTGCGAAGTTTTCAAATCACTTTTTTGACTGGTGATCATTTGCCTTATTTCTGTACTCATATAAGCATCAGATTCTAATGCCGCTTCATAAGCTCTTTGAGCCACATCTTCTCCGTATTCACATGATCCTAATATGCTTTCCCTGTCCTTTCCGGTAATAGCAGCTTTCAGGTCCATCCACACTCTGTACACTTTTCCTGACACTGTTGTATCAGATGCAACATCACCCCCGAGACGGCTTACTTGCTGCACAAGTTCAGCCTTATACTTTCTGCTTTGATCCGTCATTTGGTTAAAAGTCGCTATTAGATCAACGTCTACATCTTTTGATTCTTTTGCAGCTCTTTCATACCCTACTATCCTATCATTATTTATTCTGATAAGGTCGTTTAAGACGCTTACCAATTCTTCTTGATTTTCCATGTTAATAGGTTTTATTTTTATTAAAAAATGGTATATAATCTTTTAATCAAAAAAAACGAGCCAGTTTTTCTTCATTTCTTATAGCGGCAGCGGAAATAAAATTAATTGTAAATATCGTGTTATGGGCAAATATTTCCACGCTAAAATTATAAGGAAACAATTGCTTATTAAACCTTTGTAACAACTGTAAACAATGCTTTGCAGACTATCTTATGCCTTTATGTGATAGCAACAATGGCACGACTTTTACCCCCATCTGTTTAAAAAAATAATAATGCAGAAAAAGTATTGCTGGCTGTGTTCAAGCAATAAGTGCAACAGCTGATTTTATTAAATATACCTCATTAGCTGAATTGTAGTCAAATTTTCTGATGGGTCTGTTATTGATTAATTTTTCTACTCTTTTTACGTTATTACTTGT
>JAABUN010001469.1_pt1 | contig 51506 bp, 61 predicted proteins | sample 5559311 | NCBI WGS metagenome assembly JAABUN01 (sample SAMN10711877, study PRJNA513370) | rock metagenome | isolation source: Antarctica rocks | place: Antarctica: Victoria Land, Siegfried Peak sud
TTCACCTCGATGCCGGAATGGTTCTCCCCCCTCCCCCGTGGGAAGGGGGGCCGGGGGGGTGGCCCTCCCCTTCGGTACTCGGTACTGTTGAGCGTCGCGTACGCCCTCGGCGGCGGCTTCCGGCCCGATCTGCTGCTGTTCCTCGCGCCGCTGTGGGTGTGGGGACACTGGCGGGCGGGGTGGCGGGTGCGGCTGACGGGCGCGGCGGTGGCGACGGGCATCGTGCTGGCGTGGGCGGTGCCGATGGTCGCCCTCAGCGGCGGCGTGGACGAGTACCTGAAAGTGCTTCGCGCCTACACCGCCGACGATGTGCTGCGCCGCTACTCCGTGGCGGAGAACGGGCCGCGTGCGCTGATCGTCAATGTGCGCGACCTGCTGGCGTACACCGGCTACGCGCTGTACGCCCTCGCGCTGCCTGTGGTAGGCGCGGCGATCTGGCTGCTCGTCGCGGGGACACGGCGACTCCTCCATGGTGCGGCGGGGAACGATGGTTCACGAACCGCCACGGAACCGAACACCCGACCGCTGATCGCCCTGTTCGTGCTCTGGGTGGCCCCCGTGCTGCTGTTCTACACATGGCTCCACATCGGCGATCCCGGCTACGCGCTGTCGTTCGTCCCGGCCCTGCTGCTGCTCGCCGCACGGTTCGCGGTGCGGGTTCCGCGTTCCGCGTTTCCCATTCCGGGTGCGACAGGACCGCGCATTCTGCTCGCCGCTCGCTGCTCGCTGCTCGCCGCTGTTCTAGGAATTAATACCGCCATTTTCCTCACGCGCCCGCTCACCCTCACGGCACCGGGGATTGCGCGGCAGGACCGCACCGTTGCGGCGAAGGTCGCCTATGTGCGGGCGCACGCGAACCCGGCGGATACGCTGCTCGTGTCGTACGAGAGCTACCGGCACTGGCTGCTCTACCTGCCGGAGTACCGCGTGCAGTTCGTGGACGTGACCTACGGCACCGAGGCCGACCGTACCGTTGCCCTGCCCCCCGGCGTTACCCGCGTCGTGCTGATGGACGACACGCTCCTGCGGGCCGCGCAAGGCGTCGCGCCCACCGAGACCGCCGCGATAGAGCGCGACCGCGTGGGCCTGTTCGCCGCCCCGCTGTCGCCCGTGCGCTTCGTGCCGGTCGCATCGCCGCTCGGCGGGTAAGAAACTCACCCCCTTCCCCTCTCCTGAGTACAGGATGAGGGGGAGAACTGTGGCAAGAACGCGGCTTCAGGGCAGGCCCGGTGTTCGCTGTGGTTCCCCCTCTCCACAAGTGAAGAGGGGGCAGGGGGGTGAGGTTCCCCGGTTTTGCCATAGCCGATGCGCCTTCTGCTACAATGCCGCGCACAATCGGGGAACCACAAGGCGGGGAGGGTGAGGCAGTGCCGGACACGGGGAACATCGCCGGGGAACGGCGTGCGCTGGCGATGGATGCGCGGGATACGGTCGCGGTCGCCGTCCGCGAACTGACGGCGGGCGAAGTCGCGGTTGTCGGGATGCCGGACGGCACGACGCAAAGCGTGACGCTTGCGGAGGCAATACCCTTCGGGCATAAATTTGCCCTTGTGCCGATGGCGGAAGGGACGCAAGTCATCAAGTACGGGGAGCGCATCGCCCGCGCCACCGCGAACATCGCGCCGGGGCAGCACGTCCACATCCACAACGCCACGAGCCAGCGCGGGCGCGGCGACTTACGGTAAGGTGCTGCGTGCTGCGTGCGAAATGCATTTGCGCAGCACGCAGCACGCAGCACGCCTATGAGCGACAAAGGAGCGAGATTCATGCCGGAGAAGGTGCGCATCGGGGTGATTGGCACAGGGGGCATCGCCACGATGCGGCACCTGCCCGCGTTCAAGGGCAAAGAGGCGGCGGGCGAGGCCGAAGTCGTCGCGGTGTGCGACGTGAACGAGGAGGGGGCGCGAAAGGCCGCCGCCCGCTTCGACGTGCCGCACATCTTCACCGACTACCGCGACCTGCTCGCCCTGCCGCTCGACGCGGTGAGCATCTGCACGCCGAACAACTCGCACGAGCCGATCTCGCTCGCCGCCCTCGACGCGGGGCTGCATGTGCTGTGCGAGAAGCCGATTGCGATGGACTACGCCGGATCGCGCCGGATGACGGAACGGGCAACGGCGGCAGGGCGGATCACCGCCGTGAACTTCCGCTACCGCCACATCCCCGCCGCGTGGTTCGCGCACGACCTCATCCGAGGCGGCGATCTGGGCGACATCTTCCACGTCTACGCGCACTACTTCAACGGCTCGCTGCACAACCCGCAGTCGCCGATCACATGGCGCAACTCGCAGGCGGAGAGCGGCAGCGGAGCATTGGGCGACCTCGCCTCGCACATCATTGACCTCTGCCGCTGGTGGGTGGGCGAATTCGCCAGCGTACAAGGGCATCTGCGCACCTTCACCCCCGAACGCCCGCTGAATACGGGCGGGATCGGGCGCGTGGACGTGGACGACGCCGTGAACTTCCACGCCATCTTCGAGAGCGGCGCGGAAGCGGTGATAGACGCCAGCAGGTGCGCCATCGGACACAACAACCACCAGCGCATCGAGGTCTACGGCACCAAAGGCTCCCTGATCTACGAGATCGAGCGAGCCGACGAGGGCGGCGAGACGCTGCGCGTCTGCTTCGGGGAGACGCAGGCGCGGTACAACGCCTTCGCCCCCGTCTATCTCCCGCCGCTCTACCGCACCAGCCACCCGCAGCGCGTGATGGACGATTTCATCGCCGCCATCCGCGCCGACACCCCGATGTCGCCCGACTTCACCGACGGGATGCGCTGTCAGGAGGTGCTGGACGCGGTGGTGTTGTCGGCGCAGGGGGGGCGGCGCGTCTCCCTGCCGCTGGACGGCGCAATTTCGTAGGGGCGGTTCGTGGACCGCCTTGCCCCGGCAAGCACGAATCCGAAGGCAGGCATCGAGGTACGGCGAGGCAGGCGGTTCACGAACCGCCCCTACAGCGACACATGGGAGGCTCACGCTATGGCTACCGCCGTCACCGACGCAGCACGCAGCATATCGCCCGAAGGGTACCCACACGCGGAGCTTCCCCGGACCTTCATGGGCTACCGGCGGCACAACGGGCGCGTCGGCGTGCGCAACCACGTCCTCATCCTGCCCTCGGTGGTCTGCTCGAACACCGTGGTGCAGCGCATCGCGCAGCGGGTACCGGAGGCGGTCTTCGTGACGCATCAGCACGGGTGCGCCCAAGTGGGCGACGACGTGGAGCAGACGCGCAAGACGCTCATCGGCTACGCCACGAACCCGAATGTGTCGGGCGTGCTCGTGGTCTCGCTCGGTTGCGAGACGATTGAGGGCGACAAGGTGGCGGAGGCCATCGCCGCCACCGGGCAGGACACGGAGTTCCTCGGCATTCAGGAGAGCGGCGGCATCCGCGCCACGGTGGAACTCGGCGTGCAGCGGCTGCGCGAACTGCTCGACCGGGCGGCGCGGCACGAGCGCGAGGAAATCCCCCTCTCGGAACTGATCCTCGCGGTGCAGTGCGGCGGCTCGGACGCCTTTTCCGGCATCACCGCGAACCCGGCCCTCGGCTACGCGAGCGATCTGCTCGTCGCGGCGGGCGGCACGGTGATACTCGCGGAGGTGCCGGAATGCTTAGGGGCCGAACACCTGCTCGCGGCGCGGGCGGCGACGCCGACAGTCGGGGCGCAGGTGATCGCCGCCGTGCGCCGCTACGAGGAACACGCCACGCGCATGGGCATTGACCTCAACAAGGGCAACCCCGCCCCCGGCAACATCGTCGGTGGCCTGACGACGATTGAGGAAAAATCGCTCGGTGCGCTAAAGAAAGGCGGCAGCACGCCCTTGCAGGAGGTGATCGAGTACGCCGAGCCGCCGACAAAGCGCGGCCTCGTGCTGATGGACACCCCCGGCAACGACATCGAGAGCGTCACGGGCAACCTCGCGGGGATGGCGCAGATGGTCGTCTTCACCACCGGGCGCGGCAGCGTCACGGGGGCGGCGATTGCCCCGGTCATCAAGGTGGCGACGAACACGCCGATGTACGAGCGCATGACCGACAACATGGACCTCAACGCCGGCACGGTGATTGACGGCACGGAAAGCCTCATCGCCGTCGGGCGGCGGATGTTCGCGCACATCGTCGCGGTGGCGAACGGCGAGACGACGCGCAGTGAAGAATGGGGCTGCAACGAGTTCGGCATCAACCGCATCGGCCCGACCTTCTGACGCACGAGCGGCGGTAGGGGTCTTGCGGGCGGCACATGCGCGGCGTCTACGCGCCGCACATCGGCGCATACAGACAGGCAGGGAGGGATGGCGACATGACGCTTGAGAAGGTCACGCTCGGCGCGACGGGGCTGGAAGTGACGAATGTGTGCGTGGGCGGTGCGCCGCTCGCCAGCATGGGCGATACCTTCGGGTACGATGTGCCGGAGGAACAGGCTCTCGACCTGTTGCGGGCGATGTTTCAAAGCCCGATCACGTTCTACGACACCGCGTACTCGTACGGCGACGGCGAGGGCGAGCGGCGCACGGGCATCGTCCTCAAGGAGATTGGCGGCGTCCCGGACGGCTACGTCGTCGCCAGCAAGGCCGACCGCAACCTGCAAACGGACGACTTCTCCGGCGACCAGATGCGCCGCTCGGTGGAACGCAGCCTGCGGCTTCTCGGCCTCGACCACATCCCGCTCATGTACCTGCACGACCCCGAACATACGACCTTCGCGGAGGCGATGGCCCCCGGTGGCCCCGTGGAAGTCCTCGTGCGGATGCGCGAGGAGGGAATCATTGACCACATCGGCGTGGCCGGCGGGCCGATTGACATGGAAATCCGCTACGTGGAGACGGACATGTTCACCGCCCTCATCACACATAACCGCTACACGCTGCTCGATCAGACCGCGAACCCGCTCTTGGACGCCGCGCACAAACGGGGCATGGCGGTGCTGAACGCCGCCCCGTACGGCAGCGGGATGCTCGCCAAGGGGCCGGACGCGAACACCCGCTACTGCTATCAGGAAGCCCCGCCGCACATGATCGCGCAGACCCGCGCCCTGCAAGCGGCGTGCGAGCGGCACGGCGTCTCGCTCCGCGCCGCCGCCCTGCACTACAGCCTGCGCGATCCGCGCATCCACAGCACCATCGTCGGCATGACGAAAGCGGAGCGGCTGCAACAGGCCGTGGACGACGCGAACACCATCGTGCCGGACGCCCTCTGGCCCGAACTCGACGCCCTGATCGCGCAGTACAACACGCAACACCCCCCTACCACGGACACGCGCTACGCCCTCCCGCAGGGCCACTAGGAGGGCCGCTAAAAAGAGGATTGAACCGCCAAGAACGCCAAGAATCAAGAATCGCTCGTTTGGAAGAATTCTTTGGATTTTCCTTGGCGTTCTTGGCGGTTCAATCCCCGTATTTCACAAGGAGGTGCAACATGGCTTTATGTCACTTCAGCACGGACGACACCGCGACGCCCCGGCTCGGCTGGACGGACACGGGCGGGGTGTATGACCTTGCGGCGTGGGCGGAGGGGGGGATGCGGTCGCTCGGCGACGCGCTGGCCCTGCCGCTGGACGAGATGACGCGGCGACTGGGGGCGGTGCCGTTCGAGACGCTGCCGCGCCATCCGCACGCGAACGTGACGCTCCACGCCCCGATTGACCGGCAGGAGGTCTGGGCGTGCGGCGTCACGTACCTGCGCAGCCGCGACGCCCGCATGGAGGAGAGCACCGAGGAGAGCGTGTACGACCGTGTGTACGCCGCCGACCGCCCGGAGATTTTCTTCAAAGGCACGGCGAGCCGCGTCGCGGCACCGGGAAAACCCGTCGCCATCCGCGCCGACAGCGACTGGAACGTGCCGGAGCCGGAACTCACCCTCGTGGTGAACGCGGCGGGCGAGATCGTCGGCTACACGGCGGGGAACGATATGTCGTCGCGCAGCATCGAGGGCGAGAACCCGCTCTACCTGCCGCAAGCGAAGGTGTATCGTGATGCGTGCGCCCTCGGCCCCGCCGTCGTGCTGGCAACGGAGATCGCGGACGCGACCGACCTCGGCATCTCCCTGCGCATCGAGCGCGACGGGGCCGAAGCCTTCGCGGGCGAGACGCGCACGAGCCAGATCGCCCGCCCGCTGGCGCAACTGGTGGAGTACCTGTTCCGGTCGCAGGATTTCCCGCACGGCGTGATCGTGCTCACCGGCACCGGCATCGTGCCGCCCTCGGAATTCACCCTGCACGCGGGCGACGTGGTCTCGATCACGATAGACGGCATCGGCACGCTCACGAACCCGGTGTATGTAGCGGAGTAGTAACGGCGTGTGTCCATGTGGCGTGGGCTGATGGGCTGTAAAAACCCGAATCGGGTAGTGTGCGGCGTTCCTTGTGAAGGCTCATCAACCCGCGCCACACGATGCCGCCGATACCGCCGACTTCATCGAAACCCGCTCGAAAGCCCTCTCGGCGCGGGCAACACTTCTCGCGCCGTGTGATACACTTTTCCCACGTACTACGGAATACATTCACTCCGTCGCAACGCGGCGCGGGTGCCGGGAGAGTCAATCATGGGGCGCATCGCCTTCGATCATGTGGTGAAGAAATACGGGGATGTCGTGGCCGTCAACGATGTCTCCTTCGAGGTGGCGGACGGCGAATTCCTCGTCCTCGTCGGGCCGTCGGGCTGCGGCAAGACTTCCGCCCTGCGCTGCCTCGCAGGGCTGGAGCAGGCGGACGAGGGGCGCATCTACATCGGCGACCGCGAGGTCACGGACGCGCCGCCGCGTGAGCGCGACGTGGCGATGGTCTTCCAGAACTACGCCCTCTACCCGCACATGAATGTCTACGACAACCTCGCCTTCGCCCTGCGGTTGCGCAAGAAGCAGATGGCGGAGGCGGCGCGGGCGACGGGGCTTGCCCCCAAGCGCAAGGGGCTGTTCAGCGGCCTCATTGACAAGAGCGGCCCGTATGCCGAAGCGGAGATCGAGCGGCGCGTCACGCACGCGGCGGAGATTCTGGGGATGCCGGAGTTGCTCAAGCGACGCCCGCGCCAGTTGTCAGGCGGGCAGCGGCAGCGCGTCGCATTGGGACGGGCCATCGTGCGCGAGCCGCAGGCGTTCCTCATGGACGAACCCCTGAGCAACCTCGACACGCAGTTGCGCATGAGTACCCGCGCCGAAATCCTCAAGCTGCACAACCGGCTGAAAGTGACCACGGTGTACGTGACGCACGACCAGCAGGAAGCGATGACGATGGGCGACCGCATCGCCGTGATGAACAAGGGCGTGATCCAGCAGATAGACACGCCGCAGCGCATCTACGACCACCCGGACAGTCTGTTCGTCGCCTCGTTCATGGGTTCCCCCGCGATGAACCTGCTGCCGGTCATCGTGCAGAAGGCCGGGGAGCAGATTGTGCTCGCCAGCGGCGACATGCAACTGCCCGCGCCCGCCCGCGCCCAGACGCGCCTCGCGGGGGCAATCGGCAAGGAACTGATGCTCGGCGTGCGCCCCGAACACGTCACCCCGTTGCCGATGAGCACGACCGACATCGGGAACCATCTCACGGTGACGGTGGATGTGGTGGAACCGCTCGGTGCCGAGGTGCTGCTATACATGAGCGGGCCGGGGGCGAAGAACGTCGTCGCTCGCTTCGACCCGTCGCAACGCGCCCGCGTGGGCGACCGCCTGAACATCGCCTTCCAGCACGACCGCCTGCACCTGTTCGACCCGGAGACGGGCAACGCGCTGCTGTAGCCGTCGGCGGTCGGCGGTCGGCGGTACGCAAACATGGCACTCGTCGTGGCGGGTAGAGCAGCGGGGTGATAGTATCGCCCCGCTGCTTTGTATGTTCGCATCTGCTAACGGCTAAAGGCTACTTGCTCACGGCTACCGGCGACCGAAGGGAGCGTCCCATGTTGTACCAGTTGCGGCACTACTACACCGTAAGTACGTCGGATTTGGGGGCGGTGACGACATTCACGGGCGATCAGTTGCTACCGGGGCTGGCGGCGCACGGCGTGCAGACGACCGCCTGCTTCACCACGGTCTACGGGCCATCGCCGCGCCTCTCGGTGCTGCTCGGCTTCGCGGACGAGGGGCAACGACAGGCGCAGCAGGACGCCTTCTACGCCTCCGATGCGTGGCGCGAGATGGAACCGGGCCTGTTCCCCGGCGGGCGTCCCCTCGTGGCGGGCTTCGACACCTCGCTCCTGCGCCCCACGCCGTATTCGATGGACGTGCAAGAGTTCCTGAACGCCGACAGCCCCGGCATGTTCGAGGAGCGCATCTATCACGGCACGAGCACGCGCAACCACGCGAAGATCAACGCCCGGTTCGCGGAACACACCACGCGCATCTTCCCCAAACACGGCATCAAGGTGGTGGGCTACTGGAACGTCGAGGTCGGCACGAGCCAGCCCGCACTCTACTACCTCGTGCGCTACGACGCATTGGGCGACCGCGACGCCCTCTGGGGCAATTTCCGCAACGACCCGGAATGGCAGGCGGTAGTGGCGCAGACCGAGGCGGAAGGCCCGATTGTGCGCAGCATCGAGGCGCACATCCTCGCACCGACATCGTTCAGCCCGTTGCGCTAAAGCGAGATTCGATGAGGTTGCGGCATGTGTCGGGGTTCGTGGAGGCTGCCGCAGCCTCACTGCATCGCGCTCCGATGCACCGGACACCTACGGGGGGCAGGCTTGAAGCCTGCCCCCCGTAGGTGTCCGGTTCGCTCGCCCGCGCTCAGGTGGGGTTCTGCACCTCCTGGCTCCCCGCCGTCTCTCCATCCGATAGCACCGCGCCCGCACCCGCGCCGTCGTCGGCCCCGCCCGGAGGCGGTTGCAGGAGGCCGTAGGCGACTGATGCAGCAGCGGCGACAGCGGCGGTAATCGTAAGCGCACGCGGCAGGCGGATACCGAAGGCGCGGTCGAGCGAGTACTTCCCCGGCCCCGTAAGCACGAGCGTGAGCGCGGCGGCGATGTAGGTGAGCGGCAACTCCGGCCCGCCCTCGTGTCCCCAGATCGGCTTGCCGCCGTGGACCTTCACGGAGGCCATCGTCATCGCGGCGAGCGTGCCAATGGAGCCAAGGGGGTGCAACAGTCCGAGGGCCGTGAGCACGCCGCTCGTCTCCGACACCGCCGCCGCTGTACCCCACACCCGTCCCGGCTGCAAGCCGAGCGACTCCATGAACCCGGCAGTGCCTTTCAGCCCCGGCCCACCGAAAGCCCCGAACAATTTCTGCGACCCGTGCGCGGCGACCAGCCCGCCGTTATAGAGTCGCAGTAGCAACAATCCCGCGTCGTCCATGCATGGCCCTCCTCGTGATACGTTCCGACATCCGCGCCGACAAACGCCGATGCATCGTTGCCCATACGCTCGCAAGATCGGGGCAGGGAGCGACTACGACGACCGCGCCCGCTCCCGGACGAAACCCCGCGCCCACGCATCCGCCGCCATGATGCTATCGAGCGACACCGCGCCATCCGGGGTGTGCGCGTCGAGGGCGGCGGAGACGAGCGCGGGGATGTCGAGAAAGCCGATCTCGCCGCGCAGGAAGCGTTCGACGGCGATCTCGTCCGCCGCCGAGAGCACGGTGGGATACGTGTTGCCCGCCTCGCCCGCCTGCCGTGCGAGGGAGAGGCAGGGGAACCGCCCGGTGTCGGGTAGTTCGAAGGCGAGCGTACCGGTGGCTGCCAGATCGGCGCGGCGGAACGTGTTCGGCCAGCGGCGTGGGTAGGAGAGGGCGTACTGAATCGGCAGGCGCATGTCCGCCGGCCCCATCTGAGCGATCAGCGAGCCGTCCTCGTACTCGATGTACGAGTGAATGACGCTCTGCGGCTGCACGACCACGTCTATGCGGTCGTACGGCATGGCGAACAGCCAGTGCGCCTCGATGATCTCCAGCCCCTTGTTCATCAGGCTCGCGGAGTCAATCGTGATCTTCGCGCCCATGTCCCACGTTGGGTGCCTCAGGGCGTCGGCGGCGGTGACGGTGCGCAATCGTTCGGGCGAGAAGGTGCGGAACGGCCCGCCCGACGCGGTGAGGATGAGGCAGCGCGGCTCCGCACCCGGTGCGGCGGTCTGTAGGCACTGCCACAACGCGGAGTGTTCGCTATCCACGGGGCGAATTACCGTGCCTGCCCGCGCCGCCGCCGCCATCGCCAGTTCCCCGGCGCACACTATGGTCTCCTTGTTCGCCAAGGCCACGATCTTGCCCGCATCGAGGGCGGCGAGCGTGGGGGCGATGCTCGCATGTCCGCTCGTGGCGACGACGACGACATCCGCGTCCCGATAGGTCGCCGCCGCCATCAGGCCATCGGCACCGACACACACGTCCGCGCCTTCCGGGGCAATGATCGCCGCCCGGTCGCCTTCGCGCTCCACACTCACGAGGGTGGGGCGATGGCGGGCGATCTGTTCGTTCAGCAGCGACAGATTCCGCCCCGCCGCCAACGCGACGACGCGCACCTCGTCCGGGTGCGCCTCCACCACGTCGAGCGTGCTCCGCCCGATACTCCCCGTACACCCAAGCAGAGCTATCCGCAGCATCCTGCCCCCCGAAATCGAAAGGATTCACCACAGAAACACAGAGAACACAGAAAAAAGCGGAGCAATAGAAATTCCTTTTATTTCCTCTGTGTCCTCCGTGTCTCTGTGGTGAATCCTCTCGATTCATCCCACGAGCAGGGCGAGGTAGTAGACGAAGACGAAGGCGTAGAGCTGGCTGTCCATGCGGTCGAGGACGCCGCCGTGACCGGGGATGAGGGTGCCGCTGTCCTTGACGCCCGCCTGCCGCTTGAGGAGCGATTCCGCGAGGTCGCCCGCCGTAGCAACCCCCGCGACCGCCACCCCCGCGACGAGCGCGACGGGCCACGACAGCCCGACACCGAAGGCGTAGTCCGTCACGGCGGCGGCGGCGGCACCGCCAACGAGACCGCCGAAGAACCCTTCCCACGTCTTCTTCGGGCTGACATGCGGGATGAACGGACGCCGCCCCATCGTTCGCCCCGCCGCGTACGCCCCCACGTCGGTGAACCAGACGGCAACGAGGCAGAACAGCAGCCACGCCATGCCCCGCGTCGCTCCGGGGAAGCCGAGGCCGTCGCCCGTGCCGCCCGTGGTGGCGAGGAAGTCCGCGAGCCACATGCCGCTCTCCGCAACGAAGCCCGTCATCGAGCGGAGAGCGACCGCGTGCATCAGCGGCACGGCGACGAACAGCGTGGCGAAGGTGGTGCCGAGCCACGCCGCCAGCGTCCCTTCGAGCGTGGGGCGGAAGATCAGCCACGCCCCCGGCAGCAGCACCGCGACGGCGACGAGCGGCACGAAGATAGACGCGGGAACCGGTGCCGCCCCCGCAGTGATGCCGAGGGCGACGACGAGTGCTGCGGGGGGCCAGAGTATCGGATACCCCGCCTGCCGGAGCATCGCGGCGAGTTCGTGCAGGGCGAGCAGGCCGAGGGCGACGAACGCCAATGCCGCCGGGAACGGCCCGAAGATCGCCGGAACGATGGCGACGAATACCACCGCAACGGAGGAGATGGCGCGGGTACGCAGCATTCAGCGTCGGCAGTCGGCGGTCGGCGGTCGGCAGCAACATGCCGATGCTCCCGGCGCGATAATGCGGAAACGGCAGGAGGCTATTGTCACCTGCATACGGCTCCTATTCCTCCGCCGACTGCCGACTGCCGACTGCCGACTCGGTCGGTGTCGCCCCGAACCGCCGCTGGCGCTTCTTGAACTCGTCCACGGCGTCGCGCAGGTCATCGGGGCCGAAGTCGGGCCAGAGGATGTTGGCGAAGTACAACTCCGCGTACGCCCCCTGCCAGATGAGGAAATTCGAGAGCCGGAACTCCCCGGAAGGGCGGATGATGAGATCGGGATCGGGAATGTCGGCGGTGTGCAGGTAGCGCGTGATCGTGTCTTCGGTGACGCTCTCCGGGTCGAGGCCGTCGCGCAGCATCCCCCGCACCGCATGGACGAGTTCGGCCCGCCCGCCGTAGTTGAAGGCGAGCGTGAGCGTCATGCGTGCGTTGTCGCGGGTCAGTTCCACGGCGGCCCGCACGCCGTCCGCGAGGTCGGGTTCCACACCGTCGAGGATGCCGATGTGCTTGATCCGCACGCCCTGCTCGTGGAGCGCGAGCGTCTCGGCGGCGATGCGTGCGCTGAGAATCTGGAAGATGCCTTCCACTTCGTCCTTCGGGCGTCGCCAGTTCTCGGTGGAGAAGGCCCAGAGGGTGAGGTACTCGATGCCGAGATCGGGGCAAGCCTGCACGATGGGGCGGACGTTCTCGGTACCGGCCTCGTGGCCCTTATTGCGGGGCAGGCCGCGCCGCTGCGCCCACCGCCCGTTGCCATCCATGATGATGGCGACGTGGCGCGGCGGCACACCGCTCGTCACCCACGCCTCCGGGGCGGGCTGCTCCACCTGCGCCGCGCCTGCCTCCGGCAGCGGCTCCACGACTGTGTTCGTCATGGCGACCTCACCCCTCTTTGCCGCGACCTCGACACCGTGCTGCGAGACACGCATCACACACCCACAGCACACCGCACGTGCCGCGCACCACGCGCCGCTCACACCGCGAGAACGTCCGCCTCTTTCTCCCGGCCCACGCGCTCGGCGGTCTCCACGGAGCGGTCGGTGAGCTTCTGCACCCGATCCTCGCCGCGCTTGCGATCATCTTCCGAGATATCGCCGGATTCGTCCAGTTCCTTCAGCATACTCATCGCGTCGCGTCGGATGTTGCGGATGGAGATGCGCCCCTCCTCCACGGTGCGCTGCGCCAGCTTCACCATCTCCTTGCGCCGCTGCTCGGTCATCGTCGGGATGGAGAGGCGGATGACATTGCCGTCGCTATTCGGGGTGACGCCGAGGTTCGCCTTCTCGATGGCCTTCTCGATGGCCTTGATCGAGCCTTTGTCGTAGGGCTGCACCACGAGCAGCCGCGCTTCGGGGGCCGAGAGACCGGCGAGCTGCTGCAACGGCGTCTCGGCACCGTAGTAGTCCACCATCACCCGCTCGATCAGCCCCGTGGAGGCCCGCCCCGTGCGTATCCCCGCGAGGTGGTTGCGGAGCGCGTCCACCGCCTTGTTCATGCGCTCCTCGGCATCCGTCAGCACATCCTCGTACATAGTCCGTCTCCCTTCGGTGTAGTCGGCAGTCGGCGGTCGGCGGTCGGGAGAAAAATGCGAACGCCGGAGCATCTCGTGCGTGCATCCTGCCGCCGACTGCCGACTGCCAACCGCCAGTTTTCAGTGTACCACGGTGCCGACGCCCGATTCGCCGCGCAGCAACCGCCGGATGTTGCCCTCGCCGAACACGTCGAACACGATGATCGGCAGATGATTCTCCATGCAAAGCGTGAGCGCGGTCGTGTCCATCACATTCAGTTCGCGCTGCAACGCCTCCATATAGGAGATCTCCGCGAAACGCACGGCGTTCGGGTTGCGGCGCGGGTCGCTGTCGTACACACCGTCCACGCCGAACTTCGCCATCAGCAGCACATCGGCGTCAATTTCGAGCGCACGCAACGCCCCGGTGGTGTCGGTGGTGAAGTACGGGTTGCCGTTCCCCCCCGCGAGGATGACCACGCGCCCCTTCTCGAGGTGACGGATGGCCCGCCGCCGGATATACGGCTCCGCCACCTGCTGCATCTGAATGGCGGTCATCAGGCGCGTTTGCAGCCCCATCTTCTCTAGGATGTCCTGCAACGCAAGGCCGTTGATGACGGTGCCGACCATGCCCATGTAGTCGGCGGCGGCCCGCTCCATGCCGAGCCGTTCGGCGTCGCGCCCGCGCCAGAAGTTGCCGCCGCCGACGACCACCGCCACCTGCACGCCTTCCTCCGTCGCTTCGCGGAGTTGCGCCGCGATGCCGCGCACGACATTGGGGTCAATGTTCGCCCCGTCCGGCCCCTCGAACGCCTCGCCGCTCAGTTTCAGCAGCACCCGACGATGCCGCCGTTGCCCCGCTTGCGCCTCATCCATCGCCGTCCCCCTCCCCGCGTACCCGCGTATCCCCCGGCCTCGCTCACATGCGAAGCGGGCGGAAGGGATAATTCCCCGCCGCCCGCCCCGTGCCGCAACTACTCCGCCAGTGCTTCGGCGGGGCGGTCGCCACCGAGCGATTCGCCCAGTTCGTAGCGCACGAACCGCCGCACCGTGACCGGGCCGCCGAGCGTCGCGCTCGCCTGCTCGATCATCTGCGCAATTGTCTGCTTAGGGTCGCGCACGAAGGGCTGCGCTACCAGCACGAGGGCGCGGTCCACGGCAGTATCGTCGCCGTCGTACACCGCCCGCTCGCGGTCGCGCTCCTCGGCGGGCATGTCGTCCGCGTGGATATAGCGCGGCCCCATGCCGACGATGTGCTGCCCGATGTTGCGCCCCAGATCGGTCAGGGCTTCCTGACCGAGATGCGCTGTATCGCTCACGCCCAGTTCGAGGATGGAACCGACGCGCCCCTGATGGTTGTACTGGAAGAGCATCCCCGGCTCGTCGCTCTCGTCGGTGTCGAACCGCTTGAAGCGGCGTACCACGATATTCTCGCCGAGCGTGCCGATGGCGACGCGCACCATCTCGCCCACCGTGATGTGTCCGTCGCCCACAAATGGCTGCGACAGCAGGGCGAGTTTCACGTCCACCGCCTCATCGCCGCCGTGGATGCTACGCTCGCTCTCGCGCTTGTCGGCGGGGATGTCCTCCGGGGCGACGTACTGCGGCCCGGTATCCGCGATGTGCCGTGCGATCCCCTCGCCGAGAGTGGCGAACTGCTCGTTGCGGGCCACGAAGTCGGTCTCGCAGTTCACCTCGACGAGCACACCGACCGTACCCCGATGGATCGCGGGGAAGACGAGACCCTGATTCGCCTCGCGGTCGCCCTTCTTGGAGGCACTGGCGATGCCCTTCTTGCGCAACCAGACCTCGGCGGCGTCCGCGTCGCCGCCCGATTCCTCCAACGCCCGCTTCGCGTCCATGATGCCGGCACTCGTGCGCTCACGCAGAGCCTTGACCATCGCGGTAGTAACCTTCGGTCGCTCGTCACCCGCTTGTGGGACGCTCACGCTGCTGTACTCCCTTCCGTCTTCCGAGAGGCCGCTCTCGGCGTCGTTCCGTTCGGCGTTACTGCCCAATCGGCAGCGCGTCGCCCTTTTCCGCCAGCGCGTAGTCGAGGTCCTCGGCGTCGAGCCGCTGGTCGCGCACCTCGCGGTCGTCCGGGCGGTTCGTGGCGGCGTAGTACTGCCCGCGCCCTTCGAGGGCGGCGTCGGCCATCGCGGCGGAGATCATGCGCACGCTGCGGATGGCGTCGTCGTTCGCGGGGATAACGATGTCCACGGGATCGGGGTCACTGTTGGTGTCCACCATGGCGATGATCGGGATTTCCAGCCGCTGGCACTCGCGCACGGCGAGTTCTTCGCGCTTCGGGTCCACGATGAACACGGCCTCCGGCGGGCGGTTCATCGCCCGCATCCCGCCGATGGTCTTCTCCAGCTTCTCCTTCTCGGCGAGGATGCGCTGCTGCTCCTGCTTCGGCAGCACGGCGAGCGTGCCGTCGTTCTCCATGCCCTCGATCTCTCCGAGGCGGCGCAACCGCGAGCGGATGGTGACGAAGTTCGTCAGCAACCCGCCCATCCAGCGGCGGTTCACGTAGCTCATCCCGGCGCGGGCGGCTTCTTCCGCCACGATCTCCTGCGCCTGCTTCTTCGTGCCGATGAACATGACCCGCCCGCCGTGCGCGGCGATATTCGTGACGAAATCCTGCGCCTTGCGCATCCCCTCCACCGTCTGCTGGAGGTCAATGATGTGGATGCCGTTGCGTTCGCTGAAGATGTACGGTTTCATCTTCGGGTTCCACCGCTTGGTCTGGTGGCCGAAATGCACGCCGGATTCGAGCATGGTGCGCATCGTCTGCATCGTGCTCTGCGTGTCGTACTGTGTCTGCATCTGGGGCGGTGTCGTCGTTGCCATATGCGTCGTGCCTCCCGATGATGGTTGTCCCTCCGCCCGCCGCAAACTTTCCGGCTTGCCGCGAAAACGCGGCACCATCAGCCGGTACGGGGGCGTGCGTATTTCCGACGCGAGTTCTCCCCGCGCCAGCACAAGAGGATACCACAAAAACGGGGAGTCGGCGGGCGGCGGTGGCACTATCGGCGTCGCGCCGCCCGCCGTCGGAGCGCGAGCAGCAACCCGCCACCCGTTATACCAAAGACGCCAAGCAGTCCCATCGTGCAGCCACACGGCAGCACAATGCAGCACCCGCCCCGCCGCCCGCCTATCGGAATGATGATCGCGCTCGTCGTCTGCATCCCGCCCCTCACCTGATTGCGCATTCGCCTACCGCCTCGGTAGCGGGTTCTGTACCCACTGCCGCACATCTTCATCGTAGGCGTGAATCTCGTTAGGAAGCGCAATTCGGGTGCCGACGAAGGCAACGACTGCTGCCACTATCGCCGCCGGGGGACGCAACGATTGCGGAACGACGAGGATGCCCGCGTGCTGCGGTCGCGGTGTCACCCGCCACGCAGTTGACCACCGAAGCCACGCATCGTGCATGGTGATGAAATCATTCGCGTTGTGGGTAACGAGTATGCGCCCCGTCTGCGCCGCTACGAGCAAATGATGCCCGTCGTATGCCCGGAACAGGCCCAGTTCCGTCGCTCGCTTGGCGCAATCGGTGTCGCGGTAGTGGGCATTCAGCAACTCCGCTACCGCCCGTGAGATGTCTTGGTCGAGGTGATACTGCGGGTTCACGCTGCGCCAACACGGTTCGCGTCTATGCGGGCGTCAATCACCGCCTCGTGTCGCCGGTAGTACGCGAGGGTAGCCCACATCGCCTCCGGCGAGATGTCGTACTCCTGCGTCACTTCCTCCGGGGTGGCACCACCGAGGGTGATCGCGCCGATCAACGCCCACACGGGGATGACGTACGGCTCCACCACCATTTCCGCGATCCCGCCCCGGCGCGGGCTGGGGGCGATATACTTCTCGATCAGTTCGTCGTCCGTGAGCGGCTGCGTGTGCGGCATGGCAGTCATGGCCTTCCCTCCTTGTGCCGACCAGTATATCCCACGGGAAGCGAGACATCGGCCCTATCGCGTACAATCTGCCGACTGCCGACCGCCGACTGTTCGCCGCCACCCCGGAGGAACCGATGCCCACCCCGCTCGCCCTCGTCAGCCCGGAAACGGGCAAGGAGTACCCGCTCGCCGATGTGCGCCTGTTGGCCTTCGGCGACCCCGACACCTTCGCCGCCGGTCGCCCCGTGAACCTCGTGCCGCGCTACCCCGAAGGTACCTTCGCGGCAGACGCCTTCATCAATGCCTTCGCGGTGCGCCGGGGGGTCTGGGACTTCCACGCCCTGTTGCCTGTGGAGCGCGACGCCGCCCCCGTGAGCATCGGCGAGGGGAACACGCCGCTCGTGCCGCTACCGTACCCCACGGGCGGCGGGCCGCTGTTCGTGAAGGACGAGACGCGCAACGCGACGTGGAGCCACAAGGACCGCGCCATGACCGTGGCGGTCACGGCGGGCAAAGCCTTCGGCTTCCGCACCGTGGTAGGGGCAAGCACGGGCAACGCGGGCGCGGCCCTCGCCGCATACGCCGCCCGCGCCGGGATGGGCTGCGTGATGTTCACCGGCACCGACGTTCCCGCCACGATGCAGACGCTGATGCAGGCGTACGGGGCGATGCTCCATCTCGTCGAAGGCTCCGCGAGCCGCCGGGGGCTGGCAAAGATGTGCCTCGAACGCTACGGCTGGTGGCCGGGAACGAACGTCACCGACCCGCCCGTCGGCTCGAACACCTACGGCATCGAGGGATATGCCACGATAGCGTACGAACTCGTGCGCGACCTCGGCGACGCCCCGGCGGCGGTGATCGTCCCCACGAGTTACGGCGATGTCCTCACGGGGATGTGGCGCGGCTTCACACGGATGTTCGCGGCAGGGATGTGCAGCCGCCTGCCCCGGATGATCGCGGCGGAACCGGCGGTCGCGGCCCCGTATGCCCCCGCCCTCGTCGCCGCCGCCCCCGTGACGATACGCGCCAGACCCACCGCCGCTTTCTCCATCGGCGGCAACACGGCGAGTCTGCAAGCCCTCGGCACGATCATCGAGAGCGGCGGCACCGCCCATGCCCTCGACGAAGACGAAATCATCCCGGCGCAGATGCGCATCGCCCGCGAGACGGGGCTGTACCTCGAAGCGGCCTCGGTGATCGGCGTGGAGGTGGCGCGGCGCGTGGCGATGGGAACCGACGGCCCCGTGGTGACTATCGCCACGAGTACCGGGCTGAAGGACCCCGCCCGCACCGCCCGCTCCCTGCCCACACCGCCGACCATTCCCGTGGACGCCGACGCCTTCGTCGCCGCCCTGCGCGAGACCTACGGCGTGAGCGCGGAGGATTTGCGGGAGGGGTAGCAAGAAGACCTCACCCCCACCTGCCCTCTGGGCAGGTGGGGGTGAGGTCTTCTTGCACGCCGAAACGCGGACTCTACAGCCCGCGTTCGCACACCGATTTCGTTGTCACCGCCGGGGGCGGGGGGAACGCACCGGCACCGGGATAGTCACCGGAATACGCTGCGGCGGGGGGGCAAACGCCCGCTCCGCCGCCTCACGCAAAGCACCGACAACGCCCTCGATCCATTCTTTCACAGCCATCGCCGGAACGCGCCTTTCCAATCCAGTTCGGTGGTCATGCGTCGTTGTGTCGTGCGAGGATAGCACACGCGATTTGTTTTGTCGAGTGGGAATTACGGGGTCTTGGGCAGGGGTGCCTGCTGGAGCGTGATGCGCACACGCCGGTGCAATTCCACGCTGGCGACCGTCTTGCTGCAATGGCTACGGACGAGGTGCAACACGCCTGCCTCGAAGCGAAAGGCGGGGCCGCAATGCTCGCACCCGTCGAGATGGGCCTTCACCTCGGCCTGTTCGTCCGCAGTGAGCTGGCGGTCAAGGTAGGTGTGCAACTTCTCTATCGCCTTTTGGCAGTCCATAGCGGTCGTCCCCAGCCCCTGCGTGTGCGAGGGCGTCCGCACGCCCCGCATATCGAAATTGCCGCTCGTCGTCATGCCGGGGAAGCTGTCGCCCCGTCCCGCCCGCGCACTGTGTCGAAGTAGCCCGACGTGGAGGCGTAATCCGCCAGTTCCTTCTGCAACCGCCGCCGCCCCCGGTGGAGCCGCGACATCACCGTTCCGACCGGGATACCGACGATGTCCGCGATCTCCTTGTAGGCGAAGCCCTCCACATCGGCGAGCAGCACCACCTGCCGGAACTCCACGGGCAACCGTTCGAGTGCGGTGACGACCTCTTCCTCCGCGAACCGATCTATCACCGTCGCTTCGGGATCGGGCGATCCGGGCTGCACCCCGTTGTCCACCAGATGGCTGTAGAGGTAGAACTCCTCCACATCGTCCAGCGAACTCGAAAGCGGCTTTCGCGCCCGCTTGCGATACTGGTTGATGAAGCTGTTCGTGAGAATCTTGAAGAGCCACGCCCGTAAATTCGTGCCGCGCTGGAATTGGTGTGCCGAGCGGAACGCCCGGAGATACGTTTCCTGCACGAGGTCTTCCGCGTCTTGCGCATTGCGCGTCATGCGCAACGCCGTGCGGTAGAGCGCGTCCACCTGCTTCAGTGCCTCTTCTTCGATCTCCGCAGCACTCGCGGTGTTTGCCCCTCCCGCGCTCTCTACCGCCACCGCGTCGGGCAGCGGCCCGACGGGAATTCGCTCCTCCGGCATCGGGCCGGACGCTTGCTCCTGCACCATTCCGTGTCCTCGTTTCTTTGAGCAGCGGCGTGACCGCGTATTCACGTTCCCACTGCTCAGTATATCGAACAGGGGCAATGCGCGAGTTATTCCGCCGCGTTGAACGGAAGGGAGACGCACCCCCCTGCTGCCCAGAGGGTACCTACCTCTCCTGAGTACGGGGGCGGGGGAGAACTGCGGCGAGAACCGGGCCTTCCTCGAAAGCCCCAACGTGTCGCGGCGGTTCTCCCCCTCTCCTAAGTACAGGAGAGGGGGGAGGGGGGTGGGGTCTCTTGCGCGGGATTCTCCTCGCGGATCACGAGCACCCCGCCGCGCCGACCGCCGCGCATCGGCTCCCCGTTCACCTCGAAGGAACGGCGCGTCCCGTCCTTCGTATCGAAGGCGTACGACAGGCGGAACGACTCGCCTCGCGCCGCCCGCGCCAGCAGTGTCTCGTCCGCAGACAATTCATCCCCGTTCCCTTCGCGCCCTTCGCGCAGCGGGGCAACGTCCACATCGGCGGTGAGCTGGTCGAACGCGGCGTTTGTTTGCGCGATCTGCCCGTCGGCCCCCACGAGTGCCACCGCGTCGCCCATGCTCATGAGGATCGTCAGCAATTGCTGTCGCTCGGCATCGCGGGCGCGTCTCTGGTCTTCGAGCGACATGGCGAGGTCCTGCAGTTCGAGGCTGTGGGCTTGCAGGTCGTCGTTGGTGGTGTGCAGTTCCTCCACGGTGGACTGCAACTCCTCGTTCAGGGTCTCCAGTTCCTCGTTGGTGGCCTGCAACTCCTCGTTCAGGGTCTCGATCTCCTCCGTGGCGGCTTGTGCCTCCTCGCTGGCGATCAGAAATTCCTCGTTGGCACTGCGCAATTCCGCGTTGCTCGTGCTCAATTCGCCGTTTGCCGCCAGCAGTTGCCCATTCGCCTCGCTCAGCCGCTCCATCGCCGCCGCGAGGCGTGCGATCTCTGCGTCCTTGCGAACGGCGTCCCGCTCGTGCGTGCGGCGTCCAAGTGCGCTCTCGGTGACATCGTTGATGTGGAGGAACACGGCGTCCACCGTCTCCGGCCCTCCGTCCAGTTTCTGCCCGTAGCAGCCGATCTGGAGGTAGCGCAACTCGCCGCGTGCCGTCTCCGTGACCTCCACATCGTCGAGGTTTACCATCGGCCCGCCGCGAAAAGCGGTGTCAATCGCCCGTCGCAGCGGGCTACCCGGCACATTCTGCGCGAGGTGGATGAGGTCCTCACCGATGGCGGTGGTGTAGATACCGAGCAGGCTGCGGGCGGCGTTGTTGATGAAGACGATATCGTACTGCCGGTCCACCACCGCCAGCCCGATGGGTACCGATAGGAACAGGCTCTCGTAGCGTTCGCGCAGCGTGCGCGTGCGTTGCCCCTGACGCCCCGAACGGCCCAACTCCATCTCGGAGCGCAACTGCGACCCGGTCGGGGCGGACATCGGCATGCTGTCGCCGACGCGGGCGGGCGGCATGATGATGCGGTCGCCGCGCCGTTGCCAGATTTTCAGGCCGGGATTGTCCGCGACGAAATACTCTTTGAGCGGGTTCGTAGTTTCCGCCTTGCCGAGCACGAGGTAGCCCCCGTCGCGCAGCGAGAAGGCGAACAACTGCAACGCCCGCCGCTGGAGTGCGGCGACGAAGTAGATGAGCACATTGCGGCAGAGAACCATGTCTATGCGCGGAAAGGGAGCACGCTGACCGAGATCGTGCTGCCCGAACACGGTTATGGCACGCAGGCTCTTTTTCACCTCGTACTCGCCGTCCAGTTGCGTGAAGTACCGATCCACGAGCGCGTCGGGAACGGCGGCAAAGGCCGACGCGGGGTAGTGGCCGCGCCGTGCGAAGGCGATGGCGTCGTTGTCGAGGTCGGTGGCGAAGATGCGCACCGTGAACTGGGCGAGTTCGGGGCCGAGCAATTCCGCCACGAGGATGGCGAGCGAGTATGCCTCCTCACCCGTGGCGGTACCCGCCGACCAGAGGCGCAATTCGTTGTTCTGCGTACGCGCCTTCTCGATCAGCCTCGGCAGTATGTCGTCGCGCAGCACATTGTACAACTCCTCGTCGCGGAAGAACTCCGTGACCTTGATGAGGAAATGGCTCGTGAGCCGCCGGTACTCGTCCGGGTGCGATTGCAGGTAGCGGGCGTAGTCGCCGATGCGTCCGTTCTTGGTGGCAATCATCCGCCGTTGCAGGTGCCGCATGATCGTGGGCGGTTTGTAGCTGGCGAAATCCACACCGCTGCGCTCGCGCAGTTGCTCCAGAATCGTGCGCAGGGTGCGCTCGTCGGCGGGGCGTGTGGTGTTGGGTATGCCCGACACAAGTCCGTTGAGGATCGCGCCAATTTCCCCGATGTCCGCGACCACATCCACGAGCGTGGGGGAGAGCGAGAGGGGCATACCGGGGAACTGGGCGGTGGCGGGGTTCTCGATCACCACCGTCCCCCCCGCGCCGTGAACCTCCCGCGCCCCCGCCGTGCCGTCGGTGCCGTTGCCCGTGAGGATCACGGCCACGAGCTGCTCGCCGTAGACCCGTGCGGCGGTGGTGAGGAGCAGGTCCACCGAGGGACGCACCCCGCTGACGCCACCGGCACCGCCCTCCCGCAGGCGAATATGACCGTCCGTGATCTCCACCAAGCGGTTCGCGGGGACGACGAAGATTGTGCCGGGGGTGAGGAGTTCCCGGTCGGTCACGGTGCGCACGGCGAGGGTGGTCTGGCGGGCGAGAATCTCCGCCAGATGGCTCTGTCGAGTGGGATCGAGATGCTGCGCGATCACGACCGGCGCGGGGAAATCGGGCGCGAGGGTGCGCACGAGGACGGAAAGGGCCTCGATCCCCCCCGCCGAGGAGCCGATCACCACGAGTTGCGGAAGCTCCTGCTCCTGTGTCACGCCTTCTGCCACGCCATCACCCTCGCACTTCCCTGTTCCATTGCCTTGTCACACTGCCTATCGCACGGACACCGCATGTCCGTTGCCATCGTCTACTATGTCCTTGCAGCATACCCGTTTCTCGCGTGCTGTCGAGATGGCGCGGGGTTTGTTCACACGGCGTATTCGTTGTCCCGAAATGCGCCCACCCCCCGGCCCCCCCTCCTACGGGGCGGGGGTGACGTGCCGCAACGTCGAGGCGTACGGGGAAGATACAAGCCTTGCCCTGCGTCACCCCCGCCCGCGCCGGAGTGACGGGAGGCGGGTGCGGGTGCGGGTGCCCTCTGGGCGGCAGGGGCGGCAGGGGCGGCAGGGGAGTGGGCGCATTTCGGGACAATGAATACGCTGCGGGGGCTTGTTCACGGGTGTCTACGACCCAGATCGTTCCCCTTGCCCGTCCGTTGTGGTACAAGTCGTGTGTCGTTCCTGCACATGCGGTATGAAGGGCAGTGTTCCCATGCGTACACGCGACATCATCGTGGTGGGGGCTTCCGCCGGTGGGGTGGAGGCACTCGTGAAGCTGGTCGGCGGCTTGCCGCACGATCTCCCCGCCGCCCTCTTCGTGGTGCTGCACATCCCGCCGACGAGCGCGAGCTTGCTGCCGCGCATCCTCAGCAACGCCGGCCCGCTCCCGGCGATGCACCCCACCGATGGCGAGGCGATCCAGCACGGGCGCATCTACGTCGCGCCGCCGGATTATCACCTGCTCGTGCGGCGCGGGCTGGTGCGCGTGGTGCGCGGCCCGCGAGAGAACAACCACCGCCCCGCCGTTGACCCCCTGTTCCGGTCGGCGGCGAACGCCTACGGCAATCGCGTGATCGCGGTGGTGCTGTCGGGTACGCTCGACGACGGCGCGGCGGGCTGCGTGGCGGTGTCGCGGCGCGGCGGCGTCGGCGTGGCACAAGACCCGGCGGACGCGCTCTTTTCGGGGATGCCCCGCAGTGCCATCGCGGTGGACACCAGCCATGTCCTCCCCGCGTCCGAGATTCCGTCGCTCCTGATGCGCCTCGTCCGCGAACCGATCCCGGAACAGGACGCTCCCGTGCCGGAAGACATGGAAGCCGAGACGCAGATGGCGGAGTCCGGCAGGGATGCGGTGCTGGGCGCGGAGCCGCCGGGTACGCCCTCGTCCTTCGGCTGCCCGGAGTGCGGCGGCGTCCTCTGGGAACTGCGCGAAGAGAATATTGTGCGCTTTCGCTGCCGCACCGGACACGCCTACTCGTCCCAGAGCCTGCTCGCCATGCAGTCGGAGCGCGTCGAGGCGGCCTTGTGGGCGGCCCTGCGCGGTCTGGAGGAGCGGGCAGCCCTTACCGAGCGATTGGCGCGTCGGGCAGGCATCAATGGGCCGACACTCAGTGGTCGTTTCGAGGAACAGGCACGCGAGGCGCGGGAACACGCGGAGGTGATCCGGCAATTCCTGCTCGAGGGGACGACGGATGTCGAGACCGCGTTGGCCCCTGCGGGCGATTAGCAGCGCAATGCTGCGCTGTCGCGTTGGCCCCCTCGTTCTCACTGTTCAAGGTTCGATAAGCGACGAAGCCGCACACAATCCACGTTTCCCGCACGCACCGCAGCGCAAGGAGGGCGGTCAGCGATGAGCGACGCACCTCTGTCACCTGCCCCCGTATTCTCCCTCGCGCCGCTGCTGGAACATCTGCCGGAGGCGTGTTTCGTGACTAATGCGCCGGGGCAGATTGCGTACCTCAACCGGGGCGCGGAGACGCTGCTCGGTCACTCGCGGGGGGCAGTGATCGGGCGGAGCCTCGTGGCGATCTTCCCCCGGACGACCGAAGACGCCTTCGGGCTGCTCGTCCGCTATGTCCAGAGCGCGAGGCAGCCGACCGAGGGCGAGGTTTGCGTGGTCACCACGAATATGTGGTACCGCGTGCGGGTATACCCCGAACACGATGCCCTCTACGTGCTCTGTGCGCCCACCCCGAAGGAGACGCCGACGCCGACGCCCGACGAGGGGGAACGCCTGCGCGACGAATTTTTCGCCTCCGTGTCGCACGAGTTGCGCACCCCGCTCACCGCGATCAACGCCGGTCTGGGGTTGCTCGACGAGAGCAGCCGGGAGCGGCTCCGGGCCGATGAACGGTCGCTGCTGAACAACGCCCGCCGCAACGTCAAGCACCTGAACCGCCTCGTGGACGACCTCGTGGTCTACAACCAGTTCCGCGAGCACGCGCTGCACCTCGACCGGCAACAGATCGACCTGCGCTCGGTGATCGTGGATGCGGTGGCGTCGGTGCATATCCTGCTCACCCAGAAGGGGCAGCGCGTGGAACTCGACCTGCCCGTACACCTCCCAGTCGAGGGCGACCAGCGGCGACTGGCGCAGGTACTCGTGAACCTGCTCGACAACGCGCACCGCCACACCCCGCAAGGCACAGTCGTCACCGTGCGCGGAGAGATCGAGGGCGGGCAGGTGCGCGTGCGGGTGAGCGATACCGGCCCCGGCATTCCCCTCACCCACCTCGGTCACATCTTCGAGCGGTTCACGCGCATCAACATGAAAGCGTCCGGTGCCGGGTTGGGGCTGGCCATCGTGCGCGGCATTGTAGAGATGCACGGCGGGCTTATCTGGGCCGAGAGTAACCCCGGCTTCGGCAGTGCTTTCATCTTCATCCTGCCGCTCGATAGGAACGGAGATTGAGCAGCCCTCGTCGGGGCTTATGCGTTCTCACGACAACAATAAGCCACGCATCCCGCGTTAAGGCTTATGCATGTTCGTGTCAGCGGTCGTTGCGGGGGAAACGCGCCCCCCCCCCGGCCCCTCTCCCCTGCGGGGGAGGGGGAGAACCACGGCAAGCACCGGACTTTCCGCGTCGGCCTCGCTATTGCGGCAGTTCTCCCCCCTCCCCCGCAGGGGAGGGGGGCCGGGGGGGCGCATTTCGTGAGAACGCAGAAACTACGCATCCCGCGTTACATCGCGCTCACGCGCTGCGCAAAATCTGATAAACTGCGCCGTGTGCAAATCGTTTCGCCACAATTCACGTACAGAGATGGATGCGGGCTGCGACAGAGCGCGTCGTGCATCGGGATATAGGACATTGATGGCGGCGGGGTGGGCTTTCGCCTGTCGGTTCGCAAAGCACGGGCGGAAGCCTGCGCCACCTGCCCCGCAGATTCGGTGAGTATTCCTCTGGTAAGGGGGCGTGGTGATGACGGATTTGTCGGAAACTTCCGGGGGGCGCGGGAGCATACAGACGCTGCTGTTTGCCATCCACGATGTTCCCTTCGCCGTGCGCTCCGACGACCCGGCGACGATAGCGCACGTCTCCCGCCTTGTGCGGCGGTACCGCAACGGTGCCGCACCCATCGCTACGGGCAAGTCGCAGGTGCTCGTCGCCGTGCAGGGGACACCGGCGTTCGATCTCGCCCGCCTGCGTGAGGTGCCGCGCCGCAACGAAAACAAGCCCTCCCGCACAATGACCGCAGAGATTGACGGCGGGCGCGTAATCTACCGTCGCGACACGGGCGTGCTGACCGAGATTCGGCCCAACCAATGGACGGTCACGGGCGACCTGCGGGCGCACCCCGGCGAGGTGACGCGAGCATTAGACGCCATGCTCTCGCTCGCCCTCGTGGAGCGTGGCTATCTGACGCTGAAAGGCTCGGCCCTCGTGCGCGAGACCGACGGTTCCGGGGTCGCCCTGCTCGGCGGGGCGGACACCGCCCGCCGCGCCCTCGCCGTGACGCTGCTGGCGCACGGCTTCCGGTGGGTCACGGAGGATTTGCTGCTCGTGCGCGTGGTGGCGGGCGAGATCGAGATGCGCGGCCTGCCGGGGCTGCTGCGCCTCGGCCCCGCCGCGATGCTCGCGCACCCCGCCCTCACCGCCACACTCACGGATGAGGAGCGGACGCGCTATCGGGGGCAGAGCTGGCGCGAACTGCGCGAACTCGACATGCGCTACACGGTGGACGCCGCCGAAGCATTCGGGGAGACGCACATCGCGGCGGGCGGCACGCTGCGCACCGCCGTTGCCCTGCGGTGGCGGGCGAACGATCCCGCCGACGCCCCGACGCTCGCCGATCTCGGTCGCCCCGACGCCTACGAGATGCTGGCGGAAGCGACGCGCTCCTACGGCCTCTACGACCTGCGCGGCACCTTGCCGCCGACCACGCACCGCCTCAGCCGCCTCGTTGCCACGGCGGAGATGTATGCCCTCACCGGCCCCATCGCCCCCGAAGCGGCGGCGGCGCGAATCGCGGCGGCGGTCGCCCCCGCGCCCGCTCTCGCGGCACACGAGGTGGCGTAGACATGACACCTTCTATCGGTGCCGCGAACACGGCGAACGCCGTCCCTTTCCGCGCCGCCGCCCTCGACATCGGCACGAACACCGTGGTGCTGCTCGTGGCGGACGTGACGCCGGACGGCCTCGTCGCCGTGACGGGCGACAGCGAGACGACCCGCCTCGGCTCCGGGGCGGCGGCGGACGGTACCCTCGCGCCGGAGAGCATCGAGCGGGCGGCGCGGGCGGCGATCTGCTTCGTGGCGGCGGCGCGGCTCGCGGGGGCGAAGGCGATCTACGTGGTTGGCACCGCCGCCGTGCGCGATGCCCCGAACCGCGACGACCTGCTCCGCCGCATGGAGCGGGAAACGGGGGTGCCGTGCCGCGTAGCGAGCGGCGACGAGGAGGCGCAACTGACCTTTCTGGGGGCCACGAATGGCGAGTCGCTCCTCGGTACGCTCGCCGTCGGCGACATCGGCGGCGGCAGCACCGAACGCATCGTCGCGGTGGATGGCGACGTGCGCCAACGCCTCTCTTTGCCGCTCGGTAGCGGACGCCTCACCGAACGCGCCGTCAAGAGCGACCCGCCCACGCCCGACGAGGCCGAGGCCGCGCTCCGTCTCGCTCGCGAGACCTTCGCACCCTTCCGTCCCGTGCAGGCTCGCGCCCTGCTGCTCGCGGGCGGCACCGCGAACGCCCTCGCCCGCATGACCGGCACGCGCTCCCTCGACGGCCCCGCGCTCGATGCCGCCCTCGCCCGCCTCCTGCAACAGCCCGCCGCCGCCCTCGCCGCCGAGACCGGGTTGGACGCGGCGCGTGTCGGGCTACTGACGGGGGGCATCGCCTGCGTGCGTGCCTTGGCGGAGACGTGCGGCGTGGCGGCGGCAACGGTGGCGCGGGGCGGTATCCGCGAGGGTATCCTGCTCGCGGCGGCACGCGGGCAGTTGGGCTTTTTCGCTCCCATCATCACCCGATAACATTCGCAATTACGTGATATCATAGAAGCGATCCGGTATGCGCCGGGTCATTATCGTTGCCACGTCACGGTTTTCGAAAGGGCTACTCCCATGACGAACGACACAAATGTGCGCGAAACAGAGGCTCCACTACGTCGCGTCGCACCGGCGGTACTTGCCGCCCGGTTCGAGGCGACGATGCGGCACGCGGCGGGTACGCGGGAAGGGAGCGACCCGGAGGCGTTGCACGACATGCGCGTCGCGTCGCGGCGGCTGCGGGCGGCACTCGATGCCTTCGCCCCGCTCTACGACGGCGCGACCTTCCGGCGGGCGGTGCGGGAGACGAAGACGCTGACCCGCGCCCTCGGTGCGGTGCGCGACGACGACGTGCTGCGCGACACGCTGCGCACATACGCGGAGTCGGTGCCGGAGGACGAAGCCCCCGCCGTAGCCCGCTTTATCGAGCGTGTAGAGGCGGGGCGGGAGTCGCACCGCGAGGTGCTGCTGCGCGACCTCGACGCGCTCGACGAAGCGGGCTACGCCGACCGTTTCCTCAAGGCGATCAAGTCGCCGGGGAAGGGCAAGGCGGGCCGCGAACACGCGAACGACGCGGGGCGGCGCATAGTGGCGGTGCAGACTGCGGCCTTCTACGCCCTCGCGCCGCATCTCCAGAACCCGGATCATGTCGAGGAATTGCACGAGATGCGCATCGCCGCGAAGCGATTGCGCTACGCCCTCGAATTGTTCGCGGAGCCGCTTGGCGAAGGGGCGGGGCCGGTGATCGCGGCGGTGCGGGAGTTTCAGGAGATCGTCGGGGAGATACATGACGCCGACGTGCGCGTTGACCTGCTGACCGACTACCTCCGCGTCCGCGCCGCCGAGCACACGGACGCCCTCGCCGCGCTCGCTGCGGAGGCGGAAGGGGCCGACGCCGCGAAGGAGCAGGCGCACGCGACCGGCGCGGAATGGGCGACGGAGAGTGCCGCTCTCGTGGCCGCGATTGCCCGTACCGCCGCGACGCGCCGGGAACGATACGCGCACCTGCGCGACCGCTGGAACGAGTGGGAGACGGCGGGGTTGCACGCGCAGATACTTGCGCTCTCGTACGAGGAAGCGGCGGCAGCATGAGAATACCGCCCCCGGCGGCACGCTCTTGTTGCCGTCCGGGGGCGGTGGTAGACTGCGGATATTGCACGATTACCACATGGCCCGTCCTCCATACACACGGGAGCCGCGACCACGGATGGACGTACTGATCTCCACGGGCAGCCTCACCCCCCGCAGCATCGCCAACGCCGCGCACCTCGCGCAAGTTGCCGGTGCCGACGGGTTAGAACTGCTGCTGAACGGTCATCTGCTGGCGATGGGGCCGGATATTGCCCGCGAGATCGCGGATGAGCATGGCGTCCCGATCCGCAGTGTGCATCCCGCGCTCCGGTTCATGCACCGTGCGGCGCACGCCCACGAGGACGTGATGACTGCCGCTCGGTATGCCGCCGCCATCCCCACCTGTCGGGTGGTGGTGATGCATGCAAGCGGCGGGGCCGGGTTGCATACCGAGATGGGGCGGGCCTTCTTGCGCACCGTGGAGGAGGCAACCGCCATTCTCGACGGCACGACGGCGCGGCTGGCGATTGAGAATCGCGGCACGGTGCAGCCGCAACCCCGGCAGGAATTCCTCGACCGCCCGCTGAACCTCTACCGCGTGTGCGAGGAGTGGGACCTCGACATCACCTTCAACACCGCCCACGCGGCATCATTCGGGCTGCATGTCGTCCCCACGCTCGACGTGATCTATCCCCGCCTGCGCAATGTTCACCTGAGCGACCGCCGCGAGGACCCGCTGGCCTTCTCGAATCGCCTGCTGAACGCGCTGATGCGGGAACACCAGATGCCGGGTGAGGGGGCGTTGCCGCTCGGCACGCTGCTTGAACGGCTCCGGGCGAAACGATATCGCGGCAGCGTCACGCTCGAACTCTCGCCGCTTGCGGTGGGGTCGTGGAGCCTGCGTCGCGCCGCGCAACGCCTCACACGAGCGGTACAGTTCGTGCGCGAACACACCGCGATTCCCGTACCCCCCGCGCAACCGCCGCGCCGCTCGAATCGCGCCCCCGCCTCCGCCGACACCGACGCCGAGGGCTGAAACCGGGGTCGAACCACAAAGGCACGAAGGAAACGCCGGATGACAATCACACGGAATCCTGTTGAGTGCCTCAAGAATTGCGCACACGGTCAGGGCGGTATCGGTTCGTCGTTCTCTGTGCGCTCAACAGGGTTCCGTATCGGTCGTTGTTTCTGCGTCGTTTCTCTGTCCCCTCCGTGTCTTTGTGTCTTTGTGGTTCAGCTACTCCCCGAAAGGGTGCTGCATGGACGAGGCCGCTCGTTACAACATCGCTCGGTGGCAAGCCCTCGCGGACGCGGACGCCCTCTTTACGCGGGCGAGGCTCGACCTCACCTCGGAGACGGCGCAGGAGCGGGTTGACCCGGAAGGGCGGCTCGGCGATCTCGCGGGGAAGCGGGTGCTGTGTCTCGCGGGCGGGGGCGGGCAGCAGTCGGCGGCGTTCGCGCTGCTCGGCGCGACCGTCACGGTGTTCGACCTCTCCGAAGCGCAACTGGAGCGCGACCGTCTCGTCACCGCGCACTATGGGTTGCCGATCACGGCGGTGCAGGGCGACATGCGCGACCTTTCGGCTTTCGACGACGGCGCGTTCGACATCGTGTGCCAGCCGTACGCGCTCAATTTCGTGCCGAACGCCCGCGCCGTGTTCGCGGAAGTCGCCCGCGTCCTCGTGAGTGGCGGGACGTACAACCTCCAATGCGCGAACCCCTACGCCACGGGCGTCACGAACCGGGATTGGAACGGCACGGGCTACACGCTGCGCGGCACCTACCGCGACGGCGAGCAGGTCACGTACGAAGATCAGGCGTGGGTGTACCGCCGCGAGAACGCGACGAACCCCGTTCCCCCGCCCCGCGAGTATCGCCATACCCTCGGCACGATCCTCAATGGGCTGATCGCGGCAGGTTTCGCGCTTGCGTACCTCGCGGAGAACGAGAATAACTACCCCGACCCGAATGTGGAGCCGGGGTCGTGGGATCATTTCGTCTCGGTGGTGCCGCCGTGGATCGTCTTCTGGCTGCATAAGCGGTAAGAGATGATTACCGACACGCGACACCGCCGCAGCATCCCACGAGACGCGGCATCAATACCTACGCCGCACGACCGAGATCGAGACCGAAACCGCGACCACAACCGCGACCACAATTACAACCACAACCGAGGGGGAACGCTCGTGACGACCCCACCGACACTCGAACCTTTCGTGCGACAGGGAACGGTGTTGCTCACGACCTACCGCCGCAGCGGTACGCCCGTCGGCACGCCGGTGCATATCGCGGTGGAGGGTAATCGCGCCTTTGTGCGCACCTACGACGTGGCGTGGAAGCTGAAGCGGTTGCGCAACAACTCCGCAATCGCGGTTGCCCCTTCCACGTTTCGCGGCAACCCGACCGGCCCCGCTATCGAAGGCCGCGCCCGGTTGCTCGACGGGGACGAAGCGGCACACGCGAGTCGCGTGATCGTGCGGAAATACCCGGTAATACATGGCCTCGTGATCCCGTTGCTGCATCGTTTGCGGCGGTACAAAACAATGCATATCGAGATTACGCCGGGGCGGGATTAGCGGGAACACGCGATTCGCCTTACAGCGCGGGGAGAGTCTCGGTCTGCACATCGGCGAGGTAGTATTCCGCGCCGTTCGTCTCCACGAAGCGGATAGCACCGGCGAGCATCTCGTCGGCGTGCGCGGCGGAAGTGCTGGCGCAGGTGATGCCGATGACCGCAACGCCGTGGCGGTCGTGGGCCTCCACCTCGGAAGCGGAGACGTTGAAGCGGTTCTGTAAGCGGGCCAGGAGCGACTTGACCACGCTCCGCTTCCCCTTGAGCGAGGTCACGCCGGGGAGCGTGAGCGTGACGCGGGCCACACCGACGATCATTGTGGCTCCTTGAACTGCGACGGTCTCCGTGGAGAGATTACGAAAGCTTGACCGCGAGAACGTCGGCCTTCTCGATACTTGGCGGTTGCGAGAACAGGTCAGGGGGCTTGGGCCATCAACGCTTCCGCGACGCGGCCCGTAAGATGTGCGTCTCGCCCCGCTTCTTCGCGGAAGGTAGCGAAGAAACTGAATGTCGAGGGGCCGAGGCGGATGGCGAACTACGTCGTCATCGGCTCCGCCTGAACGAGCGCAAGGCCACCGCGCAGAAAGACCTCGACCGCCGCTCCTTTACCGCACTGCGCTTCTATGCGTTCTCTCCCTAGCCAGTGCGACAGAACCATGTGATGGAATACTCCACATGACCGCATGTAGGAGAGGCTGCAAGACACGTACCGCACAGGCTCGGTCTTCTCGTAAAGCGCAGGAACCGACGCTGCCTTCGCATACGAAGGCAGCGTCGGTTCCTATATGGTAAAGCGAAACGACCGTATTACCGCTTCGTGTACTGCGGTGCCTTACGAGCACGCTTGAGACCGACCTTCTTGCGCTCCTTGACACGCGGATCGCGGGTGAGGAGACCGGCCCGCTTCAGGGTCGGGCGCAGTTCCGGGTCAAAGCGGGCGAGGGCGCGGGCGATGCCGTGGCGAATCGCTCCGGCTTGCCCCGATACGCCGCCACCGACAACCTTCACCGACACGAGGAAGCGATCCGCCGTGCTTGTGAGGCGGAGCGGCGTAAAGATCGTGATCTGGTGCAGCTCGCGCCCACCGAAGTAATCCTGCCCGTCCTTGCCGTTGACCACCATCTCCCCCGTGCCGGGGTAGAGGCGCACGCGGGCTACGGCAGCCTTGCGCCGCCCCACCGCGTTGTAATACTGCCCGCTTGGGAGCGGGGCTGCCTGTGTTGCCACGTCCTGTCACCTCCGTCGAAACCGAAATCGCACCACAAAGACACAGAGACACGAAGGGGATACGGGGGACAAAGGAGGCCGTGCGACCCGCTGCATAACTCCTTCGCGTCTCCGTGTCTTCGCGGTTACTTCTCCCTCGTCACCCCGTCGCGCCCTCGCGGATTGCGGCCAAGCGTTCCTCCGCACGAGCAACGTGCTCCTCGATTTCCATCACCTGCGGCTTCTGGGCGGTGTGCGGGTGCTTGGTTCCCGTGTACACCTTCAGCTTCAGGTACTGCTGCTTGCCGAGCCGGTTCTTCGGCAGCATCCCCTTCACCGCCGTCTCGATGATGCGTTCCGGGTGCTTCGCCATCATCTCTTTGTAGGTCGGCTGCTTGAAGCCGCCCGGATAGCCGGAGTGGCGGTAGTAGCGCATCTGCGCGGGCTTCTTGCCGGTGACGGCGATCTTCTCCGCGTTGATGATGACCACATAGTCGCCCATATCCATGTGCAGGGCGAAGGTCGGCTTGTGCTTGCCGCGCAGCACGCGGGCCACCTCGGTCGCCAACCGCCCCAGTGTATGCCCGTTCGCGTCCACCACGAACCACTCGTGTTCCACATCCGCCGCTTTGGGCGAATACGTCGTGCTTGTTAGCGTAGCCATTCCGCGTCGTCTCCCTCGTGATCCGTGTCGCTATCGTCGTCGTACCGCACCCGCCACAGGGTCAACCCCTGCGGCGGGGCGGGCGGCGGGGCAAGGCGGCGGTCGCGCCCCGCAAGCAGGGCGGTGAACCCATCCGGTGCGAGTTCGCCGCGCCCCACCGCCGCCAATGCTCCCATCATGTTGCGCACCATGTGCGCCAGAAACCCGTTCGCCTCGACCCTGAACGTCAGGGAGACGCCCGCCACCGGCCTCGACCGTCTCGCTACCGCCCAGTTTCCCCGATGCGCCCGATCTAGCCAATCAGGCCAATCCGCCCGCCGTACCGTCCGTGTCGTCGTGCCTTCGGCCTCCGACCCCGGTACACCTTTGCCGTCGCCCGCGAAGGCGGCGAAGTCATGTTCGCCCAACCACCCCCGCGCCGCCGTTTCCATCACGCCCACATCGAGCGCGGCCCGCGTGTGCCAATGTGTACCACGCAGGAGCGGCGGCAACACCGGCCCGTTCCAGACGCGGTAGTGGTACTCGCGCCAGCGGGCGTCGTACCGGGCGTGCCAGTCGCCCGCCACTTCCCGCACCGCTAGCACCCGCACATCGGGCGAGAGCAGGGCGTTCAGGCCATACCGCCAGCGTTCGCCGTCCCATCCGTCGCGCCGCACATCCGCGTGTGCCTCCTGCCCCTCGGCATGGACACCCGCATCGGTGCGCCCCGCAAATGCCGCCCGCACCGTACCGCTCGCTCCGTCCAGCACCGCGAGGGCGCGTTCCAGTTCGCCCTGTACCGTGCGCCGCCCCGGTTGCACCTGCGATCCGGCGAAGCCGGTGCCGTCGTACGCGAGCGTGAGGCGCAAACGCGGCATGACGCTCCGCCTACTCCGACAGACTGAGGACGATCATCGCCGCACCGTCGCCCTGCCGCTGTCCGAGGTGATACAGGCGCGTGTAGCCACCGGGTTGCCCCTCGTAGCGCGGCCCGATCTCCTCGAAAAGCTTCAGCGTCGTCAGCGCGTTGCCCAGCTTCGACAGCACGAGGCGGCGGTGCGCCTCGGTGTCCTCGCGGGCAATGGTGATGATCTTCTCCACCTGCGGCTGGACATTCTTGCCCTTCGCCTCGGTGGTGATGATCCGCTCGTTGAGAATGAGGCTGTTCATCAGACCCTTCATCAAGGCAGCACGCTGCCCCGAATTACGCCCTAAATGCCGCCCCGCCTTGCGATGCCGCACCCTGTTCCCTCCCGATCCGTACCATGTACAAAGGAAAGCGGGAGGACTATCCCCCCGCCTCGTCGTCTTCCTCGTCGTCCGCCACATCGGCGGCGAGTTCATCGTTCTCCGGGATCAGTCGTCGGTTCGCGCCGAGGAAGCCGTGAACCTGCAACTTCTCCTGCAACTCGCCGAGCGACTTCGGCCCGAAGTTGCGGATGCCCATCAGGTCGTCCGGGTTCATCTTCAGCACCTGCCCGACGCGGTCAATCTTCTGACTGCGCAGGGCGTTCAGCACGCGGCTCGAAAGGCCGAGTTCGGAGAGCAATTTCGCCTCCGCCTCCGGTGTGACGTACGGCCCGATGCCGTTCGTCTCCTCCACGTCGCCGCTCGCGTGATCCACGATCAGTTGCGCGTGTTCGCGGAGGATCGTCGCCGCCTGCTTCAAGGCGTCGCCCGCCTCGACAGTACCATCCGTCCATACTTCGAGGATGAGTCGGTCGTAGTCGGTCAGATGACCGACGCGGGTGTGCTCGACCACGAAGTTCACGCGGGGGATGGGGGTAAAGATCGCGTCCACGGCGATCTCGCCGAGCGATAGACCCTCCGCCGACTCCGCCGAACGGTAGGCCCGCCCGCGCTCTACGGTGACTTCCATCTCCAACGCGCCCTCGTCGCCCTCGACATGCGCGATCACCTCTTCGGGGTTCACGCAGATGACCTCGTAGGGCCACTGGAGGTCGCCTGCCGTGATCGTCCCCTTCCCCTGCCACGAGAGGCGTACCCGCGTCTCCGGCAGGTTGTTGTTGCTCTGCAAGCGGATGCGCTTCACATTGAGCACGATCTCGGTCACGTCCTCGCGCAGCCCCGCGATGGTGCTGAATTCGTGCCACACGTCGGAGATGCGAATCTTCGTGACCGCCGTTCCCGGCAGGCTACGCAGCAGGATACGCCGGAGCGCACTACCAAGCGTGGTGCCGTAGCCCGGAGACAACGGTTCCACGGTGAAGCGACCGTAGTTCTGCCCGCTCTTCGTCAGTTCTACCTTAGGCTGTGCAATGTCCAGCACCGCTACCTGCCTCCTTCGGCATGAAGCGGGACAGGTCGCGCTTGCGCTATCGTCGCAAGCATACCCTGCCTCACCGTATGAATATCAGACACGCCGACGCTTCGGCGGGCGGCACCCATTGTGCGGCACGGGCGTCACATCGGTGATCGTAAGCACCTGCAACCCTGTGCTCTGCAAGGCCCGGATGGCACTCTCACGCCCGCTCCCCGGCCCCTTCACGAACACCTCGACCTGCCGGAGGCCATTCTCCATCGCCCGCCGCACCGCACCCTCGGCGGCGATCTGCGCGGCGTACGGGGTGCTCTTGCGCGACCCCTTGAAGTTGCTCGCCCCGGCACTCCCCCACGAGAGCACATTCCCTTGCGGGTCAGTGAGCGTGATGATCGTGTTGTTGAAAGTACTCTGGATGAATACCTTCCCGCGTGGGATATTCTTCCGCTCGCGTCGCCGCGTCCGATTCTTGCCGCCTCGTGTTCCCCGTGCCTGCCGTTGCGCCATGTTTCGCTCTCTCCGTTCACACCGTGAGCCGCGAGCAGTCAGCCGCGAGCCGCGAGCAAATACGATCTATCCGCTCGCTGCTTGCAGCTTGCGGCTACCCCTTACTTCGTAGCCTTCTTCTTCCCCGCGATGGCGCGGCGCGGGCCACGGCGCGTGCGGGCGTTCGTCTTCGTGCGCTGACCGCGCATCGGCAGGCCGCGCCGATGGCGCAGTCCCCGGTAGCTGTTAATATCAATGAGTCGCTTGATGTTCATCGCCACTTCGCGGCGCAGATCACCTTCGACGACCATCTCCTTCTCGATGATGTCGCGGAGTTGCCCGACCTCGTCGTCGCCGAGCTGGTTCGTGCGAGTATCCGGATTGATGCCCGTGCGAGCGAGAATCTTCTGGCTCGTGGTCAGGCCGATACCGTAGATGTAGGTGAGCGAGATTTCCACCCGCTTCTCGCGTGGGATATCCACCCCGGCGATGCGTGCCATGCCTTATTCCTTCCCTATCGCCTAACGATAGCGGTACACGATGCGCCCACGAGAGAGATCGTATGGCGACAACTCGACGTCTACGCGGTCTCCCGGCAGGATGCGAATGAAATTCAGCCGAACCTTGCCGGAGATATGGGCCAAGACCTCGTGGTTGCCTTCCAACTCCACGAGGAACATCGCGTTCGGCAGCGACTCCTTGACTTTACCCTCGACCTTGATGACGTCCCTGTTCTTCGCCAATCGCCTCGTCTCCTCGCTACACCTTCTCACTCACACGAAAACCGCCGACTCTACCCGGCGGGAAAGAGTAGTATACACCCTTCCGCCGTCCCCGTGCAATCCCCAGACCCGTCACAACCGCGTCAGGATTTCCGGCCCCCGGTTCGTGATGGCAACGGTATGCTCGAACTGCGCCGCCCATGTGCCGTCGTTTGTCACCACCGTCCACTTGTCGGGCAGCAGATGCGTCTCGTGGGTGCCGAGCGTGAGCATCGGCTCGATGGTCAGAACCATCCCCGCCCGGAGCAGCACACCCGTGCCGGGATTGCCCGTGTTCGGCACCTGCGGGTCCTCGTGCAGCGCACGCCCCACGGCGTGACCGACGTACTGCTCCACCACGCCGTAGCCCCGCGCCCTCGCATAGCTCTCGATGGCGTGGCCCACGTCGCCCATCCGTTTCCCCGGCACGCACTGCGCGATGCCCGCTGCAAGGGCAACCTGCGTGTCCGCCAGCAGCCGCTCGATCTCCGGCGCGATCTGTCCTACGGGTACGGTGATCGTGGCGTCGCCGTACCACCCGTCGAGGATCGCGCCCGTGTCGAGCGAGATGATGTCGCCCTCCCTGAGCACGAGCGGGCCGGGGATGCCATGCACCACCTGCTCATTCACCGCGACGCAGACGGTGGCGGGAAAGTCGTACTGCCCGAAGAACGCCGCCCTCGCCCCGCCCGCTTTGATGACCCGTGCCGCCACCGCATCCACCTGCGCGGTCGTGACGCCGGGGCGGATGAATTGCCGCATCGCATCGAGAGCCTGCGCGGTGAGCCGCCCCGCCGCCCGCATCTTCTCGATTTCCTGCGGCGACTTGAGCGTCATCGCCGCCCGATGGCTCTGACTAGGGCTGGTTCTACGTCCCACGCGATGCCTGCCCTTTGAAGAGCGGCGACAAGGCCGCAACTACATCCGCCTTCACCGCCTCTACCGCCTGATTGCCATCAATGCGATGCACCGCGATGCCGCGCCGCTCGTACTCGACCAGCAGCGGCGCGGTGGCGTTCTCATACTTGACGAAGCGCGTGGTGATCGCCTCCGGCGTGTCGTCGGCCCGCCCACGGGCAAGTAGCCGGGGCAGCAAGACCTCTAGCGGCACACCGATGTAGACCACCGCGTCCACATGCTCCGCCCGCGAACCGAGGAAGGTATCGAGGGCAGCCACCTGTTGCGGCGTGCGCGGGAAGCCGTCGAAGATCACGCCGCGCAACTCCGGTTGTGCCGCGTTCAGCATCTTCACATGCGCTTCGAGCATCGCCACGGTTACGCCGTCCGGCACATACTCGCCCGCTTCCATGATCGCCCGCACCTGCGCCGCGAGCGGCGTCTCTTCCCTCTGGATGGCACGGAAGAGTTCGCCCGTTGAGACGTGCGCCGCCCGCAACACGGGGGCAACAAGGTCGGCCTGCGTCCCCTTACCGGCACCGGGGGGGCCAAAGAACAGCACATTCACGTCGCGGGGGCTGATGCGTTCGCTCACCGGATGAAGCCCTCGTAGTTGCGCATCAGCAATTGCGCTTCCAGTTGCCGCATCGTATCAATCGCCACGCCGACCACGATCAGCAGGGCTGTACTCTCCAAGCCCAACTGCGTGATGCCCGTGAGCAGCGTGGTGACGTAGGGCAGCACCGCAACGAAGCCGAGGAACAACGCCCCCGCCAGCGTAATGCGATTCAACACCCGCTGGAGGTAGTCGGACGTGGGCCGACCGGGGCGAATCCCCGGCACAAAGCCGCCGTTCTTCTGCAAGTTCTCCGGCAGGTTCTGCTGGTTGAAGACGACGAGCGTATAGAAGTAGGTAAAGCCCACGACCAGCAGGAAGTAGCCGATCTGATACGGCAAGTTCGCGGGGTCGAACAACCGCGCCACCGTGCGCGACCCCTCGCGCAGCCATTGCCGGTCGGAGGCCGACAGGAAGTTTGCGACGGTACTCGGCAGGATCATGATCGAGACCGCGAAGATGAGCGGGATCATCCCGGCGGAATTCACCCGCAGGGGGATCGTAGTTGCTTGACCGCCATACTGCCGCTGCCCGCGCACGCGCCGCGCATACTGCACGGGAATCTTCCGCTGCCCCTCGCTGATGAGGATAATCCCCACCACCGTCAGTAACCCGATGGCGGCGAACAGGATCACCGACACGAGGTTGAACGACGATCCGCCCGAAAACAGGTTGACGAGGCCACTCGGCAACCCGGAGACGATGCCGCCGAAGATGATGATCGAGACACCGTTGCCGATGCCGTTCTCGGTGATTAGCTCACCGATCCAGACCAACAGCAGCGTCGCCGCCACCATGCTCGTGAGCAGGGCAAACGTAGGCAGGAACGTCGCGCCGTTCAGCAGGCCGAACTGATCCGCCGGGATGACCTGATTCGCCACCGCAAGCCGCAACTGCCCATACGCCTGCAAGAAGCCGATTGGCACCGTGAGGATATGGGTCAGGCGGTTCATCTTGTTGCGGCCCGCCTCGCCCTCCTTGCCCCACTCTTCGAGCTTGGGGATGATCGGCTGCAACAACTGCGTGATGATCGAGGCCGTGATGTACGGATAGACGCCCATCGCGGCGATGCTGAACGAGCGCAAGGCACTGCCGCTAAAGATATTCAGCGTGCCGAGAAAGGCGTTGTCGCGGAACAGCCGGTCGAGGGCGGCGCGATCCACGTTCGGGAGCGGGATATGCGCAATCAGCCGGAACACGAGCAGCATCGCTATCGTGAACAGGATTTTCTTGCGCAGATCGGGAATGCGAAAGGCGTTAACGACCGCTTCGAGCATGGACCCTTACTCCTCGCCGGTGAAATCCGCCGTGGTTTCGTTGGCATCGTTCACATCGTTCGTGTCGTCGTCGTCGCTCTCGTCGTCGCCACGGGCGGCGGTTTCTTCCACCGTGCCGCCCGCCGCTTCGATCTTCTCGCGGGCGGCGGCGGTGACGCGATGCACGCGCACCGTGAGCGGCTTGGTGATCTCGCCGTTGCCGAGAACCTTCACCTGCCATCCCTTAAGGACGCCCACCCCCGGCCTCAGTACCTTGTCCGCCACGATCCGCCGCGCCACAAGGACTTCCGGCGTGATCTCGGCCCCCGCCTCGAACAGCTCGTCGAGCCGCGACACATTCACCACGGAAAAGTTCTGCCGGAACAGGTTCTTGAAGCCGCGCTTGTACGGCATCCGCATGTAGATAGGACTCTGCCCGCCCTCGAACCCACGGCGAACCTTCGGCCCGCTGCGGGCTTTCTGGCCCTTCGTACCCTTACCGGCGGTCTTGCCCTGTCCCGCCGCGATGCCGCGCCCGACGCGCTTGCGCTCGCGGTGCGCCCCCTTATCGGGGCGGAGATCGTTCTGCTGCATCTTATTCGTTTCCTTCTGCGGCACTCGTCTCCGTCACCGTGACGAGGTGGCGCACTTTGAAAACCATGCCCCGCATCGAGGGGGTGTCCGGCAACTCCACCGTCTGGTGCATCTTCCGCAGACCGAGAGCCTTCACGGTGGCCTTCTGATCCTTCGGGTTGCCGATGCTGCTCCGTGTATACGTGACGCGCATCGTGCGCGGTGCGTTCTCTGCCATGCTGGTACCTACTCCGTTCGCAGTCGGCAGTCGGCAGTCGGCAGTCGGCAGAAAAGACTGCGCTGCGTGCCGCGATGCCATCACATTCGTTTCTCCGCCGACTGCCGACTGCCGACTGCCGACTGCCCGCGTCTACCGCCGAGGGCCACTGGGTCCACCACCGGAACCACCGGGTCCGCCGGGGCCACGACCGCCGCCGCCACCACCGAAGCCGCCACCACCACCGGGGCCACGACCACCGCCGCCACCGCCACCGAAGCCGCCGCCGCCACCGCGACCGCCGCCACCGAAGCCGCCGCCACCACCACCGGGGCCACCGCGACCACCGCCGCCGCGATTGTCGCCGCCACGACCGCCACGGCGGTCATCGCGCTCTTGCGGCGGCGGGGGTGGCGGGGCGAGACTGGCTTGCAGGTCGGCAAGCTCCTTGTTCTCACGCCGCCCGAAGTAGCTGTCCGGCTTGCCGCGCCGCTGCCCGACCTGCTGCACGCTCTCCAGACTCTCCAGAGCGAGGATCGCGGCCCGGACCACGTTGACGCTGTTCGTGCTGCCCATCGTCTTCGTGACGATATCCTGCACGCCCGCCGCTTCCATCACGGCCCGGACGCCGCCACCCGCGATAACGCCGGTGCCGGGGCGGGCGGGGCGCAGCAGCACCCGCGTCGCCTTGTACGTCACTTCGATCTGGTGTGGGATGGTCGTGCCTTCGAGGGTCACGGCGATGATGCCCTTCTTGGCATCCTCCACACCCTTGCGGATGCTCTCCGGCACCTCACCTGCCTTGCCCATCCCCGCCGCAACGTGACCGCGCCCGTCGCCGATCACCACGATGCTGCTGAAGTTGAAGCGGCGTCCGCCCTTCTGCACCTTCGCCACGCGGTTAATCTGCACCACGCGCTCTTCCATCTCACCGAGCGATGCCGGGTCAATTCGTACCATACTATGCTCACTCCGTTCGCAAGTAGTCGCTGGTCGTCAGTCGTCGGTCGTCGGTCGCATCGCCAACGCTCGTGCGCGTTTTCTCCGGCGACAAGCGACCGACAACGAGCGACTAGAAATCGAGGCCCGCCTCGCGTGCGCCGTCGGCGAGAGCCTGCACGCGCCCGTGATAGAGGAAGCCGCCCCGGTCGAACACCACCTGCGTGATGCCCGCCGCCTTCGCCCGCTCCGCCACGATCTGACCGACGAGCCGCGCCTTCTCCACCTTCGTCATCCCCTCGGTGACACGGGCCTTCACGTCCGGCTCCAGCGTTCCCGCCGCGAGCAGGGTATGGCTGCGCTCGTCGTCAATGATCTGCGCGTAGATGTGCTGCGCCGAGCGGAAAACATTCAGACGTGGACGAAGCGGCGTGCCGCTCATCTTCGCCCGCACGCGGCGGTGCCGTCGCTCCCGTTGCGTGAGAGCCTTGCGAACCTTCAGTCGTTGCATTGGCATAGGAACACATTCCCTTTCATTCCGCGCCCGCCCCATGCAGGCCGGTGCCGGGTCTCTCTAGCAGTTGTCAGTCGCAAGTCGCTGGTGAAACGCAAACGCGAGAACGCTCCTGCATTTTTCTCGCGACTGACGACCGACGACCGACGACTACTTCTTGCCCTTGCCGCCGGTCTTGCCCGCCTTGCGGCGGTTGAACTCGCCGAGGTACTTGATGCCCTTGTCCTTGTACGGCTCGCGGGGGCGCACTTTGCGCACGCGGGCGGCGTACTCGCCCACCATCTCTTTGTCGTTGCCGAGCACGGCAACGCGCAACGGACTGTCCACCGCGAATGACAAGCCCTCCGGCGGCTCGATGCGCACCGGGTGCGAGTAGCCCATGCTCAGCACGAGCGTGCGCCCGTCCATCGCGGCGCGGTAGCCGACGCCGTTGATCTCCAGATCCTTGCGGAATCCGGTGCTCACGCCCTCAACCATGTTGGCGACGAGCGTGCGCGTCAGGCCGTGCAACTCGCGGTGAACGCGGTTGTCGTCCGGGCGGCGCACATTCAGCGTCGCGCCGTCTTCCGAGTGATCGTAGATCATGTCTCGCGGCAGCAGGCGGGACAGCGTCCCCCGTGGCCCGGTGACGGTCGCGTTGCGCCCTTCGATCTCGACCTTCACGTTGTTGGGAACCGTGATCGGTCGGATACCGATACGGGACATAACGTTCCCTCCTCGTGCGGCGGGGCAGGCTCAACCCTGCCACCACCATTACTTGCAGGCTAGAGCCTGCCGAATCGTCAACGCGCTAGTATACCGTACAGAGCAGTTCGCCGCCCACGCCACGCCGGTACGCCTCGCGCCCGGTCATGATCCCCTGCGACGTGGTGACGATACTCAGGCCGAGACCGTTGTACACGCGGTCGAGGTTCTCGCGCTTGCGGTACTGGCGCAGCCCCGGCTTCGATATCCGCTTGATCTCGCGGATGGCGTGCTTCCGGGTGCCGTCGTACTTCAACTGGATCGCAAGGGCGTTCTGCGGTGCCTTCTCAAGCACCTGATACCCCGCGATGTAGCCTTCCTCGCGCAGGATGCGAGCGATCTGCACGAGTACCTTCGTGCTCGGCATCGTCAATTCCGCATGGCGCATCATCCCCGCGTTGCGGATGCGCGTCAGCATGTCCGAGATCGGGTCATTCACACTCATTCAGCGGCCTCCCTTACCACGATGCCTTGGTCACACCGGGAAGCTTGCCGGAGGACGCCATTTCGCGGAAGCAGATACGGCACATGCCGAACTTCCGCATATACGCACGGCTACGCCCACAGAGTTTGCAGCGGCTGTTGTTGCGCACGGCAAACTTGGCGGGGCGGTTCGCCTTCACAATCCACGATTCCTTCGCCATTCGTTTCTCCCTCCCGCTACGACGCGGCCCGCGTCTGCGGCGGCTTCGTGTACGGCATTCCGAGCAGTTCCAGTAGCCGTCGCCCTTCGGCGTCCGTTTTCGCAGTGGTAACGAAGGAAATCTCCATGCCCCGTGCGCGGTCAATCTTGTCGTACTCGATCTCCGGGAAGATCAACTGCTCCTTGAGGCCAAGCGTGTAGTTGCCGCGCCCGTCGAAGGCATTCACCGGCACCCCCCGGAAGTCGCGCACACGCGGCAGGGCGACGTTCATCAGCCGGTCCATGAACTCGTACATGCGCGACCCGCGCAGCGTCACGACCACACCGATGGCCATCCCCTGCCGCACCTTGAACTGCGCGATGCTCTTCTTTGCCCGCGTCAACACAGGCTTCTGCCCCGTGATCAGCGTCAGGTCGCCCACCGCATTGTCGAGCGACTTAGCGTTGCCCACCGCCTCGCCCATGCCGATATTGATGACGATCTTCGAGACCTTCGGCACCATCATCCGGTTCCGGTAGCCGAACTGCTCCGTCATCCCCGGCACCACGACCTCGTCGTACTGCCGCCGCAGACGCGGCATGAACCGCGTCGTCTCTTCCGCGTTATCTGTCTCTACCACGTCCGCCATGTGCGATCACTTCCCCTTGGTAACTGAAAACCGGAACCCGGCCCTTACTGCTCGTCCGGTCGCGCCTCGATAACGAACTCCGCCCCGTCATGGACGTAGTAGCGCACGTTCTTGCCCGTGGCCTCGTCCGTCTTGACGCGCACGCGCACGCCCTTGCCCGCCCGTTCCGACCAGTACATCACGTTCGAGACATGCAGCGGGGCTTCCATCTCCACGATGCCCGCCTGTCGCGTGCGACCGCGCTGCTGCGGGCGGTGCCGCTTGACGATGTTCAGACCCTCGATAACCACGCGGTCGGCCTGCGGCATCACTACACGCACGCGGCCCCGCTGTCCCTTGTTGCGCCCGGAGATCACGATGACCTCGTCGCCGCGCCGAATCTTGCGCATCTCGTCCTTGCTCCCTTCGCCCTTACAGCACTTCCGGCGCGAGCGACGCGATGCGCAAGTAGCCGGCCTCGCGGATTTCCCGCGCCACGGGGCCGAATACCCGCGTGCCACGCGGGTTGCCCGCCGCGTTGATTACTACCGCCGCGTTGTCGTCGAAGCGGATGGTGGAGCCGTCTGGGCGACCGTACTCCTTCGCCGTGCGCACGATCACCGCCCGCACCACCTCGCCCTTCTTCACGCCCGCGTTCGGCTGCGCGTTCTTCACGGCGGCGATGACCACGTCGCCCACCGACCCGTACCGGCGACGCGACCCGCCGAGCACCCGAATAATCAGCAGTTCTCGCGCCCCGGAATTGTCCGCGACCCGTATCCGCGATTCTGTCTGGATCACGCTCGCACCCCCTCGGTGTCGGCACCCTCGCTCTGGGCCTGCTCGACACCGGCGCGGGCCGCTTCCAGTCGCGTCGCGTCCTGCTCCGCCGTGGCGGCAACCAGTACCTCGCGCACGATCCAATGCTTCTCGCGGCTGATCGGGCGCGTCTCCTCGATGCGTACCCGGTCGCCAATGCGACACTGGTTCGCCTCGTCGTGCGCCTTGAACTTGTGGGTGCGGCGCAACGCCTTCTTGTAGATGCGATGCTGCACCGTGAAGTCCACCGCGACCACGATGGTCTTGTCCATTTTGTCCGACACTACGCGCCCGATCTTCATCGTGCGCGGTTGTCGTGTCGTCGTCGCGGCCTGCATATTCGCCGCGTCCGTGCTTTCCGCTACCATCGCTCCGTACTTCCCTCCGCAGGCGGCGCGGGCGTTAGCCCTGCCCGCCGAATGCCTGCTCGTATTCCGCTTCCAGTTCGCGCTCCCGCAGGATCGTATTGATGCGGGCGATGTCCTTCTTGTTCATGCGAATGTCGGAGTGGCTCGTCATCTGATTGGTGGCGAGCTGGAAGCGCATCCGCATCTGCTCCTCCTTCAGGGTCTCTCGCCGCGCCGTCAGATTTTCGTCGCTCATGGCCCGTATGTCGTTCGCTCGCATCAGTCACCACCCCGGATGTTGGCTTCGTGTTCCTGATTCTCGTGGTTGCCGCTGGCGGAGCCGCCCTCCTCCGTCGCGGGTACCTCGTTCTCGTGTCCGAATCCCGCCTCGAACGCACTGGTGTCGCCCGCGTCGGCGGCGTCCTGCTGCGCGGCACTCATGCCCATGCGGGCGAGAGCCTTCGCGCCGAACACGACCGCCTCACCCTCGGCGAACTCGCGCTTGACGATCTTCGTCTTCATCGGGAACTTGTGTCCCGCGATAGTCAATGCTTTCTTTGCATCTTCCTCGCGGATACCGCCCACCTCGATCAGCACGCGCCCCGGCAGCACCACCGCGACCCAATGGTCGGGCGCACCCTTACCGGAACCCATGCGCGTTTCCGCCGGCTTCTTTGTCACCGACTTGTCGGGGAAGACGCGAATCCAGTACTTGCCGCCACGGCGCGTGTACCGCGTGACGACACGCCGCGCACTCTCGAGCTGATTGCTCGTCACCCACGATCCCACGCCGTCCGAGACCAGTCCGAATTCCCCGAAGGACACGGCGTTGCCGCGATGTGCCGTCCCCTCGCGGCGACCGCGATGCACGCGGCGGAACTTGGTTCGCTTCGGTTGCAACAACATATGCGTCTCCTAGTCCGCCGCGACGTTCGCGGTGTCGGCAGGCTTCGCCCGCTCCGGGATCACGTCGCCCTTGTAGATCCATACCTTCACGCCGATGCGTCCGTACGTCGTCGGCGCATGGACGATGGCGTAGTCAATATTCGCCCGCAGCGTGTGCAGCGGGATACGTCCGTCCTTCTCGGTCAGCGTGCGGCTCATCTCGGCCCCGCCCAAGCGACCGCCGAGGCGGACCTTGATCCCCTTTGCACCGCGCCGCATCGCCTGCGTCACCGCGTGCTTGATCGCCCGACGGTATGCCACGCGCCGCGAGAGCTGATCGGCGATGTTCTCCGCGACGAGTTGCGCCTCCATCTCCGGCGTCTTGATCTCCTCGATCTTCAGATGCACGTCGCGCTTCATCCGTGCCTTGATCGTGCCACGGATGATGTCCACGTTCTTGCCCTGCCGCCCGATCACCACACCGGGCTTCGAGGTGTAGATCGTGATGTCCACCTTGTTCGCCGCCCGCTCGATGTGGATACGGGCGATCCCGGCGTTGCGCAACAACGGATCGTTGCTGCGCGGACGATCCGGATCCTTCATCGTCGTGATGAGCTTGCGCAGCGCGATGTCCTCGTGCAGCAGCGTGGTGTAGTTCCGCTCGGCGAACCAACGGGAATCCCAGTCGGTCACGATACCGAGGCGGAAGCCCACGGGATTGACTTTACGTCCCATCGTGTCCTCCTACGACCGTTGATCGTTGCGGCGAACTTCGCCGTCATCTTCGCCACGCGGCTGCGACATGCCCGCGTCGGCGATCTCGTTGCCCTGCTCTCGCGCTTCCGCCCCCGTGATGGACTGCGGCGACTGCTCTTGCCGCTCGTCGGCGGCTTCGGCCCGCGCCGCCTTCTCCTCAGCGGTCGGCGGCTCGATGATCTCGATCTCGCCGGGGGCGTGCGCCCGCGCCGGAACACGCGGCTGCTCGTCCACGATCATTTCATCCGCGATGTCCGACGCCTCTAGCGGCATCGGTGGCGGCGTCCCGACCGTGGCAATAGGGGCCACGCCGCCCGCACCGACCGTGGGCCGTATGCGCTGCCCGGTCACGTTCGGCGTCTGGCTGCGCCCACGGCTCTCCGCACCCGTGTTCGTGGCACCCGCGCCCCGACGGGCGGGGGCGACACCACGGGCGGCGGGCCGACGCCGCTCCTGCGGCTTCTCCTCCACCACGATGGTGATGTGCGAGAACCGCTTGATGATCGGTCCCGGTCGCCCACGCGCTCGCGCCGTGAACCGCTTCAGCTTCAGCCCCTCATCAGCGAAAGCGAGCGCAACCACGAGGTCGTCCGGGTCCATGTCGTTGTTGTGCTCCGCGTTCGCCGCCGCCGAGCGCACCACACGGGCCACCTCGTTCGCCGCGCCCTGCGGGAGGAAGCGGAGGATGGCGAGGGCTTCGTTCACCCGCTTGCCGCGAATCTGGTCAATGACCAGCCGCACCTTCTGTGGGCTGATCTGGATGTTCTTGGCGACCGCACGCACTCGTGGGGTCTCCGTTGCCGTAGCCATGCGCGTCTTCCTCTCCCTCAGCGTCGCCGCGACGACTTATCGGCATCCTTGCCATGACCGCGATACAGGCGCGTGGGCGCGAACTCGCCGAGCTTATGCCCGACCATCTGCTCCGAAATCAGCACCGGCACATGCGTCCGCCCATTGTGGACGGCAATCGTGTGACCGATCATCTGCGGGAACACGGTGCTTGCCCGCGACCATGTGCGGATAGCTCGCCGGTCGCGGGTGACGTTCAACGCCTCCACCTTCGCCAGCAGCTTGGCCTCCACGAACGGACCCTTCTTCGACGACCTCGACACTGTTCACTCCTCGTCCCGTAACACTCCGATGGGGCGGTTCTCCGTTGGCTCACGGCATCCCATTATCCCGCCCCACGCCGCTCGTACCCTCACGTCGAAATTGCCCTAGCTCTTCCGCCCCTTCGTGCGCCGCCGCACGATCATGCTGTCGGTGCGCTTGTTCTTCCGGGTGCGATAGCCGAGGGCGGGCTTGCCCCACGGCGTCTGCGGCTGCCCGCCGATGGGAGCCTTGCCCTCGCCACCGCCATGCGGGTGGTCGCGGGGGTTCATCACCGAACCGCGCACCGTGGGTCGCCACCCTTTGAGGCGGTTGCGTCCCGCCTTGCCAATCACGATATTCTCGTGGTCAATATTGCCGACCTGCCCCAATGTGGCGATGCAGTCAAGCAAGATCAGGCGCGTCTCGCCGGAGGGCATCCGCACCTGCGCGTAGCCCTCGTTGCGGGCCACGATCTGCGCCACCGTCCCGGCAGAGCGCACAACTTGGCCGCCGCGCCCCGGCTTCAGCTCGATATTGTGGATGTCGGTACCGGGCGGGATGTCGCGCAGCGGCAGGGCATTGCCCACGCGCACGGGCGAACCGGCCCCGCTCTGTACCGTCTGCCCGACGCGCAAGCCGTTCGGCGCGAGCATGTACCGCCGTTCGCCGTCCGCGTAGACCACGAGGGCGATACGGGCGGAGCGGTTCGGGTCGTACTCCACCGTCTCTATGCGCCCCGGGATGCCGAACTTGTTCCGCTTGAAGTCAATGATCCGGTACAGCCGCCGCGAGCCGCCGCCCCGGTGCCGGGTCGTGATATGCCCGTGGGCATTGCGCCCGCTGTGCTTCTTCAGCGTCTCCGTGAGCGGCTTGTACGGCTCGTTCGTCGTGATCTCGTCGAACGCCGACACCGTCATCCCACGTCGCCCCGGCGAAGTCGGGTTGTATCTCTTGATCGCCATTCCCAAATACCCTTTCCACAGTCGTCAGTCGCCAGTTAGCAGTCGGTAGCGCGATCTTCGCCCCACATCGTTCCCTGCCCACCATCAACTACGCTACCCGTAGTTACCTGTGTTCTCCGCCGACTGCCGACCGCCGACCGCCGACCGGGGCTAGATGCCCTCGAAGAACTCGATGCTGTTCCCCGGTGCGAGCTTCACGAATGCCTTCTTGAAGCCACTCCGCTCACCGAACACCTTGCCGCGTCGCCGCTCCTTGCCGGGGGCGTTGAGCACGTTCACGTCGGTGACGCGCACATTGAAGGCGAGTTCCACCGCTTCCTTGATCTGCACCTTGTTCGCACGGCGATCCACCACGAACATGTATTGGCCTATCGCATTGAGGCGCGTGTTCTTCTCGGTAATCACCGGGCGGCGCAATACGTCCCAGACGTTCATGCCTCACCCTCCGTTTCCGTGTCGCGCCGCAACCGGATTGTGTCCGATGCGGGCAGTTCCAACTCCGTGTCCTCGTCCATCGCCATGTCCGCAGCGACGGGCGATTCCGCCATCGGCGTGCCGGGGGGCGAGGCGACCATCGTGGTCGTCATCACTTCGGGGACCGTTGTGTCGCTACTCTCCGCCGCGCTCACCACAAATGCATCGTTCGCGCCTTCCGTGACCGCCGCCGTGTAGCCCTCGGTACCCCAGATGCCGCTGATCTTCTCCAACGCCTCGACCGTGAACAGGATGCGCTCGTACTTGAGCAGGTCCTCCATGTTCAGGTAGCCCGCGTGCAGCACTTTGACATTCGACAGGTTGCCCGATGCCCGGTACAGCCCCTCGATACGCTCCGGTACGATCACGAGCGTGCTCTTCACCTTGCCCAAGCTGTCGAGCAGCGACATCATCGCCTTCGTGCGGCCCTCGATGCCTTCCGCACCCGTCAGCACGCGCACCTGTGCGGCCTTCGCCGAGAGCGCGGATTTGATCGCAAGGATGCGCATCTTGCGCGGCATACTCTGCGTGTAGAGGCGCGGGTGCGGCCCCCACACCGTGCCGCCGCCCTTCCACTGCGGCGAGCGCGTGCTGCCCTGTCGGGCGCGGCCCGTCCCTTTTTGCTTGTACGGCTTCTTGCCGCCACCGCGCACTTCGCCGCGTGTCTTCGTGTCGTGGTTGCCGAAGCGGGCGTTCGCCTGCTGACGCACCAGTGCCTGATGCATCACGCCTATGTTCGGCTCAATGCTGAACAGCACCGCGTCGAGCGCGACCATGCCCACCGTGGCACCGCTGATGTTATAGACTGGAGCGTTCATCGTTGCCTTTCTCCCTTATCCGTTTGCCCGTGCGGCATTGCTGCCCTTCACGGTTTGCCGGATGGTGAGCAAGCCACCGTTCGCCCCCGGCACTGCCCCCGCCACGATCACGAGGTTCCGCTCTGCATCAATATCAATGATGCGCAGGTTCTGGATGGTCACACGCTCGTCGCCCATCTGCCCGGACATCTTCATGCCCTTGAACACGCGCCCCGGCGTGGTACCCGCACCGATAGAACCACCTCGGCGGTGCCGGTCGCTCTGCCCGTGCGTCTTCGGCCCGCCCGCGAAGTGATGACGCTTGACCACACCCGCCGTGCCTTTACCCTTGCTCGTCCCCGCGATGTCCACGCGGTCTCCCGCCTTGAATACGTCGGGTGCCGTGATCGTCTGCCCGACCACCACGATGTCACCTTCGGGCATCGGCAGTTCGCGCAGGTAGCGGCTGTTCGCGCCGCTTGCCTTCAAGTGACCCGCGTCGGGCCGGTTGAGCCGCTTCGCCGCCCCGAAACCGATCTGCACGCCCGTGTGTCCGTCCCGTTCGGGATCGCGCACCTGCGTCACCACGCACGGCCCCGCCTCGATCACCGTGACGGCGTGTGCACGCCCCGTCGCGTCGAAGACCTGCGTCATACCGAGCTTACGCCCAAGCAACCCGTCCAGCATTCCCGTATCCTCCGAGAGTAGTCCGTTATCAGCAGCCAATAGCAGTTGAAGAAACCTCTCCATCCCTCTATGACAACCGACCCGCTTCTCCGTATCCGCATCCATAACCGACAACGAACTACCAACGATTGCCTAGAGCTTGATCTCGATATCCACGCCTGCCGGAAGATTGAGGCGCATCAACGCACTGATCGTCTTCTGGCTCGGTTCGAGCACGTCAATCAGCCGCTTGTGCGTACGAATCTCGAATGCCTCTTGCGAGTCCTTGTCCACGAAAGGCGAACGCATCACGGTGTACCGCTCGATGCGCGTCGGCAACGGCACCGGCCCCGCGACCTTGGCACCCGTGCTCTCTGCTGTCTCCACGATCCGCATCGCGGATTGATCGAGCAGCGTGTGATCGTACGCCTTCAAGCGTATGCGTATCTTCTGCTGCCCACCGCCGACACGGGGGCGGGGGGCGGGAGCGGTCTGCTGCGCACCTGCCGCGCCAGCCGAACGCGCCGGGGGGCTGCTCGCACTCCGGGGGGAGTTATTCGCGCTGCGCGTGGGGCCGGGGCCACCCGCAGGGCCACCAGCGGGGCGGTTCGGGGGGGGCGGTGCCGCCGCTCCACCGCCGCGATTGCGTCGTTCGTCAGACATTGCCGGTTCCTCTCTTGCCTTGCGGCCCTATCAGACACAGTGCCGGGGTGAGCAGAATGCCCACCCCGGCTTGTGGAAACTACGCGAGGCTGGTGACGACGCCGGCACCCACCGTGCGCCCGCCCTCCCGGATCGCAAACCGC
>JAABUN010001470.1_pt1 | contig 51497 bp, 58 predicted proteins | sample 5559311 | NCBI WGS metagenome assembly JAABUN01 (sample SAMN10711877, study PRJNA513370) | rock metagenome | isolation source: Antarctica rocks | place: Antarctica: Victoria Land, Siegfried Peak sud
GGAAAATAAAGTTTTCAAATAACTGTGTTCTTCTTTTGAAAGTTCGATATATTCTGTTTGTCGTGCCATTGTTAAAGAATAACAACGGTTTCGCCTATTCACAAAAACTTAAATTACAAAGCACTAGCAAACCCTACAAATCAATAAAAGAAAACTTCTAATCCGTCACCTCGCACAAACCGATTATCGGCTGGTGAAAATTATTTCTTCTCGTCTTTTTCAACAAATCCTATTTGCCGTTTTTCTTTTCTGTCAAGAACAACGATGGGGCGAAGCATATCGAAAACCGCTTTGAAGTTTTTGTTATGGGCGACAAATTGTTTTTCAAGTTTTTCGATTCTCTCGGCGAGTTCTTTATGTTCGGTCAAAATCGTTCGCAAGCGCACGAACGCCCGCACGACTTGAAGGCTTGCTTCAATCGCCGTCGGGCTTTTCAAAACGCTCGCCAGCATCACCGCGCCGTGTTCCGTGAAAGCGAACGGAACATATTTACTGTATTTTCCGCGTTTTGATTTTTCAGCGTCTAAGGTCACAAATTGTGACCTTAGAGATTCCAAACCGCGCAATTCTTCGAGCGTCAATTCAAACATAAAATCTATCGGAAACCGATGCGGATTTCGGCGCACGGCTTGTTTCAAAACTTTCGTCTCCACGCCGTAAATCTCCGCTAAGTCGCTGTCGAGCATTACTCGCTCACCGCGAATGTTGTAGATTTTATTTTCAATCTTCTCGAAAACAATCAAATCCGTTTCTTGATTTTCTCTACCCGCCATAATTCTTAACTCATCACAATTTGTGATGACATAAATCTAATCAGTAACATCGCACAAACCGATAATCGGCTGGTGAAGCATCGTGATTTCGGCATTTTTGCCCATATAGCTTCGCGCCATTGCGATTGCTTCGGTTAAATTATCGGCGCGTTCCCAGCCGAGCATTTCCGGCACGTGAGCGTTTTCCGCTCCGGCGACGATGACTTTGCCGACGTGCTGGCGTCCGTTTTCGCCCCAATACCACATAAAGAAAGCGTGCGCGCCGTGATAGGCGTTGCCGCGCCGATACATTTCGATATAGTTCGGATTGGTTGCAAACTCGCGCTCGTATTTGTCGCGCAGGTAAAAAGCGTCGCGCGATTCGGGCAGCAAGCGATGAAAAAATTCGATATACGACGGGTGAAATTTCGGGTCGAATTCGTCGAAACACGGGTGCGTGATAATCATCACGCCGCCTTTGCGAAGAAGCGGTTTCCCGCGATACATATTGAAATGATAGCCGAGCGCCATCACCTGCACTAAAATCGGGTTCAAAGCCGAATAGACGTTATACGGCGAAATGTCGGGAATGCCCGTAATCATTATGTCGCACTGACCTTTGACGGGGACGAGATACTGCTGGTAATTTTTCTCCAGAATTTTTTCGTGGACTTTCTCGGTTTCTCCTGCGTAACAGGCAATCAATTCATACTGCGCGGGAATTTTATGCAGAAGTTTCCGCCGTGCGCCGCGCGGCAGATTGCCGAACGTGCGCTTCATCGCTTCCCATTTCATCCTGTCCATAAACGAAAATTCGTCTTCGTTGCGCGTCAGAATGTCGTAGCCTTCGGGAAACATTTTGTTATTTAAAGCCGTCTCGATGTGAAAGACGTTGCAGTGTTCGTCAACGAGTTTGCCGAGTTTGATAACTTTGTGATTCAAAGCCGACGCCGGCGGGTCCATATAAGAATGCGAATCCCGAATCGTCTGCGGTTCGTGATGCGCGCGCAAAGATTCGTAATCGCACAAACCGACGGCGACGCTCTTGTGTCCGCCGTCCATCGGCACGAGATTGATATTCAGATAAATCAAAATATCGCTTTCGATGGCGCGTTTATTGACGCGCAGTGGTTCGTCGTGGCGCGTGTGTCCGATTGTTATCAGGTTTTCGTCGTCTTCGGCGTCGTGATTATAAAATCTGTCCGGGTAAAATTCGTTGAAAATCGCGCTTCCCGTCATTCGCTCCATTTCCCACGCCGTCATTTTGCGGTGCAGCGAATTGGCGATAATCAAATGAACGTCGTCCACACCATTTGCCGCGCACAAATCGAGAACGACTTCGAGCATCGTCTGGCGCAAATCCGGCGTCTGCATCGGCGGCAGCGGCAAGGATATATCGTCCATCGCAATGGTAACGCGCATTCCCGGCTCAAGCTGCGCGTAAAGCGGTTTAGCGTCAATCGGATGATTTATCGCGTAACGAATCGCCGCCTCCCGGTTCGGCAGCCCTTGAATCGGCGGATTCGGATAAATCACGCGCGTCCCCGTCGGCAAATCCTCAAGAATAAAATCCTCGCCAAACGGCATAATGCGCGGCGCGCTGTCTTTGTCGATGTAAATGATTGATTCGTGTGTTTTTCTGCGTAGTTGCAAAGCCATATTTTAATTTAGTAGTTATGGGTGATTTCACACCTCTCTAACTCAAATTCCTTAACTCAAACTTTTTAATATTCTTTTCTAAAACTTCTTTTATCTCAGTTTCGGAATAAAAATCATATTTAGTTTGCCAATCAAATCCGTGATTTGACGGCAATAAAAAAGCTGGTAATAATCCTTTTTCAGTTCCGATTATTAATCCAAGACTCAGCTTATTTAATCCATCTTCAAATTCGGATAATTCATTGATGCTTATTAAAATGTCATTCGGAAAAACCTGGACTACATCAATAACTTTAACGGAATCAATCTTTATATCAGTTGAAATAATTTTGTACCAAAATTTCGGATCATTTGATTTGAAACCAATTTTCTCATCTACTTTTTCAAATCGACAATAAAATATTTCGTCGTATTCGTAATCAGAACCTTTAGGCAAATCAGTTTCACAAAAAAGTTTAAAAGTTGATTTATCAGTATTAAAATAAAATGCGTTTATATCCCAAATTATTTCTACCGATTCATAATTTATTAAATCAGAAATTAATTTGATTTCTTCATTTGTAAACCACAAATCACTCATTAAAACTTATAATAAAATCGTAAATTTATTGTCCGTAAGCACTCAACAAAAGTTTGCCTTCGTAATCAATCAAACCGAGTTTCATAAGTTGAAACTATTTCAAATCCAAAATCGCCCAATCGTGCTGCAAAGCCGTTTGTTTGAGGCGGAAATCTGGATTGACCGCCGCCGGATGACCGACAATCGAGAGCATCGGCAAGTCCGAGATGCTGTCGGAATAGGCGTAGGAGGCGGACAGATTTATGTTTTCGCGCTCGGCGTATTCGCGTATCCAGATGGCTTTTGTCGCCGACGCCATCACGGGCGGAAGCAGCCTGCCAGTCGCGTAGCCGTTGACGAACTCGAGACGGTTGGCGGCGTAATCGTCGATGCCGAGATGGGTCATCAGACGGTCGATTGTGAAATCGAGCGCGCCCGTGATGACGATTTGGCGCAGACCGATTTTTTTCGACGTAGCAATCATCTCGAACGCGCCGTCGAAAATCGCGGGCTTTAAGACTCGTTCAAACAAGTCTTCGCTGAAATAGCGCAGGCGGTCTTCGCTTTCGCCTTTGTAGCTTTTGAAAAAAACCGAGTTAAAGACGTTGCGCGAATATAAATCGGTGGCGGCGAAAAACGGCAGCTTGACGAGCGTTGCGGCGCTTTTTTTGATGGTTTGAAACACTCCTTGCCCGCGCACGGCGTAAAAACCGAGCGTATGGACGAGATTTGTGCTGACGAGCGTGCCTTCCAAATCGTAAAAGGCGGCGGCTGTTTGTGCGTTTTTTTTCATTCGCGTGTTCGTTTTTTGCCTTAAAATGAATCGTCGTTCAGTCGTGAAATTATAGAATATAACTTATTTCGCGCCTTTTTGGTAACTTAACGGCAGCACGCAAACATTTTTACGATTTTATTACAATCGGTTGGCTCAAACTGCGAAAATTGTATTTTTGACACATCGCTTGGACAAACAAAAAAGGGACGCGAAATCAAAAACTTTTCGCGTCCCTTTTTTGTTTGTAATTATATCGAGCGGCAACTTATTTCAACTGACCGTCGAGTGAAATTTCTATTTTCGCCGCGCCGCGCGCGACCGTTAGTTTTTTGCCTTCGATTGTTTTATTTTTCAACGGTTTGTCAGTCAGCTTTTCGCCGTCAATCGCTTCGACGACATCGCCTGAGCGCACGCCGGAACGCTCTGCCAAGCTGTTTTGCCGGACGGACTTTACCGTCCAATCAGCAATTGTAAAAACAGCTTCGATGCCAAGCTGCGACAAAACTTCAGCGACGGTTAAAGATTTGACGTTCCCGGCGTTCGGCGTGATTTTGATTGTTTGATTGGGGTTGATGCCAGGCGGTGCGACGACCGCGCTCGATTTCAAGGCACTCGTGCGTGAGCCGCTTATAATTTCCGTATTCACACCTTTCGACGAAATTGCGGGCGTCGATTTTTTAAACGATTTTAGGGCAAGCGGCGGCACATCGGCGTCAAACGGTTTCTGAAGATTTTTTATTTTTTCGCGCGTTGCGCCGCGACGAGTCGAAATATCTTCTGTTCTTTGTTGCCGCGCATTATTCGGCGGCGCGGGAAGGATTTCCGAATTTTGCGGCGGCGCTTCGGCAGGCGTAAATGTTTTGTTCGGTTGATTTATTTCGGCAATTTCGGCTTGACGATTGCTCTTGTCGATTTGCACGGCGGTTTGCGAATCGCTTCGATAAACGCCTTTGAAAACGGCGGCGGCAATGACGAAAAGAACAAGAGAGAGCGGTAAAACATAGCGCAGAATCGGCGTCAGTTGCGGGCGGCGAATGTTCGACGACGCGGCTTTGGCGATGCGCGCCCGAAGGCGAAAATCGAAATCTTTCGGCGCGTTGATTTGCTTTAAACCGCCAATTAAAGCGCGAATCTTGCGCTCGTCAGCGCTTAAAATTTCGTTCGTTTCGATTTTATTTTCCAAATTTTTATAATTCATTTTTGCTGTTAAATCTTTATAAATGTTTTAAAAATAACTTTTCAATTTTTCCTTCAAAAGTTTGCGCGCGCGGCTGATGCGCGATTTCGTCGTATTTAAGCCAAGTTGGAGAATCTGCGCGACTTCTTCGTAAGTTTTGCCTTCGACATCACGAAGCACAACGGGCGCGCGATATTTTTCCGGTAAAGTCGCAATGGCGCGCGCAATCGTCTGCGCCTGTTCGTTCTCAATCAAATCGTCGTCGGCAAGCGATTTTGCGTCGAGCGGTTCAAAATCGCGTGCGTCCGATTCGTCGCCGTAGCGAAAAAGTCCGGTCAGTGAAACGAGTCTGCGCCGTTTTCGCCTGCGTAATTCGCTAATTGCAAGATTCGTCGCAATACGGTAAATATAAGTCGAAAAAGCGTAATCGGTATGATAACGCTCGCGGGCGAAATAAACGCGGACGAAAGTTTCCTGCGCCAAATCGACGGCTTCTTCGTAGTCGTTCAAAAATCGGTATAAATAATTGGTAATCGGGCTGCGATAGCGCCGGAGGATTTCGGCAAACGCCGCTTCGTCGCCGTGTTTCGTCGCTTCGACGAGCTCGTGGTCGGACAGTGTTTCAACTCGCACAAAGGTTTCCGATGCCTCCGCGCCCTCTTTGTCGAATTTGTCCAAAGCCATACATTCATAACGTTTTACAACAATTCGGCGAACAAAACAAAAAGCCGCCGCTTGTCTTGAAACACGCGCGGCGGCTCGAAAGGTTGCAGTTATTTTTTACTGAATTTATTTCTAACTTGCTTGAAAAATTGCTTCTTCGACTTTTTGACCGAATGTTATTGTCTGCACGTCGGTTTCTTCGATTTGTTTGTCGCCTGCAAACAGAACGGAGCGAAACGGCACGAGCGTGCCTTGCGCATAGTTGTAATCGTAGAATTTGCGCGTGTATTTCGTGTCGCCCTCGCTGTATTCGAGCATCATCACGCGGAAAGATTTCGAGCTGACGTAAAAGCGCGTTTTGCGGTTTTGCTTGTCGGTTACGTCGAGCAGGTAGAAATCGACGCCAAGCAGCTTGTCGCGTCCGGCGAGCGCAATAGTCGAAGCGTTTTCCTTATAGCGAAGAAGCGATTCAAGACCGTGCCAGATTTGATTTTCAAACGCTTTTGAAGCGTCTTCGCGCGGCGTGAAAACCGAATCGTTATACATTCCGAAAATCTTCGCGTCGTTGTAAATCAAGGCGTAGCGCGCGCCGGGAAATTCCTGGTCAAAGCGTATGCGTTCCTTGTCGAGCGTGTCGGCGCGCATAATCCAGCGTTCGTAATTCGCCTGTTCGGTTTTGCCTTCGGCGTTGAGGACGCTGATTTTTCCGCGCTCGAGGCTGGTTTTGCGGATTTGATTCAAGGTAGCGCGCCCGCCGAAACCGCCGTAGACAAGCACGGTCGATTCGGCGACTTGCTCGGCTGTCAGGTTTTTGGAGGCGTCCGTCGCTTTTTGTTTGCGGTCTTGCTTTTTGGCAGATTTATCGGAATCCGTTTTTGTTACCGCCGCCGCCGCCGTTGCCGCCGTCGCTGGCGGAATCGCCGTCGGCTGCTGCGCGCAAATCATCGATGTGCCGCCGAACGTCAGAAAAGCGAAAAATATGAAAAACTTAAATCGCAAAAACACTTTTTGAAATTCTCCTCGAATTTTCGTATAAATTTTTGTTTAACTCTTGCGGATTGTAGCACAAACAATTAAAATCAGCACCGTTCAGCCGCCTGTGAAAACTTGTATGAATTGATGACGCGGACGTGCGGAAAGATGCTTGCAATGAGCGGTGCGCTTGAAAGCCTCGACGTTTTCGATTTGCTGAAAAACATTTTCAACATACAAAAATTATGAATAGTAAGATTCAAACTCTGCTTGAGCGCGCCGCGGCGCAAACGTCGGCGGCGGGCGGCGATACGAGTTCGGTTGCAAATGCTGCGCGCAATTTTTCGGACGCGGCGGAAGCGGAAAAATATTTCGCCGAATTCAAGCGGAAACTTTTCCGCATCGAAAAATGGAACGCGGATTCGGGCTTGTCGAGCTTCGAGCTTTTCGACGAAAACGGCGCGCGGCAAGCGCCGCAAGCGTCGGCGAAAACAGGCGATTTCATCCGCATCACACTGACCGGAAGCGGCAAAAGCGATTGGGTGAAAGTAACCGGCATCGACGACGAGCGCGCCGACGAAATCGTTCTGACCGTTCAGCCCGCTTATAATCCGACTGAAAAAGGCGCGGACGAAACGGCTACGTCGCACTTTTTCATCAAAGATTCGAGCAACAATTTTTGCCTGCAAAAAATAAATCAAGCCGTGAAAATTTACGTCGTCGGCTTAAACGAAATCTCGAACACGCAGGAGACAAACAACATAATCGAAACCGCCCGCAACGTCGCAACGGCAAACCTCGGTCATTATCTCGGCATTCAAAAAGCCGAATGGACAACGTTTTGCGAAAACTTTTTAGAAAACGAAAAGCAAAATAACTAAAAACTAAAAGTGAAAAGCGAAATGTGAAAGAATTTTTATTTTTCACATTTCACTTTTCACTTTTAGTTTTTCACTTTTTTATGCACGTCGCTTTAGTCGAGCCGGAAATTCCGCCGAACACGGGCAACATCGCGCGGCTTTGCGCGGCGACTTTTACAAATTTGCATATTGTCGGCGCGACCGGCTTTCGTCTGGACGAGCGCGCCGTAAAACGCGCCGGACTTGATTATTGGGACGAAGTAAAAATAGTGCGCCACATCGCTCTCGAAGATTTATACGCGGCGCTTCCCCGCTCCCGATTCGTTTATTTCACCACCAAATCAGAAAAACATTACACGGATTTTCAATTTCAAAGCGGCGATTGTCTCGTCTTCGGACGCGAGACGCGCGGGCTGCCCGAAGATTTGCTGCGGGCGAATTGGGAACGATGTTTGACGATTCCGATGCCGAACAGAAACGTCCGCAGCCTTAATCTCGCCACGTCCGTCGGCATCGTTTTGTTTGAAGTGTTTCGACAGGTCGGTTTTTCCGCCGCGCCCGTTTAATAAATTTATCGTTCGCCGTTATAATTTCCACGATTGCAATTTTAACAATTTTAAAAATGCGGCGAAACGATTTAAATAAATTCATCTGGCTTTCGATTGCGGCGGCGATTGCGACAATCACGTTGAAAACGGCGGCGTATTTCTACACCGGCTCAATCGGTTTGCTGTCGGACGCGCTCGAATCGGTGATAAATCTCGCGGCGGCAATCGTCGCGCTTTTAATGATAAAAATCGCCGCCCAACCGCCGGACGAAGAACACAGTTTCGGACACGATAAGGCGGAATATTTTGCGAGCGGCATCGAAGGCACGCTGATTTTCATCGGCGCAATCGCCATTATTTACACGGCTTTCCCGCGCCTTTTCGCGCCGCAGCCGATTGAGCATCTCGGCATCGGACTGGTCATTTCTCTTATTGCAACTTTAATAAATTTAATCGTCGGCGTAATTTTAATTCGCGTCGGACGAGCGCAGCATTCGATTATCTTAGAAGCCGACGGACAGCATCTCATCACCGACGTTTGGACTTCGGTCGGCGTCGTTCTGGGAATTTTTCTCGTCGGCTTGACCGGCTGGTTAATTCTTGACCCGATTATCGCGCTTCTCGTTGCTTTCAACATCGTTCGCACGGGTTTTCAATTGATTCGCCGCTCGGCTTTAGGCTTGATGGATACGGCTGTCTCGCCGGAAACGCACGGAAAAATTGTGCAGATTTTAGATGATTACACGGCGAACAAAAAAATCGATTATCACGCCTTGAGAACCAGACAATCGGGCGCGCGAAAATTCATCTCCGTCCACATTCTCGTTCCCGACGAATGGACTGTCCAAAAAGGACACGATTTGACCGAAGAAATCGAAAACGAAATCTGCGCCGCCGTCGCCGATTCAACGGTTTTCACGCATCTCGAACCGCTCGAAGACCCGTCGTCGTTTCTTGATTTGGAACTGTTTCGGCGCAAATAAAAACTTTCTTAAATTGCTTTAAGCCAATCGGTCAAACGCCTCCGGCTTAACGCGCGCAACTTTCGATATTGCACGCTCGAATTTTTTTCTGCTTCCGCTTTTTGCGCGCTCTTCCAAATAATCTTCGGTCATCAGCGCCGAGATTTTTTCCGCAACGGCTAAAGTTATCAATTGGTTGATGGAAACCTTTTCTTTTTTCGCCAATTTTCTCGCTTGCTCGTGCAGCGAATCAGGCAGTCGCAAACTTATCGAACTCATTTTATTTCTCCTATTTGCCGCAGAAATTCCCGCGGCGTCATTATTCGGATGCCGAATTTTTCCGCGCCGCGAAAATCCTTTTTGTTAAAAGTAACTATTATTTTGCAGTCGGCTGAAACCGCTAATTCCAAAACCATATCGTCTTTGGCGTCCGGCAGGAAAGGACGCCAAAGATAATAAACTTTCCGCCGATTTGCGACTGAAAAAACATAATTCAGAATTTCTTCCGCATCGTTTTTCGACAGTTTTGTTTCGCTTAAAACTCGCTTTAAAACCGCTTCGTATTCCATCGCCAGCGAAACGGAAACATTCATTTCAAATTTCCTGCTTCCAAGCATCATCAAAAGTTTATACGACGCTCCCAATTGCGAGCGCAGCGCGGAAATAAAAACATTCGTGTCAATAACGATTTGCCGCGCCTTCATAAAACGGTATTGTATTTGATACCGCGAAAAGCGTCAAATTTTTGTTTCATTTGCCTTTTCCTTTTTAATCGGTCATTATTTTTGTTTTGTCTTTAAAGCAATTTTTACACCTATGATTAACAAAGAAAATATCAGAAACATCGCTATTATCGCGCACGTCGACCACGGAAAAACTACTTTGGTTGACGCGATGCTCAAACAATCCGGCACGTTCCGCGACAACGAAGCGGTGCAAGACCGCGTGATGGATTCGATGGATTTGGAGCGCGAGCGCGGCATAACGATTATGGCGAAAAACGCTTCGGTGCATTACGGCGATTATAAAATCAACATTCTTGACACGCCCGGACACGCCGATTTCGGCGGCGAAGTCGAGCGCGTTTTGAAAATGGTTGACGGCATCGTTTTGCTGGTTGACGCGGCGGAAGGCTGTTTGCCGCAGACGCGATTTGTTTTGCGAAAAGCGCTCGAATTAGGACTTCCGGCAATCGCGCTCGTCAATAAAATCGACCGTCAGGATTCGCGTCCCGAAGAAGTTCTGGATGAAATCTATGACTTATTTATCGACTTGGGCGCGACCGACAAGCAGATTGATTTTCCGGTTCTTTATTCGATTTCGCGCGACGGAATTGCGAAGAAAACTTTGGAAGAAGAATCGAAAAATCTGAAACCTTTGTTTGACCAGATTGTCGAAACCATTCCCGCACCGCACGCTTTGCGCGACGATTCTTTGCAATTGCTTGTCGCAAATATAGATTACAACGCTTTCGTCGGACGCCTCGCCATCGGCAGAATTTATTCGGGCGAGATTACGAAAAATCAGGACGTTATTGTTGCCAAGCGCGACGGTTCGACGCAGAAAACCAAGGTCAAAGAGCTTTACGTTTTTGAAGGAATGAAGCGCGAACCCGTTGAAAAAGCGGGCGTCGGCGAGATTATCGCGCTTGCCGGTTTCGACGACATCAATATCGGCGAAACGATTACGACGGTAGATAATCCGAAACCGCTGCCCGTCATCAACGTCGATGAGCCGACGATTGCGATGATTTTCGGCGTCAGCACTTCGCCGTTTTCCGGCATCGACGGAAAATTTGTTACGTCGCGTCAAATTAAGGACAGACTTGAAAGAGAATTGCTCGGAAATGTGGCTTTGCGCGTTGCCGACACTGATTCGCCCGACAGTTTCAGAGTTTCGGGACGCGGTGAATTACAGCTTGCCATTCTTATCGAAATGATGCGCCGCGAAGGTTTTGAATTGCAGGTTTCCAAGCCGGAAGTTATCACGAAACGCAGCGAAAGCGGCGAGCTGCTCGAACCGATTGAACAAGTCGTCGTCGATTGCCCGGAAGATTTTATCGGCGTTGTAACCGAAGCGCTCGGACGGCGCAAAGGTCAGATGATGAAAATGATTAATAACGGAACAGGTCGCGTCCGGCTCGAATACGAAGTTCCGTCGCGCGGTCTCATCGGCTTTCGCGGCGAATTTTTAACCGAAACGAAAGGAACAGGCTTGTTAAATACGATTTTCCTGCGCTTCGACAAATGGCAGGGCGATATGAAAGGACGCGGAACGGGTTCGCTGATTGCCGACAGAATGGGCGAAACAACTACATACGCGCTTTACGCTTTGCAGGAACGCGGCAAACTTTTCGTCAATCCGCAAACGAAAGTTTATGAAGGAATGCTCATCGGAGAGAACGCGCGCGCCGTCGATTTGGACGTGAACGCGATTAAGGAAAAGAAATTGACCAATATGCGAACGTCTTCCGCCGACGAAGCGATGCGTCTTGTTCCCGTCAAAGATTTATCTCTTGAAGAAGCATTGGAATTTATCGCCGACGACGAGCTTGTCGAAGTTACGCCGAAAGCGATTCGCCTTCGCAAACGGGTTTTGAAACCGAACGAGCGTCCGAAGAAATAGTTCTCTGTAAATAATTAATCGAATAAATCGTGAGCGAATTTATTTTCGTTCACGATTTTTGTTTTATAATCGAACGAACGATGCGAACGATAATCGAGCCGAATGAAATTTTACGCGACGTTGCCGAGCGTTTGGAACGCGGCGCGATTGATTATATGTTGTCCGGTTCGATGGCGATGATGTTTTACGCGACGCCGCGTTACACGGCTGATATTGACGTTGTTTTGGAATTAAACGCTCAAAAAGCCGCGAAAATTCCGATGCTTTTCGAGCCGGATTATTACGTTCCGCGCAATCGGATTAACGATGCGATTGCGCGTCAATCGATGTTCAATTTAATTCATCACGCATCGTCATTTAAGATTGACTGCATTATCAAAAAAAACATCGAGTTTCAGGAAAACGCTTTTGCAAATCGTCAAAAAGTAAATTATTTCGATTTCGACGTTTGGATAATTCGCAAGGAAGATTTGATAATTTCAAAACTGCTCTGGGCGAAAGACACGCATTCGGATTTTCAAATGCGCGACATCGTAAATCTTTTGAAATTCGGTTTTGAACAATCTTATATTGAAGTTTGGACGAATAAACAGGACGTGAACGATTTGTTTGAAGAATGCTTGAAAAAGTTAAGAAATGAATGACACGAGCGCGGAAATCACCCGATTATTAAACGAAAAATGGAAACGCCGCACGCCGCAGGAGCGAACGAAAACCGCTTCGCTGATGTTTGTTTCCGCCAGAAAAATCATTCTCGCCACGATGCCGAAAAATTTGTCGGAAGCCGAACAAAAACGTTATATTTACGAGCGCACTTACGGCGAACCGCCGCCCGTCGATTTTCCTTTTCGGCAAAACAAATAAAAAACCGCTTTTACTTTTTACGATATGAAGCCAGCTTGTCGGCAAGTCGCGTCGTCTCCGGCAAACATTTTCATTTCGTCTTAATCTTCGTCATCATCTTCTTCTTCATCATCTTCGGGATTATAAATTTCGTAGCCGTGATTGTCATCGTAATAATAACCTTTCTCGCGCTGGTCTCTGCTCGACGCGCCTTCTTCTTTTTCATTTGTTTCCCGCTCGGTTTCGACGCGCTTTTTCTGTTTCTCGTTTTTTTCTTTCGGCGTTTCAGACATAATTCATTTATAATCTTCGGAAAACATTTTCGCAAAATAAATTATGAAATTAAGAAATTATCTTTTAACTTTTTCGCTTCTCGGTGTCTCGATTATCTCGACATACTTTGTTACAGCTTTGACGACCGCGCAGCAAAACGCGCAGACGGCGCGCGCGACAGCCGACAACGAATATCAAGTCGCCGCCGTTCTTTATATGCAGAAAGCGGGCGAATATCGCGCTCTTGCGTATCAAGCGTTCAATTTGGCACAGATGCAATTGGACGCCGATTTCGATAAAAAGAATCTGAAAAAACTGGCGAAAGCCGAGCGACGACGGGCGCGCGCCGTCGTCGTCGATATTGACGAAACTGTGCTTGATAATTCGCCGCAGCAAGCCTATTCGATAAAAAATCGTCTGCCGTTCGATTTAAAAACGTGGTATGCGTGGGGCGAAAAGCGCGAAGCCAAAGCAATTCCGGGCGCGGTCGATTTTTTGAATTATGCAAATAAAAAAGGCGTCAAAGTTTTCTACGTCTCGAACCGCGACGAAGTGCAGAAACAGGCGACGATTGACAATTTGAAAGCCGTCGGCTTTCCCGACGCGACGGCGGAAACCGTAATGCTTCGTCAAAAAGATTCGAGCAAAGAAGCGCGCCGCCAAGCAGTTTCCGCAAATTACCGCATCGTGATTTTGATGGGCGACAACTTGGACGATTTATCAAACGTTTTCGAGAAAAAATCGGTCGCCGACAGATTCGGCGAGGTTGATAAAGCGCGTGAAATGTTCGGCGAAAAATTCATCGTTTTGCCGAACGCGATGTATGGAACTTGGGAAAACGCGATTTACGATTACGGGCGTTTAAACGAAGCGCAGAAAGCGGAGAAACGAAATTCGAGCTTAGAAGCGTTTTGGACGAATTAAAAGGATAAAGGATGAAGGATAAAAGCTAGAGAATAATAATTTAATTTTTTATCCCTTATCCCTTATCCTTTATCCTTTTTATCCACAAAGCACCGAGCCGCCGTTGATGTTCAAAATCTCGCCCGTGATGTGGCGCGACCAATCCGACAGGAGAAAACAAATCGAGAGCGCAACGTCGTCGGTTGTCGCCATACGCTTTAACGGAATCGAATTTATAACACTCGCTTTATAATTTTCGTCTTCAAAAACAGGTCTGACCATCGCCGTTTCAATCCAGCCGGGCGCGACGCAGTTGACGCGAATGCGCGGGCAAAGCTCGCTTGCCAGTGCTTTTGTGAAACTTATTTGCCCGCCTTTCGACGCCGCGTAGTTTGAATAATTTGCTTCGCCGCGCTGTCCGGCGGTTGACGAGACAAGCACGATTGCGCCCGATTCGCGTTTTTTCATCGCGGGAACGCACGCTTTGGTCATCGCCCACGCCGCTTTCAAGTTCGTATTTAAAACCTTGTTCCAAACATCTTCGGACATTTCCTCAATCGGCGCGCCTTCCCAGATTCCGGCGTTGAGGACGAGCAAATCAATCTGCCCGAAACGTTCGATTGTTTTGTTTGCGATATTGTGCGCCGCTTGCCATTCCGATACGTCGCCTTGAACGGCAATTGAGCCGACGCCTGAATTTTCACACGCTTTTACCGCTTCGTTTGCTTCGGTTTCGCTTTTCAAATAATTGACGACGACGTTTGCGCCCGATTCGGCTAAACGCAAAGCGGTTGCGCGCCCGACGCCGCGACTTGCGCCCGTAACGATTGCCGTTTTGCCTTGAAAAAGATTGGCGGGAAGTTTTGTTTCCACTGGTTTTTCGCTCATAAATTTTGATTTCAGGTTCGGTTCAAATTTTCGTTTTGTTTGGTTTAACCCGAAACTTACGGATTTTATTTTTATCATAAATCACGAACAAAACAACATTCGGCGTCAAACTTGGAAAAGTTTCCGACTTTCCGCAAATTCGTTTCGTCTTACAAACTGCGACATCCGAACAAAACAACATTCTGAAAATTTAAGGAGTAAAGAAAAATGAGAAAAACAATCAATTTAATTTTTGCGGCGTTATTTGTCGTTTGCGCGCTTGCGGTTTCGGATTTTGCACAAACAAAATCAAGACCATACAGTATCAACCACCGCGAGCAGCGACAGCAGAAACGCATCCGACAAGGCATCAAATCCGGCGAATTGACGGCAAAGGAAACCTACAAACTCGAAAAACAACAGTATAAACTTCGCCGCACGGAAGCCAGATATCGTCGTTCGGGCAGCGGCTTAACGTGGCGCGAGCGATATAGGTTGCAGCGACAGTTAAATCGTTCGAGCCGCACGATTTACAAACAAAAACACGATAAGCAGGATTACAACAAAAGAAAAATGTAAAAAATCGGTTTTTCGCAAAACCTTTTTGAAAAAGACGAGCCGTTCGCGCGGTTCGTCTTTTTTCGTTTTGCGTCTAAAATATCTTTTATGAACGACAACACTTTCGAGCATCAGCCGATTGCGTGGACGCCTTCGCCGGACGTTATCGAACGCGCGCGCCTGACGAGTTTTATGCGGCAAATCAATATCTCGACTTTCAACGAGCTTTACCGATTTTCAATCGAAAACGTCGAAGAATTTACGGCGGAAGTTTTGAAATTTCTCGACATCCGTTTCAATCCGCCATACGAAAAACTGCTCGACCAATCGGACGGCGCGCCGTTTCCGCACTGGTGCGTCGGCGGCGGTTTGAACGTCGTTTCGCATTGCGTTGACCGCTGGCAGACTGACGAGACGCGCGACCAGCCCGCGATAATTTGGGAAGATGAGGAAGGTTACACTCAAACTTATTCTTATGCCGAGTTAATACAAGAAGTTAAAGAATGCGCCGCAGGTTTGCGTCAATACGGCTTTGGTAAAGGCGATGCGATTGGCATTCATTTACCGATGGTTGTCGAAACTGTAGTTATTCTCCTGGCAATAAACCGAATTGGTGCAATTGCCGTTCCCGTATTTTCGGGTTATGGAGTTGAAGCGATTGCAAGTCGTATGAACGCAGTCGGCGCAAAAGTTCTTTTTACTTGTAATCATTTTCCAAGACGCGGAAAAGATTTCAACGCTTTTGAAATTGCCCAACAAGCTGTTGAGAACTGTCCGACAATTGAAAAAGTTTTTGTTGTATTTCGTGATGTGCTTGATGAAGATGTTGATTTTTCCAGTTTAACCGGTAAATTTGATGATTTCGTTTTGTTAGGAATGGAAGGTGATGACGTTATTGATGAAAAAGGCTATCTCGAACCGACCAACGCCGAAGACCCGCTCATCATTCTTTACACCAGCGGCACGACCGGCAAGCCGAAAGGCATCGCGCACACGCATTGCAGTTTTCCGATAAAAGCGGCGCAGGATATGGCTTTCGGCACGGATGTCGGGCGCGGCACGCGCATTTCTTGGATAACCGACATCGGCTGGATGATGGGACCGTGGCTGATTTACGGCGCGTTGCTAAACGGTGCGACGATTTGTATTTATGACGGCGCACCCGATTACCCGGAAGCCGATAGAATGTGGGAATTTTGCGCGAAACACAAAGTCGAGATTTTGGGGATTTCGCCGACGCTCGTTCGCGCGCTTGCGACGAAGGGCGACGATTTGCCGAAAAAGCACGATTTATCAAGTTTGCGCGCTTTCGCTTCGACGGGCGAGCCTTGGAATCCCGCGCCGTGGTGGTGGCTGTTTGAAAAGGTCGGCGACTCGAAATTGCCGATTATAAATTATTCGGGCGGCACGGAAATCTCCGGCGGAATTTTGATGGGCAATCCGCTGCTGCCGCAAAAACCCTGCTCGTTTCCCGCGCCGTGTCCGGGAATTGATGCGGCAATTTTAGATGACAAAGGCGAAGCAGTTGAACGAGGCAAAGTCGGCGAATTGGCAATCAGAAAACCGTGGATTGGAATGGCGCGCGGCTTCTGGCAAGAAATGGAAAGATATTTGGAAACTTATTGGTCGCGCTTTGACGACATCTGGGTTCACGGCGATTGGGCGATGCAGGACGCGGACGGGCATTTTTATATTCTCGGACGTTCCGACGATACTTTGAAAGTCGCGGGCAAGCGCGTCGGACCTGCCGAAGTCGAAAGTCTGCTCGTCGCTCACGAAAACGTCGCCGAAGCCGCCGTTATCGGCGTTCCCGACGAAATGAAAGGCACGGCGATGGTCGCGTTCTGCGTTTTGAAAACTGCTGCCGAAGACGTTTCAGCATTAGCCGCCGAATTAAAAAAACTCGTCGCCAAAGATATGGGCAAACCGCTCGCGCCGTCGCGGATTCATTTCGTCGCCGCACTGCCGAAAACGCGCAACGGCAAAGTGATGCGCCGCGTCATTCGTTCGGCGTATCTGGGCGAAGACGCGGGCGATTTATCGGCTCTGGAAAATCCGAATGCAGTTGAGGAAATTCGAGCAACAGCAAACGAATAAATTAGATTGATATAATTAAATAAAATTCATTTAACAAAATCTCTATGGAACAAAAAGCGACGCAACTAAAAAAACTAGCACAGGAATTGGAAAACATTTCAGTTGAAAAACAAGAAGAATGGATTAATTTAAAGCCGTGGATTGCAAAAGCAACACCATTCATTGTCAAAAATTTTTCTGATTTGTATGATGATTTTCAGAAAGTTTGTAAGCCTCCAGTTTTTAAGCCTCCACGACATAATAGTTTCTCAATGGACACAATAACAGGACAAACTTATGGCGACCCTGTAACTTATTTTCATACAGAAAACGCACAAATTGCCGCTACCTCAAAAAAGGAAATAATAAGTTTTGTTCAAGGCATTTTTTATTCTTTTGAAACCGCTAAGACAAAAAAGACAAACATTAAAAACACCAAGAAAGTATTTATCGTTCACGGTCAAGACGATTTAGCTAAAGAACAGACCGCAAGATTTTTAGAAAAGATTGAATTAGAAGCAGTCATTTTGCACGAACAATCGAGCGGCGGCAGAACGATTATTGAAAAGCTGGAATACTACACAGATGTTGCTTTTGCAATCGTGCTTCTTACGCCCGACGATGTGGGAGCGTTAGCAGTTGAAAAAGAAAATCTCAAACCGCGCGCCAGACAAAATGTAATCTTTGAATTAGGTTATTTGATTGGAAAACTAAACAGAAAAAATGTTTGCGCTTTACTCAAAGACAATGTTGAAAAACCGACAAATTACGACGGCGTAGTTTATATTCAAATGGATAATAACAGCGCGTGGAAACAAAAGATTGTCAGCGAACTTATAGCCGCAAAAATTGACGGAAATTTTATAGCTAATGAAATCTAACTCAATCACTGTTTACACAATCGGACACGGGCGGCACACCTGGAAAGATTTTCTCGCGCTTCTTCAAAAATACGAAATCGCTTTTCTGGGTGATGTCCGAAGCGTCGCGCGCTCGCGCTGGGTGCAATTTAACGGCGCAGTTTTGTCGGCGAATTTGCTGGAAAACAAAATCGGTTACGAATGGCTGCCCGAATGCGGCGGCAAAACTAAGCCGAAGCCGGAAGATTTGGCGTATGGAATCGAAAGAATTTTGGAATTGTCGGCGGAGATGCGAACGGCGATTATGTGTTCCGAATCTTATCCTTTAACGAAACATAAAGAGCCGCGCGCTAATTGCCATCGCGTCGGTTTATTGTCGCCGATTTTGAAAGCGAAAGGCGCGGCACGGATTGTTCACATTTTGCCGGACGGCGATTCGATAGAGTTTGACGAAACGGCGGTCGCGTCAATTTGGTAAGATTTGCGTTTTGGCAGCCAGCAGCGAACGGCGCGGCGGTAGCTTTCATAATCCGCGCCGAAACGAGCGCGTAAATCTTCTTCTTCGAGCGGGCGAAAAATAAACTGCCAGATGAGCGCGCCCATCAGCGCATAAATCAAAACGAGCGGCGAGCCTAAGAAAAGCGCGACCGCTAAGCCTTGACCGACGCCGGAAATCGCCATCGGATTGCGGACGAAGCGATACGCGCCGACGACGACAAGGCGGCTTGCGGCGTCGAGCGGCAAAGGCGTTCCGCGCCCGACGCGCGACATCGTGTATGCGCTTGTCAGACCGACGAGACTGATGGCGACAAACAGAACGGCGGCGATGATTTTTTGAAACGGAAAGTTGAAGCGCGCGATATTTAGTTTGTCTTCGAGCCGCACAATCAGCGACGGGAAAACCAAAAGAATCAAACTCCAAACAAAGATTATCTGCGCGGCGGTTTTCGCCAGAATCCAGCCGGACGACGCTTCTTTCGCCGTGCGAAACATTTGATTTTTGAAGCTCGACAAAGCGACGGCGAAACATCCGTTCCAAAGCATTGCGGGCAGCATCAAGGTTGTGCCGAGCCAGCCTGAATCCGTCAAAAGCGAAAATGCCAGACAATACAAAGCCGCGTAACTCGCCGCGCCGCTGACGAACCACGCGGCGGGCGAAATCAATTTACTGTCGAAAAAACAAAATGCGCTTGCCGCAGTAGAACCGACGACGAGCAGCAGTAAATCCGGCAGCCAAAAAGCGAGCAAGGTTGCGTCCGAGCCGTTGTCCATTCGGAAATATGCGCGCGAGTCTGGAACGAAAAAGAGCGTCAGCCACCACGCCGCGACCGCCAGCGATTGAAGCGCGAAATAAATTCCGGCTGTTTGACGAATGTTCATAAAAGTTCGGGCGCGCGCTTTAGTGTTAATCTCGTATTTTATTGATTACCGCGATGAAAACAAAATTACCGGTCGCGCCGTTCGCAGCGCTCGACGAAAAACGACTTAACCTTGCGTGCGAAAAACTGGCGCGCGTCGATTCCGATTTGGCTTCGATTTTTCAAACTTTCGGCACGCCGCCGATGTGGAAGCGCGAGCCGACGTTTGCGACGCTCGTTCATATTATTTTGGAACAGCAGGTTTCGGTCGCGTCTGCATTGTCGGCTTTCAATAAATTAAAGGAAAAGATTGTCGATGTTACGCCCGAAAATGTTTTGCGCCTGCGGGACGAAGAATTAAAATCAGCATATTTTTCGCGGCAGAAAATTTCTTACGCCAGAGATTTGTCGACGGCGATTCTCGACGGCAGATTAAATTTGCAATCGCTCGAAGAATTGCCGGATGAAGCCGTAAAAATCGAACTCAAAAAAATAAAAGGCATCGGCGATTGGACGGCGGATATTTATTTGTTGATGGCGCTCGGGCGCGCCGACGTGATGCCGCGCGGTGATTTGGCGCTGCACGTCGCGTGGCGAAAACTGAAGAACCTCGAACGAAATCCGACGGCTGACGAGTTTCTGCAAATTGCCAAGCGTTGGAAACCGCTGCGCGCGGTCGCGGCAAGATTGTTGTGGCATTTTTATTTAAGCTCGAAAAATCAATAGCCGCAAAAATGCACAAAGAACACAAAAATAAATTAATAAAATTTTGTGCTTTTTTGTGCATTTTTGCGGCTAATTTTTCCGGTTTTCAAGGTTGTGTTAGATTTTAATGATGCTTGAAAAGGAACTGGAAATCGCCGTCGATTTAGCGCGCCGAGCGGGCGAGATTATTCTTGATTTTTACGCGAGCGGCTTTGAAGTCGAAGAGAAAATTCACGCCGACGAGTTTTCCGAGCCGGTTACGATTGCCGACCGAACGGCGAGTCGTTTGATTGTCGACGCGCTGGCGCGGGCTTTTCCAGACGATGGAATTTTGTCCGAAGAAGAAACGGACGATTTTGAAAGATTAGCGAAAAAGCGCGCGTGGATAATCGACCCGCTTGACGGGACGCAGGGTTTTGTTGACGGCAACGGCGATTTTGCCGTGCAAATCGGTTTAAGCGAAGCGGGCGCGCCGGTTCTCGGCGTCGTCTTTCTGCCGACGGAAAATTGTTTGTATTACGCGGCGCGCGGCGCGGGCGCTCATTCGATTGAAAACGACGGCGCGGCGCGGCGTCTTCGAGTTTCGGGCGAAACCGATTTCGGAGCGATGAATTTAGCCGTTTCGCGCAGCCATCGAAGCCCGAAAATGTCGCGCGTATTTGAAAGTTTCGGCTTGAAAAAAGAAATCAGGCGCGGTTCGGTCGGTTTAAAAATCGGCTTAATCGCCGAGCGAAAATGCGATTTGTATATTCACCTTTCGCCGCGCACGAAACATTGGGACACGTGCGCGCCTGAAATTATTTTGCGCGAAGCGGGCGGCGAGATGACCGACCTTTTCGGCGGGCGCATAATTTATAACACGCGAAATGTTCACAATTATAACGGCGTTTTAGCGAGCAACGGCGCGGCGCACTCGTCTGCGGTCGCGCGATTGAAACCGCTTTTAAGTCAATTCGGGCGCGCGCGGGTCAAAACGGTTAAATAATTTTCGGCTGTGTCAACGCATTTGTTTTCAAAAACCTGCGCGCTAAAATGTTATTCACAACTTTAACGAGTTTGTGTATAATTTCAATTCGACGCGCAAGGCTTGCAGATTTCCGTAATCTTTTTCAAACGGCGCGGCATCCGACAAACGCGAAACGTTTTCAAGCGGTCGAAATCGTCTCAAATATCAAACACCATCGAAAACCCGAAAATTCACGGAGGAAATATGTCGCATAAATCAAAGTTTTTCAAAGTCGTCAGCGTCCTCGCTCTTGCTTTAATCGCCACCGTCGCGGTTTTCGCCGACACGATTCGGTTGAAAGACGGCAGCGTCATCAAGGGCAAAATCGTCAGCTTCGGCGGCGGACGTTTCACCGTCGTCGTCGGCGACGGCGCGCGCGCGCGGCAGTTAAATTACAACGCGAGCGAAGTCGAATCGATTTCCTTCGACAACAACGCCGCCGCCGCTCAAACTCCGGCTTATTCAAACAACGGCAGCAGTGCGCCGCGAAACAATACGACTAACAACAACGGCGGCGGACAAACGACAAATCCGCCAATATCTTCCGCGAGAACCAATTCAACAATCATACCGCCGCCTGTTACCGCTGCAAGCGTCAAACCGATAACGATAAACGTGCGCGTGCTTGCCGACAACACGTCGAACGGCTGGACGAATTCTGGTTTTGTCGTGCGCGCCGGTCAGCGCATCAGAATTACGGGCGCGGGGCGCGTTTCGCTCGGCGGCGGACGATACGCGACAGCCGACGGTATCACGTCTTTGCCCGACGCCCAAAAGCTGTTGCCGCAAAGCGCGACCGGCGGCTTGATTGCGGTTGTCGGCGACGACAACAACGATTTTATATTCGTCGGCGGCGCGCGCGAATTCACCGCGACACGCGACGGCGCGCTCTTTTTAGGCGTCAACGAAGGCAACTTAAACGACAACTCCGGCGCGTTCGACGTGCGCATCGAAATCCAGCCGAACTGAAAATGGATTACGAATGAAAGAATTTTTTCTTCAATTCGTAATTCATAATTCGTAATTTGTAATTATCTTTTCCTTGCTTTCTTTCAACCAAAGGCGCAGAATTTGTATCTAATAGTTAAAATTTTTAGACAGGGGCAAATTCTATGCAATCTTTTTTTCTGCGCCGTTTTTTAGCGAAGACTGTTTTCGCATTCGCACTTCTTTTCGTCTTCGCGCAAGTTTCCGCTATTTTCGCGCAGTCGCGCCCGCAAAAATCCGATAATCAAAAAGGCGAGCAAAAGAAAAATGACCGTCCCGCGCCGCGAACCGAGGAAGAAGCCCGTCAGGAAGAAGCGCGCCGCCGGCAGCAGGAAGAAGAAAAAAACGCTGTTGTTGACCCGGAAGTTTTGAAAATCAAAACCAATATCGTCAACGTTGACGCGGTTGTCTACAACAAGAAAACCGGACAAATCGTAACCGGCTTGAAAAAGGAAAACTTCGGTGTCTTCGAGAACGGCGTCAAGCAGGACATCACGAATTTTGCGATGCCCGAAGCGCCGATTACCGTGTCCTTGGTCGTCGAATACAGCAAATGGTCGGAGATGTTCGGCTCTTACGGCAGTCGGGGTCAAGAATCGGGAACGGCGGAAGTCGTTCGTCCGGTCGCTTATTTTCTGTCGAAATTTATTAAAGCGCCGGACGATTACGCCTCTGTCATCGCATTTGATATTCGCCCGACTCCGATTACCGATTTTACGAACGACCCGAACCGTCTGCGCCAAACGGTGGATTTGCTGCTGCGCAACTCGCCCGCTTTTCGTGAAAACAATATCTACGACGCCTTGAAATTTTCGCTTCTCGGCGGACGCGGCGATTCGGTCGTGCTGGAAAACTCGAAGGAGCGCACGGCGCAATACGGCGGAATGGTCGCGGTCAAGGCAAAGCGCCGCGCCATTCTTCTGGTAACGAGCGGCATCGACACTTTCAGCAAAATAAATTACGGCGAGATGCGCAAAATTATACAGGAAGCGGGCGTCCCGATTTATATTATCGGCACGGGAAATTTGTTTCTGAAACTTTACGAAGACCAACTTTCAGCCGAAGGCGACATCACGGGAATGCCGGGCAGACTGGATTTCGCGCAGGCGGCGAACTCGATGGGAACGTTCGCCAAAGAATCGGGCGGCGCGTTTTTCCCCGTAACTTTCCCGGGCGAGCTGCCGTCGGTTCTAAATTCAATCAACGGACTTCTCCGCAATCAATACAGCATCGCTTACGACGCGGGCGAGATGAAACGCGAGCAGGGCAAAAAGAATAAATTGCAGGTTAAAGTCGATTTAAACGGCGACGGAATTTACGAAGAAAAAGAACTCGTCGTCCAGCACCGACCCTTTTACGTTACGCCGAAAGATGCCGCCGCGCCGAAGCAGAAACAAAAGTGATTTTCATTCACAATCGAAACACAAAAAAGAGAGTTTATTTTTCGACTCTCTTTTTATTTTCGCGCCCGTTTCGCATTCTTGTCATAAAATTTTATATTTGCTACTGATTAAATAAATTAAACACACAGGGGAGAGAAAAATATTTTTATGCCGAAAAAACCGGCGAGCAAGTTCGACAAACTAACCGCTTTTGATGGCGAGAATTTAAACGTCGTCATCGAAACGCCGAAGGGCAGCCGCAATAAATACACGTTCGACGAGGAATTGAAACTTTTTAAATTGAGCGGCGTGCTGCCCGTCGGCAATTATTTTCCGTTTGATTTCGGATTCGTTCCGAATACTCTTGGGGAGGACGGCGACCCGCTCGACGTGCTGGTTTTGATGGACGAACCGGCGTTTGCCGGATGTATAGTCGAAGCAAGGCTGGTCGGCGTCATCGAAGCCAATCAAACCGAGCGCAACGGCGAAACCGTCCGCAACGACCGTCTTGTCGCCGTCGCCGCAGAATCGCACGTTCACGCGCACGTCAAATTGCTGGACGATTTAAACGACGTTCTTGTCAATGAAATCGAGCATTTTTTCATTTCCTACAACGAAGCGAAAGGCAAACGATTTGAGCCGCTCGGACGCGCGGGCGCACGGAGAGCGAAAAATTTAATTGACGCCGCAATGAAAACAAAAGGGAAAACACCGTCGAAAAGCAAAACTAAATCCAAGCCGAAAGCCAAGAAAAAATCCGCATAGATTTTCGACTTCAAAACAAAGGCGCGCGCTCATAGTTTTGATATAATAATTTTATGAAATTTCTGCATATTTCCGATGTTCACTTGGGCTGCACGCGCTATCAGCTTAACGAAAGCCCGCGCGATTTTTTCGATGCGTGGATTGACGTTCTGCAAAAATATGCGATTGGAGAAAAGGTTGATTTCGTGATTATGTGCGGCGATTTTTTTCATAAAAGAAACGTGCCGCCCGAAACGATGAATTATGCTTTCGCCGGTTTGAGTCTGCTTAAAGACGCTTCGATTCCCGTTGTCGCCATCGAAGGCAACCACGACCAGAAACACACCGACAGCGATTACAGTTGGCTGCGTTCGCTTGCAAATTGGAATCTTTTATATCTGCTTGAGCCGAAAAACGTCGAAGGCAAAATCGTTTATGAAGCGTGGAACGAAGGCGACGGCAAAGGCGGTTACGTCGATGTCGGACGCGCGCGCATTTTCGGTTCGAGCTGGTATGGCGCGTCGGCAAACTGGGCGATTCCGATGCTGACGGCGGCGATAAAAGAAACTTCGCGTGAAAATGCTTTTCAGATTTTGCTGCTGCACACGGACGTTGAAGGTCATCAAACGCACCCGATTCCGGCGCTCTCGATTGCGAATTTAAAAGAACTCAAATCGGTTACAAACTACGTCGCGCTCGGACACACGCATATGCACTACGAAATCGACAACTGGGCGTTTAACCCCGGCTCGCTCGAAGTTACGAGCATCGACGAGTTTAAGGAAACGCGCGGCGCGTTTCTGGTCGAAGTCGATGAAAACAACCAAATTAGCGCAAAACACGTTACCGATTATCAACAGCGCCCGTTTCAGCGTCTTTCGTTTGACGTTTCCAAATGCGCGGAAGCAATCGAAGTTACCAACGGCGTTTTGAATTTGATTAGAAATCAAGCGCGCGCCGCCGAAGCGGACAAACCGAAACCGATTATCGAAATCACTCTGCGCGGTCATCTCGGCTTTCCCAATTCCCTGCTCGAACAGCAGAAAATCCGCGAAGAAGCGCTCAACTTAACCGACGCGCTGCACGTTCGCCTGAAAAATCACACCGCGCCAGTGGAATACGCGCTCGCGGCGGACGCCGGCGAAGACATCACGCGCGAGCAGTTAGAGCGCCGCGTTATCGAAGATTTAATCGTCCGCGACAATCGCTTCAAGGCGCGCAACCGCGAGATAGCCGAAGCCGTCATCGGCGCGAAACGAATGGCTTTAAGCGACGAATCGCCGGAAAAAATCGTCGATTTTATCGCTTTGAAAACAGTTCAAAGTTCAACCTCCAATATTCAAAGTGAAGAATTATCTTAGAACTTTGAACTACAAAGGTTATGTCTGAAGCAACAGAAAAAGTTCGCGGTATAAAACATTTGCCGCTGTTTCCGCTCCCGCTCGTTCTACTTCCGGGCGAGTTTTTGCCGCTGCACATTTTCGAGCCGCGTTACCGGCAGATGCTTAAAGATGTAGGGCTGGATAAAAATCTTTTCGGCGTTTCGTTTTTTAATCCGCAGGAATCTTTCGCCGAACAACCCGCAACGGGAACAATCGGCTGTGTCGCCGAAGTGCGCGAATCGGAAACGCTGCCCGACGGACGCTCGAACATTTTGACCGTCGGCGTGATTCGCTATCGCCTGCTCGATTACATCGACGCGGGCGAGCCGTATTTAATCGGCGACGTTGAGTTTTTTGAAGATTATGCCGAAGATGCAAGCGCACTCAAACCGCTTGCCGACGAAGTTTTCGCGCTCTTTCGGCGCGTCGCCGAAGCCGCGCGTAAACTAAGCGGCGCGCGTTCCAACCTGTCCGAAATTCAAAACGCCGAACCCGAACAATTATCTTTTCTAATCGCCGCCGCTTTTAATCTCGAACCCGAATTAAAATATCAATTATTGGAAATGCGCTCGACCGCCGAACGCTTAAAGAAAATGCGCGAAATTATGCGCCAAACAGTCGGCAAAATGGAAGAAAATGCCGAAATAACCCGCCGCGCCGGAACGAACGGACACGGGAAAAATGGAAAATGGAAAATGGAAAATGGAAAATGAAGAAATTGTTTTCACACTTTCCGTTTTCCATTTTCCATTAAAAAAGGTTTTGTTTGAAAAAGTCGATAATTCTTTGGTCGTAGGCTTCAGATTGGTCGAGCGAGGCGTTTGTGATTGAGAAGCCGGACGGGTTTAAATCGGTTTTTTCGGTTAATTTCGTATTGGTCGGGAAACAGCGGCTGAGTTTTTCAGTAGATGTTTGAAAATCGGGCGCGTCAGAACCGGCGAGCAGTAAAACTTGTTTGTTCGAAATAGTTTTGGCGGCGGCACACGGCGAAATGTTTTTGTAGCAGCCGTCGAAAAAAAAGGCGCGTGCGCCGACGGCGGCGAGTTTTCCGGTTAAGAAGCTGGCGAACGGGAAATTTTTATCGACCGCCGCCGCGAGCATCGCGTCCGAGCTTGCCGGAACGGAATCGAGCGCGACAGCTTTTATGTTTTCATCGTTTGACGCCGCCGCGAGCGCGACGAGCGCGCCTAAATCGACTCCGTAAATGCCGATATTCTGCCCGACGAGATTTGCCTGCGTTTCGCTTTTTAGCCCGCGCAAAAAATTGATTGCGGCGCGCGCGTCGTCGGTTTCACAGCCGCCGAACGACGAGTTTATAACCGTCGGATTTTCGCCGTGTCCGCGCAAATCGGGCATCAAAATCGTGAAATTCGTCGCTTCGTTTAATTTGACGCCCAAGTTTAAAACATACGAACGGTCTGCGCCGTAACGGTGCAGAAGAATAACGGCGGGCGCGCCGGACGCGCCGCGCAGAAGCCAGCCGCGCGACTGCTGAGAGCCGTCGCCGTTTGACCACGTTTCATCCGTTACGCGCGCGCCGCGAGCGCTCAATCTACCATATTTTTCGGGCGTTACAAGATAAGCGGTGCGCGCCGGACGCGACGTTTTATACAGCAATCCGATTGAACCGGCGACAAACGCCGAAACCAGCAGAATGATGACGGGAAGCAGCAGACGGTAAAAACTTCGGAAAAGCCGTTTCGTGTTTGCCATATTTTTATAACTTTTATTTTTGTAAGTTGCGCGCTTTTTGCGGATTTTTACGTCTGGATGTAAAAAGAAAATACAACGTGCCGGCGCGGTTCGGAGTCTTAAAAGTTCAACCGTTAGGAAAAATAACTTTCGTGAAGACGCCGAAAAAATGTTATCATAATCGGCAGAATAAAAGGAAGATTTTTAACAAATGAAAACAAAATTTCTCGCCCCGCTGTTAATCGTTCTCGCTTCGTCTCCGAATTTTTTCGCGCAGACGCGGCAGCCTAAACAAACCGCACAAACCAGAACTGCCGCCGCGACCACTGCGCCCGCTAACGCGGAGTTTTTCCCGGTTTCCGAACTCAAAGAAGGAATGCGCGGGACGGCGCGGACGGTTTTTCGCGGCAGCGAGCCGGAAGAATTTAACGTCGAGATTTTGGGCGTCGTGCCGGGCGCGGTCGGTCCGAAACAGGATATGATAATCGGTCGCATCAGCGGCGGCGGCGCAGACCGCACGAGCGTTTTCGCCGGAATGTCGGGTTCGCCCGTTTATATCGACGGAAAACTCGTCGGCGCGATTGCCTACAGCTTTCCGTTCTCGAAAGAGCCGATTTGCGGCATCACGCCGATTGCGCAGATGATTTCGATTTTTGAAACGAACCAAAACCGGCAGATGAAACCGATTACGCCGCGCCCGATTTCGTTTGCCGATTTGTCGGCGGCGACTTATCAGACGAATTTGCCCAAAGGAGCGAGTATTTCCGGTGTAGTTATGAGCGGAAATTCGGCGTTAAGCGCGGTTGCCGGTCAGACGTTTGCTCCGATTGCGACGCCTTTGTCTTTCAACGGCATTTCGCAGGAAACGCTGAACATTTTTGCGCCGCAGCTTGCGTCCGTCGGCTTAATTCCGGTTGCGGCTGTCGGCGGCGCGGCGAAAATCACCGCATTGAAAAAAGCTGACGATAAAACTTTGCAGGGCGGCGCGTCCGTCTCGATGCAGTTAGCGCGCGGCGATTATTCGATGGCGGCGGCGGGAACGGTTACATACCGCGACGGCGATAAAGTCTACGCCTTCGGTCATCCGTTTTTAGGTTTGGGAACATCGGATTTGCCGATGGCGGAATCGCACGTTATTACAGTCATTCCGAATCTGAACAACTCATTTAAGCTCGCCGTTCCCGATTCTCTTGTCGGCAGTATGACGCAGGACAGAGCGACCGGCGTTTTCGGGCGTCTTGGACAAACGCCGAAGATGATTCCGGTTCGGGTTAATCTTGAAACGAGTCGCGGGCAAAACGACACATTGAATTTTGAAGTGGCGAAGGATGATTTTCTGACGCCGCTGCTGCTGAACATTTTGGTCTATAATTCGCTGACAGCAAACGAGCGCAACTTGGGCGAATCGACGATTTCGTTGAGCGGCGAAATCAAATTGAAAAATCAGGAATCGATAAAACTCGAACGTCGCTTGGGCGGCGGGCAGGCTTCGCAGTTCGCGGCGCTTTCTGTTGCTGCGCCGGTCAACGCGCTGCTGCAAAGTCGTTTCGAGAATATGGAAATCGGCGAAATCAATTTGAACGTTTCGACGAGCGACGGCAGCCGCACCGCAATTTTAGAACGCATCGCGCTTGACCGGACGGAAGTTCGCGCGGGCGAAAGTTTTGAAGTTCAGGCGTATGCGCGCGACGAAGCGGGCAAAGTTTTCGCGCAGAAAATCAATGTGAAAATTCCCGCCGACACGCCAGCCGGAAATTTGATTATCGCGGTCGGCGACGGTGCGTCGATGCAGGCGACGGCGGCGTCCAAACAATTCGTGCCGAAAAATCTGGGCGAGCTTGTCCGCACGATTAACTCGGTCAAAAAGAGCGACCGTCTTTACGCGCAGACGTATCGCATAACGAACGGCGCGATTATCGGCGCAAGCGAGCTGCCGAGCCTTCCGCCGTCGATGCTGGCGACCTTAAACAGCGACCGCATCGCGGGCGGCTTCAAACCGACCGTCATCACGGTTTTAACCGAACAGGAAATTGCGCCCGCCGATTTTCTTATTTCCGGTCAGCAGGTTTTGACAATCGAAGTCGTCAAATAAAGGGGCGAACGATTTATTAAAAAAGGTCAAGAAGGATTTAATCTTTCTTGACCTTTTTTTCGTTTGTCATAAACTGAAATATGAATAACTTAACGACACTAACGCAGGCAATCAGCTTTGCCGCCAAAAAACACACCGGACAAAAACGCAAGGGCGCGGACGGCGAACCCTACATCAATCATCCGCTCGAAGTTTTAAATCTTTTAACAAACGTCGGCAAAGTCGAAGATTTTAATATTTTAATCGCCGCCGTTCTGCACGATACAATCGAAGACACAAAAACGACGAAAGAAGAAATCACGGAGCTTTTCGGAGCGGAAGTTCGCAAAATGGTCTTGGAATTAACCGACGATAAAACTCTGCCTAAAGCGACGCGCAAGCAACTGCAAATCGAACACGCGCCGCATATCTCCCTTGGCGCAAAGCAAATAAAATTGTGCGATAAAATCAGCAACATCAGCGACGTTTTGAAAAATCCGCCCGACGGCTGGTCTTTGGAAAGACGGCGCGAATATGTCGAATGGGGCGAGAAAGTCGTCTCGGGCTTGCGCGGCGCGAACGAGAATCTGGAAAAACACTTTGATGAATTAGTCGAAAAAGCGCGAACAAAATTCGGGGAAAATCAAAAATAAATTGATTTTTCTTTGCGAAAATGTTTAGATATTCAACTAAAGACGACAACTTTCAACGACAAATCTTTCCCCTTTGTCATTGAAAATTTTTTTCCCAACTCAACAACGCAAAATCAGGAGTTTTATATTATGTTTAATCGTTTCCGGCGATTGGCAAACTTCATCTGCCTGCTCGCCTTCTTTGCTTTATCAATAACGGTTTTCGGACAAGTCAAAGAAAACGTAACAATCAAGGTTGCGGTTGTCGATAAAAATCTGAATTTGAAAAACGTGCCGAAGCTGGCTCTCGTCGTGCAGAAAACGGACGACGCGGCATTTGCCGAACGAAAAATCTCGACTTCGTTTGAAGGCGCGGCGACGCTTTTGCTGCCCGCCGGAAAATACACGGTTCGGTCTGAAACGCCGCTTGATTTTGAAGGAAAAAATTTCGCTTGGCAGCAGAGTTTCGCGGTCGAAGACGGCAAAAACATCACGGTCGAATTGAGCAATGACAACGCGAAAATCAGCGCCGCAGCAGTTGCCGCAGACGCCGCGCCTTTCTCCGATTCTCCTGCCGCCGCCGCTGCTTCAATACCGCGCCGCCGCATCAGCGAAGAAGGCGAATTATTTAAAACTCTGCGCGACGGCGTCGTTACGGTCGAAGGCGAAACGGGCAGCGGAACGGGTTTTATTATTGACCCGAAAGGCTTGATTTTGACGAACCAGCACGTCGTCGGCAAGTCGAACGAAGTCCGCGTTCGCTTCGATAAACAAACGGCGGTCAAGGCGCGCGTGCTTGCCGAAGACCCGGAGCGCGACATCGCCGTTTTGCAGGTAAATCTGAGTGTGTGCCAGACTTGCCGCGTCCTTAAAATCGCCGAAGCTAAGCCGGACGAGCCGACCGTTGTTGAAGGCGAGCGCGTTTTCGCCATCGGCAGCCCGCTTTATCAGGACAAGATTTTAACGAGCGGTATCGCCAGCAAAGTCGAGACGCGCGCGATTATTACCGATGTCAACATCAATCCGGGCAATTCCGGCGGACCGCTTTTCAATTCGATTGGCGAAGTCGTCGGGCTGACCACTTTCGGCGTGCAAGCCGAAGGCGGACCGGGAATCGGCGGCGTCGTCCGCGTCGAAGAAGCGGCAACGGCTTTGAAACAGGCGCGTGAAAAAGCAGAACCGCTCAGCTTGCCGACGGCTGAACTGATGCCGAATATGCCCGAAGGCTCGTTCCCGCTCGAAACTATCAAGACGCGGATGGACGTCAAAAAATTCGAGCAGAAGCCTTATAAAGACGACATCAAAAATTATCAAATCAATTATATAACGCCGGTTTTCAAGTTTTACACCAATGAAAAGGAGCGGATGCGCTCGCTCAAAGACCGCAACAAGCGCAACAAGGAAAAAGGCGCGGTTGACACGGTTGACCGTTACCGCGATTTGCGAAACTGGAACGAATACGCAGGAGAACTGCGTCCCGTCGTCGATATTCTCGCGCTGCCGGAAGTTACGGCTTCGGGAAACTCGATGCTCCTGAGCGCAATAACCGCTGTTGCCAGTCAGGGAATGATGTCAACGCCTTTGAATTACAAGTTCAAAGCCGATTTTTATCAAATGAAGCTGATGTGCGACGGCAAGGAAGTTACGCCCTTAAAGCGCAACAAAGTCGAGTTTGGCGCGCAGATGGGCAGCTATTACAAAGTCAAAACCCGTTTCACATACGCCGGAGTTTATACTTACCCGTTCGAGGCTTTCGAGCCGGGCAAGTGTAGCCAGCTTCAACTGCAAGTCTTTTCCGAAGAAAACATCGAAACGCCGATTATCACAAACGTCGAGCCGATGACAAGAGAACGCATCTGGAGCGATTTTGCGGAATATCGGCAGCAAGCGGTTAAGCCTTAAGAAAGTGGAAAAGCAGAAAAAAGTGAAAAAGTGAAAAGGTTTGTCGATAAATAATGACCAACGCTTTTTCACCTTTTCACTTTTCCACTTTCTACGGGTGCGTCATTTCTTCAGGCTTAACAAGTTCATCAAACTTTTCACCGTCCAAAATTCCCAACTCGATTGCCGATTCGCGCAGAGAGATTCCTTTTTTGTGCGCGTTTTTCGCTATTTTTGAAGCGTTGTCGTAACCGATGTGCTGATTCAAAGCCGTTACGAGCATTAAAGAGTCGTTCAGATATTTGTCAATCTGCGGGCGATTTAGTTCTATTCCGTCGATGCAGAATTCGACAAAACCAATTGATGCGTCGTGCAGCAGGCGAACCGAGTGCAGGAAATTGTGAATCATCACGGGCTTGAAAACGTTCAGTTCAAAATTCCCTTGCGAGCCGGCGAAACCGATTGCCGCGTCATTTCCCAAAACCTGCGCGGCAACCATCGTTATCGCTTCCGATTGCGTCGGGTTGACTTTGCCGGGCATTATCGAACTTCCCGGTTCGTTTTCTGGCAAAGTGATTTCGCCCAAACCGCATCTCGGACCCGAAGCGAGCCAGCGAATATCATTTGCGATTTTCATTAAACTGCAAGCTAGAGTTTTGAGCGCGCCCGAAGCGAAAACGATTTCGTCGTGCGCCGAGAGAGCGGCGAACTTGTTCGGGTGAGCGCGAAACGGCAAGCCGGTGATTTCGGCAATCTGCGCGGCGGCGCGTTCGGAAAATTCGGGATGCGAGTTAAGACCAGTTCCGACGGCAGTTCCGCCGATTGCCAAATCGAGCAAGCCGTCGAGAACCATTTTAAGGCGCTCAACGTCTCTTTGAACCAAATTCGCCCAGCCGCCGAATTCCTGCCCGACGGTGAGCGGCGTCGCGTCCTGAAGATGCGTTCTGCCGATTTTCACAACGTCTGCAAATGCAAAGGCTTTCGCCGCGATTGCGTCATAAACCCGTTCTGTCTGCGGAATCAGCGTGCTTAAAGTTTCCGCCGCCGCGATATACATCGCCGTCGGAAACGTGTCATTTGACGATTGCGACATATTCACGTCGTCGTTCGGATGAACGGGCGTTTTGCTGCCCATCTCGCCGCCCGCCATTTCGATAGCGCGGTTTGAGATGACTTCGTTGGCGTTCATATTCGTCTGCGTTCCCGAACCGGTCTGCCAGACACGCAAGGGGAAATGCGCGTCCAAATCACCTGCGATAACTTCATTTGCCGCTCTTAAAATCAAATCGGTTTTGTGCAAAGTCATTTTGTCAGGTTTCAGTTGATGATTGACGATTGCCGCCGCTTTTTTCAAAACGCCGAGCGCGCGAATCATCTCGCGCGGCATCACGTCGAAGCCGATGTTGAAATGATGCAGACTTCTTTGTGTCTGCGCGCCCCAATACGCGTTTTGGTCAACTTCAATCGCGCCCATCGAATCGGTTTCGGTGCGTGTCGTTTTTGTTTGTTCGGGTGTCATAAGTTTTTTATAAATAAGTAATCGAGCTGAAATAGTTTAGACTATGAAGTGAGATGGGTAAAACAAAGATTATTGAATTAACCGAAGAGAATCGTCAGGAATTGGAAAACGGTTGGCGAAACGGGGCGAGCCACGCTTTTCGGATGCGCTGCTACCGCTCTTTATTATTGAAATTTTTTGCCGTTTGCGTGTTTTCGATTATAATGCACCGGATTTAAAACCGAAAACCCCGCCGCGTGCGAACTCTTTTACAAGCAGATTATTTGAGGAGATAGAAAAAGGATGAAACATTTATTTTGTGCGCTTGCCGCCTTCGCCGCGCTGAATTTGTTCTGCTCGCCCGCCAAAGCGCAGACAAGTTGCGCGGGCAGCCAGATTTTCGGCGAGAAGAAATGCAAGGGCGACGACGACAGCAAGGACGAAAGGCAATTGCTTCGTCTTATAAACGAGTATCGCGCGCAAAACAATTTGCCCGCCGTCGTGTGGTCGGATGCGCTCGGTATGGTGGCGAATCGTCATCTGCTCGATTTGCAGAACAACGTCCGCGCGACTTCGAACAGCTGGAGCAACTGCCCGTATGATATAAAAAACCGCAAGACGTGGAACTGCGTTTTCGACGCGCCCGAAAGACTCGGCAGCGGTTATACGGGGAGAGGATACGAAAACGTTTATCGCGCCGTCAACAAAAAAGCGACGCCCGTTTTAGCTTTGATGGCTTGGAAAGCCAGCCTGCCGCACAACGCACTGTTGATGAATTTGAGCTATTTCAAAAATGACGTTTACGACGCCTGCGGAATTGCCATCGACGGCGACTACGCGATTTTGTGGTTCGGAACGCACAGCGGAACGGCAGCGCAGAAAAATAAAGCTCCCGCCGCCGCCGCCGCCGCTAGCGGTGTCGCCGCCGTTCCGCCGCCATACGTCGAGCCAGCCGGTCTCGGCTTGAATCTCGAAAAAGCGGTTGCCAATTTAAACAAAAGCGTCGTCTTTCCGAAAATGCCGTCGCCCTTCGTCAACAAAAAATGGACGGCGTCATCGCTCGACAAATCGATAATGCTCGAGATTTACGGCAGCGAAGCGAACATCTCGTCGGCGACGATAAAAATCCGCGCCCGTCTCATAAAAAATCGGCTCGCGCCGGAAACTCAAAACGTCATCGAGATTTTTCTAAGCAATCTGATACCAAACTGGAAGCAGCGAAACCGCTGGGCGGAAGATTCTTTGCGAAATCTGCTGAAAAACCCGAAAACCAAACAGCGGTTTACGGTCGGCGATAAAATGGTCGAGATGTATTCGCCGGCAGTCAACTTTATATCGCTGACGGTCAAGCCTTACAGAAGATTAACGCCGTTTCAAGTGTTTTGAAACAAGCCGCACAGCGGATTTATTTTAAGATTTTAAGTCGCCGCAAATAAAACGGACGCCGCCAGATGAGGAAAACGACAGGACTAAAAACAGCCTGTTTTCTTTTGGCGGCGTCTGTTTTATTTGCGTTTTATTTTTCACGACCTTAACGTCGATTTTTTATTCGCCCGCAACTTTCGCGCTGCTTACTGGCTTGAAACCGTTTAACTTCCTATAATAACTTTTTCGGAAACTCGCAAAATATTTTTAAAAAACGGAGATAAAACATTGGCAGAACAATTTGACGTAACGATTATCGGTTCGGGTCCCGGCGGCTATGTCGCCGCCGTGCGCGCCGGACAACTCGGCTTAAGAGTCGCCATCATCGAAAAAGAAAAAGGCGCGAAAATGGGCGGCACGTGCGGCTTGCGCGGCTGCATTCCGACCAAAGCTCTTTTGCAATCGGCAAACCTTTTTCAAAAAGCCGGACATTTCGCCGACTACGGAATTAAAATCGACAATTTGAGCTTTGATTGGGCGCAGGTGCAAAACCGCAAAAGCGCAATCGTCGATAAGAACGCGGCTGGCGTTACATATTTGATGAAGAAAAACAAAATCACTGTCTTTAACGGCTTCGGCAAAATCGCGGGCAAAGGAAAAGTAGAAGTCGCGCTCGCCGACGGCAAAACGCAGACGATTGAGACGAAAAACATTATTATCGCCACAGGTTCGGTCGTTAAACCGTTTCCCGGTTTTGAAACCGACGGAAAACAGGTCGTTAATTCAGACCAGATTCTCGAATTAGACCGCGTTCCGAAATCGATGATTGTAATGGGTTCGGGCGCGGTCGGCGTCGAATTCGCATCGGTTTACGCGCGCTTCGGCTGCGAAACAACCGTCGTCGAATTTATGCCGCGCATCGTTCCCGTCGAAGACGAAGAAGTTTCCAAAGAACTCGCCCGCAGCTTCAAAAAGCAAGGAATAAAAGTTGAAACCGGAATTAAACTGGAAAAGCTGACGAAATCAAAATCGGGCGTCAAAGCAACGGGCAAAAATGACAAGGGCGCGGACGTTTTCTTTGAAGCCGAAATGTTTCTCGTCGCCGTCGGACGTATGCCGTATCTGGAAAATCTCGGTTTAGAAAACACGAAAGTCAAAGTTTCCGAACGCGGAACGGTCGAAGTCAACGAATTTTGCGAAACGGGCGAGCCGAATGTTTTCGCCATCGGCGACGTTATCGCCACGCCTTGGCTCGCTCACTTAGCTTCAAAGGAAGGCATTATGGTTGTCGAAAAAATCGCGGGCAAAAAAGTCGAAGCGATAAATATGCGCCTCGTCCCGAACTGCACATACTGCGACCCGGAAGTTGCAAGCGTCGGCTTGACTGAAGCCAAAGCGCGCGAAGAAGGCTACGACGTAAAAGTCGGCAAATTTCCCTTTTCCGCATCGGGAAAGGCGCGCATCTTAGGCGAAACCGACGGCTTCGTCAAAATCGTCTCGGAGAAAAAATACGACGAAGTTTTAGGCGTCCACATCATCGGACCGCACGCGACCGAATTATTAGCCGAAGCCTGCGTCGCAATGTCTTTAGAAACAACGGCGGACGAATTAGGCAGAACAATCCACGCGCACCCGACCGTTTCCGAATCTGTGATGGAAGCGGCGGAAGGCGTTCACGATTTGACGATTCATATGTAATTTGGTGGCTAAAGATTTAATTTTAGTGGTCAGTTGTTTTTATGCAATTGACCACAATTTTTTCTTTGTAGAAAAATTATGCCTAAATATGACGAATACCAAAATACTAATTTGTGGAAGAAATTGGATGAAATATTAAAGGATTTAGAAGAAAATTCAGATATTCAGATAACGACAAAAAGAGATTATGTAATTGGATACCTTTGTCAAAAACTACAAGAAGAACTTTAACCTTCTGACAAAGCAATTCATCCTTTATGAAAACCACGCAGACATCTTACCCGCGCAGCAAAATCAAAATTCTGCTGCTCGAAAACATCTCGGATTCGGCTGTCGAAGAATTAAACGCGAGCGGTTACGCAGGTATAAAAAGACTTTCGGGTGCGCTCGGCGAAGCGGATTTAATCAGGGAAATAAAAGGCGTTCATATTTTGGGCGTCAGGTCGAAGACGCGCGTTACGGAAAAGGTTTTAGAGAAAGCCGACAAACTTCTTGCCGTCGGCGCGTTTTGCATCGGCGTCAATCAAATCGATTTGAAAGCAGCAACCGAAAAAGGCGTCGCCGTTTTTAACGCGCCTTATTCAAACACGCGCTCGGTTGCCGAACTCGTCGTCGGTTTGTGCGTTGTGCTAATTAGAAAAATCGCGGACAAAAACGCGGCGGCGCATCGCGGCGTCTGGTTAAAAGATGCAACGGGCGCGTTTGAATTGCGCGGGAAAACTCTCGGCATCGTCGGTTACGGCAACATCGGCTCGCAGGTTTCGGTGATGGCGGAAGCGTTGGGGATGAACGTCGTTTATTACGATGTTTTGATGAAGCTGCCGCACGGAAACGCCAAACAAATTCGTGATTTGAAAGAGTTGTTAAAGCAATCGAACATCGTAACGCTGCACGTGCCGTCCGACGCGACGACGCGCAATATGATAAACGCGGAAACTCTTGCACAGATGCCGAAGGGCGCAATACTTTTAAATTATTCGCGCGGCGATGTCGTCGATTTAAACGCGCTGAAAAAATTCATCGAAAGCGGCGCGATTTCCGGCGCGGCGATTGACGTTTTTCCAGACGAACCGGAGAAAAACGGCGACGAATTTTCTTGCAATCTGCAAAATCTGCCGAACGTGATTTTAACGCCGCACGTCGGCGGCTCGACCGAAGAAGCGCAGGCAAATATCGGCTTGGACGTTACGGCAAAATTGATAAATTACACGGAACTCGGAACGTCGAACGGCTCGCACACCGTTCCCGAACTGAACTTGCCGCCGCAAGCCGCGACGCATCGCATCCTGCACATACACGAAAATGTTCCCGGAGTTTTGGGCGAGATAAACTCGCGCCTTTCGGCGAGCGGCATCAATATTTTAGGTCAGTATCTGAAGACGAACGAGCAAATCGGTTATGTGATTTTAGATATCGACAACGAATTGTCCAAAGAAGCCTTCGAGATTTTGAAACAGATTCGCGGAACGATAAAGACTCGGATGGTTTATTAAAACAGTGAAAACCGAAAGTTAAAAGTGAAATTCAAATGGCTTTTTGTTTCTTCGTAAAAGCGTTCGACTCTAAAATTTTAGAAATATGAAAATTTTGATTTTGTTATCAACCGTTTTTCTTTTCGCGGCAATCGCCGAAGCGCAGTGGCAAAAGCAGACTGTTGACACAAAAGCAAGTTTGCGCGGTCTTTCGGTCGTCGGCGAAAAAGTCGTTTGGGCGAGCGGAACAGGCGGAATTTTTTTAAAAACCGTTGACGGCGGAAAAAATTGGACGGTCGGCAAAGTCGCGGGCGCGGAGAATTTGGATTTCCGCGACATCGAAGCGTTTGACGCAAATACGGCTTACGTTTTGAGCATCGGCGCGGGCGAAAGCTCGCGGATTTATAAAACGACGGACGGCGGAAAAAGCTGGAAACTGCAATTTAAGAACGCAAACCCAAAAGCGTTTTTCGACGCGTTCGCTTTTTGGGACAAAACACACGGCATTGCGATGAGCGATCCGGTGGACGGCAAATATCTGCTGCTCGAAACGACGGACGGCGAAACGTGGAAAATCCTTGATAATTCCAAAATGCCCGCCGCAAAAAACGGCGAAGCGGCGTTTGCGGCGAGTGGAACGTGCATTATCACGAACGGCAAAACTGACGTTTATCTGGTTTCCGGCGGTCAGGACGCGCGCGTTTTTCGTTCAAACAATCGCGGCGCGAGCTGGACGGTTTTCGACGCGCCGTTGACAAAAGGCGCGTCGGGCAGCGGGATTTTTTCGATTGCGATGCGCGACCAAAAAAACGGCGTAATTGTCGGCGGAAATTATGAAAAGCCGAATGAAACGTCAAACAATCTTGCTCTTACCGTTGACGGCGGAAAAAATTGGAATTTGTCGAAAGGTCTGAACGGCTATCGTTCGGGCGTAACTTTTGTCGATAAAAAAACTTTGATTGCCGTCGGTTCAAGCGGTTCGGACGTATCGCTTGACGACGGCAAAACGTGGGCGAATCTCGACCGGGAAAATTATAACGCCGTGCAGTCGAAAGGAATGCGCGCGATTTGGGCGGTCGGCGCGAACGGACTGGCTGTCAAATTAATTTTAGTAAAAAAATATGCGATACGGCTGGTATGATTCGGTCGGCTCAATTGGCGTCGGGGTCATAATTTTCACTTACGTTTTACTGCAAACCGGACGGCTCAAAAGCGAGAGTTTGGTTTATTCGGCGCTTAACGCCGGCGGCGCGAGCCTGATTATCATTTCCTTAATCTACAATTTCAATTTCTCGTCTTTCGTCGTAGAATTTTTCTGGGTTTTGATAAGCCTTTACGGAATTGCCAAATACTTTTTGAAAAGATGACCGCCAAAATAAACTTAAAAAAATCGACTGAGCCGCTCGCCTGCACGCCGGAAACTTCTTTGACAAAAGAACAGCTTCTTGAAATGTATCGCCTTGTCAAGATGACGAGAATGTTTGACGAATTGACGGTTAGATTAAAACGACAGGCAAAATTGACGGGCGGCGTTTTCACTTCTTTAGGTCAGGAAGCGACGGCGGTCGGGACGGCTTTCGCGCTCGAAAAACAGGATTTTATCGCGCCGCTTATCCGCGACATCGGTGCGTGTTTCGTCAAAGGCATTTTACCGCGCACGATTTTCGCGCAGTATTTAGGCAAAGCAAACGCGCCGTCTCGCGCAACCGACGTGCAGTTTCATTTCGCCGATTTGGAAAAAGATTTTGTCGGTCCGATTTCTCACTTGGGCGATATGATTCCCGTGATGACGGGCGTTCTTCTCGCCGCGAGAATGAAACGGGAAAACCGCGTTGCCGTCGCATATATCGGCGAAGGCGCAAGCTCGACGGGTGCTTTTCACGAAGGCGTCAATTTCGCGGCGGTTCAAAAATTACCTTTGATAACCGTTATCGAAAATAACGGCTACGCCTATTCGACGCCGACCGCAAATCAATGCGCCGCCGCGCACTTTGTTGACAAGGCTGTCGGCTACGGAATTCTCGGTTTGAGCGTTGACGGAAACGATATTGTCGCCTGTTTTGAGACGATGAAACAAGCGGTCGAACACGCGCGCGGCGGAAATGGTTCGGTCTTAATCGAAGCTTTAACGTATCGCCGCAAAGGACACGCCGAACACGACAATCAATCTTACGTTCCCGCCGGAGAAATCGATTTTTGGGCGCGAAACAATGACCCGATTGACCGTTTTGAGAGGTTTTTGGGCGAAGAAAAAATCGCGTCCGTCGAAGAATTAAAGCTGATTGTCAAAGAGGTTGAAAAATATCTCGAAGCGGAACTGTTAATCGCCGAAGACGCGCCGTTTCCCGATGCGATTTCGGCGGCTTATGAGGTTTTCGACAACCGAATCGTTGCGCCCGCGTTTAAAAAAAAGGGTTTGGAAAAGTGAAGGAAAGTTTGCGGTATTTATAAAATAATAATGAAATGGTTGATTGAAAAATCGCGTTATTTGTCGCTAATCGGAGTCGGCGGCTTGTCCGTCTGCGCGGTTACGGCGTTTTTTCTCGGCGCGTATAAAACTTTCAGAACCGTCGAAGCCATTGTTTTGAACGATGTCAGAGACGATTTCGCGCTGATTGCGCTCTTTGATTGTCTCGACACGTTTCTTGTTGCGACGGCGATGATGGTCATCGCCGTCAGCCTTTACGAGCTTTTTATCGGCTCGCTCGAAGTTCCCGATTGGATGCTCGTCAGAAACTTGAGCGAGTTGAAAGCGAAATTTACGTTCGTCATTATTCCGGTAATGTCTGTCAAATTTCTGCAAAGACTTCTCTCGGGCGAAAACGCGCTCGACACGCTTTATTTGGGCGTCGCCGTCGGTGTGGTCGCCGCGGCGCTCGCGGCGTTTAATTAAGTCAGCGAAAAAGAGAAAATGGACGAGCTGAAAATTCACCCGGAAGAAGAGGAAACGCGGGCGCAGGATTTATAAAAATCAATGTCAAAAACCAATTTCATCTCGCTTCCCTTCAAAATTGACGGCTCGCAAACCGGCGGTTTCAAAATAGTGGACGGCATCGCCAAATTTTCCGCCGCCGGAATCGTTCTTGAATTTGAAGCGAAGATTTTCGGCATAATGAAAACCGGCGTCAAAGAAGTGCGCGTGCCGCTTCTGGAAATCGAAACGGTCGAAATCAGACGAAAGTTTTTCCGTTCAACGCTGGAAATCTGGCTCAACAATTTCAAAACCTTAAACGAAATCCCGAATAAAAACGGGCGCATCGTCCTGCAAATCTCGAAAGACGACCGCCCGCGCGCCGACGAAGCCGTGCGATTATTGGAAAAAACGCGGCTCGAACAAGACGCGATTGAATTTATTAAATCGCCCGTCAGCCGTCTTTTCGGCGAAGAGGACGAGACCAAAGAATTGAAGCAAAAATAATGTATAATCGGCGTAAATAAGGAAGGCAAGAATGCAAAACGTATCGCTCGAAATTCCCGTCGCAGCCCTTGCCGCGCTCGGCGCATCGCCCGACGAATTCGTCAACGAAATGCGCGTCGCCGCGGCGGTTAAATGGTATGAACTCGGCAAGCTCTCGCAGGGCAAAGCCGCCGAAGTCGCCGGACTTTCGCGCACGGCTTTTATTGACGCGCTCTCAAGATTTAAGGTTTCGCCCATTCAAATTACCGCCGAAGAAATGCAAAAGGAATTAAGCGATGCCGATTGAGAAAGTCGTCATCAACGCTTCGCCCTTTATATTACTCTGCAAAAGCGGCTTGATTGAACTTTTACCCGAACTTTTTTCGGAAGTTTATATGCCCGAAAGAGTTTCGATGGAAATTATTGCGGGCGGCGACATTGCCACCGAAAAACTTTACGATTGCCAAGAAGTCTGGCTCGAACAATATTTAGTTAATGTGTCCGAAGAAGTTTTAGTCTGGAACTTAGGCGACGGTGAAACGGACGTTTTGAGTTTCGTTTTTGCAAACAGGAGCGCATATACGGCTTTGATTGACGACCGCGCGGCGCGAAAATGCGCCGAAACTTTGAATATTAAAACTCTCGGCACAGGCGGAATTCTAGTTTTAGCTAATAAAGCGCGGTTTGATAAATTCAGTCGGAGAATCCGTTAGGAAGTTGCAAAGCGTCGGTTTATACATTTCCGACGAAATCATTGAGTTGCTAAAAAAACAGGCGGGCGAATCATAAATGGCAGCAATAGCAAAACAGGAAAAAGGCGCAACTTTTATCGAAGCAATCAGGCAAGGCATTCAAGAAGAAATGCGGGCGGACGAAACCGTGTTCGTCATCGGCGAAGATGTCGGCGCATACGGCGGCGCGTTCAAATTAACCGAAGGTTTTTTGGGCGAATTCGGCGCGGAACGAATGATTGACACGCCGATTTCAGAAGCGGCGATTGTCGGCGCGGCGTGCGGCGCGGCGCTGTTGGGAATGAAGCCGGTTGCCGAATTTCAGTTTATCGATTTTATTTCAAACGGTTTCGATATGCTGACCAACTACGCGGCGAAATCGCGTTATCGCGGCTGCGGTTCGATTCAGGCTGTCTTTCGCGGTCCGTGCGGTTCGGGCGTGCGCGGCGGACCGTTTCATTCTTTGAACGCCGAATCGTTTTTTTTGAATACCGCCGGATTAAAAATGGTCGAGCCTTCGACGGCGTATGACGCGAAAGGTTTAATCAAAGCCGCAATCCGCGACCCTGACCCGGTTTTATTTTTTGAACATAAAAAACTTTACCGTTTGCCGAGATTACGCGAAGAATTGCCCGACGAAGATTATATTGTCGAAATCGGTAAGGCTCGTTTGGCGCGCGAAGGAAAAGATTTATCAATCATCACGTTCGGCGCGCAGGTTTTAAACGCGCTCGACGCGGCAAGCGAATTGGAAAAATCCGACGGCTTGCAAGTCGAAGTTATAGATTTACGCTCGCTTGCGCCGCTCGACAAGGCGGCGATATTAAATACGGTTAAAAAAACAAACCGCGCGATGATTTTACACGAATCGTCTTTGACTGGCGGCATCGGCGGCGAAATCAGCGCGATTATCGCCGAAGAAGCGTTTGAATGGCTCGACGCGCCTGTCGTTCGCGTCGCTTCGATTGACGCGCCCGTGCCGTTCGCGCCGCAAATGGAAGATTATTTTCTGCCGCAAATTTCCGAGATTGTCGAAGCGGCGCGGCGTTTGTCGAGGTATTAAATTATGAAAAAATTGTCGGGCATACTTGTTTGCCTGTTTATATTGTTTGCGTCGGCGGCTTTCGCGCAGAAACCAACTGCAAAACAAACAAAACCAAAACATCGGTTAACAGAAAAGTAAAAAACTCCAAGTCGGTTGCAATGAAGATTTCAGCAGCGCGGAAAAAAGAATCAAACTTTCTCATCGATAAAGACGGCGCGATTTCCGACATCAACCCGGATTTTGCGGCGGCAAAAGCCGGACTCGCACCCGGAATGAAAATCACGAAAATAAACGGCGCGGATTTTTCGGCGGAAAACTTCCATAAAGCAATCGGCGAGGCGAAGAAGACTTCTTCGATTGAACTTGTCGTCGAAAACGGCAATTCGACAGAAACATATAAACTGAATTACAAAGGCGGCGAACGCTATTCGCATCTGGAACGCGACGCGGCGAAGCCGGATTTGTTGTCGGAAATTGTAAAATCGCACTGAAAAAGTGAAAAACTAAAAGTGAAAAGTGAAAAACTAAAAACGAATGATACATTATTCGCTTTCAGCTTTTCACTTTTCACTTTTCAATAATAAAATGCCGCAGACCAGACATATCGAAAAACATTTTACATCGGGCGAAGTCGTGCGCGATGTCGTTATCGGGATGGCGGACGGTTTGACCGTGCCGTTTGCGCTCGCCGCCGGACTTTCAGGCGCGGTTGCGACGACAAATATAATCGTAACAGCCGGTTTTGCCGAGATTGTCGCCGGTTCGATTGCGATGGGTTTGGGCGGCTATCTGGCGGGCAAATCCGACATCGAGCATTACGACAGCGAATACGAGCGCGAGATGTATGAAATTGACAAAATGCTTCAGCACGAAAAGGACGAAGTGATTGAGATTTTGGAAAACTACGGCTTGACCGAAGCGGAAAGCACTCCGATTGTCGAATCACTCGCCGCGCGTCCGAAAGATTTTGCCGATTTTATGATGCGTTTTGAATTGGGTTTAGAAAAACCCGACCCGAAGCGCGCTCTGCAAAGCGGCGCGACAATCGGCGGCGCGTATATTGTCGGCGGTTTGATTCCGCTCGCGCCGTATATTTTGACCGGCGAGGTGCGCGAGGCATTGATTTGGTCGGTTGCGGTTACGGTCGTCGCGCTGTTCGTTTTCGGGTATATCAAAGGAACTTTTACGGGCGCGAAACCGTTTAAAAGCGCGATTCAAACTTGTCTTATCGGCAGCGTCGCGGCGGCGACGGCATTTCTTGTGGCAAGCTGGATTAGCTAATAAAAATGTAGGGGCGACGGCTCGTCCTCGCCCGAAATATTTGGATTATTCAATATTGTTTCGGTCAAAACGACGGGCGAGGACGAGCCGTCGCCCCTACATTCATTTTGGCGCAGCTTCTTTATTTGATTTGCGCTCAATTTGAGAAAAAGCGATTATAGAACGAGTTTATTTATAACAATTTTAGAACACATATTTTATCGGAGATTAAAATGAGCGTAGAAGTCGTGATGCCGCAGATGGGTGAGTCGATAACGGAAGGAACAGTATCAAAATGGTTGAAAGCCGTCGGCGATACGGTTGAAAAGGACGAGCCTTTACTCGAAATTTCAACCGACAAAGTTGACGCCGAAGTTCCCGCGCCGTCAGCCGGAGTTTTATTGGAAATTCGCGCAAACGAAGGCGAAACGGTCGAAGTCAACAGCGTCGTCGGCGTTTTGGGCGCGGCGGGCGAACAGCCAGCGGCGGCTGGTTCAAACGGAAATGCTCAAGCCGCAGTTTCCGCGCCTGTCGAACAACAGCCGAAAGCAGATGAAGTTCAACCAATAATTGAAGAAACACAATCGGCGGCGGGCGAAAAAACACAAACAGCGACGGCGGCGGGCGAAGCAATCGCGCAAACAGCAAACGGCAATTCGCAATCGAGCGAAGCGGCAGCCGAAGTCGTGATGCCGCAAATGGGCGAATCCATTACCGAAGGCACGGTTTCAAAATGGCTGAAAGCGGTCGGTGATAAAATTGAAAAAGACGAGCCTTTATTAGAAATTTCGACCGATAAAGTCGATGCGGAAGTTCCTTCGCCGTCAGCCGGAACGCTTCTGGAAATTCGCGTTAATGAAGGCGAAACCGTCGAAGTCGGCTCGATTGTCGCGCTCGTCGGCGCTCAAAGCGGCGCGGTTCAAAATCCAAAATCTCAACTCTCAAGTCAAACAACATCCGCGCAAAACCAAGCCGAACAAACAACGGCGCAGGCGACCGGCGCAGACGCAGTATCTTCGCCGCCGCAAAGCGAAAACCAAAATTCCGCAATCCGCAATCGGCAATCCGCAATTGAAATGCCCGTCGAAGAAAAACGTGAAATTCAGGAAGTCGAAGGCAGAAGTTATGATTACGGGCGAGCGGGCGCGGTTGCCGACGCCGCGCAGCCGCAGGCGCAAACAATTTCAAACGGGGAATCTGCAAACGGCGGCGGTCAAAGCTCGGTCGAAAATTTGCGCAAAACGAAATCAAGCCCGCTGGTTCGCAACATCGCCCGCGAACACGGCGTCGATATTTCGCGCGTTTCGGGTTCGGGTTTGAGCGGGCGCGTAACGAAAAGCGATATTTTGAATTTTATCGAATCCGGCGCGGCTTTAAAACCGCAGGATTTACTGCTTCGCAAAGACGCGCCGTTAGTGAATACGCCGAGTTTGCCGAATCAAATGAATTCGCCGGGCGCTTCAAACTCTGTCAATACGACAACCGCGCAACCGGCAGCTTCTTCCGGCGACCGCGTTGAGCAGATGTCTGTAATGAGAAGGAAAATCGCCGAGCATATGACTTTCTCGAAACAAACTTCGGCGCACGTTACGAGCGTTTATGAAATCGATATGACGCAGGTTGCGAAGTTTCGAGATAAAAACAAATCCGAATTTCAAACGCGCTACGGTACGAAACTGACGTTTATGCCGTTTATTTTCCAAACCGTAACACAGGCTTTAAGAAAATTCCCCGTCGTCAATTCGCAGGTTTCCGGCGAACAGATTGTTTATAAGGGCGACGTAAATTTGGGAATGGCTGTCGCGCTCGATTGGGGTTTGATTGTTCCCGTTATAAAACGCGCCGACACGCTTTCGCTTTCAGGTCTTGCGCTGGCGGCAAATGATTTGGCTGACAGAGCGAGAACGAAAAAGCTGTCGCCCGACGAAGTTTCGGGCGGAACTTTTACGATTACGAATCCGGGCGTTTTCGGCGGTCTTTTCGGCACGCCGATTATCAATCAGCCGCAGGTTGCAATTCTGTGCGTCGGCACAATCGAAAAACGCCCGAAAGTTTTAACCACGCCCGACGGCGACGATTACATTGCAATTCGGCAAATGGCATATTTCGCTTTAACTTATGACCACCGCATTGTTGACGGCGCGGACGCCGAGAAATTTCTCTCATTTATGAAAGAGTATTTGGAAACGACGCAGTTTAGCTTTTAAGCGATTTCCATTATCTTTGTTTTTTGAAAGCGGTAAATCCGACGTTTACCGCTTTTTCTTGTTAAAATCAGGCGCGCATCAGCCGCCGCCGGTTATGTCGCGGGAATGGAAGAATGGAATAAATGGATGAACTTCAACATTCAGGGCGACCTAGTAACTAAAAAGATAGCCGCTCAAGATAAAGCGCGTGTCGAAGTGTTTTTCAGAGACAACTACCCGCAACCGCCGCAGCCGAAAGATTTACCGCGTGTGAGATTTGAATTGGAAACTCAATTTGGAAAAGAAAAGGCAAAACAGATGATGAAGTTTATCGAGGAGGCGAGCTATGCGGTTTGGGGTAGAAAGTAAAGGTATAAGTTTCTTCAACCGGAAAACTGTCGGCGATTTTGCCGGACAACCAAAATTATTCGGCGAAAGTCAAAGTCAACGGTATGAAAAAAAATCTTGAAGCGGAAACTTTATGACGAAATTGCCGATAACTTAATTTCGTCGCAAATCCAATTTGATAAATCAGGAGCAGAGAAAAATGTTAAAAAAAATTTCGGTATTAGCTTTAGCCATATTTTTAGGCGCGGCAAGCGTTTTGGCACAGGACAACAGCAGCAGCCAAGCCGCCAATCAAACGCGGACGCTTTCGAGCGGGCAGAAATATAAAATTCAAGGTGTCGTCGTCGCCCGCGACAACGACAGTTTCGTCATCCGCGACGCGGGCGGCATCGACACGAAAGTTATGCTCGCGACCAATTCGAGCGTTAAAACAAAAGGCGGCGTTTTCGGCGGCGGCAAAATCGTGCCGATGAACAGCATCGTGCGCGGCTTGAATCTGGAAGTCGAAGGACGCGGCGACAATGCGGGCGGCTTGTCGGCGGACAAAGTTCGTTTTACGAAAACCGATTTGGCGACGGCACAGTCAATCGAAAGCCGCGTCGGTCCGGCGGAAGAACGCCTGAGCCAAGCCGAACAGAACGCGCAGCGCGTTTCCGGTCAAATCGACGAGCTGTCGGCAATCTCGAACGCGGCGCGCGGCGGCGCAAAAGCGGCGCAGGACGCGGCGGACGCGGCGATTACCGGCGTCAACGCGACGAATTCGAGAATCTCATCGCTCGACGATTACGTGGTGCAATCGACGGCGACGGTTAATTTCCGGGTCGGAAGCTGGATTTTATCGCCGGAAGGCAGACAAAATCTCGACACCGTCGCGCAGGCGGCGATGACTTTGAAAGGTTATTCAATCGAAGTTACGGGCTTTGCGTCGGCAGACGGCGACGCGCGCGCCAACAAAGTTTTGAGCCAGAAACGCGCGCAAGCCGTCATCGATTATCTGGTCGAAACTCATAACGTTCCGCTGCGCCGCATCAGCACTTCTTACGGCTTCGGCGAGCTTCAGGCGGTTGCCGACAACGCGACGCGCGAAGGACGTGAGCAGAACCGCCGCGTCGAAGTCAAACTGCTCGTCAGTCGTGGCATCAATCAAAACGTCGAGGTCAAAAAAGACCAATCGAACGCGCCGAATAACGAATAGTTTCCCAATAAATTTGACCATAGAAAAATACGAATCGATTTTGTATAATTCGTATTTTTCTATGGTTTATTTTTGCCCTAAATTCAAAAGATGTTTATTCAATCAAGAGCAAGTTTCGCCGCTGTTTTATTGTTTTTACTTTCCGCATTTTCCTCCGTTCTAATAGCTCAAACGCCGAAACCGACCGCAACGCCAGCCGCTGTCGGTAATGACGACGGTGAAATTATTCGCGTCAATTCGCGGCTCATCGTCGTTCCGGTTTCGGTTACCGACGCCGCGACGGGACAGCCGGTTTTGAATTTAAAAGCGCAGGATTTTCGCATCGCCGAAGAAAATAAACCGCAGGAAATCGCGCAGGTTTCCGACGCCGAAAAAGTTCCGCTCGAAATCGCGCTTCTGATTGATGTTTCGAGCAGTTTGAACCCGCTTTTTAAGTTTCAGCAGGAAACGGCGGCGAAATTTCTTCAGCAAGTAATGCGACCGGAAGACCGCGCGTCGATTTTTTTAATCGGCGAAAAACCGGTTCTCGCACAACCACGCGACACGGCGCAGAAAACGGCGGCTACGGTTAGAAATTTTCAAACGCCGGGAAAATCCGCGACGGCGTTTTACGACGCGGTAACCGATGCGGCAAATTACTTAAAAAAAAATGCGCCGCCGCGAAGCCGCCGCGTGATTCTGGTTTTGTCCGACGGCGAAGATAATTTCAGCCTTGCCGTCCGAGCCGCTGAAGTGAAAAATTATCGCGGCATAGACCTCAATAATTTAACCGAAAAGGAACTGAACAAAATCGCCGCGCGCACCGACCAGGCGCACCGGCAGGCGCAGACTTACGTCGCCAAACAGCTTCAAGACGCCGACACGGTTTTTTACGCCGTCAATCCGGCGGGAACTTCGATAAAATACAATAAAATCAGCTCGCGCGCGCAAACCGCGATGCAGACCTTTTCCGACCAAACGGGCGGAACGGCTTTTCTGCCCGCTTTTCAATCGGTTAATTTGAAGGACAATTTGCTGAATTCCTACAACGCAAAATTCAATCAGGAAACTTTGACGAGAATTTTCCGTCAATTAGCCAATGAACTGCAGGCGCAGTATCTGGTTCAGTATTATTCGGAAAGCGATTTTCCGAATGACAAGTTTGTAAAACTCAATGTCGGCTTACAAAACGCAAACAAACTTCGCGTGCGCGCGCGGCAAGGTTATTTCGTAAAGAATTAGGTTGAAAGCGCAGGCGAATTATCTCTGCGCTTCCATTTAAAATGTGCTTATCTTTGAATTAACTTCCGCTTTGTTTTCTTTTGAACTTTCTGCGGCGTTTCGTGTATTTCGACAAGTTCTCCAACTGAATATTCGACTTCGCCTTTTTGTTCAATCGCAAAATTTCCCATCGCCGCAAACGGTTTTTCTTTAGCGGGAACGTTTGAATTTTCGCTAATCCGTATCGCTCCCATTGTCGCCCGATTCGGTTTAGCAAAAAAATTCGTCAAACCAATTGCGCTCAAAGCCGTGAAAACGAGCGAAGCGAAAGCCGCCGCCGTTTTTGAAATGTTACGCCGAATCGCGCGCCAGCCGACCGGACAATCTTTCGTTAAAATGCTGCCGTCGGCGCGGCGGTAAAATCTGACGCACAAACGACCTTCTTCCGATTGGAAAATCAAATTTTCGGCTTCCCTGCGCGACATTCCAGACAAATTATAAACATTGAGTTTGCACGCGCCGCAAAATCTCGCGCGCTCGTCGCCAGTCATTTCGTTCCAATCCTGCGCGCACGACGACGCGACGCGGATATTTTCCAGCGGGCTTGTAATTTCGTATATTTGCGCTGTGATGCGTAGAGATGCACAGAGATGCAGAAACTTAATAAACTTGCCGTTGCTAAGTTCGTTTTGCACGTCCGCGCATCACCTTGCCTTGCAATGCAAAGCCACAATTAAGACACAGGTAAAAATTTACGTTCAAAAATGTGATTCTCCGGCGCGAGCTTTTAGCCAGGACAATCACATTTTTTTTTATTTGGAGAGAAATATGAAAGAGAATCAGCAAGTTGAATTTTTGAAGCTGGCGAGCGAGCGCGTTTTAATTCCGAGCGAATATATTTCAATCGAACACAGGAAAGAAAAAAGTTTGTTGAAAGTTCGCTTTTCTAATAACAAGGTCAGATACAGCAAAATTGATATGGAAAAAGGCGTTATCTACGACAACGACGCCGACGATAATCTTATCAGCGTGGAGATTTTAGATTTTATTGAGCCGACCGTAATCGAAGAAACCGCGATTAGCGAGACGCCGCAGCTTACCGAAGCCGAACAATTACGAAAGGAAATGAGAGCCGCCAAGAGAAAACGCCGCAGACAATCCGGTGTCAAAAAAAGTTGCTGCCGAGTGTGCGGACAACCGAAGCATCGTATTTGCTTAGAACATCATTCATTTAAGAAAACCAGCTTTGAAAAACTCTTATTAAAACCTTTTCGGCGAACCCGTTATTATTCCAGGAAATTGTATTTCACCGTAGCGCGGAAATTTGGATTCGTTGATTAAAGCATTGTTCAAATTTTGAGCAAGCACATAAAATAATTTATGAGCAAAATAATTAACGAACATATTCTCTGTGATTTTTGCGACGGAACGACCGAAACAAAATATATTTCTAAGACTTTTAAACGTAAAGGACAGGAATTTACTTTTCATAATATTCAAGTCGAACTTTGCCCGAAATGCGGTGAATTTTATTATGACGGTAAGATTTTGATGCAAATTGAAATTGAAATAAAACAGAAAATCAGTAATCTATGCGCTGATAATTAACTCTCTATGAACCACAAAGAAAATATAGCGCAAATTAAAACACAGATTGAACAAGTTAAGCGCGAAATAGCCGAATTAAAAAAGATACATCGTGAAGAAATAAGAGCGGAAGCTCGAAAGAACCGGAAAAAGAACCGGAAGAAGCCTGGCAGAAAACCTTTGCCGACCGAATTGCTTGAAAGAGCCAGAAAAATGGCTAGAGTTAAAACCTTACCGGACACGGCACTAAGTCTAGGAGTTTGTCTTATGAGCCTTTATAACTACGGTATGTCACGCAAAAGTATAGACGCCGAAATTGCACTTGAAAACGATTTGCAAAATAAAGATAAGTCTTCCTAACCATTTTTGAATATGCGGCTCGAAAGGCTTTAGTAGCAATTGAAACTTTCGGTTTTGGTAAATAATCTAAGGCGAAAACTTCGCTTTTTATAGAGAGTAGATTTGCTGAAAAGTTACTAAATTGTGATGAAAGTGCGCTGAAAAGCCGCAGAGAAGGTGCAGAGAAAGTGCAGAGAAGGCGCAGAGAAGGCGCAGAGAAGGCGCACAGAACACGCACAAGGCACGCAGAGAATCGCACAATGCACGCACAAAATCGCACAAAACACCTGACTAAATTGGAAACAAATTAAAGAAAGGGAGATTTATATGGAAAATTCAAAGAAAAAGATTAAGAAAAGCGTAAATGATGAAACAAAAGAATCAAAAACAGTTTCAGACTTATC
>JAABUN010001471.1_pt1 | contig 51481 bp, 44 predicted proteins | sample 5559311 | NCBI WGS metagenome assembly JAABUN01 (sample SAMN10711877, study PRJNA513370) | rock metagenome | isolation source: Antarctica rocks | place: Antarctica: Victoria Land, Siegfried Peak sud
CAAGCGACTGAAATTTAGAAGGAGATAAACTTAAAATGAAATTTTTTATTGACACCGCAAATTTAGATGAAATTACAGAAGCCAATGAGATGGGTTTGATTGACGGCGTTACGACTAATCCGTCGCTCGTTGCAAAGGAATCGAACATCGATTTCAAAAAGCATCTTGCCAAAATCTGTAAAATCGTTTCCGGCGACGTTTCGGCTGAAGTAACGGCTTTAGACACAGAAGGAATGCTCAAGGAAGGTCGTGAACTGGCAAAAATCGCGCCGAACGTCGTCGTCAAATGTCCGCTGACGCTTGAAGGCTTAAAAGCAACGCGCACGTTTCGCGAGGAAGGAACAAAGGTCAACGTAACGCTTTGTTTTTCCGCCGCTCAAGCTCTGCTTGCGGCAAAAGCGGGCGCCAGTTATATCAGCCCTTTTATCGGGCGACTCGACGATATCGGGCAAAACGGAATGCAGCTTATCAGCGACATCGTTCAAATTTACGGAAATTACGGCTACGAAACCGAAGTTTTGGCGGCGAGCATTCGCCACCCGATGCACATTGTCGACGCGGCGCTGCTCGGAGCGGACGTTGCAACCATTCCTTTCAAAGTTATCCAGCAGCTTGTCAAGCATCCATTAACCGATAAAGGTCTCGACACATTTACTGAGGATTGGAAAAAAAGCCTGCGGAAATAACTTTGCAAATTTGTATTAAGGCGTATTTTTATACGCTTTTTTTCTTTGAGAATTAAAATTTACTTTTCCGAAAATTGATAAGCATAGTTAGTAAATTTTATTAGGTTCTTAATAATTAGCTTATTAAGTAAATTTTGTTAGATACTTAATTAATTAGAAAATGGGACTGGATAATTCAATAAGTTATCTGCTGGCGAAAATTGCCGGCGCAAGTCGTGACCGCCTCGATAAGTCTTTAAGTGAAATTGGTTTATACGGCGGACAAAGTTTTGTATTAATTTCTCTTTGGGAGAGCGATGGATTAAATCAGACAGAGCTTTCGCAGAAATTGAACGTTTCGCCGCCGACAATCAGCGCGATGGTTAAGAGTTTGAGTAAGAATAATTTTATTAAAATCCTCAAATGCGAGCGTGACGGGCGGGCAACCCGCATTTATCTGACCGAAAAAGGCGTCGGGTGTCAAAATTTTGTCGAGACAAAATGGATTGAAGCCGAAAGTGCGGCGTTTTCGAGTTTGACCGAAACGGAAAAACTTATATTTCGCCAAATTCTAGAGAAATTAAAAGAAAACTCGCCGAAGAAAACTTGATTTTTATTTTTTCAATTTGTAAAAATTCGACGGTTGCTGAACTTTTGCTGAAATCGAAAATTTTAATATTTTCAAATAATTCGACGGGCGATGAGTTTTCTTTTCGATAAAAATTTTCGATAAAAAAAGTAAAAAAATGTCCGACATTAACGATTTCACAATCAATGCCTTAAAAGCCGACGGCTCTGTTCACCGCAGTTGGAATGCTTCTTTGATTGACGAAACAAATGAAACAATTAGTTTTGCGGGCGTATTTGAAAAAGAAGTGGTGCATCCGAAACTCGGATTTATCAGACGCGGAACTGTTAGTTACGAGTTTTACTGGAAAAACCGTTGGTTTAATATTTTTCGATTTCACGAACCGGACGAAAGCGGTTGTTTGCGTAACTTTTACTGCAACGTCAATCAACCGCCGCAAATTACGAACAACGTTTTGAGTTATGTCGATTTAGATGTTGACGTATTGGTTTGGCGCGATTTTTCATTTGAAATTCTTGACCTTGATGAATTTGAAAGAAACGCCGAATTATTTTCCTACACGACCGATATACGCGACAAAGTTCGGGAAAGTGTGGATGAAATTTTAAGGCTGGTTGAAACGCGCAGCTTCCCTTTTAATTACGACGGCAATTAAAATAAGTATTTTGGCTTTTTACAAAATTAGAATTTACGAGATTGAACGCGAAAACCAGTGCGTGCGTGTGTCTGCAAATCGAATGTCAATTGCGTAACTTCTAAAATACGGATTTACATATCGAGATTTCGAGTTCCCTAAATTCAGGTAAATATTGTATAAAAAGCGTGTCGAAATAATTAAAAGGAGAAATTGATATGAAGTTAAAATTTTTTCCGGTTCTCGCCTTACTGCTTCTCAACGTCGCCGTGATTTACGCGCAGACAAACTCGCCTGATAAATTACCGGCGGGTGAAAATCAAACAATTCAACAGTCGCCAAATCCGATTGAAAATATATCGCAGGAAACCGCCAAAATTTCTAAATCTTTGCAAACGCTAAATAAGCGAGTCAAAGATTTGCTTGACCAATTGGCGCTCGGTAAAGGCGCGCAGTTAAACGAAAAGCAGCAAAAACTAATTTTCGGTTTCGAGATATTAAACCGCGCCGAGCAACGGCTCGAAATTTTGCAAAAATTTCAAATCGAATTAGCGGAAAAAGAATCGTCGGCGAGAAATCGTTTGGGACAGGTCGAGCAGAACGTAACGCCGGAGAACATCGACCGCAGCATCGCCTTTGTCGGCACGACCAAAACCGACGAACTGCGCGAAAACCGGCGGCGAACCGGCGAATCCGAACGCGCTAATTTACAAAATCTCCTTTCGCAAATCCGTCGGACACTTTCGCAGACAAACGACGAATTAAGGCAAGCCGAAACGCTCGTGCTAACGCTGCGCAAAAAAATTCTGCCGCAAATCGAGACGGAAATTTCCAATTTATAAATTTAACGAGTTTATAAATTTAACGAGCAAATCGAGCGTAAATTGATATTTCGCTTTTTGGTTATCGTCAATTTATTTACAAGTCGTTCAAAATTGACTGCTCCGTTAGCGAAACAAGCAAAAGCGAAAAATATCGGGTTTGCAAAAAGACGGCGACTCGCATAATTTTATTGCTATGAAAGCGCAAAAACAAAATATGACCAAACTTGAACGTCTGCGGGAAAAATCCGCGCTTGCCGAATCGGGCGGCGGCGCGGCGCGGCTTGAAAAACAGCGTGCGGCGGGAAAGATGACGGCGCGCGAACGCATCGAATTTTTTCTCGACGACGGCAGTTTTGAAGAATTCGACAAATTCGTCGTTCACCGCTCGAACGATTTCGGTTTGGAAGAACAGAAATTTCCCGGCGACGGCGTTATTACCGGACACGGGCTTGTCGACGGGCGCGAAGTTTTTGTTTTCGCGCAGGATTTTACCGTTTTCGGCGGTTCTTTGTCGGAAACACACGCGCAGAAAATTTGTAAAGTTATGGATTTTGCGATGCGCACGGGCGCGCCCGTCGTCGGCTTGAACGATTCGGGCGGCGCGCGCATTCAAGAAGGCGTCGTATCGCTCGGCGGCTATGCCGATATTTTTCTGCGCAATACTTTAGCGAGCGGCGTCATACCGCAAATCAGCTGCATTCTCGGACCGTGCGCAGGCGGCGCGGTTTATTCGCCCGCGATTACCGATTTTAACGTGATGGTCAAGGACACTTCCTATATGTTTATCACCGGACCGGACGTGATAAAAACCGTTACGCACGAATCAGTTACAAAAGACGAACTCGGCGGCGCGATGACGCATAACGCCAAATCCGGCGTCGCTCATTTCGCCGCCGATTCGGACGAACACGCCCTTCGCATCACGCGCGAGCTGCTCTCGTTTTGTCCTTCAAATAATATGGAAAAGCCGCTGTTCGTGCCGACGAGCGATTCAAGCACGCGAACGGACGAAAAACTAAATTCGATTGTGCCGGAAGTTTCGACACAGCCTTACGACATCCGCGAAATCATTCAAACCGTTGCGGACGAAAATTATTTTTTTGAAATTCAGGAACATTACGCGCCGAACATTGTCGTCGGCTTCGCGCGTCTCGGCGGCTTTTCCGTCGGCATCGTCGCCAATCAACCGGCGTTTCTGGCTGGCGTTTTAGACATCGACGCTTCGGTCAAAGCCGCGCGTTTCGTTCGCTTCTGCGACTGCTTCAACATTCCTCTTATCACTTTTGAAGACGTTCCCGGATTTCTACCCGGCGTCAATCAGGAACACGGCGGCATTATTCGACACGGCGCGAAACTGCTTTATGCTTTTGCCGAAGCGACCGTTCCGAAAATTACGGTCATCACGCGCAAGGCTTACGGCGGCGCATACTGCGTGATGGCGTCCAAACACATTCGCACCGATATAAATTTCGCTTATCCGACGGCTGAAATCGCCGTGATGGGCGCGGAAGGCGCGGTCGGTGTTTTATATCGCAAGGAAATTTCCGAAAGCGATAACGCCGACGCTTTTCGTAAAGATAAAGTATCGGAATTCGACGAAAAATTCGCCAATCCTTATATTGCCGCCGAGCGCGGTTATATCGACGAAGTTATCGAGCCGGCTTTAACACGCCCGAAATTGATTCGCGCTCTTTCTCTGCTGCAAAATAAACGTGATATGAACCCGCCGAAAAAACACGGGAACATACCGTTATAGAAACACAGAAAAAACTTTAACTGTCTGTTGACCGACAGCTAAAGTAATTTGTATGTTGTTCAATTCCTTGTATTTCAGCAGTTTATGAACTATCTATTATAAATTACTATAAATTATTATGCCGTCTTCTGACGCGAAACGTCCGACGCGGGCGGAAATCGATTTAGCCAATCTTGCCTTCAATTTCAATTCGGTAAAAAAATTCGTCGGCGGCAACGTCAAATATATGGCGGTCGTAAAAGCCGACGCTTACGGACACGGCGCGGTCGCGTGCGCGAAAAAATTAGAAAACGCGGGTATAGATTGCTTCGGCGTCGCACTGCCGGAAGAAGGCGCGCACCTGCGGCGAAAAAATATAAAAAGCCCGATTGTTTGTCTCGGCGGTTTTTGGAACGGTCAGGAAAATCTTTTGCTGGAGAAAGATTTGTCGCCGGTCGTTTATCGTCTCGAAATGGCTGAAACTCTCAATCGAGCGGCGAAAGAAAAAAATGTTGCCGCGAAAATCCACGTAAAAATCGATACCGGAATGGGCAGAATCGGCGTGCGTTTCGATGCGGTCGAGGAATTCGCCGATAATTTGAAAAAATTCAAAAATCTTCGTGTCGAAGGCTTGATGACGCATTTTGCGGCGGCGGACGATTTAGGGCAAAATCGCTTTACAAACTTGCAGATAAAACGGTTTTACGAAGCGGTCGAAGTTTTCGAGGCGCGTGGATTTCATCCGGTTTATAAAGATTTGGCAAATTCGCCCGGCGCGGTCGCGCACGAAAAAGCGCGCGGAAATCTAGTGCGTTTGGGCGGCGTGCTTTACGGTTTGGGCGGCGACGTTTTGCCGGAAGAAATTGAAAAACCGGAACTTCGCGCCGTGATGTCGGTGCGCACGCGCGTCGCTTTTCTGAAAAACGTGCCGAAAGGCGAAACTTTAGGTTACGGTCGAACTTTTATTACCGGGAGAAATTCGATTATCGCCACGATTCCAATCGGTTATCACGACGGCTACAGCCGTTCGCTTTCAAATCACGGTCGCGTGATAGTCAACCAAACATTTGCGCCGGTCGTCGGTAGGATTTCGATGGATTGGACAATGATTGACGTAACGAACATTCCCGATGTTAAAGTAAATGATGAAGTCGTAATTATTGGCGGACAAGGAAATTTACATATCGCGGCGGAAGATTTAGCTCGGCTGACCGATACGATTTCCTACGAAATAACTTGCGGTATAAGCAACCGCGTTAAGAGAATTTGCAAGTAAAATTTTCATCGGCGCGCGAAGTAAGGTATTTGTTTATCGGTTGCAGATTAAACTCTGCATAAATTATGCTTACGGCAATAAAGAGCAAATCGTTCGAGCGGTTGTTTGCAATTTATAATCGAAATTTGTTCAAGCGTCGTTTTCATTCGCTGCGCGTCGGCGGTTTCGGCGAATTAAGAAAACTGACAACGCTTGCGCCCCTCGTTATTTTCGCAAATCATTCGGCTTGGTGGGACGGGCTGGTCGCGTTCGAGATTTCCCGTCGGGTGCAATCAGACAGTTTTATAATGATGGAAGAAAGACATTTGAAAAAATTGTTTTTGTTTCGCGGACTCGGCGCATTTTCCGTCGTTCGAGAAAAACCGCGTGAAGCGATTAAAAGCATTGATTACGCCGCCGAACTTTTACGCGGAAGTTCAAACAGAACCGTTTGGATTTTTCCGCAGGGCGAAATTTTGCCGAACGAGCGGCGTCCGCTGCGTTTTTATAATGGTTTGGCAAAGCTGGTCGAAAAAGTCGGAGCGGTTCGCGTTTTGCCGGTTGCAATGCGCTATGAATTTCTTGACAATTTCAAGCCGGAGATTTTTGTCAAAATCGGCAAAACCGAAGAATTCGTCGAAGCCGATAAAAACTTTAATTCAAAAAAATTGACTGCCCGTTTTACAGACAATTTGACTGTTTTGCTTAACGATTTGAAATCCGAAATAGCAAGCGGAAATTTAGAAAATTACGAGCGAGTAATTTAACAAAAAAAAGTGCCGCTGCCGAAAACTTCGTCAATCGAAATCCCGATTTTGCAGGAACTGGTCGCCGGCGGCGGCGATAATCTGCGCTATATTTACGAGCGTCTTATAGCTTATTTCCCGCAGCTCACCGAAGCGGAAATCGCGGACATCAAAAACAATCGAAATAAAAGCTGGCGCGCCGCCGTGCAGAAAGCCGGAAAAATTCTTGAGCAGAAAAATTTCATCCGCCGGACGCGCGGATTTTGGACGATAACAGCCAAAGGCGCAAGTGAAGTGCGGACTGAAGCAAGCGGATTTACCGTCGCCGTAAAAGAAATTACCGCTCCGCTTTCGCACACGGAGATTCAAAAAATGCTGGTCGAAATCGGCGAAAGTTTAGGCTTTTACGCGGTTTCGGAGTTTGAATTTTATGATGTCGTCTGGCGCGAAACGCCCGCGAGTAAAAGAATTTCGCACGTTTTTGAAGTGCAGAGCAAAGGAAATATCGATTCGGCTTTTGCCAAGCTCAAACGCGCGTATCAAAACCAGCGAACGAAACCGTTTTTGATTTTATCGAGAGAGAGAGATTTAAATCGCGCGCGCAAATCTCTTTCAAGCGAATTTCAGGACATCGATAATATCGTTGTGATTTTGACTTTTGAGCAAATCCGACTGGTCAATCGAAATTTTGCCGATATAGCTGAAATAATCAAAGAGTTTCTGTTAAAATGATTTTCCAATAAATGAAAACGGAAACACCGATTCGGCGACAATATCTCGACATCAAAGCCAAACATCCGAACGCTATTCTGCTTTTTCGGCTCGGCGATTTTTACGAAGCGTTTGACGACGATGCACGCCTTCTTTCGCGCGAGCTGGATATTGCCCTGACTTCAAAACCGATTGGCAAAGGCGAGCGCGTTCCGCTTGCCGGCGTGCCGCATTACGTTATCGAACGCCATCTGGCAACCTTGATTTCGCGCGGGCATCGCGTCGCTATTTGCGAGCAGACGAGCGCCGTTCCGGTCAAAGGCGCGGACGGGAAAAAGCTGATACAGCGCGAAGTTGTCCGCGTCGTAACGGCGGGAACGGTTATCGAACCGCAGCTTTTAGACAGCAAATCGAACAATTATCTGGTCGCTTTTTTCAGCGACGGACAGCGCGCGGGCATCGCTTACGCCGACATTACGACCGGCGATTTTGCCGCGACCGAACTCGACAACCGCGACGCGCTCGGCGAATTGCAGCGTCTCGCGCCCGCCGAAATCATTCTTGCCGATACCGCACCGGAAACTTTCAGCAACCGCGATTTGCCGCAGTTCGTTACGAAGCTCGACGCGGAAATTTTCGCTTTTGAAAGGGCGAAAAAAACTCTGCTCAAGCATTTCAACGCGAAAACTTTACAGCCGTTCGGCTTGGAAAACTCGCCGCTCGCAACTTCGGCGGCGGGCGCGCTCGTCGATTATTTAAACCAAACGCAGAGCGGCGCAGCCGAACAGTTGACCAGACTTTCGTGCTACGATTTCAGCCGATTTATGCTGCTCGACGCCAATACTTTGCGCAGTTTGGAAATCTTCGAGAGCGCGACGGGCGCTAGTCTTTTGTCGGTCATTGACCGCACCGGAACGGCGATGGGCGGCAGACTTCTTCGCAAATGGCTGCGCCAGCCGCTGCTCGAAGCGGCGGAGATTTTTCGGCGGCAGGAGTTTATCCAGTGGTTTAAAGCGAACGCCGAAGAACGCGAAAATCTGCGCCGAATTTTGACGACGATGAAAGATTTGGAACGGCTTTCGAGCCGCGCCAAAGCCAATTATATTTCGGCTTATGAGCTGCGGGTTTTTTCCGGCAGCTTAAAGTTAATCGCGCAGATAAAAAAAATTCTGCAAAAAGACGCGCGTCGTTTCGGGCAGCTTCTCGTTCATTTGCCCGAATGTCTGGAAATTATAAATCTGATTGAAAGCGGAATTTCCGACGAGCTTCCCAATCGCTACAACGAGCAAATCGGCATTGTCCGCGACGGTTTTTCAGAAGAACTCGACAAGCTGCGCGAAATTCTGCGCGACGGCAAAAGTTTTTTGGCGGAACTCGAAAAACGCGAGCGGGCGCGCACCGGAATAAAAAGCCTGCGCGTCGGTTTTAATAAGATTTTCGGTTATTATATCGAAGTTACCAAGCCGAATCTGCATCTTGTTCCTGCCGATTACACGCGCAAACAGACACTCGTTCCGGCTGAAAGATTTATCACGCTCGAACTGAAAGAACACGAATCGATGGTCGTTCACGCGCGCGAGCGCATCGTCGAGCTTGAAAACATTTTGTTTCGTCTGATTTGTTTTGAAATCGGAAAACATCGCCGCGAAATTTTGCTCGCTGCTTCGAGCGTCGCTTTTCTCGACGCCGTTTCCGCGCTTGCCGACGTTGCCGAACAATTTAATTTTTCGCGCCCGCAAGTCAACGAAACTTCCCTGCTCCGCATAAAAAACGGACGCCACGCCGTTATCGAAAAAATCCTTGCTGAAAATAAAATAGAATTTGTCGCCAACGACGCGGCTTTGGGCGGCAACGGCGCGCCGCAAATCGCGCTGATTACCGGTCCGAACGCTTCGGGCAAATCGACATACTTGCGGCAAATCGCTCTTATCGTTCTTCTCGCGCAAATCGGCAGCTTCGTTCCGGCTGAAGAAGCCGTCGTCGGCATTTGCGACCGGATTTTTACGCGCATCGGGCTTTACGATAAAATCGGCAGCGGCGAATCGACCTTTATGACCGAGATGATTGAAACCGCCGAAATTCTTCATCACGCAACGCCGAACAGCTTGATTTTATTGGACGAGCTTGGGCGCGGCACGTCAACTTACGACGGTTTGGCGGTTGCGCGGGCGGTTTTGGAATTTCTGCATAATCACCCGAAACTGAAATCGCGCACGCTTTTCGCCACGCATTATCACGAGCTTGCCGAGTTGGAAAACGTTTTGCCGAAACTCGAAAATTTTTATTTTCTGATAAAAGAAGACGACGGAGAATTAACTTTTCAATACAAAATCGCGCCCGGAACGGCACTGAAAAGCTACGGCGTTTATGTTTCAAAATTGGCGGGACTTCCCGCGCCGGTCGTGCGCCGCGCCGAGCAATTATTGAGCGAATACGAAACGGAAACGGCGCGCGAAATTGATTTTTCCGTCCAAAAAACCGCAAGCCAAAACAAAATCGAGCGCAAATTAAACGAAATGGACATCGACAGCCTTTCGCCGGTCGAAGCGTTGATGAAAATTTACGAGCTGAAAAAACTCGCCGACGACGAACGGCAATCGAAACCCGAATTGAAAAGAGCTTTCGGTTAAAATCTTTTCACCGTTCGGAACGTCAAGAAATATTAGCCGCAAAAGGCACAAAAGACACAAAAAATAATTTAAATAATTTTTGTGCTTTTTGTGCCTTTTGCGGCTGTCGAACTATTTGCATCGGCGAATAAATTTCAAAGCCCCGTTTCAAATCTTAATTGATTGTGATTAAATGATGTCTAAAAAATACTTCCGCCGCAGGGGATTCGGTTATGAGTTTTGATTACAAAGATTTTTTTAAACGTATTTACGCCAAGATGTTCGACAGCGATATGTTGAGCCACGCCGCGCAGGTCGGTTTTTATTTTACGTTTGCGCTTTTTCCATTGCTACTGCTGACCACCAGCATTTTCGGCATCGTTTTGAGCAACTCTGACGATTTGCGCGTCGAATTGTTCGTCTATCTGCGACAGGTGATGCCCGGCACGGCGTTTGCGCTTGTGCAGACGACGCTCGAAGAAGTTACTGCCAACACGAGCGGCGGAAAATTGACGTTCGGCTTGCTGGCGACGATTTGGTCGGCTTCGGCGGGCGTCGACAGTTTAAGAAGCGCGCTTGACGGCGTTTATAATTTGAAGGAAACGCGCTCGTATTGGAAAACCAGATTGCTTTCCATCGTGCTGACGCTCGGCATCGGCGTTTTGATTCTTATCGCCGTCGGCTTGATTTTCTACGGTTCGCAGCTTCTTACTTTTGTTCTGCCGATTGAATCGCCGCTGCTTTTGAAAATTCTCGGTTTTGTCATCGTCTTTGTCGTTCTTATGCTCGCCTTTGCGCTGATTTATAATTTCCTGCCGAATCATAATCCGTTTAGCTGGAAATGGATAACGCCCGGCGCTTTTGCGGGCATTTTGCTGTGGCTGCTCTTGTCGGGCGCTTTTCGTCTCTATCTGCATTATTTCGATTCTTACGCGAAAACTTACGGCTCGCTCGGCGCGGTTATCGTGCTGCTTTTGTGGCTGTATCTGACGGCGCTCGTTATTTTAATCGGCGGCGCGATAAACGCCATTCTGGACGAAAACAGCGGCGTCGCTAAAGCGGCGATAGACCCGGCGCAAGTCAGAAGTGAAAAGATAACCGCGAACGCCAGTCTCGGCGATGCGCTGCAGAAACAGCCCGGCGCACTTGTCGAAAAAACTTCAAACGACTCGAAAAAATCATCGTCCGGCAAATCGACCGCTTCTGCACCGCAAAGGGCGCAAACTTCCGGCGATTCTAAATCTGAAAGCGCCGCGAAATCGACGCACGTCGAAGAAAAATCTTACGGGAAAATGGTTGCGGGCGGCATTCTCGGCGGTCTTATCGCTTATTTTTCTAAAAAGAAAAAATAATTTTTTCACTTGAAATATATGTCCTTGATGCTTAAGGAAATCGCGGAACAGCCCGCCGTTCTCGAGAAAATTATCAGTGAAGGAACGGCGACCGTTGCGCGGCTCGGCAAGTTTTTGCGAAAACGGGACATCGATTTTATTGTTCTGGTCGCGCGCGGAAGCAGCGACAACGCCGCGCTTTTCGGGCGTTATCTACTGGAAGTTACCACCGGTATTCCCGTCTCGCTCGCCGCGCCGTCGGTTTATACAATTTACGGCGCGAAGCCGAAATTAAAACGCGCGCTCGTCGTCGGCGTCTCGCAGTCGGGCGAAGGCACGGACATCAATCAGGTTTTACAAGCGGCGAAAACGTCGGGCGCATTCATCGTTGCCGTTACGAACGAGCCTAATTCGTCGATGACAAAAATCGCTGACGAGACGCTTTTTACGCACGCCGGACGAGAAAAATCGGTTGCCGCGACGAAAACTTACACCGGACAGATGCTTTATTTTTATCTGCTGGCAAACGTTTTAGGCGAGAAGAAAATCGCTTTCGAGAAAATTCCCGATTTCGCCGTGCAAGCTCTTGAACTGGAAAACGAAATCAAAACTTTGGTCGAGCGATATGTTTTTATGGAAAACTGCGTCGTCGTCGGGCGCGGCTTAAATTACGGAAACTCTTACGAACTCGCCTTGAAATTGATGGAAACCTGTTACGTCGTCGCCGAAAGATTTTCGTCCGCCGATTTTTTTCACGGACCATTGGCGATTGTCGAGCGCCGTTTTCCGGTGATTTTATTCGCCCCGCGCGGCGCAACCGCAAAAGGCAGTCTCGATTTGCTCGAACGTCTGCGCGAGCTTTCCGCCGACTCGCTTTCGATAACCAACGACAAAAAAATCACCGCCCAAAGCTCCCGCGCTTTGCAAATGCCCGAAGAAATCGACGAATTTTTATCGCCGATTCCCTTCGTCATTCCGGCGCAGCTGTTCGCCGCCCATCTCGCCGCCGCCAAAGGCATCGACCCGGACGCGCCGCGCTCGCTCTCGAAAGTTACGAAAACTTTGTAAAAAATATAAAATTAAAACCAGGAATACTTTCCGACACCTCCAATCGATAAACCTTTCTGCTAACCTTTCTGCTGAGCTTATCAGACGCATTTTTATTCATATATTGTAAAATTTCAATCTAAAACTGTGCCGCAACGCCCGCAGAATTTTGTGTTCGGCGGAGAATGCGCGCCGCAGCGCGGGCAGATTTTTTCGCCTTCGCCGCGCGCATTGTTTGCAGTCGCGTTTTGAACGGGCGCGTTTGTTTGATTGAACGCGGAAATTGCCGGTTGATTCGTTTTAAATCCGCAGCGCCCGCAGAATTTCGCGTTTGGCAAAAGCGGCGCAGCGCAGTTCGGGCAAAGGTTTTGGGCAGCCTTTTCGCGGCTTCTCACGATTTGGAAAGAACGATTGCCGCAGCGTCCGCAAAATTTTACGCCTTCGGCAAAACGTGCGCCGCAATTTGTGCAGGCGACAATGGCGGGCATCACGCTTGCGCCGCCTTGATTTGAATTTAAAGAAGACAAGCGATTATTTTGTGCGGCGGGCGGCTGTTTTAGTTTTGTTTGAATAATTTGTTCCGCTGCATCATCGCGTAACTCAATGATTCGTTCGTCGTCGCGCTCGTCCGTTTTCGAGACGCGCAGGACGTGGCGACCGGCGGGAACGGTCGATAAAATTAATCTTTCCGAGCTTCCGACGCTTCCCTTTCGCTCGTCGTCAATATAAACTTCCGCGCCGGCGGGCGCTAAAATGACGAGTCTCGAAACACCGTCGTTTGTTTTTTCTTCAACGTCCCGCGCCGCCGTTTCAAGTTCGGAAATCCATTTGGCGACGGTTGCCGGTCGCTTGTTCGCGTCTATTTCAAGCGAGCGCATAATCGCTTCTTCGACGCTGTTCGGGATGTCGGCACGCAAAGTCGAGAGCGGCGGCGGCGCTTGCATAATTTTCTGCGTTACGAGCTGCATCAAATCGCCTGTGAAAGGCGTTCGCCCGCCGAGCATTAAATATGCAATCGTGCCGAGAGCGTAAATGTCGGCGCGCACATCGACGCCGATTTCGGGCTGCATTTGTTCGGGCGCCATAAATTCGGGCGTGCCGACGATGCCGCGCGACGAAGGCGTTTCGTCAGCACTCGCATCGGTTACAGTTTGATTGACGATTTTCGCCAAGCCGAAATCGCCGACTTTGACAAAGCCGTCGCCTTTATTTTGATTATTGCCGCCGTTTTTACCTTTCGTCATTATAAAAACGTTCGCGGGCTTTAAATCGCGGTGGAGAATTCCGGCTTCGTGCGCTGCTTGAACTCCGTCGGCGATTTGGCGTAAAAGTTTGATGGCGCGCTCGACCGGCAAAGTTCCTTCGCGCCGCAGAAGACTGTGCAGCGTTTCGCCTTCGACGTATTCCATCACCAGAAAAAAAACGCCGTCGGCGCTTTCGCCGAAATCGGTAACGTCGACGACGTGCGGATGATGAATCGACGCGGCGGCGCGCGCCTCGCGTTCAAACCGTGCAATCGCTTCGCCTTCTTGCAAATCTTCCCTGTTCAAAAAATCCTGCCGCACCGTTTTGACTGCGACTTTGCGCGTTCCCAAATTTTCGTCCTTCGCAAGATAAACCTGTCCCATCGCGCCGCGCCCGAGCCGTTTTTCGAGCAAATATCGATTCGCCAGAAGCGGCGCGCCCGGCAAGCTCGCCTTCATCTGCGTCCGGTCGAACGGGCAAAAATTAACCGCGTCTTCAAAGCAAAATTCACATTGCGGGCATTCTTTCATCGCTCCGTTTATTTTCACCGTTCCACGCGGTTTTTCCAAACGTCGAATCGGAAAATTTCCGGTTTTCGTTCGCTAAAACGCCCACCAGCCGCGAACGAACTGGGTTATAAAAAGCGACAGGTATAAAATCGACCAGACGATAAACATCACATTTACGCGCCAGCTTCGTCTTGCTTCGAGAGCCATTAAAATAAAGAGCGGAAATAAAACGAGCGTGTAGCGCGGAACGCTTAAAACGTATGAAGTGCTGACGAAGAGCAGCCAGTTTCCAAGCATCCAGACGCGGTAGGAATTTCTAAAGCGCCGCCAGCCGAAAACGATTGCGGACAATCCGACGAAGACGAAAAACAATTCCTGCACTCCGGTCATAATCGCTTCCGAAGGCTTCCGGTGAAAAATTGATTTGCAAGTTTCCCAAATGCCGTAGGCGGGAAATCTTATGTATTTTGCCCAATGTTCGCGCTGATAAACCATAAACATTGTTGGGTTTCCCGTTACCTGATAATTCAAAAACAAATACGCCCCGAAGCCCGCCGGAATCAACAATAAAGCCAGCCATTTTCCGTTAAACCGGCGAGTCTCGCGGTATTCTTCCCAAACTTCAAAAGCGAGAGCGGCAATCAAAATCAATCCGTTGACGCGCGTCAGACAAGCCAGCGCGCCGATGATTCCGGCGATAATCCAGCTTCTTTTGCGGGCGGCGAGAAAACAGCCGATTGTCAGGGCGAGAAAAAGGCTTTCGGTGTATGGAATATGCAGAAAGTAGCTCGTCGGAAATATAAATAAAAACAACACCGAAAATTGCGCGATTTTCTCGCTGTAATCTAATCTGACGAGTTCTCTGAAAAGCAATCCGAGCGCAACGGACGCGACGCCGGAGGCGACGAATGCGCTGAACAGATAATCTCCGAAAACGATATTAAATAACGCAATCAAAGCCGGATAAAGCGGAAAAAAGACTATCAAAAATCTGTTTTCGCCAACCGGCGTGTAACCTGCTTGCGCCAAATTCAAAAAGTGTTCGGCGTCCCAGTGTTTCCATATTCCGAAAAACCAGTAGGATTCATTCAGCGGCTTGTCGGTTACAACCTGATAAGATTGAAAACCGAAAAGTAAAATCAATACTTTTACGATTAAGACCAAGCCTATGACATTAGGATTTAGCCATTGAAATCTTTTAAAGAATCGTTTTCCTTTCAACATACAAATCAAAATCAGATGTCGAACACACGCCGAAATCGCTCGAATATCGCAACTTGTTTCACGCTATTCTACGCGAACGACGTTCGCCGAATTTCGGAAAATAATATAACAAACGCCGCTCTTTTTCGGATGGAGCGTGTATTTTGATTGTTTTATTTTCGGGTGTCAAGTATTTTATCCGCTTCGGTTTTAGACAGAATAAAAAGATATTGCTATGCTTAACACACCTTAATTTTGGGTCGTTAGCTCAGTTGGTAGAGCAGCGGACTCTTGTTCTTAGAAATGGGAGCGTTCGTTGGGAACAGCGAAATGAAAATGCGGCTGTATGCTGGAACACCCTGAGAGCTTCAAATACGATTTTTTCTGAAACGTGAAAATTTTGAAGATTGGGCAATCAGCAGGCAACCTTGAAATTTAATGATTTCGAGAAAGCCCTCAGAGACTATACGCCGCACGCCCAACCCTTGAAAAAGGCGGGCGATGAGATAGTCCAGACTACAACGCCGTAAACTAGCGGCGGCTGGCGAAAGTCGGTGTGGTAAGTAATCCGCGGGTCGCAGGTTCGATACCTGCACGACCCACCAAAATTATAAAAAGCAAGCCGGAGAATTTTCGGCTTGCTTTTTATATTTGCAAAAGTTCTCCGCAGGTTTAGACTTTTTCAACACCTGAAGCGTCTAAAACGGCGATGCGTGAAAATATTTTGCGTCTTCGGCAGGGCGGCGCGTTTGATATAATTCTCGTGCAGGGCAGAAGCGGGCGAACACGAGCGATGGCAGAAATTTTAACCGACGAGCAGTTAGTCGAAAAAGCCGTCAATGACGATAAAGATGCTTTCGGCGAAATCGTAAAAAGATGGGAGCGCAAGATTTTCGCTCTCTGTTTCGGTATGCTCGCGCGCGAGGACGAGGCGCGCGACGCGGCGCAGGAAACTTTTATCGCCGCTTACCGGAATTTGAAAAATTTTCGCGGCGAAGCGAAAGTTTCCTCTTGGCTGCACCGCATCGCGGTCAATCAATGCTTGACGACAAAGCGGCGTCAGAAAAGTCGTTCCGAAAATTTTCTGGACGACGAGACCAACGAAGCGGAAAAATTTTTCGTCGCGCCGTCGCATTTGTCGCCCGCACGCGCGACCGAACGAAGCGAGCGTCTTAAAATTGTTCGTCAAGCGGTTGCGTCTTTGCCGCCGGATTTGCGCGAAGTCATCGTGATGAAGGAATTTGAGGAAATGACGTTTCAGGAAATTTCCGACACGCTTGCAGTGCCGTTAAGCACGGTGAAAAGCCGCGTTTATACGGCGCTCAAACAGTTGAAAATGAAATTGGGGCGAACGCCGCTCGAAGTAATTTAAATAATTTTCTGGTATAAAAGTATGTTTGACACAAATAAAGAAAATTCGCCGTGCGCTTTTGCCGAGCAATTAGTTTCATTTCTTTACGAGGAAACGGACGGGCGCGGCGACGCTTTTCAAGCGCATTTGAAAACGTGCGCCGCCTGTGCTGACGAGCTTGCCGCTTTCGGCTCGGTTCGCGCTTCGATTTCCGATTGGCGCGCGCTTGAATTTTCAGCGCTTCCGACGCCGAAAATCGAGATTCCGCACGCGCTCGAACAACAAGTAAAAGGCATATCGGTAAAATTCGCCCCTTCGTCCGTTCAAGCAAAATCGTGGATTGACCGCTTGCGTGAAACGTTTGCTTTTTCTCCGGCTCTGACGGCGGCGTTGTTTTTCGTAATTGTTTGCGCCGGAATGTTTGCGCTGGTTCATAATTTTTCCGGCGGCGCGCAGATTGCCCAAATCGGCGACAAAAACAATTTGCCGACGAATGTTACGATGAATACTGCGCGGAACAATTCCGATTTAGCTTTCAGCGCGGACGCAAAGCAAAACGTCAAACAAAATACGAAGGACAACACGGTTTCTTCGGGAAATTTGGAAATTAAAGAAACGACGCCGCAAAATTCGCAGGCTGCAGCGGCAAATCAGCCGACTGCAAAAGTTTCAAAAGCGTCGGCGCGCACGACTTCAAACGTGAAAACGCCTGCACCGAAAAAAGCAATCGCACCGTTTGCCGGTATATCCAACGTTTCAAATTCTGAAGTCGCACAAGTTAAATCGATGGCAAAAACGAGCAAACTGCCGAAACTAAATAACATCGAAGACGACGATGAAGACGACGATATGTTGCTGCTTGCGGATTTGGTTGACGAAGCCGGCGGAAAATAATTTTCGGCTGAAACATAAAAATAACTTTTGAGAAAGCAATGAAAAAATTCAATTTATACAATTTGATTTTCGCCGCGACATTGGCGATTTTCGCGTTTTCAATTGTTAAAGCCCAGCAGCAAAACAATCAAACTTCCGCGCCGAACGCCGCCGAAGGAAAGCGAAACAACCCGAAAATCCGTCGGCAAAAAATACTTGCGCAGCTCGGTTTAAGCGACGAGCAGATACAGCAGATTCGCCGCATCAACAGCGAGAAAAAACCGTCGATGCGCGCGGCGCAGGAGCGTCTGCGCGCGGCAAACCGCAATCTCGACCAAGTTGTTTATGCCGACAATGCGAGCGAATCCGAAATGCAGGCGCGCCTCAAAGAAGCGCAGGCGGCGCAAGCCGAAGTCATCAAAATCCGCGCCACTACCGAAGCCGCCGTGCGCCGGATTTTAACCAATGAACAGCTCGGCAGATTTCGTGAAATTCGCCGTCAATTTATAGAACAGGCGGACGAGCAGCGCGAGCAAAGACAAATGCGGCGAATGAATGCACCGACGCGCGGCTTGAAAAACCGACAACAGAGGCAACAGAGGCAACAGCGACGGCAGCGGAGAAACGCGAATTTTATTTCGCAATAAATATCGCGCTCAAAAATCGCACCCGAAAAATTAAATTCCGTCGACTAAAATCAGCGTTCGTTAAAAAAGCCGATTTCCAAGGTCGGCTTTTTTATTTGTCGTTTCCCGCGCTTTCTTGTAACCTTTTAACAATCGCTTCGCGCCCGAAAAATCCTTAGAATGAACTTGCTGAAAAAATTTATTTTTGAATTGCAGGAAATCACGAACCTGATAATTTCCGCTTTTGTCGGCGTGTTTAAAAAACCGCATTATGTCGGCGATATGATACGGCAGATGGACGCCATCGGCGTCGGCTCGTTGCCGATTGTGATTTTGACCGGATTTTTCACCGGCGGCGTGCTGATTTTGCAAACTTATCCGACGTTTGAGTATTACAGCATTCAAAGTCAAGCCGGAAAATCGGTCGCAACATCCTTGATGCGCGAACTCGGTCCGGTTTTGACGGCGCTGATGGTTTCGGGTCGCATCGGCTCGGCGATTTCCGCCGAACTCGGGTCGATGGTCGTCTCCCAGCAAATCGACGCCATCCGCGCGCTCGGCACAGACCCGAACCGCAAATTGGTCGCGCCGCGCATTTTTGCCCTTATTTTAATGCTGCCGCTTTTGACGGTCGCGGCTGACATTTTCGGAATCGTCGGCGGCGGCATCGTCGCTACTAACATTTTCAATCAGGACGCGAGTGTTTTTATCACATCGGTGCGCAACGGAGTTTCCATCGAAGATATTGTCGGCGGCGTCATCAAACCGTTATTTTTCGGGCTTATCATCGGCAGCATTTCCTGTTACAAAGGCTTGACGACAACCGAAGGAACTGTCGGCGTCGGGCGTTCGACGACGAGCGCCGTCGTTTTGTCGTCGATTGTCGTCATTATTTTCGACTTTTTCCTTTCGCGCGCGCTGCAATCGATTCTCGGCGTCAAATACATTTGATTTTTCGGCTATTGTTTTATAACAAAGCACTTTTCTGCATCATATAATTTCCAAACATTCCGAATGTTTCCAAATTCACGAAATTTATGTTCTCAACCGAAACAGAGGAAAACGCCGACGACGCACAGGAATTTGTCGAAGAAGAATTAGAACCGACCGATTTGGAATCGGCGGTTGACGAGCCTGACCGCATCGTTCCGGCAATCGAATTTCGAGACGTGCATTTGTCGTTCGACGAGAAAAAAATTCTCGACGGCGTTAGTTTTATTGTTCGCAAAGGCGAAACTAAAATCATTTTAGGACGCAGCGGCGGCGGCAAATCGACGACCATTCGGCTTATTCTCGGACTTTTGAAACCCGATTCGGGTCAGATTTTTATCGACGGCGAAGACATCACAGGCAAGAGCGAAATCGAGATGATGGACGTTCGCAAAAAAATCGGGATGGTTTTCCAGGAAGGCGCGCTGTTTGACTCGCTCTCGGTTTATGATAACGTGGCTTATCGGCTGCACGAACAAGGAAATAAAGAAGAAGAAGTCGAACGCGAAGTGCGGCGAATGCTGCAATTTGTCGATTTGGAAGACGCGATTGACAAGATGCCGGCGGAGCTTTCCGGCGGAATGCGGCGGCGCGTCGGCATCGCCCGCGCGCTTGTCGGCGACCCGACGATTGTGCTTTTCGACGAGCCGACCGCCGGGCTTGACCCGCCGACGGCGCGGACAATCTGCGAGCTGGCGATAAAGCTACGCGACATCGAAGACGTTTCGTCGATTTTCGTTACGCACGAGATGCAAAATCTCGAATATCTCTCGAGCGAATATGCCTTCGTCGACGAAGACGGACAAGTAGTCATCGAGCCGGAAGGCGAAAAAATTTGTCTTATCAACACGGAAGTCGTTATGCTCAAAGAAGGAAAAATAATTTTCACCGGCAAGGACGAAGAATTTTTCGCCAGCGATGACCAGTATATTCAATCGTTCGTAAGCGGAAAGGGATAGGCGAAACAAGAACTAAGAATTAGGTTGTGTTGACCTTTGCTTTATTCAGCCACGTCATTTATGGCGTGGTAAAAGTTCAATCAAATTTCTTAGCCCGTTTCAACGGGCTTACAAATTGCGGCGGCTTAAGCCGGTCAGAAGGACGTTAAAACGCCCTTTTCAACCGTTGCGCCGCTTGACCACGCCATAAATGACGTGGCTAAAAAAATCGCTTGAAAGTCAAAATGTCAACACAACCTAAGAATTAAGAATTAGAGCAGACCGTTTTCTACATTTACGGATTTTATTTAAGTTTTCGGCGGTTCAGATTTAGATTTTTAAATTTTTAAATTTTTTTGGCGTGCGTTTATTTTTGCATCTCGAATCTAAAATCCGAAATCTAAATTCCAAAATCGATTTATGCCATCAACACAGAAAAATTTAGGCTTTAGCCAATTGCGCGTGGGTTTGTTCGTGCTTGCCGGTCTGCTCATCCTCGGATTTTTAATCTTAAATTCGACGGGCGACCTCAACCCGTTTGAGAAAAAACTTCACTTGCGGGCGCGTTTCCCGCAAGCCGACGGGCTTCACGAAGGCGCGGACGTGCAGATTGCGGGCGTTCACATCGGCAAAGTCGACCGCGTCGCGCTGCTGGAGACGGCAAATCCCGACGAGCCGAAAGTCGAAGCGTTTCTGACGGTCGACAGCAAGCTCGACGGCAAGTTGCTGACCGAGCGCATCCGCACCGACTCAAACGCGCAGATGGTTTCGGTTTCCCTGCTCGCCAACGACAAAATGGTCAACATCTCGCCCGGCACGCCGAAGGGCGCGCCCGTCTCGGAAGATTTTGTTTTAAATACGACACCCGCAACGTCCATTATGCAGATTGCCGAAACCGGCGGCGAGTTGGTTGAACAATTGAATAAGCTCACTGTTCCGGCAAACGAGATTTTAAACAAAGCCAATCGCGGCGAAGGAACTCTTGGACGAATAGTCAACGACGAATCGCTTTACAGAAATCTCGACACGACGGTCGCCGAAACGCGCTCGACGATGCTCCGTCTGCAAACGACGATTGATAAAGTCAACAGCGGACGCGGCAGCGCCGGAAAACTGCTGAACGACCCGGCGCTTTACGACAGCTTAAATCGCACGGTTTCAAAGCTCGAATTGATTTCCGGCGACCTTCGCGCCGGACGCGGAACAGCCGGAAAATTATTAAAAGACGAACAGCTTTACAACGACACGCGCGCTGCCGTTGCCGATTTGCGAGTTTCGGCGGCGAAAATCAACTTGATTGCCGACGATTTCAGAAACATCGCCGCCGATCTGAATGCCGGACGCGGAACAGCCGGAAAATTATTAAAAGACGAGGCGCTTTACAACGACACGCGCGTCGCGCTCGACAAATTCAACCAGACCGCCGACCGAATCAACATAATCATCGGCGACACGCAGAACGGCAAAGGCACAATCGGCAAACTTCTGACCGACGAAACGCTTTACAACAACATCAACCAGACGACTGCCAACATCAACCAAATCACGACCGAAGGCACGAAACTGATTTACGATTTCCGCCAGAACCCGAAAAAATATTTGACCATCAAATTCAAACTTTTCTAAAGATACGCATCCTAAAATTTCGGCACTCCACTGCCCGATTAAACGTCTTTTTCGAGAATGATTTCCGCTTCGACGCGCACCGGAAAGTTGACCGAATTGGCGATAAAACAAAGCTCGTGCGCTTCGTGTTGAAGTTCTTTTGCCTGTTTTTGATTTGAATTGCCGACGATTGTTACGCGCGGCGCAAGCACGACTTCGACAAAGCGCCCGCCGCCGTTTTTCGTTTCAATCATCGTTCCCGCCGCGTTATCTCGATAATCGATGACGACAATTCCAGTCTTCGCGCACAAATGCAGATACCAGAGCATTTGACAGCTTGAAAGCGATGCGACAAGTAATTCTTCCGGGTTGTAGCTCGTCGCGTCGCCAAAAAAATTCGGGTCGGACGAACCATTAATTACAGGTTTTCCGGCAACGGAAATCTCGTGCGCGCGGCTGTAACCCGTGTAAGATTTTGTTCCGCCGCCGAGATTGCCCGTCCAGACTATATTCGTTTTATAAACGTGTTCGTTTGCCATATTTTTATTTTCGCCCGAAATTTTAATACGTTTCCAACGCTTCCCGACACGGTTGGTTTTCGTTTATTATCTTTGCGAAAACTTGGTTTTCTCGTGTTTCCAAACCGAAAGATACTCAAATTCGCTGACAATAGAACTTGCCGGCTCCGGCGCTTTCCTTCCATTTTTGCCTTTGGCTTTTTCCTCAAATCTTCGGCTTGCCGCTCATCACAAACGTAATGCGTCCGCCGTTCATAATCTCAGCGTGCGTGATGTAATTTCGATTGATTGGTTTTCCGTTCACCAAAACTTTCTCGACATAAACATTTTTGTCCGCTTAATTATTCGCTTCAATCGTCAGAGTTTTGCCGTTTTCGAGTTTCAAGACCGCCGTCTTTATCGCCGGACTTCCCAAAGCGTAATAATCGGAAGCGGGCGCAACCGGATAAAAACCGAGCGACGAAAACAAAAACCACGCCGACATTTGCCCGCAGTCGTCGTTGCCGCCCAAGCCGTCGGGCGTCGGATGGTATTGATTTTTCAAAATCATTCGCACTTTTTCCTGCGTTTTATACGGCGCGTTCGTCCAGTTGTAAAGATAGGCGACGTGATGCGAAGGCTCATTGCCGTGAATGTAATTTCCGATAATGCCTTCGCGCGTGATGTCTTCGGTTTCGGCGAAAAATTCGTCGGGAAGATGCATCGTAAAAAGTTCGTCCAAATGCGCCGCGAATTTCTGTTTGCCGCCCATCATTTCAATCATTTTTTCGGGATTATGCGGAACGTAAAGACTGTAATTCCACGAATTTCCTTCGATAAAACCCTGACCTTCGGTTTTGAGCGCGTCGAATTTTTCGCCGAATTTTCCGTCGCTCATCTTCGGGCGCGTAAAGCCTATCGAAGCGTCGTAGACGTTTTTCCAGTTTTCCGAACGCTTTGAAAATTCGTCGTAAATGTCCGTTCGATTGAGCTTTTTCGCCATCTGCGCCGTCAAAGTTAATTGCGAAAACAACAAAACGAAGCCGATTAATAGTTTTTTCATTTTTGATTTCCTAAAAGGTATCGCCGGATTTCTAATTTTTAGATAATAGGCGAAACAGGAGTAGAAAACCAATAAAACTACCGATTCAATTATGAAACTTTGGGGCAGTTGATTTAGGCAACACGAAAATCGAATGTGCCGTGATTTCGCTAAAAACTTTTGCGGAAAAGATACGAAGCCTTGATAAAAAACGTCCGACCGTTTCCGCGAAAGCCCGGCTCGAAGCCGCCGGTGAACGGGTTGTAGCCGTTGCGGTTCAAATCGTCGTTGTAACCGGCGTAAAGAGCCGTTCCCGGATTCGGCGTCCAGCCGACGACGATTTGCGGGCGCAAGTGCGCTGAAAGAGTCGAATAATCGATTCGCATTCGGGCGAAAGTGCTACGCGTAAATTGATACGTCGAGCGCAAACTGTAGATATTGTCGTCAAAAGCGGTCAATTTCGTATCGTTGCGGACGAGCCGCTGTTTGTTGTAATTGAGCGAGATTTGCAGCGCGGCGGTCGGTTGATAGCGGACGGAAGATTGGATATTGAATTGTTTTCCCGCGCCGGGGTCAAACGGGTTGTTCGGATTCAGGAGCGCCGCCGGGCTGACGCGCGGATATTTTTCGCCCGCGCCCAAATCGTAATCGAGCTGTCCGTCGGTGTAATCGAAAACCAGCAAGCCGTTGATTTTTTTAAGCGGCGCGGTTTCGATAAAAACATAAACGTCGCGGTTGTTCGCCGAGCGCTCCGAATCCGCGCCGAAAAACGCGCCCGCTCTGTTTGCACTGCGAATTGCGCCGAATTCGTGTTCAAAAACGCTCTCGTAACCGAAGCCGATTCCGCCGCCGACATACGTTTGACGTTGTAAAGCAAACATCATTTGCGTGCTTGTGTTCCAGTTCTGCGCCCGCCCGCGCCAATCGTGGCTGACGGTGCTTTCGTTTTGCAGACGCTTGTAAATAATCCGTTTCTTCGGCTGCTGTTCGGTTTGATAACGGATGTATGAACGATGCTGGTTGGTGTCGGTGCGCGGCGTGAAACCGACATCGGCGCGGTAATTTTCGCTTCTGCCGACGCCGTTTAACTGAACGGTCAGATTGCGGTCGGCGCGCTCAAACGAATACGAATAACCGAAGCCGTTGCCCGTTCGGTAAAGATTGCGGTCTAAATTCGGGTCGTAGAAAAAGCGGCGCGAATTCGTTCCGGTCAATTGAAACTCGGCGGTGGTTTTCGGGTCGATACGAAAACGCCCGTCGAAACCGGCGGTGTGATTATGCCGTTCGATAAAATTGTAAGTCGTCGCAAAAAAACCGACGTTATTTTCTTTGCCCACGTCGCGCTTCAGACGAAGAATTCCGATATCGGCTTTTTTATCGACGAAACGCTCGATGCCGCAAACGATTGTCGGGTCAGCGAGTCGGCTTCGCCGGCAGTTGTTTAAATCTTCGCGCTCGTCGAACGAATAATTGCCGGGCGCTTTGTCCGACGCATACAGCACGCCGAACGTGTTTTTGCCGCGCCTGCCGGTCAGTTTTGCGCAATCTGCGGGTTGACGATGGCGCGCGTGTTGACGACGTTCATACGGGTTTGAAAAATATCGATGCGTTCGAGAAAGAACGGGCGTTTTTCCTCGAAGAAAATCGGGAAACGCTGGTTGGCGGTTGTAACGGGCGCGTCGGCTTTAACCTGCGCGAAGTCGGGATTGTATGCGAAATCCAAAGTAATGGTCGGCGTCAAGCTGAATTTTGCGGTCATTCCGAATCCGGCTTTGAGACGGTCGTTAACGAAACGCCCCGCCGGATTATTGTCGAAAGTAAAACGGGAGCGCCTGCCCGATTCGCTCAAAGTCAGACTCGGATTGATTTCAAGCTGGCGCGTCGTGGCGATTCCTTCGAGTCCGGTGATGTGTCCGGCTTGACCGAGCGAATCGGAGCGGCTGCGGTCAATCGGCATCCACGAATCGGTTTCTTTGTTGTTCGACTGCACGCGGCGGAAAATGTGTATGCCCCACAATTTGTTTTTGCCCGCTTCGTAACGCAGCGATTTGAACGGAATCGACGCTTCGATTGTGTAGCCGTCTTCGGTCAAAACGCCTTTCGATTCCATTACGACATCGACGCTGTAATCTTCGCCGCGTCCTTCGCTGACCGTGCCGTCGGCTTGTATGCCGAGCGGGTTAAAGAAAAAAGCGTAAGCCTGTCGCCGGTCGTTGAAAGTGTCAAGCTGCAAGCCGACGAAATCGTCGTTAAAAATATCGTCGCGCCGCGAGAGCGTCGCCCGAACTTTATTTTTATCCTGCTTAACCCGAAAAGCGATATACAGGTTTTTCGCGTCGTAGCCTATTAAAACTTCGGTCGGAAAAGAAGGCGCGATGTTGTCGCCCGGCTGAATTTGCCGGAAATCGCCGAACGCGGCGGCGTTTTTCCAAACCGCGTCGTTCAATTGCCCGTCAATCGTCGGCGCGGATTCAAAGTGCGGAACGTGCGCCGGCGCGTTTTTCGGGACAAAAAGAGACGACGAAGAATCGCCCGTCGTTTTAGCGATTGCCGTCTGCGGCTCTTTTGCCGGAGAGACAGGCGACGCGGAATTCGCTTCTGGATTTTTCGGATTGGCACTTTGGTTCGGCGTGGGTGTCGGAGAAGCATTTGCAGGCGACGCGCTTGTATCTTGAGCGGCGGCGCGGGAAACGAATAAAGTAAAAATCACGACGAATTTTATTATGTTTTTCATAAATAAATAACTCCGCTTATAAACATCGCGGGCAGAGAAATAGTCGAACAAATGTTTATTTGTTTTTTGATTTCTTCGGAATTTGTCTGAAATAATAATCAGCCGCCGCAGGAAGCACTGAGCTTTCAAGCTCTAAATCCTAACCCGGCAAAAACCTGTAAATAAATAACCGTTATCCGCCGCAAAATAATTCGGAGCTTAAAATGCGGAATTTAGAATCGTGTTCTTCTATTAAATCAGCTCTTAATATCTTGCTGTTACTAAAGACGCTTCGGAAGCAAAAAGTGTTAACAGGCTTTACTGATTTTGGTGAAATCGGCGCTCATTTTATGTTTAATACGGCGCGATAATTTTATCGGCGGCGAAACACGGAATATCAGCAAGGCGAAATCTCGGAAACGCACGTCCGATATTCGGCGCGGGCAATATCTGATTTCAGTTAAGTATTTCTAGATAAAAGTAGTTTATAATCTTTTCTACAACGCTTTACATACCGGAAAGTAAGAGACGTTTAATAACTTGAAATAATTTCTATCTCTAAATAAGGTCGTGAAAAATGATTACTTTGCTTGATGAGAAAAGAGATTTGCTCTGTCTGGCGATTGCCGGCAAGCAGCTTGTCCAATTTAAGTATGACGGAAGAACGCGCATAGTCGAGCCGTTCTGCTGTGGAATAAGTTCTGCGGAAAACTACGTCTTGCGTGGTTTTCAGATTCGCGGGACTGACAAAACAAAACCGCTCTGCTGGAGACTCTACGAACTCTCGGCGATGTCTCAACTGAGCGTTACCAAACACGGCTTCAAAGGAAAAAGAGATGATTATAACGGGGAAGATTCGGCAATGACTAAAATTTTTTGCCGCATTTGATAAACTCACTTCAAATGTTATAAAGCAAAATTTTAATTTTAAAAATTTTGGAGAATCCGTTACTAATTTGACGCCTCCATTATCCTAACCGTGCGGAAGATTGTTATTTCAAAAGAATTATATCGACGGATTTCAAAGGTAATTTCAAGCGCGTCTGCCCCGCCGGTAGTCCGGCAGTTTGCAGTTGCACTTTGCTGCCTTGTGTACTGACAACTTGTTTTACCGCGCGGTCAAGTTTTAAATCGATTGTCAGCATTTTAATCGGCTGGTAAGTATAATTGACCAGAACTATCGCCGAACCCGCAGAACCGTTCAGCAAACTGGCTTCGACGACCGGAACGTCGGTTTTGATAACCGGCGTGATTTTGGCGGCGTCGAGCGTCATTTTGATAATCTCACGCGGTTCGGGCTGCCATTTTTCTTCGAGCGTCGTCGGTTTAAAATCGGCAAGCTGACCGTAGGCGAGCATCGGCATAAATCCTAAACCGATAATTTGCCCGCGCCCGTATGCAATCGTTTGTCCCGCCGCCGCTCCGTCGCCGAAAGTTGCAAACCGCGCCGGATTCGGGCGCATATCGAGACGATTGCCGATAACGGGCAAGCTGAATTGTCGTCCGTTTAGATTAACGTTTGCGGCGGTCAGCGGTTTAATCTTGGGTAAATCGGTGCGCTCGTTATAAGCGTGCTGCTCGGTGATAAGTCGCCGCGCCGCATTATCGCCCCAAATCGCCGCCGCGAACGGAGGCGAGTAAGACTCATAAAATTCGTCGCGCGTCGCAGCTCCGGCGGAAAGATAAAGCACGCCGCCGTTTTTTACCCATTCGTCGACGGCTGCCGACGCTTTGCGGCTGATGCACCAATCGGTGATGTAAAGCGCTTTATAATTTTTCAAATTTCCGGCTTCGATGTCTTCCTCGCGCAGAAAATTCGGTTGAATTTGCAGATGGCGCAAAGCGTGCCAGAGAAATCGCTTTTCGACAAACGCCGAATGGTTATTCGTATTCCAGATGTCGTGGCTGACCGAGTAGAGAATCGCCGCTGGGTCGGCGACGGTTTTTGCCGGATAGAGAACGTCTTCCGCCTGCTGCAGAGCGCGGTTGAGCTTGGCGATGCCGTCGTATTCGCTCCGTAAATCAGACCAGTAATTTTCCGTGCCGATATAGGTCGGTCCGTATGTCCAGAAGAAAAAAGACTTCGCGCCCTGTCCGAGAGCGGAATAGGCTTTGAGCTGCAAATACCCGTCGTCGCTCGGAGTAATCAGACCGCGCAGCATTACGGGACGCTCGCCGATTGCCGAGCGCAGAAGGGCGTTGTAATAACCGAACGTTTGCCCGCCGCTCCACGTATATTCGGGACCATACATATGATTAAGACCGAGCCAATCTTCGGCTGAAAGCTGATTGACCGACTGCTGCGCGCCGAGTTCAAAAATATCGAGCATCCGGTAACTCATACCGACGTTGGCTGCTCCCCACGCATTGCCCAGAAAACCGTGCGACGGCATCAGCGCTTCGGTTTTCATTCCCGGCAGCGAATTTTGAATCAAATCCGTTGTTTGACGTATTTGTCGGGCTGACCACCAATGACCGAACTTCGCGGCGAAATACATCAAACGGCGCGTCGGCAGCGGCGCGTTTTGCGGCAGAGTTTTTTCAAACATCGCGGCTGACGGATATTCTATCCGGTCAATCGGCGTCGGGAAATCTTCGTCTTTCAGCGCTTTGCTTTTCAGAAAGGCGCGAAACCAATTGTTTAGTTTCGCTTTGTCAACGCTTCGGAAATCCAGTGCGCTCACCTCGTCGGAAATCACCCAGTGCGGCATTGTTTTGTATTTCCATTGACCTTCGGTTGTGGCGAGAGCCGGTGTCAGCGTATTGGCGGCAAACTCCGTCCACTGCTTTGCGACGGATTCGGGGTCGACTTCATAAAGTCCGGTGTGTCCGTAAGTTCGCATTCCGATTTCCCGCGCGATAGACGAATCGATGTTGCCCAGCACATTAAAACCGAGCAGTCGAAGCGCCGCCGCTTCCCGACGCTCTAAAGCCGGGTCGTAATGTCCCCAAAACGCGGTGATAATATCAAACTTTTTCAGTTGAATCGGCTGAACGCCGGCAGTCGCTTCCTTTGCCCAGAGCGCGTGCCGCGCCGTCATCTGCGAGCCGGTTTCAAATTCCTTAGCATTTTCGCGCAGCGGAATGGGGACAAGAAAAGCGATAGTTTTAGATTGGCTTTTTTCGGTGAACGAGATAACGACGTTCTTTTCAACGGGTTTGTCGGCAAGCTGAACGCTGAAAGCACTGCCGCCGCTCGTCTGACTGCCTGCGTCAAGCCGGGCGAGAGATAATCTTATCGAAGGATATTCGGCGACGCCGCCGCTTCGATTGACTTTCCCGTGCCACGGATAACTGCTGATGTCGAGCCACTCGCTCCACACGCCGCCCGCAACTTCGGTCGTTGAATTAGGCAGCACCCAAGGCTCTCCCGAATGGATAAAGCCTCCCATCGTTACGGCAAAACGAGTTCCCGCCGGTTCAATTACCTTAAAGCGTATAAAAATAGCAGCGTTAATTTTATTTTGCGCTTTAGCCGGGCGTTTTTCCCATACCGTGAAGATGAGAAACGCTGCAAAAATAAAAATGAGTAAATGTCTGGCATAACGTCGCATTATTTGTTTCCTCTCGCTGATTGTATGCTCTTTGAAAAAGAAAACCATCTCTTAACGATTACACCATTTTTACGCCGTCTTGAAAACGCTATGGAAAAAAGGGGTTCAGCAAACCGCTGAACCCCTTTTTTATAGTGGTGCCGAGGACGAGACTCGAACTCGTACGGCTTACGCCACACGCCCCTCAAACGTGCGCGGCTACCAATTACGCCACCTCGGCAAAAGAAGAAAGCGGTTTCTTTCAATAAACAACCGCTTTCTAAGAATTTTCAATTAACAAACGTTTTTTATGGAAAATTATTTCCCGCCGCCGTTGCTGTCGTTCGTGTTCGCGGCGACATTGACTTTACCGGCTGAATTGGCGTTCACGACAACTGCCGTGTTTGACCCGACCGTAATATTTGTATTGGCGTTTGCATCGACAACGGTCGCCGTATTATTCATCGTTGACGTGTTCGCGTCGCTCGTCGCGGCGGCTGACGGCGCGGTTTCTTCATCAGCCGTAGCGGGCGCGTCCGACGTTGTTTGCAAAACCGAAACGTTTCCCGTCAATGCAGGCATCGCTAAAAGCAGCGCGGAAAGCATAAAAACGGTTGCCGCGCCGATTGTGATTTTAGACAAAACCGTCTGCGCGCCGCGCGGCTGAAACGCCGTGCTGGAAATATTGCTGGTAAAGAGCGCACCCGCGTCGGTTTTGCCCGGCTGCAATAAAACGCTTGCAATCAGCAGAACGCACGAAATAAAAAACAATGTGTATAAAATATAAACCAAAACTTTTGTCCGCCTAAACTTATCTGTAATTTACGATTTTCGCAAAACTTTCCGCGTCGAGACTTGCGCCACCGACTAATGCTCCGTCGATGTCAGCCTGCTGCATCAAGCCTTTTATATTGTCGGCTTTAACCGAGCCGCCGTAGAGAATTCGGGTCGCGTCGGCGACTTCTTTTCCCTGCAAATTTTCAACCGTGCGCCGAATAAATCGGTGCATTGCTTGAGCCTGTTCGGGCGTCGCGGTTTGACCCGTGCCGATTGCCCAAACAGGCTCGTAAGCGATTATGATACGTTCCATATCTGAAACTGTCAAACCGCTCAGTGCGCCGCTTAATTGAGTTTCAACGATTGTTTCAGCGCGCCCCGCTTCCCTTTCGGCGAGCTTTTCGCCGACGCAGACAATCGCCGTCAAATCTGCATTCAAACACGCTTTGGTTTTCAAATTTACCGATTCATCCGTTTCGCCGTCGAACTGCCGCCGCTCGGAATGTCCGACTATTACGTGCGACGCGCCGACATCTTTTATCATATCGGCGGCGACTTCGCCCGTGCGCGCGCCGTGTTTTTGTTCGGTCGCGCAATTTTGCGCCGCAATTTTTATATTCGAACCTTCGAGCCGGTCGCAGACAATTTTCAAATGGGTAAAAACCGGCGCGATAATAACTTCGCAGTGCGTCGCGTTCGCCGCCGGCGATTTTAACGCAAGTGCCGTATCGACGGCTTCGCCGAGCAGTTTATACATTTTCCAGTTTCCCGCGATAACAGGTTTTCTCATAATGTTTATAAATTAAGAATTAAGAATCAAAACTAGATTTCCCAATTCTTAATTGTTAATTCTTAATTGTTAATTGAATTTCTCATCAAACATATTGCCGCGATTCAAAATCCCGTTCGGGTCAAAAGCGTGCTTGAATTCAATCATTTCGTTTAAATATCTCTCGCCGAACATAACTTGCAAATAATGTTTTTTGAGTTTGCCGATGCCGTGTTCGGCTGAAACCGTGCCGCCGAGCATCATGGCTTGCGCGACGAAACGACCGTAAAGATTTTTCGCTCTCGTCATCTCGTCGGCGTTTTTCGGCAAGACATTGGCGTGCAGATGCGCGTCGCCGATGTGTCCGAAAATTACGAAATCAAGTTTGCTTTCGGTTAATTTTTGTTTATAAAATTTTAGAAACGATGCGAAATTTTCAACCGGCACAGCCATATCCGTTCCGACTTTTCTTTGTTTGTATCTGACGATTCGCTCGTTGACGGCGACGGGCAAAGCGTGTCGAAACTCGCGCATTTTTTGTAAATCGTTCTCCGCTGTTGCGAACCACGATTTTTCTAAATCGGCGCGGTGTTTTTCAAGCAGCGAGTTCCATTGCTCAAACAGCGCGTCTTCGGTTTCATTGGTCGTTTCCTGCTCAAAGAAAATCGCGCCCGCCATATTTTCGGGCGTTTCGGGAAATTTTTCTTTTATAAAGTCCAAGGAGTTTTCGTCGAAATATTCCAAAACGGTCGCGTCAATTCGATTTTGGATTTTGGATTTTGGATTTTGGATTTTGTCGTTTCTCGATTGAAATGAAATTTTTCGCGCTTCATTTACAAAATTTAACAAATCCTTCTCATCCTTAAAGAAAACAATTCCGCTCAAAAAGCCTTCGGGTTTCGGAAAAAGTTTTAACTCGATTTCCGTTATAACGCCAAGCGTTCCTTCGCTGCCGACGAACAAGTCAACGGCGTCCGTGTTTTCGGCTGACGTAAAATAACCGGAAGCGTTTTTGCGCGTTTTCGGCGCGGCGTAAGTCGGCACAGGAACGATTAAAACTTCGCCGCAAACGGAAACCGGCAGCGTTATTTTGCCTTTTTTGTTTGCCAAAACTTCGCCGCGTTTAAGATTTATGATTTCGCCGGTCGGCAAAACGATTTCCAGCCGTTCGACATAATTTCTGGTCGCGCCGTATTTAAAACTCCGCGCGCCCGAAGCGTTTGTCGCAACAGTTCCGCCGATTTGACAACTCCACTCGGTCGGGTCGGGCGGGTAAAACAAGTTTTCGCGCTCAACCGCTTTTTGAAAATCGCTCAAAACGACGCCGCATTCGACGACCACGAAAAGTTTTTCGGCGTTTATTTCCTTTATTTTATTGAACCGTTCGAGCGAAACTAAATATCCGCCGAACGGAATCGCGCCGCCGACAGTTCCGGTGCGCGCGCCGCAAATTGTTACGGGAATTTTTCGCTCCGTCGCCTCGCGCAGAATCGTCGAGAGTTCTTCCGCCGTTTCGGGCAGAAAAAGTTTTTCGGCGTGTCCGCCCGCCAGATTGCTCGCGTCGGTCAGATAATTCTGCAAATCGTCGGCTTGCGTTTTAACTTGCATACATTCAAATTAAGAATTAAAAATTACGAATTAAGAATTAAAGAAAAATTTGAGTTTCTAAAGTTATCTGACCTGCAATTCTCTTTCGCGCAGATAATTTAAGCGGTCTCTGATTTCCGCTGCCTGCTCGAATTTCATTTCCTTTGCCGACTGACGCATTTCTAGTTCGAGATTTACCATCGTTTCGCGTAATTTCTTGGGCGAATATTCTTCAAACGCGTCGAAGTCGAGCGGAATTTTGAAATAATCGGCTTCATACGCCGTAACAAGCGTCGCGTCGATTGATTTTACAATCGTCGTCGGCGTAATTCCGTGTTCGGCGTTGTATTCTTCTTGCACTTTTCTGCGCCGCTCGGTTTCGTCAATCGCCCGTTTCATCGAATCGGTAACGCGGTCGGCGTAAAGAATGGCGATGCCGTTGGCGTTGCGCGCGGCGCGTCCCATCGTTTGAATTAACGAGCGTTCGGAACGCAAAAAGCCTTCCTTGTCGGCATCTAAAATTGCCACGAGCGAGACTTCCGGCAAATCGAGACCTTCGCGCAAAAGGTTGATTCCGACAAGCACGTCGAACTCGCCGCGCCGCAGATTTCGCAAAATTTTTATGCGTTCGAGCGTTACGATGTCCGAATGCAGATATTGAACTTTGACGCCGACTTCCGCGAAATATTCGGTCAAAGATTCCGACATTTTTTTTGTCAAAGTCGTAACCAGAACACGCTCGTTTCGCTCGGCGCGCAAGCGGCATTCTTCAAGAAGATTATCGATTTGACCTTTAACGGGGCGCACTTCGACAATCGGGTCGAGCAGTCCGGTCGGGCGAATAATTTGTTCGACAACTTCGCCGCCGGTTCGCTCCAATTCAAAATTTCCGGGCGTCGCCGAAACGTAAATCGTCTGCCCACGCGTTTCTTCAAATTCCTCAAATGTGAGCGGGCGATTGTCCATTGCCGACGGCAAGCGGAAACCGTATTCGACTAAATTGGCTTTGCGCGAGCGGTCGCCTTTATACATCGCGCCGATTTGCGAAACGGTTTGATGCGATTCGTCGATGACGATAATCGTGTCTTTGTGCAGATAATGAAGCAATGTCGGCGGCGGCGCGCCCGCTGGTTTTCCCGTCAAATGGCGCGAATAATTTTCGATGCCGCGACAGAAACCCATTTCCTTTATCATCTCCAAATCATACATCGTGCGCTGATGCAGTCTTTGAGATTCGACGATTTTTCCCTGTTTTATAAGTTCTTCTTCCCACCAAGTCAGTTCATCTTTGATAGTTTTCAGCGCGCGCTTTATCGTCGGCTTCGACATTATATAATGCGTTTTCGGATAAATCGGCAGGCGTGATTTGTGTTTGTGCAGAACTTCGCCGAGCAGCGGGTCAATCGTATAAACGGCGTCAACTTCGTCGCCCCAAAACTCGAAGCGATACGCTTGGTCTTGGTATGAAGGATACAATTCGACGACATCGCCGCGCACGCGAAAAGTTCCGCGCTCAAATTCAATGTGCGAGCGTTCATACTGCAATTCGACGAGCCTTTTCAAGAAATCTTCGCGCTTCATTTTCTGTTTCGGTTCGATAAACATTATCATCCCGTAATAAGCATCCGGGTCGCCCAAACCGTAAATACACGAAACCGAAGCGACGATAATCACGTCGCGCCGCTCATACAAAGAGCGCGTCGCCGCCTGCCGAAGACGGTCGATTTCGTCGTTTATCGTCGCCTCTTTTTCGATATACAAATCCGACGCCGGAACATACGCTTCCGGCTGATAATAATCGTAGTAAGAGACGAAATACTCGACGGCGTTGTCGGGGAAAAAAGTTTTAAATTCCTGATAAAGCTGCGCGGCGAGCGTTTTGTTGTGCGCAAGGACGAGCGCCGGACGCTGAACTTGCTGGATGACATTTGCGATTGTGAAGGTTTTTCCGCTGCCCGTTATGCCAAGCAAAACCTGCTCTTTCGTGTGTTCGTTCAATTCCGCGACAAGCGAGGCGATTGCCTGCGGCTGGTCGCCTTTCGGCTGGTTTTCGGAAACTAAATTGAATTGCATTAAAAAATTTTAACTTTATTTCGCGCTAAAATCCATCGCGCCGAATTTCAAAATTTCGTTTTCAAAGCAATCGGGGAAAATTAAATTTAGATTTTTTATTTTACGAGATACACGTCGAATTTTCTTTTTATTTACATTTGATTTTAGTGGTTTTAAAAGCGAAAAAGACTGAAAGTTTTTTCAGTCTTTTTCATTTGTGATTTAAAAGTTTCACCGCGCCGGATTCTTTAAACTAGCGCGAGTTCATTTGCTTCGACAACTTTTTCGGCGTCTGCAAGCAATTCGGCGGGCAGCAATTTTCCGTCGATTAAGACGCCGAGCGTTTCGAGCGCGCGAGGGTCGCCGACGATTTTCAAAACGTGCAGAATCGCGCGGCGCACGTTCATATTTTTGTGCGCGTCAAGCGCTTCAAACAGCGCGTCGGTTTCGCCGGATTTGACGAGCAAAGCCATCAGCGCAAACGCTTCGTAAGAGTATTTCTGGTCTTGGTGAACAAGTCGGTCAAATGACATTTCGACGAAACCGCTTTCGACGGCGGCACGCGCCGATTGCCGCATTCTGCCTTCTTCGCCCGTTTCGGCGATGAGCGCCCACGCGTCGGCGCGCTCGAAAGTCAGCTTCGACATCGCGCGCGCCGCGGCGGCGCGAACTTCGCGCGTCGGGTCGGCGGACGCCTGCAAAATCGGCTCGAAAACCGTTTCGTGATTAAAATCCGACAAAACCGAAACCGCCTTCGAGCGCAAATTGGAAGACAAATCATACAAAGCGATTTGCGTTAGAGCTTCGACCGAATTGCGCGTTTTGAAAGCCGTCAAAATTCGCAGCGCCAAATCGCGCACCTCTTCGTCTTCTTCAAATTCTTCCTGCGTCTGCTCGATGGCGCTCATCAAAGCATCGTCGTTCGAGAGCGGCAGCGGCGCAAACGGGCGCGCCAACTCAAGGCGCGTGATTGAAAAAACCGGCAGAGATTTTTCCGCCGTTTCGATTTGCCCGTCATCAATCGTCGTTTCAGCCGCTGCTTGTGCTGCTGCTGCGGCAGCGGCGGCGGCGGCGCGCGCGCTTGATTTTTTTGCTTGCGCGGCGGCGTTTTTGCTCGACGGCTTGACCGTATTTTTTCCGATGAGTCTTTGATTTTTTCTAAACCATTCGAGTTCCTTATCGGCGTCGAGCGAGTTTGTTTCCCAACTGTTTTTGCCGCCGCCGTTGCTATTTTCGATGTTGTTTTTCGTTTTGCCGAGTCTCGCGCTGCCGTTTTTCGGCTTGACACCCGTTTGCGTAGCTTCTTTTTTATTATTAATGAGCCAGGCAATCGCGCCGCACAAGCTAAGCACAAGGACGAAAAGCGAAATATACCAGAGCGTGAAATCTTCCTTGACTTCCTTGATTGGCGTAGGCGTCGGAACGGGCAGCAGTTGAGCTTTGAGGCTTCCGACGGCAAGCAGCAAAAGCGAGCATAGCTTTAGAGTAGCGAATAAAAATTGGCGAACGGTTTGATTATTTTTCATTGACATATAAATTTTTCTTCTCGGGCGAGCAACAATCGAATTGCTTCGTCCTAAATTTTAACGGCGAGTTTTTGCGGTGAAAAGCAGTAGCGGAATAACTTCCCAGAAACATTATGCACACTCGAAACGAAATTGTCCACGAAAAAGTTAAAAATTGTTGTTTATTATTAACATATTTTTTACAATAATTTTCGCCTCGCGTAAAAGTTTTTTATGAACTTTACGATTTCGGTTTTTCATAATAAAGTTACATACAATTCGATAAATTACACCCGCTCGATTTATACAAAAGCGAAATTTCAAAACTAATGCCAACGGTCAAAACTGTTTCGGAAACAAGCGTCGATAAAGTTGCGGATGAGGAAACAACGCTTGTTTATCAGGGCAAAGTCCGCGACGTTTATCAAGCCGGCGCGAGCCAATTGCTGCTGGTTGCGACCGACCGCATCTCCGCCTTCGACTGCGTTTTGCCGACGCCGATTCCGCGCAAAGGCGAGGTTTTGACCGCGCTTTCCGTGTTCTGGTTCGAGCGTTTGAAACATTTGACGAAAAATCATCTGATAAGCGCAGATTTCGATGAATTTCCCGAAGCGTTTCGGCGGCGCGAAAATGAATTTCGCGGACGCTCGCTGCTCGTCGAAAAAACGAAAGTTTTCCCCGTCGAATGCGTCGTGCGCGGATATTTGGACGGCTCGGGCTGGAAAGATTACCGTCAAACCGGAAAAGTCTGCGGACACGTTTTGCCAACCGATTTGCGGCAAGGCGAACGGCTTCCCGAACCGATTTTCACGCCCGCTACAAAAGCCGCAACCGGACACGACGAAAATATCGACGAACGCCGTTTTGCGGAAATCTGCGGCGCGCAGACGGCGGAGCAATTGAAATCCGTTTCCCTGAAAATTTACACGGAAGCAGCGAGCTATGCTCTTTCGCGCGGCATCATCGTCGCCGACACGAAATTTGAATTCGGCTTGGATGAAGACGGCGACATTTTGTTGATTGACGAAGTTTTAACGCCGGATTCTTCGCGCTTCTGGTCGGCGGAAAATTACGCGCCCGGCGCGCCGCAGCCGTCGTTCGACAAACAATTCGTGCGCGACTATCTGGAAACTCTAGACTGGAACAAACAGCCGCCCGCGCCTGCTCTGCCGCCGCAGATTATCGAGGCAACGACGACGCGCTATCTGGCGGCTTACGAAATTTTAACCGGAAAGAAACTGTAACAATTACGAATTAAGAATTAAGAATTAAAAATTTTCGGATACTTTCTTTAATTCTTAATTCTTAATTCTTAATTCTTAATTTGAAATTATGCAGATGCGAACGCAAATCGAAATTCTTGTCGAGGAAATGCTGGACGGGCAGATTCTGCTCAACGAAGCGCTGCTCGAATTTGAAAAAGTTTATATTCAAAAGGCTTTACAGCGTTACGACGAGCATTTGTCGAAAACGGCGCAGGCGCTCGGCATTCACCGCAACACGCTCTCGAAAAAAACGATGGCTTACCAAGCCGCAGCCGAAAACGCCCCGACGCCGAAGCGTCTTCTTGCAAAACGTTCTTCCTCTTCGTCGCGTTAGTTTTTGCGTTCGATTATTTCCACGCGGTCGCCGACCTTTATTTCCGCACCGACAGTTTCCGCAATCAAATTTTGCCCGAACAGAATTTTTTTCTTAACGCTTCTTTTAGATATGCGATAAGTCGCAAGAGTTTTGAGCGGCTCTTTGCCGTCCGAGATGCCGCTTCTCTGGTCAATTGTCGTTACGACGCAGCGCGCGCACGGTTTGACCAGATGAAAAAGGGTCGCGCCGATTTTTATTCGCTTCCAAACGTCTTCTTCAAACGCTTCCGAACCGGCGACGACGAAATTCGGGCGAAAACGATTCATCGGGATTTTTTTATCGAGCCGCTCGTTCAAATCTTTCAAGGAATTTTCTCCGATTAACAGAAACGGATAAGCGTCGGCAAAACTCACAACGTCTTCTTTATGAACGGCGTAAAAATAATTGACCTTTCGCTTAGAGTCTTCCGGCATCACGGCAAGTTTGCAGTTGATTTGCAGCGCGCCCGAAAACCACTCGTTTATCTCTCTTTCGTAAATATTCGCACGAACGCGGCTGCTCCAAATTTTTACCGCCGCCGAAGTTTCAAACGCGGGTGATAATGAAATTTCAATATTATTTTCGCCGTTTGAAACGCGCAGTTTATCGTCGGCAATGTCAACAGCCAAAGTCGCTAAACGCGGAAACTCGCGTTGTGTCAGAAATCTGTTGTTTTTATCGACCAGCATCCAGCGCCGGTCAAACCGCAAGCCTTTATCTTCGACAACGGATTTTTGTAAGCTAATTCCACGCAGAGATTTGATTGGATAGACGTTTATTTCGGAGATAAACATAATTTTTGTAAAACAAATCTGATAATGCCATTGTCAGATTTTATGATTAAATAATAACTATACTTGACTAAAAATTGTTATTCAAGATATATTAGCAATCATAGTTTGTGAGTGCTATCACAAAGTTGCAAGTTCGACAAATATCGAATTTGCTTCAATTTTAGTAACTAATTTACAGGAGAAAAACGAATATGGCTACAAATATTAAACCACTGCACGACCGCGTAATCGTGCGACGAATCGACGATGCGTCGGACAAAACGGCGGGCGGGCTTTATATTCCCGATACGGCGAAAGAAAAACCGCAGGAAGGCGAAGTCGTCGCGGCGGGCGAAGGCAAATATAAAGAAGACGGAACGCGCCAGACATTGGACGTAAAAACCGGCGACCGCGTTCTGTTCGGCAAATACAGCGGCTCGGAAATCAAAATCGACAACGAAGAATTATTGATTATGCGCGAAGATGAAATCTTGGGAATCATCGAACGCGCCGGAGCAAATGCAAGCTAGTTCACAGAGTTTGGTGAATTCAGCGAGTTGAACGACTTAAAAGAAACTCGCAGAACTCGGATAACTCGCAAAACTTTTTAAAGGAGATTAGAAAAACATTATGGCAAAGCAAGTTATACACGGCGAAGAATCGCGCGCGGCAATTTTGCGCGGCGTCAATCAATTGGCGGACGCGGTGAAAGTTACATTAGGTCCGAAGGGACGCAACGTCGTCATCGACAAAAAATTCGGCTCGCCGACCATTACCAAAGACGGCGTAACGGTTGCAAAAGAAATCGAATTGAAAGACAGTCTTGAAAATATGGGCGCGCAGATGGTGCGTGAAGTTGCGAGCAAAACGAGCGACGTTGCGGGCGACGGAACGACAACGGCGACCGTTTTAGCGCAGGCGATTTTCAAAGAAGGCGTTCGCACGGTTGCGGCTGGCGCAAATCCGATGGCGCTCAAACGCGGTATCGAAAAAGCGGTTATTAAAGTCGTCGAAGAAATCAAACGAATGGCGAAGCCTGTTTCGGGCAACGACATCAAGCAAGTCGGAACGGTTTCGGCGAACGGCGACACGAACATCGGACAGAACATCGCCGACGCGATGGAGAAAGTCGGCAAAGACGGCGTTATCACGGTTGAAGAATCGAAAACGATGGACACTTCTCTGGAAGTAGTCGAAGGAATGCAGTTTGATAGAGGCTACCTATCGCCGTATTTCGTAACCGACCCGGAAAGAATGGAAGCCGTCCTTGAAAATCCGTATATTCTCATCAACGAAAAGAAAGTTTCTTCGATGAAAGATTTGCTGCCCATTCTCGAACAGGTTGCCAAACTCGGCAAACCGCTTCTTATTATTGCTGAAGATGTCGAAGGCGAAGCATTAGCGACTTTAGTTGTTAATAAATTGCGCGGAACATTGAACGTCGCGGCAGTGAAAGCTCCCGGCTTCGGCGACCGTCGTAAAGCGATGTTGGAAGATATTGCGGTGATGACCGGCGGAAAAGTTATCAGCGAAGATATGGGCGTCAAGCTCGAATCAGTCACGGTTGAAGATTTAGGACAAGCCGCGAAAATTACGATTGACAAAGACAACACGACCGTCGTTGACGGAAACGGTTCAGACACCGAAATGCAGGGACGAGTTAAACTTATTCGCAATCAGGTTGAAGAAACATCTTCGGATTACGATAAGGAAAAACTGCAGGAACGGCTTGCGAAATTAGTCGGCGGCGTGGCGATTATCAAAGTCGGCGCGGCGACCGAAACGGAAATGAAAGAAAAGAAAGCCCGCGTTGAAGATGCGATGAACGCGACGCGCGCGGCTGTCGAAGAAGGAATCGTCGCGGGCGGCGGAGTCGCTCTTGTTCGCGCCGCCAAAGTTCTCGACGACTTCAAAACCGAAGCCGAAGACCCGGACGAACAAATCGGCGTCAACATCATTCGCCGCGCGCTCGAAGAACCGCTTCGCCAGATTGCCCAGAATGCGGGCAAGGAAGGCGCGGTTATCGTCGGCAAAGTCCGCGAAGGCGAAGGCGAAAACTTCGGATTTAACGCTTCGAGCGAAAAATTTGAAGACCTTGTTGCCGCAGGCGTCATCGACCCCGCAAAAGTTACGCGCACCGCGCTCCAAAACGCCGCTTCAATCGCGGGCTTGATGCTCACGACCGAAGCGATGATTTCCGAATTGCCGGACGAAAAAGGCGACGGCGGAATGGGCGGAATGCCGGGCGGAATGGGCGGAATGGGAATGGGAATGTAATTTCTCCTCTGCAAATTACCGATAAAAAAGGGCTTTGTTCAGACTGAACAAAGCCCTTTTTTATTTTGTTTCTCCGGCGAGCGCTCACGCTTTTACAACATATTTTTCAAAATGTTCCTGTCGTATAAAATTATAATCGCATTGAAAATTTACGCGCGAAAGTTTGTTGTTTGTTTGTTTGTTTGGATTTAGTTATGATTGATTTTGCTGCCAAAGGCAGTAGATTTATAACAAATCGAGGAGAATTAAATTTATGACGGACGACGGCAACAAATGCGCTCACAATGCGTGCGGGTGTATGAAGCGGCAGGATTCGGATTATTGCAGCGACTATTGCGAAAACGCGGACAAAAGCGACATCGCGGAAATTGTCTGCGAGTGCGGTTGTCCCGACTGCGCGTGAGTTGAGTTTGGAATCGGGTTAAAACAAAATCTGATTTATAAAAATAATACGCTCGGCATTCGGCATCGATGTTAAACGTTCAATTGATTAAAAATAAAAAAGGGGCGAATTCGTTCGCCCCTTTTTTGTGTTGTTCAATAAATCGACGATTTATCGATTTAAGTTGTTCGGAGCTGACGAAGTAATCATCAGTTCAGTTCCCTGTGCGAGTTCAACGTCGTCGCGTCCCTGCAAAATAACAGTTCCCGCGCCCGCGCCCGCGCCGACTGCCGCGCCGATTGCCGCGCCTTGTCCGCCGCCGGCAATTGCGCCGATGAGCGCGCCCAAAGCCGCGCCGATTCCGGCGCGCGTAACGGTTTTCGTCGTCTGGTTAGTGTCGCGCACGACGCCTTCGTTGTTGACCGTTATTTTTTCGCCGTTTGCAAGATTAACTTGGTCAATAAGACCGGCGAAGCGATATGTGCCGCCGTTGCGAAGACGAATCGTGTTGAATTCGAGCGAGAGGTTTGCTCTGCCCGAAACCTGACCCGAACGCTGCGCGCCCGCGACGCGACCTTCGATAAGCGCGCCGTTAAATTCGCCCGGCGATGTAACTTCCATCGTAAAACGGTCGCCGTTCTGACTGGTTTTCGTCGAAATCGGCGTTCTCAAAACGGTCGTCAGGCGCGTGTTGTTAGGCACGACGAAATCGGTCGCCGAATTTTGTCCGATGCCGGCGTTATTGTTGACACTGCCGCCCATATTTGAAAATTGAGCGTTGTTGTCGATTTTGTCGTAGATGCTAGCAACCGTAACCGTGTCGTTGCGGTTTTCGAGATAAACGCGGCGGACGACGCGCAGTTGATTTGTTCCGACCGGCACGAAATTAACGTAAAAATCGTTTATTCTGTCGCCTTCGTAACTCAACGCAACGCCTTCATAAGTCGTGTTTGCCGTAACTTTAATCGGGCGTCCGTTGGCGTTCGTCTCGGTGCGCGCCGTGCCGTCGGCGTTAAAGCTGATTTGCGGCGAATTGTTCGACGCAATCGTAACTTGACTGCCGCGTTTTTCGATGACAAGCGTGTCAGGCGAAGACAAACGTCTTTCGAGATTGGCTCGGCTGCGCTCGCCCTGCGCGCCCGGATAATATGCCGAAACCGCTCTGCCGACGACTTCGCTCACGCTGTCGCTCTGGCTCTGGTTTAAGCGGTAAGTTCCGGTAATCATCTGGTCGAAACGGCTCGCCGGTTGATATTGACGATTCCAATTCCAAGCGACGTTGTAATAACCGGAAAGCGTATCCAAATCCGTGCGGATTTGTCGCCATTGAGTTTCGGCGTTGACGTTAAAGCGATAATCGCGCATAAAGCTGTCGATGTAATAAGCGCGGTTTAAGACTTCTTCGACATCGGCGGAAGTCGAGCGGCGCGCGTTGAAATTCTGTTTCAAGCGGTCGGTCGCCGTTTCAAAATCGGTGATGTATGTGGAAATCGACTGCTCGCTGCGCGTGTTGTTCAAGATGCTGCGGTCGAGCGAGTTGTTGATTTCGCGTTTGTATGCGTCGGTGCGTGTTTCGAGACGCGCGATAAGAGTTTGCAGCTCGCGGTCGCTGACGCGATAGGCGTTTGCGCCCCTGCCTGTTCCGATGCCGCTACCGACGCCGCTTCCCATACCGCCGTTCGGATTATCCCAATTAAGGCTGACGTTGTAATAACCGGCGAGCGTCGATAAATCCGCGCGCAAAGCCGCCCAATCTCGCTGCGCCGCCGGATTCAGACGATTGTTTCTGACGAACTGGTCAATCAGAACCGCGCCGTTTATAACTTCCTGCGCGTCGCCCGTCGTGCTGCGCTGCGCGTCAAAGTTCTGCTGTAAGCGATTCGTGTCGTTTTGAAAATCGCTGATGTATGTCGAAATGTTCGCGTCCGTTCCGTTCACCGCGCCGCGATTAACCGCGCGGTCAACCGACGATTTGAACGTGTCGGTGCGCGTCTGAATTCTGGCGAGCAGTGTTCGCAGCGTGTTTTCCGAAACGTTGTAGGGCAGCCGCGACGAATTGTTGTTTCCGCCGTAAGCGCCGCCGTTGTTGGTCGAAACCGGATTAGACCAATTCCAGCTAACGTTGTAGTAACGCGCGAGCGTCGTCAAATCGGTGCGGATAAAATTCCAGTTGCTCTGCACAATGGCGTTCAGACGATTGGTTTGCAGAAACTGGTTGATAAACGCCGCGCGATTTAAAACATCCTGCACGTCGGCGGTGGACGAGCGGCGCGAGTTGAAATTTTGTCGCAACGCATCGGTCGCGTTCTCGAAGTCCGAGATATAGCTGTTTGCCGTGTCTTCGGCGTCCGTATTATTGAGTCGGCTCTGGTCGATTGCGCGAGTAAATTCGTTCTTAAACGTATCGGTTCTGGTTTCGATTCGTGTCAGCAAGGTTTGAACTTGACTGTTCGTCGCCGTGTAGACGCGAGTCTGCGCGCTTGCGCCGCCGACCGAAGCGAGGCAGAACAAAAGAAGCGCCAGCGAAATCTTTTTTATAGATTGCATTTTCATTATTTCCTCCAAAGGGATTTTTAAAAGTTGGGGCAAGATTCGAGGAGAAAAAAATATCCTGCCAATCTGTCTATCGAGGCTATGATGCAAAATGCGTGCCATTATTTGTATAGCTTATTCGCTTTGATTTTAATAAATTTATTGCAAAAAATAATTAGCGGTTGAGAGCAAATAAACGGCAGCGGTGATTGAAGATGCTTGCGCGCCTTTTTAGTTTTGTTTGACAACCGGAAACTTAACGGTAAAGACCGAGCCTTTGCCGCTGCCTGCGCTGTTGGCTTCGATTGTGCCTTTGTGCATCTCGACGATGCGGCGCGAAACCGCCAGACCCAATCCCAAGCCGCCGAAATGCCTTGTTCTCGAAGCGTCCGCTTGTTTGAAGCGTTCAAAAACGAACGGCAGAAATTCCTCGCGGATGCCTTCGCCATTGTCGGCGATTTTCATCTGAACACAGCCGTCGTCGCTTTCCGAAACGATTGCCGAAATTCGTCCGCCGGCTTGCGTAAACTTGACGGCGTTGGAAAACAGATTGTGCAGCACGCGCTTTAATTTCTCGCCGTCTCCCGAAATTTTCTGCCCGTTTAAAGTGTTTTCCTTGGTCAGTTCGATATTTTTCTCGCGCGCCTTTTCCGCAAATTCCGCGAACGAATTTTCAAAAAGCTCGGAGAAAACTATCTCGCCGCCATTCAGCTCGATTGCGCCCGAAACAATTTGCGAATAGTCGAGCAGCTCTTCGACCATCTTGGTTTGCGCGCGCAGATTTTTTTCTATTTTAGCGAGCGCCAAACTTTTCGTCGTCGTCGAAAGGTTTTCTGTTTTCAAGATGCTCGTCCAACCGGCAATGGAATTAAGCGGCGTCCTCAATTCGTGCGAAACGGCGGCGATAAATTCGTCTTTGGCGAGGCTCGCGCGCTCGGCGCTCAACCTTGCTTTTTGTTCTTTTTCCAGCAGAATTTGCTTTTGTCCCTGCAGTTCAAACAATTCTGAAGCAGTTTGCTGAAGCGTCGTTCGCGCCGAAATTTCCCAATACGTGATAGCGAAAAGCAGCAGGCTGAAAATCACACCGCTCAAAAATATCAGCAGCGTCCAGCCGACGCTCGACTGCTGTGCGAAACTCGGCAACGTGCTGTATTGAAGAAGCCAGCGCCTGCCTTCGACGCTTAACTCGTTGTCGGACGAAAAATTTCTGTCCGCTCCGCCGTTGCCGTCAAACGAGTTTTCACTTTCACCCAAAACGGTTTGCGCCAAAAGATTTTCCGGCTTTTTTTCGCCGTCGAAAATCCTGATGGCGATGTTGTAGGACATCGTGTTTTTTTGGATTTCACTCAAAAAATCGGCGGCGCGAAACGAGCCGTAAATGTAGCCGGACAGATTTTTTCTGCGCTGCGCGATGCCGCCGAGCGCCGCGCCGTTTTTATAAATCGGCAGAAAAATCAGAAAGCCCGTGTTGTTTGCCGCCGCATCCGCATTTTCTCCGAACAAATTTATTTTTGCGCTGGCAATGCTGCGTCCGCCGTCGGCGGCTTGCTGCAAAGTTGCGCGGCGAACCTCTTCAGCTGCCATATCAAACCCGACCGCGCGCATATTGTCTTCGGTTTCCGGCGCGAAATAAATGACGGGCTGGCGCGGAGTTTTATCGTCGGTGTCGGGAAATATCTTAAAATCGGCGTAACCTTCGGCGAGCATTAGACGGGTTAATTCTTCGCGCTCGTCGGGCGAGACGATTTTCGTGTAGCCGATGCCCTGCACGCCCGCGTAATTTTTATCGAGTTCGAGACTTTCGACGTATTTTGAAAATTTTTCGCGGTTCAACTCGGTCGCCGACTCGACGAAACCACGACCGCCCTTCAAAAGCGCCGTGTATAAACTGATTTTGTTTTCGATTTGAGACTGCACGCGCCCGACTTCGTTTTGAAAGCGAATCGAATCTTTGTTGAGCGCATTCGTGTAGAAATTGTAGGTCGCCAGAACGGTCAGAAAAATTGACGTAGCCAGCACCCAGTAAGGAAAACGGGCGTTTCGTCGCTTTTCTTTATCCGTCAGATTTTTGTTCGTAAAAGGCACAATCAAATCCTGAACCGAAATAAAATTTATAAAAAAATAAACATCGGGGTTTATTTAATTTTTCGCGTCCAGCCGCCGAAGTGCAAAAATTATGCCGCGCAAAATCTCCGCCGACCGATTCGCTCTTATGTTCACCGCGCGCCGAAACTAAAAATATTTTTATATTTTTTTCGATTTTCTCGAAAACCGTTGCCGTTCAATAAGTTGTATTGTTTATTTACACGCTTGTCTGATATTGTTGCAAGAAAATCGGCGGCGGCGTGGTGCTAATTAATTTTCGCCCGTCCGCAGCCGCTCGACAGATTTACAAAAATCGTTCTCTCTGGCATTATTATTGCTCGAACGCATTCGGAAAAAATTCGGGAGAATCTACTGGAGGAAAAATCTTTATGTCGGAAGAAAACAACACGGGCAACAATTTGATTTGGGCGATTACGACTTTGATTATCGTCGCTATCATCGCGGGAGCATTATATTACAGCGGTTTTTTGAGCAGCAACAGCACAAAAAAAGAGAAAATTGATATAAATATCAGCGCGCCCGCTCGCTAAACAATTAAATCCTTTTTGGTTTTCTATTAAATAAAAAATCCGATTGCAACAGTTGCAATCGGATTTTTTATTTAAGACGCCTGCGCTTTTTCGTCGATGTTATGACGCTTTATCATTCCGTAAAGGCGCGGGCGATACAAACCTAAAAGATTGGCGGCGGCTTGTTTATTGCCGTTCGTCCGCCGCAGCGCGGCTCTTACGATGCCGCTTTCGAGCGAGTCGAAAATATCCTTCTGCTCCGCGCCGTCGATTGGCTCGGTCAGATTTTCGACGACGAATTTTCCGACTTCGATAAATAAAGCCTCGCCTTTTATGTTGATTTGAGCCGGAAAAACTGCGCCGTTCGTCTCGTGCGACGTTTCGTTTCCATTTGCAATCGAGCCGGAAGAAGCGGCGGCGGCGGAAGCCGAAAGCATACCGTTTTTTGAAATACTCGCCAGCGAAATCGGACTGCTGAAATTTTGCGGTATGTTCAATTCAATTATTCTGCCCGCTTTTGATAACAGCACGGCGCGCTCGATAACGTGCTGCAATTCGCGCACGTTGCCGCGCCAGTTGTAATTAAGCATCTGATTATAAGCCTGCTCGGAAAAGTCGCATTGTTTTTTATATTTTTCGCAGTAAATCTCCAAAAAATGTTCCGCCAGCATCGGCACATCTTCCATCCGCTCGCGTAGGGGCGGAATTTTTATCTCAATCGTGTTGATGCGGTAATACAAATCTTCGCGCAGATTTCCGTCCGTAATCGCATCGAACGGACTGCGGTTTGTCGATGAAATAAGGCGAAAATCGACTTCCTGCGGCTTGTCGCTGCCGACCGGATAATAAATTCTCTCCTGCAGAACGCGCAACAGTTTCGGCTGTAAGCTGACCGGCATTTCGCCGATTTCGTCCAAAAGAAGTGAGCCGCCGTTGGCGCGCCCCAAGAAACCTTCTTTGTCGCCCGTCGCGCCGGTGAACGCGCCTTTTTTATGACCGAAAAGTTCAGATTCGATTAACTCTTTGGGCAGCGCCGAGCAATTTAATTTGACGAACGGTTTTTTCGAGCGATGACTTTTGTAATGAATCGCGTTGGCGACCACTTCCTTGCCCGTTCCCGATTCGCCCAAAATCAAAATGTTGGCGTCCGATTCGGCGACGCTGTCGATTATCTCGTAAATATCCTGCATCGAGCGGCTGCCGCCGATAACGCCTTGATACGAAGCGCGGCTCGTCAGTTTTCCGCGCAACTCGCGGATTTCACGTCCTTGCTGTTTGCGCTCGATTGCTTTTTCGATTAAAATGAGCAGTTCTTCAAATTCGACAGGCTTTTCCACATAATAAAACGCGCCCGCCTTTGTCGCTTCGATGGCTTTTTCGACCGAACCGTAGCCGGTTACCATTATAATTTCCGTGTCGGGCGACGCTTCCTTGCTGCGCTTGACCATTTCGATGCCGCCGATGTCCGGCAAATTCAAATCGGTCAGGATTATGTCAAACTCCTTTTCCTTGATAAAATCCAAACCCTTCTGCCCGTTGTCCGCCGTGCTGACTTCAAAACCTTCGGCGTCGAGCTGAAATTTCATCAACTCGAGCGTCGCCGCGTCGTCGTCAATCAATAATGCTTTATTTGCCATATTCGCAGTCGATTTCCTCAACCGTTCAAAAATAAATTATATGTTTTTTGGCTAACCCTACCGAGACATCCGAAATCGCTTCGGACAAAAACTTTTTTGGTTTTTCGTCGATAATAAAACGCAGAGACTTTTGTAAAAACCGCCGCTATTGTATCAAAACAAAACAGTTTTTGCTATCAAAGTTTCAAGCAAAAGGTTTAATTTGAGATTAAATTTTTCTAAATTATTTTGACGGAAACCACTGCGCTTTAATACAAAAGAAAAATGACTGCTAAGAAAAGCAGTCATTTGAAAATTGAATGCACCCGGCATGATTCGACTATGCGGCATTTTTATTTTATTGGTATTTTACTTAATAACCGTCGTTCCGTCCGTTCACGATGACAATTAGCACAGACTACATCGCATTTGTTGATTTCCCGCTTCAAAACACTCAACGTTATTCTTCCGAGAGAATTTAGTCCGAATTCTTTTACCTCGTCTTCACCATGGTCGAAATCCATTACATAATAAGGATATTTCATACCGCAGTCAGCGCAAGAACAATCTTTCATTTTTCTTGCATATTCCCGCCGTTTATGAAAAGAACGTAAATTTTTCTCCAGATATTGTTGTTTATTTCTGGCATAATGGCTTTTCGTCAATTCTTTTCCACATTCACGGCAGTATGAAAGCCGTATGTTTTTAGTCAGATTACGAAAGTTGAATTCAGTAATAGATTTTGTGATGCGACATTTTGTGCAGGTTTTCGTTTGCTCGATTTCGGATACCGCTTCCATATTTATATTGTAGCGCAAAAGAAAAATGACCGCTAAAAAGCAGTCATTTTAGATTTAATGCACCCGGGAAGATTCGAACTTCCGACCCCATGATTCGTAGTCTTACACATTTGTTTTGTTGAGTTTAGCTCACTTCTTTTTATTTCGATTTATTCAGCAATTTTCACATTTCAGTTTATAACAGTTTCATTGAGTTTTGCTAAGTTTTGCATACTTGGCACTCAATAGGCACTCAATAGGCACTCGAACGACACGCGGATTTTCAGACTTAAAAAGTTGATTTTCTAAGTTTTGATAACTTCGTTTTCTTCATTTTATTCGATATTTTTCACATTTCAGTTTATGGACACTACCTTCAACGAAGCCGTGAGATTAGTTCACGGCTTCTTTTTTGTTCCCTTCCATTCCGTAAACGCTTTTGTTTTTTCTATCGCCTCAACTTTAGTTTCTTCGTAAAAGTATTGAAAATTAAAGCCTCGTTGCCCCGCCGCACAAGTTAATCCGCGTTTAATCTCCACCTCACCAAGCAAATCCCGTAACATGAGGCTGATTCAGGATTATCTCGGACATCGAAACATCACGCACACCGTTCGCTATACGCGCACGGCAGCACACCGCTTTGAAGGACTCTGGCGGTAAATCCTACGGAACTTTTTCCCGTTCGTGGGTTTCTAACCCAATGCGCCGAAACCTTCACTCTCACGCCCGTCAGCGTCTTTTCCGCCGTAAGCCGTGTCGCAAGCCGAAAGCGTGAGAAGCTGCACGCCGTTGAAAATCGTGCCGGAATTTTGGTTTTGCGCCAACGTCAATTTTTCACCGTTGCCTAAAAGCAAAAATGATTCTAACGCTTCGTCTTTCACGCCCGAAATAAACCTAAAATGCGTCGCGGCGTGGACAATCGGATAGCGTCCCAAATTACTGCGGAACGCTTCGGAAGTAAATTTCTCGTCCAATGAAAGCCTTCCCGACAAAACACCTCTGCGTTTTATTTTCGGATTAGCCGACGAATCGCTGACCAATAGTCAACGCCAATTTCCAATCAACACAAACGACGACCAGTAATGCGGATGAGCAAACGGATTTTTCGGGTCTTTTTTGAACAAAGATAGTTCTACGCTTTGACCACTTAAATCAATCGCTTCAGACTGCAAAGTCTTCTGATTTTTCTTCGCTTCATTTATTTTTGTCGCTTCTTTCTTCGTTTCCTCGCCGAGCATTGCGAGTTGCGCTTGACGAAACGCTTCGCCTTTCGGCATTTTGGAATTTCCCTTTAGCAATTCGTAAAAGCGAATCATCAGTTCGGGCGTTCCCGCATCCGATACCTGCCAGAGACTTGCAATCACTGACTTCGCGCCGAGCGATTGCGCTAAATACGCGAAACCTTCGGCTTCCTTGCCGTTGCCCGAAAGCCCTGTGTCGCAGGCTGAAAGCGTCAGCAAATCTACCGTGCCGAATAAATTGTTTTCAGTTTTCATATCGCCGAAAGTCAGTTTGCCGTCGCCGATTAAAAGATATGAAGCGTTTTGGTCTGTTGAGTTAAAACTATAATGAGAAGCTATGTGAACAACCTGAAAATTATTGTCATCTTCTTTCAAATTTAGAATTTCCTGTTTCTTAAAATTACCGTTTATTTTGCGTGTGCCGTTTAAGATACCGGTCTTTTCGTTTGTTTGTTTGATAATGTCGGCGAGTTCCTTATCAACTCCGGGCAACGCGGTCATATTCAAATCTTTGTTGCCAGCCGATACGCCCAAGCCTAACGTCTTCGGTTGCGATTTCGGCTGGTTCATTAGCCAGAGCAGACTTTCTTTGGTAAAAACGACATTGCGGTATTTCTCGACCAGATAGCCTTTGCCGTCGTGCAGAGCCGCCATCGGGATATAGCGCAGAACGCCGTCGAGCGACCACATTATCGTTTTGTCCTGATATTTGCCCAAAATCTCTCGCAAATCCTGTTCGAGCGTAATTTTTTGTTTGGCGGAAGTCTGACGGAAAATGGCGTTGTATATTTTTTCCGCGTAAGGCTTCGGGTCGTATTTATCCGAGCTTAAAGCCGCGCGGAATTGGAAAACGGTTTGCTCTAAATCCGTAACGTCAATCGGATAGGCTTTGCGGTCTTTCGGCGTAACCAGAATCACCCAGCCGAATTTCGAGCGCGTTTGGTCTTTCAGCGGTTTGCCGCCCGCGTCTTTTTCCTCTTCCGTGCCGATGACGGTGTAAAGCGCGACCGCGCCGGTGTTCAACTCTTTGCCGAGAGTCTGCAAAGCCGATTGTAGATTCTTTTCGCTCTGAATATCGGCAATCTGGTCTTTGACGCTTGTTTCGGCTTTCGAGAGCGCAGCGAGAGCGTTATCAAATTCGACGTTGACAGCTTTGATGTCGGCGGCGATTTGTTCCAGTCGTTTGAGTTTGTCGGCGGGAAATTTATCGCCCTCGTCTTTCTGTTGTTTGCGAAGTTCGGTTTGTTCGCGTCCTAAAACGGCGAGTTTATCAATTTTGGCGATAACGTCGGCTTCCATATTACTGTAAGGCACGGTTTCCGCTTTTTCGCCGCTTCTCGCCAACTGCTCGTATTCTTCGTCTTTGAGCAAATCAAGAATGGCTTGCGCTTCTGGAAAGCGTCCTTCTGAGATGAGAATGTCGGCTAACTTACGGTAAGTCGGTTCTTTGAGTTTAAGAAAACTTTGTTGTGATTCTTTATCCAATCCTTTGATATTACTGCGAATCTCTTGAAAGATGTTGACGGATTGTTTGCCGTAGAGAATAGCAAGTTTAGGATTATTCAATTTCTGCGATAAAGTCAGCAAATTCTTATAAACCTCGCCTTCGACGCGGCGGTCTTTGATTTCCCGGATGATGACCAGCGCTTGCTCGTAATAATCCCGCGCTTTCTCGTATTGCGCCA
>JAABUN010001474.1_pt1 | contig 51403 bp, 64 predicted proteins | sample 5559311 | NCBI WGS metagenome assembly JAABUN01 (sample SAMN10711877, study PRJNA513370) | rock metagenome | isolation source: Antarctica rocks | place: Antarctica: Victoria Land, Siegfried Peak sud
GTGCGCGGAGTCCCAGGCCTCGACGTGCGCGGAGCCCCAGGCCACGACGTGCGCGGAGCCCCAGGCCACGACGTGCGCGGAGTCCCGGGCCACGACGTGCGCGGAGTCCCAGGCCACGACGTGCGCGGAGTCCCAGGCCTCGACGTGCGCGGAGTCCCAGGCCTCGACGTGCGCGGAGCCCCAGGCCACGACGTGCGCGGAGCCCCAGGCCACGACGTGCGCGGAGTCCCGGGCCACGACGTGCGCGGAGTCCCGGGCCACGACGTGCGCGGAGTCCGACTCGCGCAGCCTGAGCCAGACACCTGCCTCGGACTCGATGTAGACGGTGTCGACCTTCTCGGCCAGGGCGGCGTCGAGCTGCTGCTGTGTGGTGACGATGCGAATGCTCACGCCGACACCGCCTCAGTCACGGGCGCCGTCAGCGGGAGGCAGTCCCAGCGCACGTCCTCGACCGTCTCGGTGACGGTGAGCTTGGGGACGGCGGCGAGCGCGGCCGGGTCGGGGACCTCGCGGGTGACCTCGCGGGTGCCGGTGACGGTCCGCTCGCAGACGGTGTCGCGATAGGCCGTGACCTGCACCTTGAGTCCGACGATTTGCGCGTCAACATCGAAGTAGTCGGCGAGGTTGACGCTCTTGGTCTTGGTGCCGGGCAGGACGCGCACGGTGGCGAGGAAGGCGTCGCGCTCCGCGCTCGAGTTCCCGAGGTGATGGATGACCATCGGTACGTGGCTCCCCTGGTAGGGCAGCGGCACCTCCGGGTGCTGCTCGAGCAGGTCGGCGAGGGCGCGGAGACCGGTGATGTAGTCGGCGCGGTCGGTCATGCCGGCACGGTGATCTCGTCGCAGTCCTGGTGGAGCTCGGTCCAGTTCTCGCGGTCGTCGTGGTTGTAGAAGTCGGTGACGCCGTTGCAGGGGCAGTAGCCACCGCCGATCTGGCGCGGCTTGGCGGCACGGTCTGCGGCCCGGCGGACGCGTCGCGACGGCTGGCCGGGGACAGGGGCGGTCACCTCGATCGAGGGCGTGACGACGTGCGTGGCCACCGGGGAGTCGCCGAGCACGGCCTGTGCCCGCAGGTTCGCTGGGCTCGGACTGGAGCGCGGCGAGGGAGCGGGCACCACGAGCGTGTGCTTCGTGCCGGGGAGCGTGTGGTAAGCGGCGCGGGCCTTCGTGACGCTGTCTGTTGGCATCTGCTGGTGCTCCTTTTGATCGATAGGCTGATCGGTGCTGGTGACGGCGGCCATCCCGGGGCACGGGGTGGCCGTCTGGCGTTCAGACCGTGGGGACGAGTGCGGCGAGCGGCGTGGTGTCGACTGGTGCGGGCGCGTGTCCGGTGAGGCGCTCGTACTCGTCGAGGAGTCCGCCGAGCAGAGCTAGAGAATCGGCGGAGGCGGCGTAGGCGGCGGCGGCGTAGGCGGAGGCGGCGGAGGAGGCGGCGGCGGCGGAGGAGGCGGCGGCGGCGTAGGCGGCGTCGGCGGCGTCGTAGGCGGCGGCGGCGGCGGCGTAGGCGGAGGCGGCGGAGGAGGCGGCGGCGGCGGAGGAGGCGGCGGCGGCGTAGGCGGCGTCGGCGGCGTCGTAGGCGGCGGCGGCGGCGGCGTAGGCGGAGGCGGCGGCGGCGGCGTAGGCGGAGGCGGACTCCTTTGCCGTCACAGTCCCAGCGCACCAACCCTCAGCGGCCACGATCGCGGCCTGGCAGACCTCACGGTCCTGCGCCCGGATCAGGGGCAGCGCACGCCGGGCGCACCACACGGCGAGCCGGACGTTCAGCTGCTTCGCGTCGTGCTCGTCGGCGGGCGGACGGGTACCCATCGCCCGGACGATCAGCGGCCACAGCGTCCGCGTCCGGTGCTCGTCGTCGGTCCAGATCGACGCGTCGTTGACCTTGATGAACACATTTCGTAGGACCGGGTGCACGCACTCGGGGGCGTCGCTGTTGCCCTTGCCGCCCTCCAGGAAGTGGACGGCGCTCATGGCACAAGCGCGGCCGGCGGCGGCGTTGCCTAGACCGTTGCTGAGGATCGGCAGGCTGTCAGGGATCATGGTGTGGCCTCTCGGTTGGTGCAGCGCATCGGCGCTGTCAGGTCGGTGTGGAGCGCCCACGGCGGGCGCCCGCTGTACGGGACGACCCACAGGGCGGGCCGGTCGCAGGTCGGGCAGAGGGTGGGCGTGCCGGCGGTCATGAGGTGCCCGCCCGGGAAGACGCGCTCGGCTTGACCTGGCAGTCGCGCGTTGCAGTAGGCGCAGAAGTCGTGGTTTGCCGCACCGGTCCCCGATGGGAACGTGGTGCAACGCGAAGCAGAAGACGCGCTGCGCCACCTCGTTGACCACGTACGGCAGGTCGTCGGTCAGCCAGTTGCGGCAGCGGGGGAGGCTGTCGAGACACCAGTCCTCGTACCTGTCTCCCCACCAGAACAGCCGCTGCCTCAACGGCGCAAAGGCGCCCGTTGCGTCCCCGCTCACTGCCGCTCCCGCTGGTCCTGCGCGGCGGCCGGGCGGTCAGACCGCCGCGCAGACGACGAGGCCCACGAGCGGCCCTGGTGCGCGGCGCGGCCCTGACGGATCAGGTCCGCGACGACGGCGACGAGCACGCCGACCGACCAGTAGGCGCAGGCCGCGAAGGCGAGCAGGATGCCGACGTGCAGCGGGGTCATCGCTCGGCCTCGGCGTCCGGGACGGCCAGAACACGAAGCACAACGCCCGCCGTGTACTGCGGCTCGGAGGGACAGCCCGACTCAGCGCATCGCTTGGCCAGGCTGCGCTTGGCGATGTCGGGCGGGAAGCCACGACCGTCAGGACGGACGACCTCCACGAGGCCGCATCGCTGACAGGTCTGCCGGGGCTCGCGGTTCATCGGTCGGCGTCCGAGGTGGCGGCGAGCGGCTGCAACTGGCTTGGGTAGCCGCCCCACTCCTTCGCCCCGTTGACCAGGGTGGGGTCGTCGTAAGCGACGAGGCAAGTCACGCCGCACGTCGGCTCGGCGTCGTAGAACCGCGTGATGACGCCTGTGCCGTAAGGCGTGCGCACCTTGTCGAGCAGCATCGGTTCCCAGCCGCTCATCGCTCGACTTCCGGGGTGGCGGGGACGGCGTCTGTCACCCATCGTTCGCAGGCGTGGCTTCGGTGGACGCGTTCGCGGTCTTCAGGCTGGCCGCAGAAGCACGGCAGGGGCAAGGCGGCTGGGCACGGTGGTGAGGTCCAGGCAAAGCGCCCGGTCGCGTCGGGGTGCTTGCAGGCCCAGCGCACACCATCGAGGAACCAGGGGGCGTGGGTGACCTTGCCGGTCATCGCTCGGCGTCCGGGGTGGCAGGGACGGGGTGCTCGATGACCGCGTGCTCGATGACCGCGACGAGTCGGCTGATGACGACGCGGGGGTCACCCTGGGGGCACGTGCATCCCATCGGGAGCCCGGCGTCACAGGAGCCGCACTGCTGCATCCACGGCAGGGCGTCCTTCACGGCCTCGGCGGGGTCGAGCCACCCATCCGCCCTAACCTCCCGCAGCACCGTCACCGGGCAGCCGAGGGTGATGGCGACGTGCGTGCCGTCGTCCAGTTCCACCATCCCCGCGTACTTGCTGTGCTCATCCGTATACATCGACACCCAGACCGACCCCCACGTCCCCTCGTGCGGCCCGTCACCGATCCGCACGCGGCAGCCATCGACCAGGACGGCGTCGGGGTCCGGCTCCCAGGTGCTCACCGCGTCACCGCTACGCACAGCGGGACGAGCACCGCAAGCGGCAGCAGCACGAGGAGCACGATCAGCAGGAACAGAACCCCGTCGGCGGGCTCGCAGGCGATGCAGTCGGGCTCGCCACCGCAGGCGCCGGTGCAGGTGTCGGCGGTCATGACGCTGCCCGCTCAGCGATGGTGCGGTCACGGTCGCGGAGCCAGTTTGCTCGTCAGCAGGTAGCGGGCCCGCTGTTCGTTGCTCGTGAAGTCCCGGAGCAGGTCAAGCAGGTCGGTCAGGTCGCGAACGTCCTGCGGGTCCGGGGCGGTCATGCGACGCCTCGCACGCAACGGGCGGGCTTGACGGTCTGCGCGTCCAGGTAGGCGTCGAGGTGCTTGGGCTGGAACAGCCGCCTGCCACCGATCAGAGTGGGGCGCAGGACGCTCGGGCCGGTGCCGCGTTCAGCGGTGATCCGGTAGAGCGTGGCGCGGCTGATCCCGAGGTAGACGGCCGCGTCGTTGACCGACAGGGCGGCCGGCTCGACGGTCATGCCGGGACCTCGCCGGCGAGCCGCTCGAACTCAGCCACGCAGGCGTCGCACCCGCACGTCTTGTGGCCTTGGCCCTGCTCGGGAAACCGCGTCCCGGGTGGCGTGATCGTCAGCACCGGACGGCCGTCGAGTCCCCATGTTGTGCTGAGGACCGGGGCGGTCATCCTGTCCTGTGTCAGCTGGAATCTGCACGCGCCGTAGGAGCAGTCCTGCGAAGCGTGGAAGTAGTCGGGGTGGCCGCACTTCTCGCAGTTGTGGTGAAGGATCATGACGCCCGCTTGATGCCGGTGCGCAGAACGTCCGCGACGGTCGTGTCGTCGTCCATGTGCGGGAGTAGCCGGTCGAGGTCAGCGAGGTAGGCCAGGCGCGCACCGACAGCGGCGCTGATGTTCGCGTCCTTCTGCTCGAGCCCGGCCATCAGGTCGTCGCGGGTGCAGCGCATGACCGGCTTGGTCACGCCCGCACGGACCGTCACGGCGGCGGGCAGACCCCCGAACAGCAAGCCCTGACCGAGCGGTGGCGCAGGGGCCTGCGAGCGGCGTTTGATCTCCGCGCCGATCTGCCGGGCGACGATGCTCTCGACGTGGAAGCCGATGACGTCGCCGTGCTGGCGGATGAACCGCTCAGCGGCGTCGGCGTGGACGATCTCGGCGTCACCGGCCAGCAGCTCGCCGACGTAGTCGCTGATGCTCTTGGAGAGGGTGCTCACGATGCGCGCTCCATCTGTCCGGCCGCGTCGAGGAACGCGGTGAGGTAGGTGTGGGCCGTCTTGATGTCGCTGAGGCGGTGGACGCTGACCTCGGGCACATGGGTGCCGACGTCGACGGGGTCAAGCTGGTGGTTGATCGCCGTGGCTGCGCCGTGCAGGGCGAGAACGGCAAGCACATAGGGCTTTTCGCGGTTGATTTGCGCCACGGTGCCGTCTTCGGTGTGACGGCGGGCAGCTTCGGCCCAGGCGTCCGCTTCGAGGTCAAGGGGCTCGCCCTGCTGCTCCTGCCACTGCTCAACGGGCGCAGTCTGCTTGAGCGCCGTGACCTTGGCCTGGTACTGCTCGGCGGTCAGCTCGACGCCGGTCAGGTCGGGGACGTGGGGCTCCCCGCCGCCGGTGTGCGGTGCGGCGTCGGTGGGCTGGCCGGTGACACCTTCCGGGGCGGGCGGCGGGGAGGGCTGGGGGCGGACGGGCGCGTAAGTCTTGCCGTCCTGACCGACGACTGGGGTAGGTGCGTAGTTCTGCGCACCTGACGCGAGGTCGGTCCGGACGGTGCCGTCCGAAACGCCGAGGGCTGAGCCGATGGCTCGCGTCGACAGCCCAGCGGACCGGAGCGACTGGACCTGCTCGACGCGAATCTCACGGGGGACGCGGAGTCGTGCGCCGTCGAACTCGAACTCGCAGAGTGCGTCCCAGTCGATGTAGCCCAGCGCGATCCACGCCCGTCCCACGTAGGCAGTAGCGATCCGGGCGTCGATGTCAGTCACAGCGCCACGGATGCCGTTCACCAAGGCACGCGCCTCGACCTCGTCGAGGTCGCGCTGCTGGACCACGTCGGCGAGCAGGACGTCGGTGCTCATGCCGCTTCCCTTCTTGCAGTCTGCTTGCCGATCTGCCCACCACCACTTGACACCTTGGGCGTGAAGAGGTCGCCCATGTCGACGCCCAGAAAGGTGGCGATCTTGACCGCGTGCTCGGGCTCAACCGTCCGTGCCTCCCCGGACAGCAGGCGCAGCAGGTAGGTGTGTGACTTCCATCCGGCGGCGGTCGCCACGCTGCGCTTGCTCACCTCCTGGATCTCGATGAGGCGGGCTAGGCGCTTTCGGTCCTTCAGGAGCATGTAGACCTCGAAGCTAGGTGTCATGTTGTCGGCTCTCTGCGTAGAGGGAAGGTACTCCGCGCTGGTCGTAGTGTCCAGCATTGCTGGTCACTATGCCTGTCACTAGTGACCGCTGTCCAGTAACTACACCGGAGTGCTTCCCGAGGTCGCAGGTCAGAGGGCGTACAACTGGCACTAGTTGTGGTGACCACCGCCCCTGCCGTCCGGCGTGTTGGTCGTGACCAGGGCGTTGGACGGCAGGCACAGAGGTCGGCACCGTCATGGCCATGACCCCGCTCGGCGAGCTGATCGAAGAGGCGCAACGACGCTTCGTCGACATGCATGGCGTCGAGCTCAGCTACGGCGACATAGCGCGCCGCGGAGGAAAGGCGGTGACCCGTGGCCGCGTACAGCAGTTGGCTAAGGACCCCATCCGCAGCATGCCGGGACCCACCACCCTGGCGGCCCTAGCCCTCGGGCTGGGAGTCGCAGAGCATCTGGTCGTGGAGAAGGCGCTTGTCTCGGCCGGCTACGGCGATCTTGGGGTCGCGGCCCGCAGGGGCACGCCGACCGAGGTTCAGCGGGCCGCGGCCGAGCCAGACCCCAACGTGGACCCCGACGGCCCGGAGCAGGGCGCATGACCGTCCTGTCACACCCGACGGACAGGGTGCATCGGGTGTGGCACCCCTGGCGAGCGATCCGCGATCAACCTGACATCACCGTCCGCTGGGCTGAGATGAACAGCCGGCTCGGCGCCTGGGATGAGGGCACCCGGACCATGACGCTCGACCCGCGGCAGCTCCAGCACGAGCGCCGCGTCACCGCAACACACGAGGCGATCCACGCCGAACGTAGGCACGCCGGTCGCTGCTGCGGGTTGGTCGAGCGACAGGTCCAGCTCGAGACGGCTCGGCGGCTGATCTCCCTGGACAGCCTCGCCGACGCCCTTGTCTGGACTCAGGACGAGTGGGAGGTCGCGGAGGAGCTGTGGGTGGACGTCGAGACCGCCCGCGTACGAATCGACAAACTGACCGACACCGAGAAGGACTACATCGAGCGCCGCATCGCGGCCAAGGGAGACGCAGCATGACTGGGCAAACGATCCTGACAGCGCTCGGAATGGTGCTGGTGCTTACCGGTTGCGGAGCAGCCCAAGACACGGGGTCAGTTGACCCCTCACCGTCAGCATCTGCCTCCCCGTCAACATCTGCCTCCCCGTCACCCTCCAAGTCTCCGAGTCCTTCGCCTTCCCCAAGCCCTCCACCGCCACCACCGCCAGCTCGGCCAGTTCCGTCAGCTCCACCGGCAGTCAGGCCGTCTCCGTCTCGTCCACCTGTACCGCCGGCACCTGCAGCGGTTACCTACGCGAACTGCAGCGAGGTCAGGGCGGCTGGGGCGGCCCCGATCCGACGCGGTCAGCCGGGCTACAGCAGCAAGCTTGATCGCGATGGCGACGGCATCGCCTGCGACACATGAGGATGCTCGCGGCGAGGGACGGAGCAGCATGACGACGGCCCTGCCCATGACAGCAAAGACCCTCGAGGGGCAGGCCGTCCTGTGGCCGGAGGGGATCGAGTTGGTGTTCGCCGGCACCGGAGCCCACGCGGACAAAAAGAAGGTCAGTCCAACTCGTGTCCGCCTAACGGACCTCGACCAAGTTGAGCTCACGATGCCGCAAGGCCTACGCCGGGGGGTGTTGCGGCTCCACCTGCGCCAGCCCGTTGCCTCCCGGCCCGACAAGGCGGCCAAGGACCCGCTCAGCACCATGTTCGCCGTCGGCACGCAGCAGGAGGGCGTCATCGCCTTGGGTCACCTGCTGAGCGAACGTGGTGTACGGGTGGTTGGGCTCCCGACTGCTGTCGTCCTCCCCCAGGAACCGCCACCGCCACCACCGACGACACCGCCATCGGCGTCACCAGCACAGCCGTCAGCGCCGCCCGTCGCGCCGGCGCAACGCCCTGCGCCGATCTACGTCGCTGGCCCGGTCGTGGGCCGGCGCTACGACACGGTCATGAAGTGGCAGGTCCGGTTTCTCGGCTTCCAGTTGTTCCTGTACCTGCTGGGCTTCGCTGTCTTCCTAGCCGTCGTGCTCTTCGTCGTCATCTCGATCGCTCGGGGCTGAGATGTCCGACCCCAATGGCACGGTCCCGGTCATGCCTCACCTGACCGACCTCGAGCGCGCCGTGCTGGCCTTCGAGCGCGGCCGGTGGAACTACTCCGGCGCCAAGGACACCGCGATCGCCGAGACGTTCGGGCTCAGCGCGACCCGCTACTACCAGCTGCTCGGCACGATCATCGACCGACCGGCGGCGCTCGAGGCCGAGCCGATGGTCGTGCTGCGACTGCGGCGGCTACGCCAGCAGCGATCCGAGGCGCGCGCGCGGCCGGCCGTCGGCTGATGGCCGTTCGTGAGCTCGGGCCCGGGCGACACCAGGGCAGCTACCGAGACGCTGCCGGCAAGCGCCACACGAAGGTCTTCGCGACCAAGACGGCAGCGCGTCAGTGGGCGGGCGACGGAGCGGCAACAGTGCGGTCCGGCACGCACCGCAACCCGCGGGCCGGACGGGTGACTGTGGGGGAGTGGCATGCGCGCTGGGCAGCGGCGCGTGTGGTCGAGGACGCGACCCGCCGCGGTGACCGGACCTACGGCGCTGTCGTCCTCGACCGTTGGGCGCACTGGCCGCTCGACACGATCACCCGGATGGAGTGCCAGGCGTGGGTCCGTGGACTCGAGCAGGCGGGCCGCGGATCGGCGTCGATCGAGAAGGCCGTCCAGCTCCTGACGTCGCTGTTGCAGGCCGCTGTCGAGGACAACCTGCTGGCGGCGAACCCGGCCCGAGGTCTGCGACTGCCCGAGCGGCCCCGTCATCCGGACCGGACGTTGACCGGCGCTGAGGAACGGGCGCTGCTCGAGGCGCTGCCGACCGCCCAGGACCGCCGGATGGTGGAGGTGCTGCTCGACACCGGCCTGCGCTACGGCGAGATGGCCGGGCTGCACGCGCACCGGGTCGACATGCTGCGCCGGGAGCTGCATGTCGTGGAGGTGCTGACCCAGGACGGTCGGATCAAGGCGTACCCGAAGAGCCGACGGGGACGGCGGGTCGTCCCGCTGGAGGACAGGGCGCTGATGGCGTTGGCGGCGCAGCAGGAAGTCCACCGGGAGGGCTTGCTGTTCCGGACGGCCCGCGGCGCTGGCCCGATGACGGAGGGGAACTGGCGCCGGCGGGCGTGGAACCCGGCCCGGACCGGGCTGCCTGAGCCGTTGCCGACACCCCATGACTGCCGCCACACGTTCGCGTCCCGCCTGGTCGTGCAGGGCGTCGATCTGCGGACCGTGCAGGACGTGCTGGGGCACGAGTCGATCACGACCACAATGCGCTACTTGCACTTGCAGCCGGACGCTCACGAGCGGGTCCGGGCGGCTGTCCGGCGGGCGCTTTCGGCGACGCGTGGCGCAGATTTGGCGCACGCGGCCTCTGACGGGCCTCCGGCTGAGAGTCAGACGTAGCGCCTGACCTGCGACGATGCGTTCGGGGCGGTGTGACGGACGTGTTGCCGATGACCGAGCACGTGGAGCTGGTGGCCATCCTCACCCCACCGGAGTTCTGAGCGCCCCAACCCGCCGGACTCCCGCTGATCTGCGCCTCGTGACACGCGACACGGGCGCGGTTCACCCTCGGATGATCGCAGGTCCGGTGGTGACCGCGATCAGGTCGTACGACTGGCGCCCCTCGGCGTGTCCGCGGGCCTCGAACCGGGTCACCGGCCGGCCGTCCCGGTGCGTCCCCGCCACCTGGAACCGCCCTGACGCCTCGACGACCGCACGGGTCAGGTCGGCGTAGTCGGCCCAGTCGGTCGCCACGTGGAGCCGTCCACCGGGCCGCAGCCGGTCCGCGACGAGCTCGGCGAAGCCCGGGGACAGCAGCCGGCGCTTGGCGTGGCGCACCTTGGGCCACGGATCGGGGAAGAAGACCCGGACCTCGTGGAGCCCGCCCGCCGGCAGGTCGGCCAGCACGTCCAGGGCGTCGGCCTCGACGACGCGGACGTTGCCCAGACCGGCTGCTTCGATGCGCCGGAGCAGGGTCGCCACGCCGGGGGTGTGGACCTCGACGGCCACGACGTCGCGGGCGGGGTCGGCAGCGGCCATGGCCGCCGTCGCCTCACCCATCCCGGAGCCGATCTCGAGCACCAGGGGAGCGGCGCGACCGAACACCTCTATGGCGTCGAAGGGCCGCCGGAGGTCCAGCCCGTACGCCGGGAGCAGCCGGTCCAGCGCTTCGGCCTGTCCGGGGGTCACCCGCCGCCGAGCCTTGTAGGTCCGGACGACGTCCCCGCGCTCCACCCCGACAGGCTGCCAGACCCGCGCCGGCGCGTACCTCACCCGTCGACCGCGATCTCGGTAGGGTCCGCACGTGGACGCTGACATCCTCTGGTTGATCGCGGGTGTCGTGCTGCTCGTCGTGGAGCTCTTCACGCTGTCCCTGGTGCTCGGGATGCTCGGTGTCGCAGCGCTGGTCACTGCCATCGCGGCCTTCGCGGGCCTCGGTCCGGTCCCTCAGGTGGTCGCGTTCACCGCGGTGAGCGCTGCGCTGTTGATCGTCGTACGACCCCCGGTCAGGGAGGCCTTGGGCCGAGGGAATGACGGTGATCAGAACGACCCGAGGAACCTGGCCGGCTCAACCGCTGTGGTGGTCCAGAGGGTGAGCGACGACGGCGGGCAGGTGCGCCTGAACGGCGAGCTGTGGCGGGCCCGCCCCTACGCGGTGGGAGGGGGTCCGATCGAGGTGGGTGAGCCGGTCAGCGTCGCCTCCGTCAAGGGAGCCACCTTGCTCGTCTACTCCGCCGACCTCTCCTGACCCCGACCCCTCCTCAACCCCGAGCCCCCACCCCGAGCAGCCCTAAGAAGAAGGAGACAACCCGTGGATGGTGCGTCAGGAGTGCTCTTCCTGCTCCTCGTGGGGATCGTGGCCCTGGTCCTGTTCAAGACGGTGCGAATCGTGCCGCAGGCGTCGGTCTTCGTGATCGAGCGGCTCGGCAAGTACAAGAAGACCCTCGAGCCAGGCATCCACCTGCTGGTGCCCGGGCTCGACAAGGTGCGGGTGAAGACCGACATCCGCGAGCAGGTCGTCGGCTTCCCCCCGCAGGCCGTCATCACCAAGGACAACCTGGTGGTCGGCATCGACTCGGTCATCTACTACTCGATCACGGACCCAGCTGCCGCCCAGTACCGGATCGAGAACGTCGTCTCGGCCATCGAGCAGCTGGTCGTGACGACCCTGCGCAACGTCGTCGGTGGCATGGCCCTCGAGGAGGCGCTGACCGGGCGCGACCACATCAACGAACGGCTCGCCACGGTCCTCGACGAGGCGACGGGCAAGTGGGGCGTGAAGGTCAACCGGGTCGAGATCCGTGGCATCGAACCGCCTCCGACCATCCGCGACGCCATGGAGCAGGCGATGCGGGCCGACCGGGGCAAGCGGGCGGCGATCCTCACCGCCGAGGGTCAGCAGCAGGCAGTGGTGCTCTCGGCCCAGGGCCAGAAGCAGTCCATCGTGCTCAACGCCGAGGCCGACCGCACCGCGACCATCCTGCGGGCCGAGGCCGACAAGGAGTCGGCGCTGCTGCGGGCCGAGGGTGAGTCCAAGGCGATCGCGATGGTGGTCGAAGCGATCCGGGCGGCCGGGGTCGACGACACCGTGCTCGCCTACCAGCGGCAGATGCTGCTGCCGCGCATCGCCGAGGGCGACGCGAACAAGGTGTGGTTCGTGCCGACCGACATCGCCGGTGCACTCGGGGCGACCGCGGCGAGCCTGGGTCTGCGCAACGAGGCCCCCCCGCGCTGAGGTGCTGCCCGGCCCTTTCAGGGAAGTGCGCAGGCGATGCAGACCTTCCTGCCCTACCCCGACCTCCGAGCCAGTTGCGTGGTGCTCGACGACAAGCGCCTCGGCAAGCAGCGGGTCGAGACCTTCCAGATCCTGCGCGCGCTCACCTGGCCCCGCTACGCCTGGAAGAACCACCCGGCCGTGCGCATGTGGCGTGGTTTCGTCCCGGGGCTGGTCCTCTACGGCCTCGAGAACTGCCGCGAGTGGTCCCGAAGGGGCTACGCCGACACGGTGGCTCCGCAGCTGCTCGCCTGGTCCGGCGGGGCGGAACCCGCCGAGCCGCCTCTGCCCCCCTGGTTCGGACTCGAGCCCCTGCACCGGTCGCATCGGTCGGCGCTCCTGCGCAAGGACCCTGACTGGTACGGCCCGCTGTTCGCCGCGCTGGGAGAGCAGGACCTGCCCGACGACCTGCCCTACCTCTGGCCACCGGACCACTTCCCTCGGTGGCCGGTGCGTGCCGGTCTGCAGGCGCAGCCCGTGCCGGTCTGCAGGCGCAGCCCGTACCGGTCGCGGCAGAACTGCTCGGGCTGTCCGCCCCGCACACCTGGCAGGAGCGGGCCGCGGCGGCGGTCGCCGACGGCCGAGACACCCTGCTGGTCGCGCGACCTGGTAGCGGCGGATCGACGGCCGGACTGCTGGCCGGCCTCGCGACGGGCGGCCGGACCCTGTGGGTGAGCCCGATGCCCGGCGCGCGATCGCCTGCGGTCCCCGCGGCACTGCTGGCCCCGGAGGGCGTGCGACCGGCAGTGCGCCCTGCCGTGGCAGAGCCGGGACCGGTGACCGACAGGGACGCTCCAGGAACGGGCCCAGTCCCACTGGCCTCAATCCCACTGGCCTCAACCCCACTGGCCCGCCCACCCGAGCCGGCCGACCTGCTCGCCATGCAGGCGGAGTCGGCCCCGGCGGAGTTCTTCTTCCGCACCGCTGACAGCCTGCGCGCCGACGACCTCCGCCTCGACGACGCGGAGGGGTGCCTCGGGTGGGGACTCCTCGTCGTCGACCGGGCGGCAGAGCTGAGCGAGGCGCAGGCGGCGGCTGTACGGACGGCAGGCGGGCCAGCGGCAGGGGGGCCGGCGGCAGGGGGCGCGGCGGCAGGGGGCGCGAAGGGGCGGCCGCCGGTGCTCGTGGTCGTCGACCGGGCCGACCCGCAGCGCCGGGCCGCTCTCGTCAAGCGCTTCGACCTCGTGGACCCGGTCTGGGTGGGCGGAGGATGGGACCCGGGCAGCGAGCTCGAGGCCCGGGTCGTCGCGACCCAGCAGGCCGCGCGATCGGCCGTCGAGGCGCTGATCCGGGCCCGTGGGGCCGCCGTCGTGGTCGCACCCTCCCGCGGGCGGGCTGAGCGCTTGGTCGCGGGCTCGAGCGCAACGGGCTGGGGGCGGCCCTGTGGGCCCCGCCGCCGCTGCGCGCGGCCCGCGCGAGCGCCGCCCTGGGCGCCTGGCGAGCCCGTCGACTCGACGCACTGGTCGTGGGTCCAGGCGTGCTCCCGGCGCTCGGTCGGGCGAGGGTGCCGCTGCTCGTGGCGGTCGACCCCGACTCCTTGGAGACCTGGCGCGACCTCGTCGAGCACGTCGGTGCCGACCGCTCCGTCCTCGTGGCCGGGCCGGGCGCGAACGACCTCGTGCGGGTGTGGGCGGTTGGCGACCGGCTCCGCGAGCGGCTGCTGGACGGGTTCGGCGAGCCAGCGCTCTAGGCGACGCCTGCCGGGAGCAGGACCCGCACAGCTGCCGGTCGCACGGTGACGGTGCAAGGGAGTACGCCGGCCGGGTCACCGTCGGCGAACACCCGGAACGGGCGGTCCGCAGCGAGCTCGACGGTGCGAGCCTGCCGCACGGACACCGAGGCGTCGTGGACGTGCTCGCCTCGGAAGACCTTCGGCAGCGTGCGCAGGAAGTGGCCACGGCTGCTGGTCGCGATCGCCACCACGTCGAGGATGCCGTCCGCCGTACTGGCCTCAGGAGCCAGTCGCATGCCTCCGCCGTAGATCCCGGAGTTGCAGACCGCCACCGTCCACCCCGCGACGTCGAACGCTGAGCCGTCCACCCGGCAGGTGAACCGCGCAGGACGCCACCGCGCGACGGTGGCGAGTGCGCCGTACAGGTAGACGGCCTGGCCGAGAGGGAGACGGCTGGTCAGCACCCGCTCCTGCACCTCGCTGTCAAACCCGATGCTGGCGATCCCGAAGAAGGGCACTTCGCCCGTGGTCGAGCTGACCACGCCGAGGTCGAGGGCACGCGGAACCCCGTTGCCAAGGACTGCGCAGGCGACGACCGGGTCGCGCGGCAGTCCGACGGCCCGGCACAGGTCGTTGCCGCGCCCACCGGGCAGGACACCCATGAGGCCGGGAGGGGAGTCGGTGGCTGGTCCCGCGCTGCCGACCTGAGGCGCGAGCGCGCTCAAGGCGCCGGCCACCCGACCGGCGATGCCGTCGCCACCCATGGCCACCGGGATGCGCTCCTCGGCGAGCGCTTGCGCGGTGAGCTCGTCGGCATGGCTCAGCGAGGTCGTGAGGGTGGTGCGCAGGTCGTGCCCGGCGTCGCGGAGCATCCGCTCGACCGCCGGGAGCGCCCGGGTGGACCGACCGCCGCCCGCCGCGGGGTTGACGATGAGCTGAAGGCGGCGTTCGACGATCACCGTGCCAGCGAAGCAGATCCGGTGCCGGGACGCGCAGGCAGCCTGGCGCCGGCCAGGTGTGCGAGCGGTTCAGGTGCCTACCGGGTCCGCCTGCTCCTCAAGGGGGGTGACGAACAGGCGCAGGAACGGGACGCGCTCGAGCACGGCTGTCCCTGCGCGGTGTACGGCGATGCCGTCCCGGGTCGACAACCACAGCCAGGACCCGCTCCCGGCGGAGTCCTCGTGAGCGAGCAGGGCGGCCCGGCGAGCCGGTCCGCAGGCGATCACGCCCCACTCGGCGGACAGCGAGTCGTCAGCGCGCAAGGGCACGGTCAGCACCCTCGTCCGATCGGTCACGGCTCGGGGCAGGTCGGGGCCGAGCACGACCACGACAGCGCCGCGGTCGACGAGCCGGCTCCCCTGCGCGGCAGCCTCCCCAGCGGCCCGCTGGTCGGGAACGACCATCAGCACGAGCGTCATCCCGGGGAGCAGGAGCTGCGTGACCAGGCTCCCGATCCGCTGTGCGACGACGTCGCGGGTCACCGCTGGGTGGGCGTCGTCGGGGACTGCCGCCGCGGCTCGGCCGAAGACCGAGGAGACCGGCGCCGCCGAGCGAGCGAAGGCCTGGGGCGGCTTCAGGGCCTGCAGGGCAGCACGCATGCGCGAGCCGGCATCGCTCTGCAGCGGGCTGTCCGTCCGTTCCACCATGCTGTCCTTCTCGACGCCTCCAGGTGCGTCCTGAAGATCAAGGGAGGGGACGGTCATGTCACACGGCCCGGGAAGCTCGCGACGGGACCTGGTCCCCCCGGGGTGGCCGGCGCAGGTCCTGCCGCCGCAGGCCCCGGACTGGGAGCGCAGCGCGGTCGCCTGGCTGTTCGACCTGTGCCCACCCGACTACCGGGCGCACGAGGTGCTGCGCCGGCACCCGGTCGTGCTGGCCCGCTTCGCGGCGGGACACGTGGCTTCGGCGGTGGAGGCGGCCCGGCAGGGCATCCGCACGACTCGGGCCGACCTCCAGGGCCTAGTCACCGCCGACGTCGTGGAGGCGGTGATCGCGGCGTACGAGCGGGAAGGGCGCCGTCTGGTGACGGCGGGGCGAGAGGTGGCGCTGGTGGATGCGGCTCTACGTGGCGAGCGACACGTACCTCGCCTGTGAGTGTGAGGGGCCTCTGCAGTTGTGAGGGGCCTGTGAGTGTTCGGGCTAGGTGAACCGATCGGGCGTCGGCTGCGGACGTCTGGGAACTAGAGTCGACAACGCGCCCGAAGCGCGCACCGACACGACAGGACGGAGGGCTCGTGAGCCTGCTCGATCTCGTGAAGGGGCCCGACGACCTCAAGCGGCTGCGCCCCGAGCAGCTCCCCGTGCTCGCCGCCGAGCTGCGTGACGTGATGGTCGACACCGTCTCGCGGACCGGGGGACACCTCGGACCGAGCCTCGGCGTCGTTGAGATGACGCTGGCGATCCACCGGGTCTTCGACTCGCCGCGGGACAAGGTGCTCTGGGACACCGGCCACCAGTCCTACGTCCACAAGCTCGTCACCGGCCGCCGGGACGCCTTCGACACGCTCCGCAAGCAGGGCGGGCTGTCGGGCTACCCGAGCCGCAGCGAGTCTGAGCACGACCTGGTCGAGAACAGCCACGCCTCCACGGCCCTCTCCTACGCCGACGGGCTGGCCAAGGCCTATCGCCTGCGCAGGGAGCACCGACACGTCGTCGCCGTCGTCGGCGACGGGGCGCTCACCGGTGGGATGTGCTGGGAGGCGCTCAACAACATCGCGGCTACGGACAACCCGGTCGTCATCGTCGTCAACGACAACGGCCGGTCCTACTCGCCGACGATCGGCGGACTCGCCGACCGTCTCGCCACACTGCGCATGCTGCAGGGTTACGAGCGAGCGCTCGACACCGTGCGCACGACGCTGGCCCGGACCCCCATCGTCGGGAGTCCGCTCTACACCGCCCTGCACGGGCTCAAGCGGGGCATGAAGGACCTCCTGCAGCCGCAGGTGCTCTTCGAGGACCTCGGAATCAAGTACGTCGGGCCGATCGACGGTCACGACATCGCCGCCATGGAGGGCGCCCTGCAGCGGGCCAAGGCCTTCGGTGGACCCGTGATCGTCCACGCTGTCACCGTCAAGGGGTTCGGCTACCAGCCGGCCGTCGACGACGACGCCGACTGCCTTCACAGCGTCGCTCCGGTGACCGACCCCCTGACCGGCAAGCCGCTCAACGTCAGTGCGCGCGGCTGGACCGGAGTGCTGGCCGAGGAGATGGTCGCCCTTGGGGCCGAACGACCCGACCTCGTCGCGATCACCGCCGCGATGCTGCAGCCCGTGGGGCTCCGTGCCTTCTCCGAGGCCTACCCCGACCGCACCTTCGACGTCGGCATCGCCGAGCAGCACGCCGTCACCAGCGCTGCCGGGCTGGCCATGGGTGGCCTGCACCCCGTCGTCTGCCTCTACGCCACGTTCCTCAACCGCGCGTTCGACCAGGCCCTCATGGACGTCGCTCTCCACCGGCTGCCTGTGACGTTCGTGCTGGACCGGGCCGGGGTGACCGGTGACGACGGGGCCAGTCACAACGGGATGTGGGACATGTCCTTGCTCCAGCTCGTCCCCGGTCTGCGGCTCGCCGCTCCGCGAGACGCCGCGAGTCTTCGCGAGCTTCTGCGGGAGGCCGTCGCCATCGACGGGCCGACGGCGGTCCGCTTCGCCAAAGGAGCCGTGGGTGAGGACATCTCGGCGCTCGAGCGACTCGGAGTCGTCGACGTGCTGCGCCGGGCACCCGGCGACGACGTGCTGCTCGTCGCCGTCGGCTCGTTCGCGCGCCTTGGCCTCGAGGTCGCCGACCGCGCGGCCGACCAGGGCATCGGGGTGACGGTGGTCGACCCCCGTTGGGTGAGCCCCGTGGCGCCGGAGATCGTCGAGCTGGCACGGGGTTACCGCCTTGTGATGACCGTCGAGGACAACGGCACGGTCGGCGGCGTCGCCTCGCGCGTGAGCCAGGCCCTGCGTGCCGCTGACGTCGACGTGCCGACGCGCGACCTCGGCATCCCGCAGCGCTTCCTCGACCACGCCACCCGGGCACAGACGCTGTCCGACATCGGTCTCACCGCCCAGGAGGTCGCGCGACGCCTCGTCGAGACCGTGGCCCGGATCGACGGCGCCGTCGAGCCTGGCGGGACGACTGACCCGGCGCAAAGCGATCCGCAGCCCCGCACGGCGCCCGCTGACGAACAGTCCCGCCACCAGCGCTGACCCGGCGGTCCTACGCAGGTGGGCTCAGCGGTAGAGGACGTCCTTGTTCCAAGGAGTTCTAGCTGCGGGATCCAGCAGGACGATCTCGGCGGGGCGCCCGCCCTCCGGGACGATCGTGAGCTCGTCGGCGGTCATCAGCAGGGGCCTCACGAACCCCCGGTCCTCTGCCGAGGTGGCCGCAGCGGCCGACGGTCCGAAGGCGGGGTCGATCAGTGCCATCCTGGTCCAGCCCCTGGAGCGCATCGGCACGACAGCCGCGCCGAGCCCGCCGTACTCCCCAGCCAACGCCGTGCGCAGACTCCGGGCACCGAGCAGGGTCACGGCATCGCAGTCGCCGAACGGGCGCAGCACGCCCTTGGGATCGCGTAGGCAGCGGTCTACCGCGAGGGCGCCGAGGCGCTCGAGCCGGTTCTTTGCCTCACCCCAGGCGAGGTCGTGGTCGATCCCGAGGGCGTCGACCACGGTGGCCGGCAGGAGCACGACCCGGTCCGGCTCCTCCGGGTCGAGGTTCACCGCGCCGAGCCCGAGGTCCAGCGCACCTCCCAAGACCCGCTCGCGCACCCAGTCGAGGCCAGGGTGCAGCACGTGGTCGACGGGCAACCCGACCGGGCGCAGCGACTGCTCGACGCTGGTGCGGCCGGCGTCAGCGCACCACCGCCGGGTCATCAGCCAGTCGGTCAGTCGGTCACGACCGGCGTCGGTCTCGGGATCGTGCCCGGCCAGCGCCCGCCGGCACTCGGTCCAGGACACCCACACCTCAGGCGACCCGGTGAGCAGGACGCCCTCGTCCGCCGGGACGAGGTCGAGGTCGTGCAGTACGCACACCGCAAGCACACCCTGGCGCAGCTCGGTGAGCGTGGGTGGTCGCACCCCCGCACCGTACCCAGGACGACCGGTCATCAGGGGGGCCGAACAGGTGACACGCGCGCGCACCCGGCTGACGGATCGGGCTGACCTCACAGTGAGCCGACACCGGGTCGTCTAACGTCGCCAGACGTGCGGGTACTCGTGGTCGAGGACGAGGTGCCGCTCGCTGATGCGATCGCGAGGGGACTGCGCCGCGAGGGGATGGCGGTGGACACCGCCTACGACGGCGACTCCGGCCTCGAGAAGGCGATGATCACGAGGTACGACGTGCTCGTGCTCGACCGGGACCTCCCGGGTCGCTCCGGTGACGACATCTGCACGCGCCTCGCGGCTGACGGGTCGCTGACCCGGGTCCTGATGCTGACGGCTGCGGGCACCCTCGAGGACCGGGTGGCTGGTCTGGAGCTCGGCGCGGACGACTACCTCGGCAAGCCGTTCGCCTTTCCCGAGCTGGTGGCCCGGGTGCGCGCCCTCGGTCGACGCGCGACACCGGCTGCCCCCCCGCTGCTGCACGGACCCGACGGGTTGCTGGTCGACCCGGCCCGCCGCACGGCGACGCGCGGCGGCCGGGACCTCGGGCTCGCGCGCAAGGAGCTCGGCGTGCTCGAGGTGCTCCTGCGCGCCGACGGGGCCGTCGTGTCCAGTGAGGAGCTGCTCGAGCGCGTCTGGGACGAGTTCGCCGACCCGTTCACCACCACGGTGCGCGTCACCGTCATGACGCTGCGCAAGAAGCTCGGCGAGCCTGCGATCATCCACACGGTCGTCGGCTCCGGCTACCGCCTCGGGGAGCCCTCCGCTCGTACGGACGGGCCGTGACCGGCGGTCCACGGACGACGCTGCGCTGGCGGCTGACCCTCGTCTACGGGGCAGTGGCTGTCGCCGTGGGGCTGCTGCTGCTGATGCTGTCGCTGCTCTTGGTGGACCGGGCTGTCCGGTTGGGCTCGCTGCCGCCCGAGACGCCGATCCTGATCCCGCAACCGGGCCCCGACCTGATCACCACGCTGGGGGCGTTCCAGGAGGGCTTGCGCAAGGATGCCCTCGGCTCGCTCCTGCGACAGGGCCTGCTCGCGCTGCTGCTCCTCGCCGCCCTTGGCGTGGGCGTCAGCTACCTGCTCGCCGGACGGGTCCTGCGGCCCCTGCAGGACATCACCGCTGCCGCGCAGCGACTGTCGGTGGAGCGCCTGGACGCCAGGATCGACCTCCCTGGACCGCAGGACGAGCTCAAGCAGCTGGCGGACACCTTCGACGACATGCTCGGACGGCTCCAGGCGTCCTTCGAGGCGCAGCGCCGGTTCGTGGCTGACGCCAGCCACGAGCTCCGCACTCCTCTCGCGGTGATGCGCACGGAAGTGGACGTGGCGCTGGCCGACCCTGATGCGGGGGTGGAAGAGCTGCGCGCGGCTGCCGGCGTGGTGCGCGACGCCAGCATCAGGGCCGACCGGCTGGTCGACAGCCTCCTGCTCCTCGCGCGAAGCGACCGGCTCCAGGTCGACGGGCTCCCGCTGCGCGAACGGGTGGAGCTCCCCGCCGTCGTGGGCACGGCGCTCTCTGCTGTCGCAGCCGAGGTCGCCGACCGCCAGCTCCGGGTCGAGGCGGCGTACGCCCCGGCGGCCGTCCTGGGTGACCTCGGCCTGCTGGAGCGCCTGGCCGGCAACCTGGTCGAGAACGCGGTACACCACAACGTCGACGGCGGCTGGGTCCGGGTGGCCACGAGATCGGTGCAGGGGCGGGCGCTGATGGAGGTCGCCAGCTCAGGAGCCGTGGTGCCCCCGCAGGACGTCGCCGACCTCTTCCTGCCGTTCCGCCGGCACGGCACGGCCAGGACGGCCCGCCGGGGCGCAGGGCTGGGGCTCTCGATCGTCCGAGCCGTCGCCCAGGCCCACGGCGGGACCGCGACCGCGGTCGCGCCGACAGCTGGTGGTCTGGTCGTCACCGTCGATCTGCCGGGCAGCCTCTGAGAGCTCCGATCCGGTTCAGTGCGGGTCGAAGGCCTTGGCGATCCCGCGGCCGAGCAGTGTTCGGCGTTCTCAGCGGGCGCGGCGACTGCCGAGCGCGGCGATGCCGAGCAGGACGAGTGCGACCAGCTCGAGTGCTGCGGGAGCGCCCGTGGCAGGAAGCTGCGCGCCGCTGGCCCGGACTGCCTCAGTGGCACCAGCCGGGGAGGCAGCCGGCGCGGCCGCAGCAGGGGCTGCCGCTGCCGGTGCGGCGGCGGGGGGAGCGGCGGCGGCGGGAGCGGCGGCGGGACCAGCGGCCGCCGGCGGCGCGGCGGCCTGCGGAGCGGTCACCGTGCGGAACGCCGGCCACACCCCGTTGGTAAACCGCACCACGTGGAAGCCTGACTGCTGACCGCTGACCCACATCTCACCGCGCTCGGGCACGAAGGCCACGGTGGAACCGGTGTGCAGGCACGAGCACTGGCCCTTGCCGTCGGCCAGGCTGTCGAACCGGGCCGGCGGGCTGTAGTAGGCGATCTCCTTGGGCTGGGCCGGGTCACGGATGTCGAAGACCCGCACCCCCGACCGGAGCATCGAGCAGGCGACGATGCCCGGCTCGACGAGCTGGGGAACGCTGCAGAAGTGACCGCTGTACGGTCCGCCGATCAGGGCCTTGGTGTCGCCAGCCACCGCAGCGGCGTTCGCGGGCTCGTGCACCTGCAGTCGCAGTTCGGACACCTGCCTGGGCGCCCTCGGGTCGGTGACGTCGAAGATGCGAGACGCCCCGATGGCTCCGCCGGAGTTGAACTCGTCGCTCTCGATGACGTAGCTCGTGCCGCGGATCGTCACCGGGATCGTCGACTGGGGGATGCTGATGTTGCTCCAGGTGGCCCGGCTCAGCTTGACGAACCGACACCTGGAGTCAGGACCGGAGTGACGACCGGCGGCAGGGTCCGGGCCTGGATGGCGCTGACGTCGTAGGTGACCATGCCCTTCTCGGCGCCGGACGTCACCGTGTCGTACAGCGTGTTGCCGTCCGGGCTGAGCGACAGGCCGTGAGACGACACGTTGGTCACGGCGATCGCCTTGGGCATCGTCGTGTCCGTGAGGTCCACCGCGGTGAGCGTGTTGCCGCCGGTCGAAGCGACGTAGTAGGTCAGGCCGTCGGGGGACAGGCTGCCCTCGTGACCGAGCAGCCCGGCGATGTTGACCGAGGCGAGGAGCTTCGGCTTGCGGCAGTCGGTCTTGATGTCGTAGACGTCTACGACCCCCGGCAGGGTCGCCAGGTTGCCGAAAGCGGCCACCAGGATGCCGCGCTCGACGTTGAGGTCCATCGACTCGTGCGGCGACAGCATCGCGGGGGTCAGGCGCAGGAAGTCCGTCTGCACCGGACGCGTCGGGTCGGTGACGTCCATGACTCGGGTGCCCGCCTCGGTCGGCTGGCTGGCGATGCCGAGCGGAACCCCGCCGGGCTCGCCGTTGTAGCAGGCGCAGTCCCCGTAGCGCAGCACCCGCCAGCCCGCACTGCTCGGGAGGAGCCCGATCTGCTCGGTGTTGCAGGTGTAACCCTGAGCCGCCCGGCCGCTCGCCACGTCGGCCGGAGGGATGCGCCCCTGCAGGCCGGTCTTCGGGAGGGAGCCGGGACCGCAGGTCGTGACCGGTACCGCTCCGGTCTCGCCCTGCGGGGCGGCAGCGTTGGCGGTGGCCAGCATCCCCGCTGAGACGGGGAGCAGCAGCAGCGCGGTGGTCACGAGTCCGAGGCGGGTGCGGGAAGAGGGCACAGGAGCTCCAGGAATCGAGAGACCGGTGGGGCGGCAGCGTCAGCAGACGTGCTTGCCCACGATTCGTCGGGTCAACGATGCTGAGCCCGCTGGAGTACGCGCGAGCAGCTGGTGCCCGGTCGATCCGCCGTCGGTCTCGACGAAGCCCAGACGGCGCAGCAGTCGCAGGGACGGCTCGTTGCCCGGTCTGACCTCGGCGGTCAGGCGGCGCACTCCGGGGGCGCGCTCGAGCACGGCGCACAGGGCGCCGACCGCCTCGGTCCCGAGGCCGAGGCCGCGCGCCGACGGGACGAGCGCATAGCCCAGCTCCTGGTCGCCGTCGGGGGAGAGCTGGCCCGACACCCCCAGGGTGCCGACCGGGTGGCCCTCGCGCTCCACGACGTAGATCCCCGCCACCTCGTCGTCGGACCTGGCCGCGACGGACTCGAGGATCCGCGTGTCCTCGGCTCCGGGGAAACCGTCGTCCGTCGAGCTGTTGAGCAGCTGGCTGGCCGAGAGCGGTGTCAGGGGGCGCAGGACCAGGCGCTCGGTGTGCAGGACGCGATCAGCCACCGTCGTGAGGGGCGGAGACGAAGACCAGTGGCGCCACCTCGGCCCTTTCGGCAGGAGCAGGCGGTGATGCCGCGGTCAGGCGCGGGTGGGCGGCCGGGGCAAGGGGGCCGGCCAGGGCGGCGGCGGCCCCGGTCTCGAGGGGTCCGCCGGTCTCGAGGGGTCCACCGGTGTCGACGGGTCCGCCGGTGTCGACGGCTCCGCCGGTGCTCGGAGCGGCTGCCGGCGGATCGGGCAGCACTGCGGCGAGGGGCGCAGCCACTGCTCGCACCTGCCACTCCCGTGCGCCGTAGCGCCGCAGCGCGTCGGCCACCGACTCGGGCGACGGCTCCCCGGCGCCGGCAGCCGGTGGGGTCCAGGCCAGGCGCCGGAGGGCTTCGGGCTGGACGAGGTTCTCCTGGGGCAGGCGCAGCTCGGCGGCGAGCTCGCCGACGACGCCACGGACCCGACCAAGCCGCTTGGCCGCCACCGGGTCGCGCTCGGCCCACCGGTTGGCCGCCGGCGGACCGTCGCCGTGCGGGACGGGCAGCGGGAGGCGGTCCTCGGGGAGCGCGCCGGCCGCTTGGAGCGCGCCGAACCACACGTCCACGTGCCGGCGGGTGGAACGGCCGCCGAACACGGGCAGGTCAAGCAGGCCGGCCGCGCTGGTCGGCGCCGCCGTGACGGCGGCGACGATCGCGGCGTCGGGCAGGATGCGGCCGGGGGCGATGTCGCGTCGCCGGGCCATGGCGTCGCGGGCCTCCCACATCGCCTGCACCGCGGCGATCTGACGACGCGAGCGCAGCCGGTGCATCCCGGAGGTCCGGCGCCAGGGATCGATGCGCGGTCCGGGAGGCAGCGCCCTGCGTACGGCCTCGAACTCCTCGTGAGCCAGCTCGAGCTTGCCCTGGGCGCGCAGCTCTGCTTCGAGGGCGTCGCGCAGCTCGAGCAGGACCTCCACGTCCAGGGCGGCGTAGACGAGCCATGAGTCCGGCAACGGCCGGGTGGACCAGTCGGCGGCCGAGTGGCCCTTCTCCAGCTTGAGCCCGAGGACCTTCTCGACCATCGCGCCGAGGCCGACCCGCTCGAACCCGGCGAGCCGGCCGGCCAGCTCAGTGTCGAAGACCCGGCTGGGCACGAGCCCGACCTCGGCGAGGCAGGCCAGGTCCTGACTGGCGGCGTGGAGGACCCACTCGTCACCCTGGAGTGCGGCCGACAGCTCAGAGAGGTCGGGGCAGCCGATCGGGTCGATCAGGGCTGATCCTGCGCCACTGCGGCGCAGTTGGACGAGGTAGGCCCGCTGGGAGTAGCGGTAGCCCGAGGCGCGCTCGGCGTCGACGGCGATCGGTCCGCTCCCGGCGGCGAAGCGCTCGACGAGCTCTCGCAGCCCCGCGGCCGTGGTGGTGACCGGCGGGACGCCCTCGCGCGGGGACAGCAGGAGCTCTACGCCGTCGTCGGTCGGCGTGTCGGGGATCGCCTGTCCTGCGTCGTCGGGCGGGCCAGCCTGGTCGCCGGCCACGCCCTCCTGGTCGTGACCCGGCAGGGTCGTCGTCACGAGGTCGAGGTTACGCGTCGTGGCGACGTGGTGCCGCCGAAGCGGGGCGTCCCGCGTGTCGAGCCGGCTGTGTGGAGGCGGGGTTCACCCTGCGTCGCCTCACGGCCCGCCCGCCGGCCCGCAGGACGTCGCCCCGGCCGCGTCAGGCTCGGCGTGGTCGTCGCCGGCGGGACCGCAGCACCCTTCACCGCGCCAGGCGTTCAAGCCCTCCTTGAGCGCGACGGCGGCGATGACCAGGCCCGCGACGGGGTCGGCCCAGCCCCAGCCGAGGGTGGCGTTGAGGACCAGCCCGCCGAGCAGGACGGCGCTGAGATAGGTGCAGAGCAGCGTCTGACTGCTGTCGGCGACCACCGCGTTGGAGTGCAGGGCACGGCCGGTGCGGCGCTGCGCCCAGGACAGCCAGGGCATCACGACCAGGCTGGTGGCGGCGAGGGCGATGCCGACCGGCGAGGCGTCGGGGTCGGCCCCGGTGACCAGGGCGCGCACGCTGTCTTGCGCGACGTAGGCGGCAAGGGCGAAGAACGACAGCGCGATCAGCCGGAGGGCCTGCTGCTCACGGCTCTCCGGCATCCGGTGCCGGAACTGCCACAGGATCACCAGGCCGCTGCTGACCTCGACGATGGAGTCGAGCCCGAACCCGATGAGGGCTGCTGAGCCTGCTGCCGCACCGGCGGCAAGCGCGATCAAGGCCTCGGCGCCGTTGTAGGAGACGCTCGCAGCGGCAAGGAGCTGAGCGCGCCGGCCGAGCCGGGCCCGTTCCATCGCGGGTAGAGCGGCGGCGCGGGTGTCGTGGCTGTGTCGCGCGTCGGTGTCGTGGCTGTGCCGCGCGTTGGTGTCGTGCGTGTGGGGGGCGTTCATGCGCCCGTGTCCTGTCCGTAGACCGGGCACAGCGCGACGCCGTCACCGCTCGCCGTCAAGAATCGTTCGGCAGTTGCGAGCAGGTCCAGCAGCTCCGGCCGGGCCAGGGAGTACAGGGACGCTCGCCCCTCGGCCCGGGCCGAGACGAGGCCGCAGTCCTTGAGGCAGGCCAGGTGGCCGGAGACGGTTGACTGGGCGAGACCGAGGTGCGCTGTGAGGTCCACGACGCGGTGCTCGCCGAGGGCGAGGTGGCGCACGATCGCGAGCCGGGTCGGATCCGCCAAGCCGCGGAACAAGCAGACAGCTGCGGTCGTGTCGGTCGCGGACGCTGTCATCGGCATGCACCGATGCTAGGCCGAGGGCAGCCCAGGAGCAACCCCCTGGCCCCGCTACCGGTCCTTGCAGGACTGCTCGAGGTCGGACACCCGCCGGTCGAGGGCATGCAGGTCCGTGTCGGCCTGCTCCCACCTCGGGCGACGCTGTCCCCGGGATCGACGGAGGCTGGTGTACGCGGCCCTCGCTGCGTCGCGTTCGGTGCGCAGACCCGAGAGGTCGCCGCAGGGCCGGCCGGCGCAGCCCGCGAGCAACGCAGCGACCAGGAGGGCGGCGAGGGAGGCTGTTCGGGTCCGTACCCGCCGACGCCACGCCCGGCAGGCGACCTCACCGACGCTGGCAGGGCCGCCGCCCGTCCGCGCAGCCGCGGGCGCCATGCTCACGGGGTGACGGCCTCCACCTCCCGCGGCGCCCGGACCGCGATGGCGCGGCTCCGGCGAGCCGTGCCGCGCCTCAGGCACCCGGCCCAGGTCGTCGTCGCGGGGTTCGCCGCCGCCGTCGTCGTCGGGACGATCCTGCTCCTGCTGCCGGTGTCCCGGTCCGCGACCGCCGGCGCGAGCGTCGTCGACGCGCTGTTCACGGCGACGTCGGCGGTTTGCGTCACCGGGCTGATCACCGTGGACACCCCGGTCTACTGGTCGGGGTTCGGGCAGGCTGTCATCGCCGGACTGATCCAGGTCGGCGGGTTCGGGATCATGGCCTTGGCAACACTGCTCGGGCTGCTCGTCTCCCGCAAGGTCGGCCTGCGGAACAGGCTGAACGCCGCCGCCGAGGTGAAGAGCCTCGGGCTGTCCGACGTCCGCAGGGTCCTGGTCGGTGTCGCCCGGACCAGCCTGCTGTTCGAGGCCGCGGGGGCGCTGGTGCTCGCGCTGCGCTTCGCTACGACCTACGAGGAGCCTGCCGGACGGGCGCTGTGGCTCGGGGTGTTCCACTCCGTCTCGGCGTTCAACAACGCCGGGTTCGCGCTGTTCAGCGACAACATGATCGGGTTCGGGACCGACCCCGTGATCAGCATCGCCCTGGCCGTCCTCGTCATCGCGGGCGGGCTCGGCTTCCCCGTCCTGTTCGAGCTCCGCCGGGCGTGGCGGACCCCCCGGCGCTGGACGCTCCACACGAAGATCGTCCTGTCGATGACCGGGATCCTGCTGTTCCTGGGCACCGCGATGTTCCTGCTGCTGGAGTGGTCCAACCCGAAGACCCTCGGGCCGATGGACGCCGCCGGGAAGGCGGTCGCCGGGTTCTTCCAGGGCGTCCAGCCGCGCACCGCCGGGTTCAACAGCATCAGCACCGGAGACCTGAACGAGGCGACGCTGCTCGGGACCGACGTCCTCATGTTCATCGGCGGCGGCCCCGCGGGCACGGCCGGTGGGATCAAGGTGACGACGTTCGCGGTGCTCCTGTTCGTGATCCTGACGGAGATCCGGGGCGACCAGAGCGTCACCGCCTTCGGTCGCCGGATCCCCCGCGAGGCCCAGCGGCAGGCCCTGTCCGTGGCGCTGCTCGCCGTCGCCGTCGTCGTCGCCGGAACGATGACCCTTCTGCTCCTCACACCGTTCTCGCTGGACCAGGTGCTGTTCGAGACCGTGTCGGCGTTCTCGACCGTTGGGCTGTCGACCGGCATCACCGCGCAGGTCGGCACCGCGGGGCAGCTCCTTCTCGCCGCGCTGATGTTCCTCGGGCGGCTCGGGCCCATCACCCTCGCGGCGGCGCTCGCGCTCCGGACCAGGCCGAGGCTGTACGACCTGCCTCAGGAGCGCCCCATCATCGGCTGAGACGCCCCCCCGGCCCGCACACCCCTCGAGATGGAGACCCGATGCCCGACCTGTTCCAGCGCAAGGACCAGACCGCCCGGCGCCTCGCCGAGATCGACAGCGTCGTCGTCATCGGCCTGGGCCGGTTCGGCCGGGCCCTGGCGACCGAGCTCACCGAGTCCGGCACCGAGGTCCTCGGCATCGACGCCGATGAGGACATCGTCCAGGAGATGAGCACTGTGCTGACCCACTGCGTCCGGGCTGACAGCACCAGCGAGGGGGCGCTGCGCCAGGTCGCGGTGCAGGAGTTCGACCGAGCCGTGGTCGCGATCGGCACGCACATCGAGGCGAGCCTGCTCACGGCGTCACTGCTCAAGAACATGGGCGTCCGCAACATCTGGGCCAAGGCGATCAGCGAGCCCCACGGCCGGATCCTGAGCCAGCTCGGCATCGAGCACGTCGTGTTCCCCGAGTACGACATGGGCCGACGCGTCGCGCACCTCGTCAAGGGCCGGATGCTCGACTACATCCAGTTCGAGCCCGACTTCGCGATGGTCAAGACCGTCCCCCACAAGGCGCTGTTCGGCGTGCCTCTCGCCGAGAGCGGCATCCGCCGCGAGCACGGCGTCACGATCGTCGGGGTGAAGAAGCCCGGCGGGGCGTTCACTCACGCGACCGGGGAGACGGTGCTGGCCGACGGCGACACCGTCATCGTCTCGGGGGCGCCCCGGGCGGTCGAGAGGTTCAGCGACCTCCGGTGACCGCCGCGGCCGCCGCAGGCTGAACCTGACCCCAGAGGAGAGACTGACCCGTGGAACTGCTGCTCGCGTTCGCCGTCGTGCTGTTCGCGGGCGTCCTGCTGTCCGGCGTCGCCCACCGGACGATCCTGTCCACGGCGGTGCTGTTCCTGCTCGCAGGCGTGCTCCTGGGCGACGGCGTGACCGGGGTCCTGGAGCTCAGGCCTGACGACGATCTCGTGATCGGGCTGGCCGAGCTCGCGCTGTTCAGCGTCCTCTACACCGACGGGATGCGCGTCGGGTTCAACGACCTGCGGGGCGCTTGGCGGCTCCCCGGACGGGCCCTGGTGCTGGGGATGCCGCTGACGTTCGGGATCACTGCGGTCCTCGCGCACTACGTCGCGGGCCTGGGCTGGGCTGAGAGCATGCTCGTCGGGGCGGTCCTTGCCCCGACCGACCCGGTCTTCGCATCCGCGATCGTCGGCCGACAGGAGGTCCCGGGCCGGCTCCGGTCTCTGCTCAACGTCGAGAGCGGCCTGAACGACGGGCTCGCGCTGCCGGTCGTCCTCGTCCTGATCTCGGTCCTGGCCAAAGACGACGTGTCGGCCGGGAGCCTGCTCACCGAGCTGGGCCTCGGGGTCGCGCTCGGGATCGTCGTCCCAGCCGCCGCCGTGCTCCTCATCCGAAGCCGGTTCGTCTCCTCGACACCGCTCTACGCCTCTCTCGGGGGCCTGTCGATCGGGCTGATGGTCCTGGGGATCGCCGAGGTGACGCACGCGAACCTGTTCCTCGCGGCGTTCACGGCAGGGATCACCGTCGCGTCCCTCGCCCGCGACGTCGAGGAGTCGTTCGCGGAGTTCGGGGAGCTCGTCACCGAGCTCCTGAAGCTCGCCGCGATCCTCGTCTTCGGCTCACTCATCAGCCCGGCGTTCCTGGGCGACATCCCGCCCGCCGGTTACGCCTTCGCGTTGCTTGCGCTCGTCCTCGCCCGGCCGCTCGCGATCTTCGCCTCGCTCCTCCGGAGCGGACTGCCCATGCCCGAGCAGGCTGTCGCGGCGTGGTTCGGCCCCAAGGGGTTCGCCTCCGTGGTCTACGGCCTGCTGATCCTGGAGGCCGGCGTCCCACGCGCCGACGAGATGTTCCACCTCATCGCTCTGGTGATCTTCGCGTCGATCCTCGCCCACTCCTCCACCGACGTCCCCATCGCGCACGCCTTCGCCCGCGCTGACGCCCGCCGCGCACTGGCGGACCGGACCACTGGCGACGCTCGGTAGGCGAGGCGCTGCTCACGACCGCCGTGAGCCGGGGGCCCGACCGGTGCGGACTGCGGCGCGGGCGATGAGGTCGGCGTCGGCGGCGAGCAGCACGACCGGGCCGACGACCGCGTCCTGCCGCGACCCGCGGCAGGATGTACGGATGACCGCCGACGCCGGGCCCCGGCCCGGCCTGCGTGGCCTGCTCGCCCAGCCCGCCTACCGCCGGCTCTGGACCGCCCGCACGATCAGCCAGGTCGGAGACGTCGCGCAGTTCACCACCCTCGCGCTGCTCGTCGTCATGCTCACCGGCAGCGGCGTCGGCGTCAGCGCAGTCGTCCTCGCCGAGATCGTCCCGGTGCTGCTTCTCGCGCCGCTCGCCGGCAGCCTCGTAGACCGCCTACCCCGCGTGCGGGTGATGGTGCTAGCCGACGTCGTGCGCGTCGTGCTGGCCGGCGTCCTCGCGGTCTGGCACGACCACGTCGCGGTGGCGTACGCCGTCGCGTTCGGGGTTGCCGCCGGGCAGGTGTTCTTCTCCCCGGCGGCTCAGTCCCTGCTGCCGTCCGTCGTGTCCGACGACGAACTGGTTGCGGCGAACAGCGGGATCTGGACCGCCGCCGTCACGGCCCAGATCGTCGTCGCGCCGGTCGCGGCACTGCTCGCGGTCCAGGTCGGGTTCGGGCCGGCGTTCGCCCTCAACGCGGTCAGCTTCGCCCTGTCCGCCGTCGTCTTGCGAGGTCTTCGCGAGCCCGAGCGCGCCAGGCCGGTGAAGGTCACCAGTCCGTTCGCGCACGCCCGCGACGGCCTCAGGGCCCTCGGGCAGATCCCGCTCCTCAAGGCCCTCGCGGCCGGGCAGTTCCTCGCCGCGCTCTCCGCCGGCGCGACGAGCGCGCTGCTCGTCGTCCTGGCCCAGGACCGGCTCGGCGGCGGCGAGGGCTTCGGCCTGCTCGTCGCCGCGATCGGCGCGGGCGCAGCCCTCGGGCCGCTGCTCATGCTCAAGAAGATCAAGGACCCCCGCAGGCCGCTTTTCGTATTCGGGCCCTACGCGGTCCGCGGCCTCGTCGACCTGGTCCTGGTGGTCGTCACGACCGTGCCGCTCGCGGCGGGGGCGCTGCTGTTCTACGGCGTGGCCACGTCGACCGGGAACGTCACGTTCAGCAGTCTCGTCCAGTCCCGCGTCCCCGAGGACCTGCGGGGCCGGGCGTTCGCCGGCTTCGACATGCTCTGGCAGACGGGCCGGCTCCTGAGCCTGCTCGGCGGCGGACTGCTCGCCGACGCCGTCGGGATCCGCGCGGTCTACCTGCTCGGCGGCCTCTTGCTCCTCGCCGCCGCGGCGGTCGGAGCCGCCGGCGCCCGGGCAGCGGCCCGCCCCGGTTCCGGACAATGATCTTGATCGGCCTTCAGCCAGCACCACATGCGCGTGGCCGGGCACCAGGTGCCCGGTCCTGGCAACCGGAGGACGTCCCACCTGCTAGCGGACCACACCCGCCCGCATGGCCATGGCGACCATCTCGGCTCGGTCGCCGGTGCCGAGCTTGCGGGCGATGCGTGCCAGGTGGCTCTTGACGGTGAGCGCTGACAGGCCGAGCTGCTCGCCGATCATCTTGTTGGACTGCCCGTCGGCCACGAGCCGCAGGACCTCGACCTCGCGGCCTGACAGGTCGCTGACCCCGGAGTCGACCGGTCCACCGCGCAGGCCGGCGGCCAGCAGCGAGGCCACCGAAGGATCTGCGTAGACGCCGCCCTCGAGCACGCGGCGAACGCCGTCTGCTACGACGAGGGGGGAGGCCGACTTGAGCAGGTAGCCCTGCGCACCTGCCACAAAGGCCGCGCGCACGGAGTACGGATCGTCTGCTGCGGACAGCACGACGAGCCGCTGCCACCCGGCGGATCGCAGATCGGCCAGGAGCTCGAGGCCCGAGCCGTCCGGCAGACCGAGGTCCAGGATGCACAGCCCACGGGGACCAGAGGCGTTTGCGCGGGCCCGTGCCTCCCCTGCGGTCGCGGCCTCGGCCACCTCGGTGGCACCCATGAGGCGCAAGCGTGCCGCCATCGACTCGCGGATGAGCGGGTGGTCGTCGACGACCATGGCGGTGAACCCAGGAGCCGGCGTACCCCCGATCTGTGCGGGGATGGCGCTGAGAGCACTGCTGTCGAGGGCACTGCGCAGACCGGCTGTCACCGTGTATCCCGCCTGTCGGGTTGCTGGAGAAGGCGGCGGACAGTGATGGGCCCGCCGTTCTCCTGCTTCTTCGGTCCGGAACGGCGCGTCCTGTAGCCGCCGTGCTGCACGGGGCTCCTGGGCCATCCGGCGCAGTGCGCGCGTGGCGGGCGGGCTAGCCCGAACGGGCGACAGGGCGCGCCAGCGCTCCACCCGAGCGTGCCCGGTGCCGAGGAAGGCGGAACACCATCTAGAGCAGGAGCCCTTCCGTGCCTCGCACCGCCTCTCCCGTCAGCCGCTGGTCCCGTCCAGCGACAGCAGTGCGGACGGTGGCCGTGCTGAGCCTGTGCCTCGGCATCGTGGTCGCAGGGGTCAGCGGGTGGGGGGCCGTGCCGCTGTGGTCGGTGCCTGCGCTCGTGTTCGCGGTCGCCGCTGCCGAGCCGACTGCAGTCCACCTGCAGCTGGGGCGTCAGCGCTGGACCTTCTGCCTGTTTGAGGGTGCCCTCGCCTTCGCCCTGGTCGCCGGTGCAGGAGGCTGGAGCGTCCTCGGCGTGGGGCTCGGGGTGCTCGTGTCCCAGGTGATCCACTCGCAGCCTCGTCGCAAGCGCGAGTTCGACGTCGCACGTGCGGTGCTCGCGACGGCGGCCGCTCAGGCCGTGGTGGGTCTGCTGGGTGGCGGCATCGCCGCCGCCGCCGCCGGCATGCTGGTGTTCTGGCTGCTCACCCACTCGCTCATCGCGCTGGCCGTCCGGATCACCTCGCGTCGCCCGTTCGGCTCCCTCGTGCTGTCGGGGGCGTTCCGCTCGGCCGGTCAGTCGGCCGCCAACACCTCGCTGGGGCTGCTCGCCGCCGTCCTGTGGGTCGACGCTCCATGGGGGCTCGGCGCGCTGATCGCCCTCGTTGCCCTGCTGTGCGCGTCGTACGACCAGCAGACCAGCCGTGGCGCCGAGGCGCAGCTGTACGCGGAGCTCGCACGCGGCCAGGAGCGCGAGACCGGGCGGTCCAGCGACCGATCGGCCCAGGTCGTGCTCACCGCAGCCGCGCGCCTGCTCGGCGGTGCCGACGTCGAGCTGGTGCTTGTTTCCGCGACCGGTCCGGTCCGCTACGTCGGTGACGAGACGGGCGTGCCCCAGCGGCAGCGGGTCTCCTCCGACGTGTTCGACGAGCCGTGGGTGATGCGGGCCCTGGGCGCGCGCTCGGTGTCGGTGGGACGAGACGAGGGCCGGCCCTACCTGAGCGCGGTGCTCGGCGATCCCGACAGCCCACTCGCCGTCCTGCGGGCACAGCGCGGGTCCGGGTCGAGCGCCTTCGACCGCAACGAGGTGCGACTCACCCGAGTCCTGGTCGGTCAGGCCGAGTCGTGGTTGTCAGTAGCCGATCTCGCGGCCCGCTCGCGCGCCGCCGTCCAACGCGCCGACGCGGCCGACGAAGCGGCCAAAGCGCTGTCGAACCTCGGGTCCGCCACCGCGCCGGCCCTGCTGGTGCTGCGCGAGTCCGCGGACCGCCTGGCCCGCCTCGCCGGTTCGGACGGAGCGATCGACGACATCGTCGAGGAGCTGCAGATGGTCGAGCGAGCTGTTGCGTCGCTGCTCGGTGCGATCGCCCTGGCGGCTGAGCCGGACCTCGTGCAGTTCGCGGGGGCAGCAGCGCCTTCGCGACCGAGCACCGACTGGACCACCACCGGAGTGCTGCGGTGACAGTGGAGCGCGCGGCCCCGGTCGGCCAGGCTCCGTGGTGGGGCCGGGCCGCCCTGCCGCTCGCTGTGTGGGCCGGTCTGCTCGGCTTCGGGAGCGTGCTCGGAGCGGTCGTCGCGATGGCCCTGGCGCTGGCACTCACCGGTCAGCTGGACGGTGACGTGCTCGAGGTGCTCGTGCTGGGCACGACGGTGGGACTGGTGCTCAGCCTGGCCCTCGTCACCGCGGCGTGCCGGCTCGCTGCAGCGCTCCGGGTGCTGCAGCGCGACGCTCTCCGGCGCCTGTCCGAGCCTGCTGCCCCGGTCGCGAGCACCGCTGGCCCGACGACGACGGTCAGGGTGACCAGCGAGCTGGCCGAGCTGGCGAGGGTGCTCGACGCCCTGCACCTGCGCGTACGCGTGGCCGACGACCTGGGGGAGCGGCACCGGCTCGAAGCGCAGAACGCCGGCGCCGGGGTCTTCGAGTTGCTGTCAGGTCTGGTCGCCGCCGAGGAGGGCGCTCGCGGCCAGCTGGCGGCAGAGCTGCACGACACGGTCGCGCAGTCGCTGATGATCGCGCGCGGGTTGCTCCACGAGGGGCCGACGACGCCTGATGCGCTGGCGCGGCTCACCAACCACGTCGAGGACGCGGAGGAGCAGGTGCGGGCCGTGATGGCCCGGACCCGGCCGCCGGCCCTGCGCGAGGGCAACCTCGCATCGGCGGTAGGGGGGCTGCGTCTCGACATGCAGGCCCGCTACGGGCTCATGGTGCAGGTGGAGTGGCCCGCGTCGGCCCATCCGCTCCCGCTCGCAGGCGCGGTGACCGTCTACCGGTTCTTCCAGGAGGCGCTGCTCAACGTGGTCAAGCACGCAGATGTCGACCTCGCCGTGCTGTCGTTGCGGGTGACCGAGACGGAAGTGCTCGCCAGCGTCCGCGATGCGGGTCCCGGGTTCGAGCCCGAGCAGGTGCGTCCTGACCGCGGCCGTCACGTCGGCCTCGACCTGCTCCGAGAGCGGGCCCGGCTGTCCGGGGGGAGTCTGGACGTGCAGAGCCGACCGGGGGCCGGAACGGTCCTGGAGCTGCGGCTCCCGCGGGTCGCTGCTCCGGCGGAACCGTCTCCGAGCAGTCCCACACCCGGCCGGCGCTCGATGACCCGGGTGGACCAGTCGGTCTAGCGCACTCTCAACGCGACGACGCCGGGGGGCGGCAATCCGGCCGTGGCGCAAAGCAGGTCGCACCAGGCGAGCAGGTGCACGCCCAGGTCGAGCGAGCCGTCAGCGTCGGTCAGCGGGGTCCACGACGCGCGCACCTCGACCTCACTGGCCTCGTCGGCGTCCTCGATCTGACCGAACCGACAGGACACGGTGCGGGTGACGGTCCCTCCGGCCGCGGTGTGCGCGGCGCCGCGGTCCTGCAGGGACTCGGTCAACCAGCTCCACCCGACCTGGGCGAGGGCCGGGTCGGCGGCCATCTCGGCCTCGACGTCGGCCGAGACGAAGGCGACGACACGGGTGTCACCGCGCCAGCCCTCCTGGCCCTCGGGGTCGTGCAGGACGACGAAGCGCCCGCTCGCCACCTGGTCGTCGTCGCGCTTGATCTCAGCTGCCACGGCGACGGCGTACGGCGCGAGTCGCTTGGGGGCAGGGACCTCCTGGAGCTCGAGACCGGCTCGGTCCGGACGCGCGAGGGCTTCCCGGAGCCCGACCAGGGCGGCGGCGAACGGCTCGGGGACGAGCGTCGGTCCCAGCGGCAGGGTCACCGCCGGACCGTACGTCCCCAGCCCCGCCGTCGGAGTGGGACGCGCCGGACCTAGCGTGAGGGGCCATGGCCGCCCTGCTCGCCCTGCTCGCAAGTGCCCTCTGGGGCACAGCTGACTTCATGGGCGGCACGGCGGCCCGCCGACTGCCGGTCGCCAGTGTCCTGGGCGTCAGCCAGCTGGTCGCCCTGCTCGGCCTCGTCCCTCTCGCCGCGGCGATCGGCGCCTTCGACGAACCGCGGGCCTACCTGCTGCCTGCCCTGTTCGCCGGGCTCACCGGCACAGCGGCGCTCGCCTGCTTCTACCGGGCGCTGGCCACCGGGACCATGGGCGTCGTCGCGCCCATCGCCTCTCTCGGCGTGGTCGTCCCGGTGGTGCTCGGCCTGCTGGACGGCGAGCGGCCCGGGCCGCTCCAGCTGGTCGGCATGGCGGTCGCGGTCGTCGGGGTGGTGCTCGCGAGCGGACCCGAGCTGTCGGGGAGGGGGCGCGGCGGAGCGGCGCCGCTCGTGCTCGCGGCGGTGGCCGCGCTCGGGTTCGGGGCCGTCCTCTCGCTGATCGCGGTCGCGAGCGGGGGAGAGGACGGGACGGTCGGGGCCGTCGTCATGACGCTGCTGGTCATGCGCCTGGTCAGCGTCCTGGCGCTCACCTCGCTGCTGCTCGCGCTGCTCCGCTCCCGCGGCCCTGAGATCGGCGTCCGCCGCGGTGACCTGCCCCTGCTGCTGACGATCGGCGCGTTCGACGCCGGGGCGAACGCCACCTTCGCGATCGCTTCGCAGAGCGATCTCGTCAGCGTGACCGCGGTGCTCGCCTCGCTCTACCCGGTCGTCACGGTCCTGCTCGCCCGGCGCTTCCACGCCGAGCGCCTCGCGACGGTCCAGCAGGTCGGAGTCGTGCTGGCGCTGATCGGCGTCGTGGCGCTGGCCGCAGGTTGACCCGAGCCCTCGACGACGGGGCGCACTGGTCACGTGCAGCTGCGCAACCTCGCGGCCACAGTCGCGTGACGATCGGCCTGTCAGCCTGACGCCGCGCTTCCACCTGAGGATCATCAGCACGGTGAAGCCCTTCTCCGTCGCGCCCCTGGCCATGCTGCTCCTGCTCGTCACTGCTGGTTGCGGCGCGGGTGACGACGACGTCGTCGCGGGCGGCACTCCCTCCAGTTCATCGGGTGTGGGGGTGCCCACCCCGGCCGCCACGCCATCGCCGTCCACGGCCCCCTCGGCTGGACCGTCAGGTGCGGCGAGCGCCGGTCCGAGTGCTGGTCCGAGTGCTGGTCCGAGTACTGAGCCCGACGCGTTCCCGGCGGACACCGAGGTAGACACCGAGCAGGCCTCCGGCGGACCGCTCAGCGTGGTGGCCGTGCGGGTGGCACGGCAGGCGGGCTACGACCGCGTGGTCTTCGAGCTCAAGGGCAAGGAGGTCGGCCAACCGGGCTGGCGCGTGGAGTACACCGACGACCCCCGACAGGACGGCTCTGGCGATCCGGTGGCGGTCAAGGGGGCCGCGAAGCTGTCCATCGTGATCACCGGCGTCGGCATCCCCTTCGACACCGGGGTGCCCGAGACGACTGCTGATCCGACGCTGCCGCCGGATCTCGGTGTGGTCCAGGACGCCCAGTGGTCGTCGAACTTCGAGGGGCAGTACACCGTGTTCGTCGGAGCGAGGGCCAGGACGCCGTTCCGGGTCTTCCGGCTGAGCGATCCGGCCCGCGTCGTCGTGGACCTCCGCCACAGCTGAGACCGGCGCCGACGAGCGTGGGGAGGTGCGGACCGCTCGGACTAGGCAGCGACCAGCTGCACGGCGACGACGCCGCCGTCGGCGATCAGGACCCCTACGACGATGGCGTGCCCGCACTCGACGCAGGCCAGGTCGAGGCAGTCGAAGCCGTGGTCGTCCTCGCAGGGGGGCATCTCGAAGAGCCGGTCATCTGCACAACCCGCGCACCAACGCACCACTGACGACATCCGCGCCACCTCCTCCAGCTCGACGTTCCAGCTCGACGTTCCAGCTCGACGTTCCCCGACTGCTCCGACGGTGCCATGCGCCTCCGACAGAACCCGGGAGGCGCGCCAGGACCAGCATGGGACGATCGTCGGGATGACTCCCGAAGACGCCGCCCCCGCTCGCCCCGGCACCGTGGCTCCTGCCGACCGTCCCGCCCATGACTCGGCGTTCCTGCGGGCCTGCCGCCGCGAGCCCGTGCCGCACACGCCGGTGTGGTTCATGCGCCAGGCGGGGCGCGCACTGCCCGAGTACCGCAAGCTGCGCGAGGGCAACGAGATGCTCGACGCCTGCGCGACTCCCGACCTCGTCACCGAGATCACCCTGCAACCGGTCCGCCGCTACGGCGTCGACGCGGCGATCTTCTTCTCCGACATCGTGGTGCCCCTGAAGGCGATCGGCGTCGACCTCGACATCGTCCCCGGAGTGGGTCCGGTCGTCGCGAAGCCCTTCCGGACCGCGGCTGACCTCGAGCGGTTGCCCGCGCTGACGCCGGCGGACGTCCCGTACATCACCGAAGCCGTCCGCAACCTGGTCGCGGAGCTCGGGAGCACCCCGCTGATCGGCTTCGCCGGGGCGCCCTTCACCCTCGCCAGCTATCTCGTCGAGGGCGGACCGAGCAAGAACCACGCGGCGACCAAGGCGCTGATGTACGGCGATCCCCAGCTGTGGGAGTCGCTGCTCGACCGGCTCGCGACGATCACCCTCGCCTTCCTGCGGGTCCAGATCGACGCCGGTGCCAGCGCGATCCAGCTGTTCGACTCGTGGGTGGGGGCGCTGCCGGCCGCTGACTACCGGGAGGTCGTCCAGCCCCACTCAGCGCGGGTGCTCGCTGGCGTCGCGGACGTGCCGCGCATCCACTTCGGGGTCGGCACCGGTGAGCTCCTGAGCGACATGGGCGAGGCCGGGGCCGACGTGGTCGGAGTCGACTGGCGGGTGCCGTTGAGCGACGCAGTGAGCCGCATCGGACCGGGCCGCGCCGTGCAGGGCAACCTCGACCCCACGCTGGTGTTCGCGCCGCACGAGGTGATCGCCCGCAAGGTGCGCCAGGCCCTGCTGGAGGGACAGGCCGCGGAGGGCCACGTCTTCAACCTGGGCCACGGGGTGCTCCCCGACACCGACCCGGACGCGCTGCTACGCGTCGTCGAGCTGGTGCACGCGGGCCTCGAGGGTCCGGCCGCAGAAGGCGGCTGACGCCACGAGCACCACGGCCGCGCCGATCAGCGCGATCCGCACGGACGTGACGTAGGACGCCTCCGCCGCGCCGCGCAGCTGCAGGAGCGCGCCGAACGGGACCTCGCCACCGGAGAGCCGGAGCACCTCGCTCTGGGAGGCGCCCCGAAGCAGCGCCTCGACCAGGGCGTCGGCTCTGGCGTCCGGCACGCCCAGGCCCAGGAGGCGCTCCATCAGATCGGCGCCGAGCCGCGCGACGACCAGCGCACCGAGCCCGGCCACGGCGACGACGCCGCCGAGCTCACGCGCCACGTTGACCGTGGCCGCCGCAAGGCCGGAGCGGTCCGCCGAGACGGCGTCCAGGGTGGCCGCGACGACCGGGGCCGTGGCGAGCCCGATCCCGATCCCGCACAGGGCCAGCAGGCCGAGCAGCTCCCGGTCGGCCAGCTCGGCAGACAGGCGCAACCCGGTCAGCGCGAGGCCCGCGGCGGTGAGGAGCAACCCCAGCACCACCGGTGTGCGGGGTCCGCGTGCGGCGGCGAGACGTCCGGCCAGGGGGGCGGTGAGCACGAGCGCGACGGTCAGTGGGAGCAGCCGAAGGGCTGACGGGAGGGCCTCCCGCTGCTGGACCAGCTGGAGGAACAGCGACAGAAACACCAGGAGGACGAAGACCGCAAGGCTGGCAGCGAAGGCCCCGACCGTGGCGCCGAGCAGACCCCGGGACCGGAGCAGGGACAGGGGCAGCAGGGGGTCCGGGGCACGACGTTCGACCAGGACGAAGGCGACCACCGCGACGGTGGCCAGCCCGCCGGACAGCAGGACGGGCCCGCCGATGCCGTCCCGCCCGCCGAGGACCACGGCGTACGTCCCGGCCGCGAGGGCTGTCGCGGCGAGCACCTGGCCGGGCAGGTCCAGCCTTCGCCGTCCTCGGGGCGGCGGCGGGCCGGCCGGCGCGAACGCGACGACCACCGCGACCGCCGCGCAGAGTGGGACGTTCACCCAGAACACCGCTGGCCACCCCAAGCTCGCGACAAGAAGTCCTCCGACGATCGGCCCGGCAACCAGGGCCGACGCACCCGTCGCCGCCCACACCCCGATCGCCCTGGCCCGAGGCCCCGGTTCCGGGTAGGCCGCGGCCAGCACGGCCAGGCCACCCGGCAGGACCAGTGCCGCTCCGACCCCCTGCACCGCCCGTGCGGTGATCAGCGCACCTGAGCTGTCGGCGAGGGCGCAGGCCGCCGACGCGGCGGCGAAGACGGCCAGACCGGCGACGAGCACACGGCGGCGGCCGAGGACATCGGCCAGGGTGCCGCCGGTCAGCAGCAGCGCGGCCAGCGCCACCGTGTAGGCCGTGACGATGCCCTGCAGCTCGGCCACCCCGGAGCCGAGGTCGCGCTGGATGTCGCGCAACGCGACGGCGACGACCGTGTTGTCGAGGGTCGCGGTGAAGGCGGCGAGCGAGGTGGCGACCAGGACGAGCACCCGGCGCACCGCCACCTCAGGCGAGCCGGATCGTGACTGAGTCGATCATCGCCTGCTCGGCCGCCTCGAGGGTGAGGGCGGGATCGCCGACGTGGTCGCGGAGCATGGCGGCCGGCGACGGCTGCTCGTCCTTCGCCGGCCAGCTCGCCGGGTCCCACAGGCCGCTGCGCACGAAGGCCTTGGGGCAGTGGGTGAAGACCTCCTCAACGGCGAGCAGGAGGGCCGCGCGCGGGGGCTTGCCGACCGCCTGCAGCTGCGCCAGCAGCTCGGGATCCCTGCTCACGCAGGCCTTTCCGTTGATACGCAAGGTCTGGCCCCGCCCTGGGAGCACTGCCAGCAGGCCCAGTCGGCCGGTCGAGATGACGTTGCGCATCGTGTCGAGGCGGCGGTTGCCGGTGGCGTCCGGGATGGCCAGCAGCTTGTCGTCCAGGACCTCGACGAACCCGGCTGGACCGCCGCGCGGCGTCGCGTCGCACCGGCCGTCGACGTCGGCGCTGGACAGCACCACGAAGCGGCACACCGCGAGGTAGGCCCGGCAGTGGGAGTCGAGGCGGTCGATCTCCTTCTGCTGCACGAGCGCGCTGGACGGCTCGTAGACCTCCGTCAGCTCGGAGGCGTCGTGGATCGCGCTGTCGAACCAGTCCATCCGCGAACCCTAGGCGGTTGCCGGTGCCCCGGGAGCCCGACGCCTCGAGCGGACCCGCCAGGCGACGTAGGCGCCAGCGAGCAGCAGGGGTGAGAACGGCAGCAGGGCCCCGGCGGTCGCCCCGACCAGTCCCACGATCAGGCCGAGCACCTCCCAGCCCCCGCTCAGTCCGTCCCTGAACCCGGGCGGTCCGGCTGCCTCCTGCGGGGCCGTCACCGCAACGAGGCGGACGTTGATCGTCGACAGCCCGACCTTCTCGGTGAGGGCGTTGAGCCGCGCCTGCATGGACTCCAGCTCGGCCGTCCGCTTGGTGAGCTCGGCCTCGACCTGCACGACCTCGCCGAGGTCCTTGGCCTGCGTCAGCAGCGCCCGGACCCGCTCGACGCCGGCCCGCTGGGTGATGAGGCGGCTGTCGAGGTCGACGACCTGGTCGCTGACGTCCTCGCTGCCGAGGCGCCGGGTCCGCTCCTCGCCGAGACCGGACAGGCCGGAGACGGTCGCGTCAAAGGCCGCCGGGGGTACTCGAAGGCGCAACCCGCTCGTGGCGTAGGTCCGCTCGGTGCCCCGATCCTCGGACTCGACCTTGCCGCCTGCGTCACGGGCGATCTGAGCTGCGCGCTCCGCCGCCTGGGGCACGTCCTTCACCGCGACGGTGAGCTCGCCCGTCCTGATCACCGCGTTCGTCGGTGCCGCTCGCCCGAGCGTCACCGACGGCGGCCCGGCAGGGGAGCCCGCGACCGCCTTGGGGTCTGCCTGGGCGGCCCCTGCCGCAGGAGCGCCAGCAGATCCGGAAGACGTTCTGGACTCGTCGCGGGCGGCCCCCTGGGAGGACTCGGGGGCGCTGCCGCAGCCAGCGAGCAGCACGGCGGCCGACGCAAGCATGGCCGAGAGGGTCACGCGGCATGACCGCGGTTGGAGCGGGACGAGGGACACGGGAACCTCCTGGTCGGTCGGGTGACTGGCACTGTGACGCGCGGCAAGGGCTGGCGGTTGCACGAACCCGTCTCGGTGTCGTCACGACTCCGCGTCGCTCACAGTGACCGGATCGTGCCCGGACGCCCGGCCTTCCTAGGCTGCATCCCATGCGCATCGTGGTTGTGGGGGGAGGCATCGCGGGTCTCTCCGCTGCTCTGGAGGCCCGAGCTCTCCGGCCCGCTGCCGAGATCGTCGTCCTCGAGGCCACCTCCCGACTTGGCGGCAAGGTCGCAGTCAGTGACGTCGGGGGGGTCGCCGTCGACGAGGGAGCCGACTCCATGCTGACCCGCGTGCCCGACGGGTTGGCCCTCGTGCGCGCGGCCGGTCTGGAGGGCGAGCTGGTGTCGCCCGCCGCCGCACAGGCTTCGATCTGGAGCCGGGGTGAGCTGCGCCCCCTGCCCGCCGGGACGCTGCTCGGACTGCCGACCGACCTGGCGGCCCTGGCTCGATCGCGACTGCTGTCGCGCGGCGGGCTCGCCCGGGTCCCGATGGACCTCGCGCTACCGGGGCGACCGGTCGAGGACGACGTCAGCGTCGGACACCTCGTCGCTCGCAGGTTCGGCCGCGAAGTCGTCGACCGGCTCGTCGATCCCCTGCTCGGCGGGGTCTACGCCGGGAAGGCCGACCAGTTGTCGCTGCGTGCGACTCTGCCGCAGCTGGTCGCCCACGCTGCCCAGCACCGCAGCCTGTTGCGGGCGGCGAGCCGCGCCCGAGCGGCGACACCACCGACCGACGGCCCGCTGTTCGCCTCACTGCCAGGCGGTCTCGGTCGACTGCCGAAGCTGCTGGCGCAGGTAGCAGGCGCCGAGGTACGCCTCGGCACGACCGTTCGAGATCTCGCCCGGACGGCGACCGGGTGGTCGCTCACGACCGGGGCGGCGGCGGATCCGGCCCGCATCGAGGCCGATGTCGTGGTGCTGGCGGTCCCGGCTGCTCCGGCAGCTCGCCTGCTTCGGTCGCTCATCGACACGGCCGAGCTGGCTGCCCTCGACTACGCCAGCGTCGCGATCGTCACCCTCGTGCTCGACGGGACGACACCCGGACGGGGGAGCGGCTACCTGGTGCCGGCCGTCGAGGGGCGGGCCACCAAGGCGGTCACCTTCTCCTCCCGCAAGTGGGCCCACCTCGCCGGGACCCGCTCGGTCGTCCGGGCGAGCGTCGGCCGGCACGGTGACGTGCGCGACCTGCAGCGGGATGACGCCGAGCTGGTCGAGGCCGTACGCGCAGAGCTGGCACTCGCCGTCGGCCCGCTCCCGCGCCTGGTCGACAGCCGGGTCACCCGCTGGGGCGGCGGGCTGCCGCAGTACGCCGTCGGCCACCTCGACCGGGTACGCCGTACGCGCGAGGCCGTCGCCCGGCACCCGGGGCTCGCGGTCGCCGGCGCGGCGTACGACGGTGTGGGGGTCCCTGCGTGTGCGAAGAGCGGACGGGAGGCGGCCCGCAGCGCGTTGCGGCACGATGAGGGGCATGACCGAGACCCGTCCTGAGGCCGCCAAGGCGCGCGAGTTGAACGACCAGATGCTCTACACGATGTACGCCGTCTTCTCCGTGACGACGCCGTTGCCCGAAGACCGCACGGCGCTCGCCGCCGACGCGCAGCAGTTCCTCGACGCCGCGCTGCAGAAGGAGGTCTACACGCGGGGCACCTACGACGTCGCGGGGTTCAAGGCCGACGCCGAGCTCCTCGTGTGGTGGACCTGCCCCGCCGTCGACGTCCTCCAGGACACCTACAACCGCTTCCGCCAGAGCTCCCTCGGTCGGCACCTCGCCCCGGTCTGGTCGAGCATCGGACTGCACCGGCCGGCGGAGTTCAACCGGAACCACATCCCGGCCTACGTGCGTCGCGAAGACCCGCAGAAGTACGTCTGCGTCTACCCGTTCAACCGCTCCCTGGAGTGGTACCTGCTCCCCGACTACGAGCGCAAGGGCATGCTCTCGGAGCACGGGATCATGGGTCGCGAGTTCGAGGACGTGCGGGCCAACACGGTCGCCGCCTTCGGCCTCGGCGACTACGAGTGGCTGCTGGCCTTCGAGTGCGACGAGCTGCATCGGATCACCGACTGCCTGCGTGCCCTGCGCACGTCCCGGGCGCGCCTGCACACCAAGCTCGAGACGCCGTTCTACAGCGGGGTGCGCAAGACGATCGCTGACGTCGTCGCCGGGCTGCCATAGCCGTACGCGGGCAAACTGGCCCCCCGTCAGCAGTCGTACGAACGCTTCGTCCGCCGCTCTCGAGCGTGTGACCAGGGGACGGATCGTCCCAACGCGCTCACAAGGTCGCCTACTGCTCGGTCGAGGGCTCCAGCCGCAGGCTGACGCTGTTCATGCAGAAGCGGTCGCCGGTCGGGGTCTGGGGCGCGTCGTCGAACAGGTGCCCCAGGTGGGAGCCGCACTTCGCGCACAGCGCCTCGACGCGGGCCATGCCGAGGCTCCGGTCCTTGCGCAGCTCCACGGCGTCCTCGCGGGTCGGGGCGTAGAAGCTGGGCCAGCCGCAGTGCGAGTCGAACTTGGTCTCGCTGCGGAACAGCTCGTTGCCGCAGGCGCGGCACGAGTAGATGCCCGGCGTCGTGGTCGCGTCGTACTCGCCCGTGAAGGGCCGCTCGGTGCCGGCCTTGCGCAGGACGGCGTACTCCTCGGGCGTCAGCTCAGCGCGCCACTGGTCCTCGGTCTTGTCCACCTCGTAGGTCATGACACGGTCAGCGCTCCGCGCCGCCGGGGTGTTCCTTCGCCAGAGCCTCATCGGTCGACGGTCCCCTGGACCGGGTCGGTCACGGGGCGGGCTCGGCGGCGGGACGGGGGCATGCCAGCCATCCTGGTCCACAGGCAGCCCGGATCGCCACCCAGACGGCGGTCGCCAGGGGTCCCCGCTGGGACAACCACCCTCCACCTCCAAGGTCGCGGCCGACCGGCGTGCTCGAAGGGGGGGCTGGACCGCCGGCCGGAGGGCAGCTGTCCGCCGGGCCGCGACCAGGGACCTCCGCTCGGGAGCGCTTGGCTGCGCGTGTGGTCAAGGATGCAGCCCGGTCGAGGAAGAGGTCGCCGATCGCGGCGGTTGTGAACTGTTCGTGAGCACCCCCACGGACGCCGGCCGAGTCGCCGCTCTCGTGGGTCTTCTGTTCGGCCTCGCCAGCATGGGCAGCGCCGCTGTGGCGGTCACCCTGCCGGCCATCGCCGCTGACCTCGACCTGTCGACCGGTGACGCCTCCTGGATCATCAGCCTCTACGCGCTGATGCTCGCCGTGGCCACCGCGTTGTACGGCCGGATCGCCGACCTGGCTGGCATCCGACTGCCGCTGGTGATCGGTGTGGGTCTGATGACCGCGAGCGCCGTGCTCGGTGCCTTCGCCCCGACCTACGAGCTGCTGCTCGCTGCCCGCCTCCTGCAGGGCGCCGGAGTTGCTGCCGTACCGGTGCTCGGCATGGCGATCGTCAGCGCCCGCTACGAGGGCGGTGTCCGCGCCGCCGCGCTCGGCAAGGTGGCCGGCACCGCCGCAGCCGTCGGAGCGCTCGGGCCGCTGGCCGGTGGCCTGCTCGAGGACGCCCTGAGCTGGCGCGCGGTCGTGGCTCTGCCTGCCCTCGGGCTGTTGATCGTCCCGGCTCTGTGGCGGGCCGTGCCCACGCAGGGCACCGGCGCCCGCCTCGACGTGCTCGGAGCGGTCCTCGTGGCCGGGACGGCGTCGGGCCTGGTGCTGCTGGTCCAGTCTCCTGCCTCCGGGGCCGTGGTCGCCACCGTGGGAGCAGTCCTGCTCGGCCTCGGGGTCCCCGCGGCGGCCGCGCACGTACGCCGCCGCCCCCCCGAGGGGTTCCTGCCTCACACCGTCGTCCGCGAGCCGGTCGTCGTGCGCAGCGCCCTGGCGGCGTCCGCCGTACCGGCCGCCTGGTTCGCGTTGCTGATCGCCGTCCCGGCGGTGCTGGCCGCCCGGGGCTGGTCGCCGCTCAGCATCGGCCTGGCGCTCGTGCCGTCAGCTCTCACCGGCTTCCTGGCCCCTCGCCTTGCCGGGCCTCTGCTCGTACGCCTCGGTGCGGCGCGGTCGCTGCTCGCATCCGGCACCACCGCTGCCGTCGCCCTGGTCGTCGCCGCCGGTGGAGCGGCGATCGGGTCAGCTCCGGTCCTGGTCTCGGCCGTCGTGCTGGTGACGTTCGCCTTCGGCCTCGGTCAGCCGGCCCTGATGGCCGCTGTTGGTGACGCTGTCCCGGTGGAGGTGCGCGGCGTGGCCCTGGGTATCGCGACGCTGGTCTTCCTGGTCGGGGGAGGCGTCGGTTCCGCCGTCGTCGGAGGCTTCGGCGAGCTGTTCGGGCTCGACCTGAGCCTGCTCCTGCTGGCCCTGCTCCCGGTCGTCGGCTGCCTGGGGCTCCTCCCTTCGATCCGTCGGGAGCGCGTCGCGGCCTGACCGGGCGCTCAGCCCTGCCGTACGTTCCTCAGCATGGCCAGCCCCTTCGTCGAGCTCGACGTCGACACGCCCGGCGGGGAGCGGACCGTCAAGGTCACCAACCCCGAGAAGACCTACTTCGCCGGGCTCCCCGAGGGGCGGGGCCGCAAGATCGACATGGTCGAGTACTACCTCTCGGTCGCCGACGGGGTCGTGCGGGGCCTGCGGGAGCGGCCCACCGTCCTGAAGCGGCACCCCGGTGGGGCCGAGACCCCGCCGATCTACCAGAAGCGGGTGCCCGACAACCGGCCGCCGTGGATGGAGACGGTGACGGTGGCTTTCCCCAGCGGGCGCAGTGCCACGGAGATGTGCCCGGTCGACGTGGCCCACATCGCCTGGGCGGCCAACAGCGGGTGCCTCGACTTCCACCCGTGGCCCTCGCGTCGGGCCGACGTCGAGAGCCCGGACGAGCTGCGGATCGACCTCGACCCGATGCCTGGGACCGGCTGGGCCGAGGTGCAGGAGACGGCGCTCGAGGTGCGTGCCGTCTTCGACGAGATGGGCATGACGGCCTACCCGAAGACCAGCGGCAGCAAGGGGATCCACGTCTACGTGCGGATCGACCCGGTCCACACGTTCACCGAGGTACGACATGCAGCCCTCGCCGTCGGCCGCGAGGTCGAGCGCCGACGGCCCGAGCTCGCGACGGCCAAGTGGTGGAAGGAGGAGCGGGGCGAGCGGGTGTTCATCGACTACAACCGGATGGCCCGGGACCAGACGATCGCGTCCGCCTACTCGGTCCGGGCGCGTCGCGAGGCGACGGTCAGCGCACCGATCACCTGGGCCGAGTTGCCTGACTGCGAGATCGCCGACTTCGACATCTGGACCATGCGGGACCGGTTCGCCGCGCTCGGCGACGTGCACGCCGCGATCGATGACGTGCACCACGACCTCGCGCCGCTGCTCGAGCTGTACGAGCGGCAGGGCGAAGGCGAAGCGCCCTACCCGCCGCAGTTCCCGAAGATGGAGGGCGAACCGCTGCGCAGCCGCCCGTCGGTGCGCGAGCCGGCGGCGGCCAAGCGCGAGGCCGCCAAGCGCAAGCGTCAGGCCGAGGACGCTCCCGAGCCGACAGGCTCCTAGCGGGTCGGTCGGCGGATCAGCCCCTCCTGCATGACGCTGACCGCGAGCTGCCCGTCACGGGTGTAGATCGCCCCCCGGGCGAGCCCTCTCGAGGCCCCGGCCCAGGGCGACTCCTGGTCGTAGAGCCACCACTCGTCGGCGCGGAACGGCTTGTGGAACCACATCGCGTGGTCGAGGCTCGCGCCGAGGACGTCGCCGGTGCCCCAGGACAGGCCGTGGGCCAGCAGGGTCGAGTCGAGCAGGGTCATGTCGCTGGCGAACGTCACCGCGCACACGTGGAGCAGCGGGTCGTCCGGGAGCGTGCCGTCGGCGCGCATCCAGACCCGGGAAGACAGGGTCCGCTCACCGACCTCCTTGGCGATGCGTGGCGGATGGCCGACGTAGCGGATGTCCACCGGCCGGGGCCGGGTGTACCAGCCGTCGTTCTCGTGGGCGTAGGGGACCATGCGCTCGGTCAGCGTCGTCAGGGACTCGGGATCAGGCACCTCCGGCATCGTCGACTGGTGCTCGACGCCCTCCTCGACCATCTGGAAGCTGGCCGACAGGTTGAAGATCGCCTTGCCGTGCTGGACTCCGACGACGCGACGGGTGGTGAAGCTGCGCCCGTCGCGAATGCGGTCGACCTCGTAGACGATGGGGATGCTCGGGTCGCCGGGGCGCAGGAAGTAGGCGTGCAGGCTGTGCACCGGCCGCTCGGCGGGGACGGTCCGCCCGGCGGCGACGAGCGCTTGGCCCGCGACCTGTCCACCGAACACGCGCTGCACGGCGTCGTTCGGCTGCCGGCCCCGGAAGATGTCGACCTCGATGCGCTCGAGGTCGAGCAGGTGGACCAGTCTCTGGAGCGGGGTCTCCCCGGTAGCCGTCGTCACCCGCGCATCCTCCCAGCAGCGGTGTCCGCCGCGATCACAGGGCCTTCACGACTCGACGAGGCGGCCGGCGTCCACGGCGAGCCGGCGGCCGAGCTGGACCGCATCGAGCAGCCGTCGGTCGTGGGTGACGAGCAGCAAGGTCCCTTCGTAGTCGGCGAGCGCCTGCTCGAGCTGCTCGATGGCGGGCAGGTCGAGGTGGTTGGTTGGCTCGTCGAGCACGAGGCAGTTGACGCCCACGGCCTGCAGCAGGGCGAGGCCGGCCCGGGTCCGCTCCCCGGGGGACAGGGATGCGGCGGCGCGGTTGACGTGGTCGGCGCGCATGCCGAACTTCGCGAGCAGGGTGCGGACCTCCGAGGCGGGCCACTCGGTGATGCCCTCGAGCACCTCGACGACGGTCGCGGACCCGCGGAACGCCGACCGTCCCTGGTCGAGTTCGCCGATGCGCACACCCGGCCCCAGCGACTGGCGCCCGGCCGAGAGGGGCAGTCGGCCGAGCAGTGCTTCCAGCAGGGTCGTCTTGCCCGACCCGTTCGGTCCGACAAGGGCGATCCGCTCGCCGTAGGAGACCTGCAGGTCGATCGGTCCGAGGGTGAATGTGCCTCTACGTAAGAGGGCTTCGGACAGCACGGCCACGACTTCGCCGGAGCGGGGGGCCGCCGCGATGGACAGCTGCAAGGACCACTCCTTGCGCGGCTCGTCGACCTCGTCGAGGTGCTTCAGCTGCGACTCGATCGTCTTGACCCGACCGGCGGCGTGGGTCGCGGCCTCGATCCGGGCACCCTTCGCAGCGCGGTCGTTGTCCGGCGCCCGGTACTTCGCCCGCGCGGCCCCGCGCACCGACTGCTCGCGCTGGCGCTGCGCCTGCTCGACCAGGCCCGACCGCTTGTCCTCGAACTGCTCGTAGGAGTCGCGGGCCTGCTGACGGGCCAGCGCCCGAGCCGCCAGGTAGGCGTCGTAACCGCCGCCGTACAGCGTCGCCGTGCGGCTCGGCTCGTCGAGGTCGAGCACCATCGTCACCGTGCGGGCGAGGAACTCCCGGTCGTGGGACACGACGACCAGGCCGGCTGCCAGCCCCAGGACGAAACGCTCCAGACGTTCGAGCCCGGCGAAGTCGAGGTCGTTCGTCGGCTCGTCGAGCAGGAGCACGTCGTAGCGGGAGAGCAGCACCGAGGCCAGCGAGGCTCGGGCCGCTTGGCCACCGGACAGGGAGACTGTCGGAGCGTTCAGCAGGTCGAGCGGCAGCCCGAGGTCGACGCAGACCTGCTCGGCGCGCACGTCGAGGTCCGCGCCGCCGAGGTCGAGCCACCGCTCGAGGGCAGCCGCGTAGAGGTCGTCCGACCCGGGCGCCGACTCGGTGAGGGCCAGTGTGGCTGCGTCGAGGGCGATCTGGGCGTCGGCGACGCCCGTACGCCGTTCCAGGAAGGCTGTGAGGGTCTCGTCCGGCCCGCGGTCTGGCTCCTGCGGGAGGAGCCCGACCGTGGCGGTGCGCGGAGAGAGGGTGATCGATCCCTGCTCGGGCTCGAGCGCTCCGGAGAGGGCGGCCAGCAGCGTCGACTTCCCCACGCCGTTCGGTCCGACCACGCCGATCCGTGACCTGGGGGCGACGGTCAGCGAGACGTCCGACAGCACGAGCGTCGGACCACGGACGACGGTGACGTCTGCGGCGACGAGGGTGGCGGACACGAGGAGTCACTCCACCCGATCGCCGACGATCTGTCGAACGGCTGTTGCCTCGGTCCGGCGAACGCCGCCGAGGATTCCCCAGCGGATCATCGTGAGCCGGTGGCCGCCCTCCCGTCAGGGCTGCTCCCGCGTCAGGTGCACCAACCAGTCCCGACCCGTGTCGATCAGGGCGTAGCGGCGACTGCCCGCCTGACCGTGCAGCAGGAAGACGAACCGGCGGTCGTTGCGATCCTCGAGCTCCCACCACCCGTCGTCGGCGATCCGCTTGGTGGCGTCGGAGTACGACGCGTGGCCCAGGTCGTGGTCGGCGACGGCAACCGCAAGCCGGTCCTGAGAAGGGCTCGTGGGCAGGTTCTTCGGCACGGCCCAGGACCGCAGGACACCCGCCTCCTCGAGCCGGAGGTCGAAGTGGTGGCGCGGCCTGTCGTGCTCGTGGAGCACGAAGACGGGTCGTCGGCCGCTCATCCCGGAGGTCTCAGTCCTTGTCGAGGCCGAGCAGGGTGTCGCCGACCCAGGTGACAGCGCTGATGACCAGCGACGCGATCACGGCGGGGACGAAACCGTCCAGTTCCAGCCGGTCGGTGAGTGCAGCCGTCAGGCCGAACATGGCTGAGTTGATGACGATCAGGAAAAGCCCGAGGGTGACCAGCAGCAGGGGGAGCGCCAGCAGCTTGAGGACCGGCTTCACGACCACGTTGACCGCCGCGAAGATGACCGCGATCAGCAGGTAGCTGGTAAATCCCTGCTGCACCTGCACGCCGGGCACGTAGGCGGCGACCAGCCAGACAGCGACGGCGATGACGGCGAGCTTGGAGAGGAGGCGCACGGCCCGCATCCTGCCAGCCGCCGCCGGCTCAGGCGCCCAGGACCTCGGCGAGGTCGATGCGGACCGGTCGGTCGAGCTGGGCGTACGTGCAGGAGCTGGCGTCGCGATCGGGCCGGAAGTGCCTGAACTGGGCGGTGTGCCGGAACCGCGCGCCCTCCATGTGGTCGTAGGCCACCTCGACGACGAGCTCGGGTCGCAGCGGCACGAAGCTGGTGTCCTTGTCGCGGTTCCACCTCGACGGCTCGCCGCCGGGGCGCCGTTCCGACCCGAGCTCCCCGAGCCAGGGGTGCTCCTGACCCTCCTCCAGCAGGTACGGGCGCAGCTCCTCGACCAGCTCGGCCCGACGCGCCATCGGGAACGAGGCCGACACACCGACGTGCTGGAGCGCCCCGTCCTCGTCATGGAGCCCGAGCACGAGCGAGCCGACCACGGGCCCGCTCTTGTGCCAGCGGAACGCACCGACCACGCAGTCGGCCGTACGAGCGTGCTTGATCTTCAGCATGGTGCGCTTGTCAGGGGCGTAGACGCCAGAAAGGGGCTTGGCCATCACGCCGTCGAGGCCAGCGCCCTCGAACAGGGTGAACCACTCCCGCGCAAGGGCAGGGTCTTTGGTGGCGGGCGTCAGGTGCACGGGTGGGTGCGATCCGGACAGCGCCTGCTCGAGCAGGGTCCGTCGCTCGGACTGCGGCCGGCCGAGCAGCGAGTCGCCGTCGAGGGCTAGCAGGTCGAAGGCGACGAACGACGCGGGCGTCGTCTCGGCCAGCATCCGCACCCGCGAGTCGGCCGGGTGCACCCGCTGCAGCAGCGCTTCGAAGTCCAGGCCTCGCTCCGCTGCGATGACGATCTCGCCGTCGACGACGCACCGCTCTGGGAGCTGCGCGCGTACGGCCGCCACGACCTCGGGGAAGTAGCGGGTGAGCGGCTTCTCGTTGCGGCTGCCGAGCTCGACCTCGTCACCGTCGCGGAACACGATGCAGCGAAAGCCGTCCCACTTGGGCTCGTAAAGGTAGTCCCCGCCAGGCACGTCCGGCACCGACTTGGCGAGCATCGGCTTCACGGGTGGCATGACAGGCAGGTCCATCCGCTCAGCATGTCAGCGGGCCGCTGCGAATGTCGTGCGAGTGACCTCGGAGCTGCTCAGGTCTCGGTCGGAGCACCTAGCGATCCTTGGTCGCTAGGACGTTGACGTTGATCTTGAGTTTTAGGCAGCGTTGAGTCGGGCGCGATCGGTGTAGTCCTTCACGTGCCGGTCGATCGCTCGCAGGGCGTCGCGTAGGTCGGTC